>Ga0182237_100006_pt1 | contig 160472 bp, 173 predicted proteins | sample hydfratesGB_TF_B_FD_132457 | JGI IMG/M metagenome (GOLD analysis project Ga0182237, IMG submission 132457) | Subsurface microbial communities from deep shales in Ohio, USA - hydraulic fracturing test GB_TF_B | ecosystem: Environmental > Aquatic > Deep subsurface > Shale gas/oil reservoir >... | reverse complement strand
TCTTATTTCAATTTCATATGTGGTATTTGGAAGTACCGACTCAGTATAGTTATATGAACTGTCAGGCTTTGAAACATTTGCTTCCCAATTATCATCAATATATATTTCCGTGTGATCAAAGTCTTCGTCACCAGGATTTGTCCAGGACCATTCAATCCAGTTTGTAGAAGTAGTATTGGTTAAATCACTGATACTGGCTGGCGGTGTTGTATCTGAATCAGTAGTTACAGTATCAGTAGTCGCAGTATCGTTTTCCCACGCAGAAAAATTCCCCCCATCATCTACAGCACGGGTTGAAATATCGTGAGATGTATCTGAAGCAAAGCCAGATGCATTATAATACTCAGTTGTCACATTATCTTCAAATGTTCCATCAATATACACAGAAACGTGACTGAAATTTTCAGTAGGATTATCCCATGTCCAGTTTATCCAAATAGTTCCTGTATCAGACGCATTAAGATTACTAACACTTGAAATTGCAGATGCACTGCCACAAACAACTCCAAATATCAGTAAACTAGCTATAATTAATTTAAATCCGGTTTTCATACCATAATCTCCTTTGTATAATCATATCTGTTCAGATGCACCTATATGTAAATAGCCTTTTCGAGTAATAGCAAAGTTTGTCTTATCTTTGCCGATTAAGTTAATATCCGCATCAATGTCAACAGTTTCTCCTACAACAGTTAAATATGATTCGGTCTGTAATGCCTTGAAACTCTTCCTTGGAATCGTTACCAATAACTCGAAATCCCCGCCTGAATACAGCGCCAGTTCCAGGGCTTCTTGCTTGCTTGAAGCAATTTCAAACACACGCCTGTCTACTGGCAGCAATTCTTTCCTCAGGACAAACCCCACCTCGTTGACCGAAGCAAGATCATACAGCGACAGTGCCAGCCCGTCACTGGTATCCATGGCAGAGGTCACAGCACCGCTTTTTGCAAGCATCCTGCCCTCGGCAATCCGGGGTACGGGTTCCAGAAGGGGTTTCATGAAATCGCTGTCAATATCCATATTTTTCAGATAGGCTTTCAGGGCTGCCCCGGCTGCCCCAAGGGTGCCGGTAACACATACCAGATCTCCCGGTTTTGCCCCTTTGCGGGTGAGAAGTTCTTCTTTGGAAACCCTGCCCAGAGCAGTTCCCGTGATGGTAAGTTCCTCATGGGAATCCACATCTCCTCCGATTACCGAAGTTTCGCAGAATTCTGCACAATCCCGCATTCCCCGGGCAATTTCCCGGCTGTCCTCCAGAGACATGTTTTGGGGATAGCCCACCGCTGCAAGCAAACCCAGAGGCTGGCCGCCCATTGCAGCAATATCACTGAAATTCACCGCAGCAGCCATCCAGCCGATCTGCCAGGGAGTCATTGTATCGGGAAAATCGGTCCTCTGGTGCAACATGTCCGTAGTAACTACAAGGTACTCCCCGCCAAATTCAAGGACCGCACAGTCATCATCCCCGGCAGGCACCTTTAATTCATCTTTCCCCCTGCCAAAAACTGAAGCCAGCTGTGCGATAAATGCGCGTTCATCAATATCCTTTATCCTTGATACCATCGAAACCTCCGGAAATATCCAGTGCCTGCTTTCGCATGATAGCAGCAATACGCATGTTGCGGTTTACGAAATCAGAAGGCATCGGAAAAAGCCAGAAAGCACGTCTGCAGATCAAGTACCTGCAGGACAGGCAATGATTCAGCAGGTATGCTTCTCACAACTATATCTTATAAAGGTACTGCCGACACATATAAAGAGGTTACTTAAACTGCAGACTGATCTGAAGTTATTTTTTCAGTGCCATTTTTGCCTGTACGTATACAGACATTATTCAGGAAAGAAGTTGCAGCATAACCCAGAGATAAAAGTTCATCCCGGCTCAGGGGAGACAGATCCCTCAGGTTCCTGTCCATTGAATGTTCCGTTTCACCCTGCTGGATAAAATAGGCAACATCTCTGCCAGCACATTTAGCAATAGAAGAAGCAATCGATTCAATATCCCCGGGACTATCCATAAAACCCGGCAGCACTGTTGTCCTTAATTCCTGCAAGAGTCCATTTTCCATAGCCAATTTTATGGAACGTTGCACATTATTCACAGCATCTGCCGGTGAAATTGTCACAGAAGGATAGGAACCATAACCAATCATCCTGCCATAATCCTCGGCATTTTCAAGAGAGGCTTTGACATCGATGAAAACACCATCAACCAATTCCTTTTCGAGAAGGTCTTCTAAAACATCAGCGTATACACCATTGGTATGTATCCCGACCAGAAGTCCCATATCCCGGGCCATTTGAGCGATTCCGGAAACTGCCTGCTCCTGTTGCAGGGGTTCTCCACCGGAAATTACTACAGAACTCACAAAGGGACGGGAAGTTTCCATTAACTGTTTTATCTGGGAACTTTCGACCAGCTCATAACCATTCAAAATAGAATAATTCTGGCAGTAGGGACACCTGAAAGGACAATCCCTTAAAAAGAAAACTACGGAAGCCTTGCCCGGCCAATCGAGGGTAGAAAGGGGGACATAGTCCCCGAAATTTACCTCGAAATCTTCAACGCATGTCTGCTGAGCCATATCTCATCCTGTCCGCAAGTTCTTGTTTCTTGGCAGCATTCCATCCGCCTACAGACTGGATATAACCGGTAACCCTGGAAAGGTGCTCCACATTATCTGAATCACAATTCTCACAACTGTCCTGCAATCCGGACATCATATGAAAATCATTCATACAGACAGTCATATCCTTTGTAAAAGCAAAGTAACCGGTCTGGGTGTTGCGTGCAAGATGCATGGTAAAGTCTTTCAGTCCCTTTGCATCGGGAGAGCCTTCACCAAGCCAGATGTGCATGATATTACCCCCATCAACAATAGGGAAGAATACATGCTCCACATTGATCCGCTCCATCAGGGACAGGTCTGCTCCCGGTGGTACATGTGTACCATTGGTGTAATACACAGGCAAATCGTGCGTTTCCTTGAGTCTGGAAATCGAAGCCTCCACATCTCCCTTGAGAACCGAAGCAGCCATTTCCCTGTACTCATCATGAAGCAGGTCTGAAACAGCGAATCTCTGACAGGTAGTTTCAGCAGGCGTCCGTGCAAGAGCTATCTCAATTCCATGTTCCTCTGAAATCTTGCGGGCATGCATTTCCATTTCTGTCATTGCCCTGACTGCAACCTTGAAAGCCTCTTTTGACTCATGCATCTGGGAGCCTGTATGGTACTGGACCATCTCATTGATACCCACCACACCGATGGTAAACACAAGACTATCCATATCAACAGCAACAGCACCTTTCTTACCGGTAACCGGGTCTTTGGGTTGTTGTGTGGCAAAAGGCATCCTGCCGGATTCAATGATCGGGGTCATCCATTTGAGTTTGGTCTGGAATACCTCAATTGCCCTGTCCATCAACCCCTTAAGTCTTGAGAATAGTTCCTCATCATTACCCTGTGCCTTGTAGGCAGCCCTTGGGCAGTTCAGGGAAACAACCTGCCAGGAACCCATGGAAAAGTGTTTTCCGTCCTTGAAGTTGAGCTTTTCTTCAAATTCATCATCATCTTCTGCATTTGCCGAAAACTGATAGGCACAGCACTGGTAACAGGAAATTCCTTCACCTGCACCCCTGTAAGGAGGAAGCTGGTTATCAAAGTAAGGAGTGCCAAACTTGGCGGTAAGTTCGAATGTCAGGTTATAAAGATCATCATAGGTCGGAAGTTCCGGATGGGCACGATTGAACATCTCATCCTCTTCCATGAAATCAGGCTCAATGGAAATCTCCGGTTTGGGGAAATTAAAGGGTTTACCCCAGTAATCACCTTCAAGCATGACATTCATAAGTGCCTGGAAGCCAAGGCGGACCTCTCTTTCATACTCACCATAAACCCTTACGTCACTACCATCCGAACCATCCCAGACACGTCCGCGATAGACTACAGGTTTATCTCTCCAGAGTTTGGGGACCCCGGGAGAAAGCTGTACGGAGGAAAAAACAAGCTGTCCTCCCCGGGCTACCATCATCTGAGTCATCTCATAAACGAACATCTGCATCAGCTGTTCGATCTCCTTGTAGGACTTACCCTCTAAAAAGGGCGCAAGGAACGTAAGGAAATTATAGAATCCCTGCCCTCCGGCAAAATTAGTCTGGGCACTACCCAGAGCTTTCACCGCATGAAGAACTGCAACTTCAGCTTTCATTGCCGGACCGGCAACACTGGCCTTGGCACCGGAACCATCCGGCATGAGTCCATAATAGAAGAAATATCTCAAATCCCAGTCCTGACAGAAAGCCCGGGTTCCCATGTATTCCAGATCATGGATATGCAGATCACCATTCAGGTGAAGGTCGGAAAGTTTGGGTGGCAGAAGTAAAAGATACTGTTCCTTGGAGATTTTGTCGGCCTTCTTTTTGTGCGAGGTTTCCGCATTCTCCTGGAGATTGGCATTTTCCTTGGCTTCAAAGCCGGTACCCATATCGATCTCGCAGGCATCATAAACAGGAGTACCTACCCTGGTGGAAATATTACGCCATTCCACATCATTGTGCTCAATCAGGACCATATTAACAACTTCCCTGATGAGCGGGCCGGAGAGGAATCTGAGATTCATACTACGAATCCTTTTTTCCGTTTCCTTTGCTATACCAAAGGCCTCATCCCGGGTGATAGCCGGGATACCATGGAAACGTTCACTGAGAGAGGTTTCTTTCAGTAACTGGTTTACAACGATATTGCGGTCCCATTCAACCATGTGTCCGTCAGTGGTCCTGACTTTAGGCATTATTGAAACAAAACTCCCGTCAAGAGTCTGCTGTCGTGGAGATGATTCGGAAGTAGTTTCAACAATACTGGAGGAAGGGATGGTGTCCTCAGGGACACCACTTATATCGGTATTTTTCACTTTCTTTTCAATTTCTTCTGCCATAGAATCCATATTAAGCCCCCATTTAATTTAGCAAATCCTGAAGGACATCCATATCCACATCACTACCTTTGAATAAATTGTCAGATGTAAGGAATTCATCCCCTATCTGCAAGACAGGTGCTTCACTTGTAAAGACACCATTTATGCGCAGTTCTGTAAGTGCTTCCGCAGAAGTCATATCTGCTTCTTCAAACTGTACATTATTCTCTTTTAGCGTCGCTTTCAGACGGGCACATTTCGGGCAGACATCGGTGGTATAGATAATAATTTCAGACATGATACTCCATCCTTGTAACAATAAACACCATCAGGAGAGCCAAAGAAGATAGAAAGGAATCAACAATCATGAATCCGGTTTTGATTTCCCCTAAACGACTGGCTTCCCACAGTGAGTAGATACGAAATAGGATTCATTCATTTATAATGCTTTTTCAGCCTATGTCTGGATACACTAAAATGTGCCTGGTAACAAATGTGATATACAATAAAATAATCTAAATGTTCTGAATTTATTGCATTATCCGATCTGGTAACAAACAAATAAGAACGTTTCCAAAAGATGTATAACCTAAACACCGATAATAGCAGTAACTTGAACCAATTGAGGTGTACAATATAACCGACTTACTTACATCAGGGTGCAAGCCCATAGATGAACTGCTTGGAGGTGGGTTCGAAGCAGGAATTGTGACCCAGATATATGGAGAATCCGGAAGCGGAAAGACAAACCTCTGCCTCCAGCTTGCAGTCCATTGTGTAAAGAATGAGAAAAAAGCAATTCTTGTTGATACTGAGGCAATCTCCCCGGAACGATTCAGTCAGATAGCAGGTGAAAATGCCAGGGAAATCGCCCAGAACATAATCATCTACGAACCCCACAGTTTCGAGGAACAGTATTCTGCAATCCACGAGATAGAAAAAATAAGTGCCCAGAACATCGGACTTATAATTGTTGACTCAGCAACTGCTTATTACCGGTTTGGCCTTGAAGATGAAGAGAAAAGCATCCGCACCCGCAGAGAACTTGCCAATCAGATTGGCTATCTGCACGGCCTGGCCCGCAAGAGAGGAATTGTAGTTGTTATCACAAATCAGGTATACTCAGACATAGGAACCGGCAAACTGAAACCTGTGGGTGGCAGTACGGTCGAACACATGTCAAAAACCATAATCCAGCTTGAGCGTACAGGGGAGAATAAAAGAAAAGCCAACCTGCTCAAACATCGCTCCCGTCCGGAAGGATTGAGCAGGGAATTCACAATAACCCAGGAAGGGCTGAAGTAAAATAAGAATATTCATTCCAGATATGGAGACTGGGCAAGCACCGACATCCCATTATCCGAAATATTAAGTACACGCACCTCATTGATTGTGCTCGACCCCCTCAGTTTCATAACAAAGATCGTACGCTGGAGATTATTACCCACCCTGACACGTTCCAGTTTGACAACTGAATCCGCACCATATTCCACCATCTCATCAAGACCAAACATCTTGCCAACTGAAATCACAGAAGTTACATCGCGGCTGCGCAGGACACCAAACACATCATCTATGAGGGTTCTCAGTTTGTAATTTGAATCTATGGCAAGGAATAGGGCTTCAATTGAATCAATGAATACCCTCTGAGGCTGCACATCATCTATTTTGCTTTCAATTAGTTTTTTGAAACTCTTAATAAGCTCTGAGGGTGCGATTTCCACACTTTTCTGGAGACGAAGCCCCGGCTCGGTGATATCCACAAAAGAAAGTAAGCCATCATCCTCAAGTTTCTTAAAATCCCAGTCAAAGGATGCTTTCATTTCCCGAACAATGGATTTGGATTCTTCCGATGTGATTATACACATCACCTTCTCCCCGTTCTTTGCCCCTTCATAAATGAACTGAGATCCAAAAATTGTTTTACCGGTTCCTGATTTCCCGGAAACAACGTTTGCAGTACCTTTAAAGTACCCGCCTTTGAGCATCTCATCCAGTCCCTTAATACCAGTACTAACCCTTTCAGGAATTGTCGTCTCCTCCATTTGAAACACCTTGTGAACCACACCACACTTACGCATGATGCTTCCTGCTTCATACCTTTTCCCAACGAAAAACAAGTCCGCAGGCTCTACCCGTAGTTCCTACGGTGCTTTAAATATATTAAGCTTACTTGGTTATCGTAAACTTATGCATTACATTATGTAATTAATATTTTTATACTTTTGGTACGCATTCATCCCCGTAGCTTACGCAAAGGGGTATTCTGGGCTCTGTAGAAAACCCTTTCCTCTAATTTCCACTAATACATTATTATTATTATTATTATTATTATTATAAGAAAAGGTCCCCAATGTAATTCTGGATAGACAAAATACATTGGGGATGAATGTATTTTGTTCCAGATTTCCAATATGGAACTCTCATTAAATCTGTGATTTAATGGTATACCGTCGTAATATTACAGAAATATAGACAGGACATATTCTATTTCAGTAATTATTCAAATGAGGATTTCTACAGAGCCGGATTCCTGATATAAAAATTCATGTATCTTTCCCGGAATTTAACAAAAATCGCTTTCATAAGACGTATCAGGTTCTTCGACGACTTCAAGCAACACCTCACTGAAAAGCAATTTTTCCAGTGTACGCGTAACATAGCTGCGTAGCTGATGTTTACTTATGTCCTCCCCAAGACGCAAGTCAGAATCAACCTGAACTCTCCACAGCGCCAACCGGAAATTTTCAGGGTCCTTTATGTCCATAGTATAGAATTTCTCCAGGAAAAACGGAAGAATAAAAGGATTATCCACAACTTCACACAATAAGAGATATTCTTCAGCTAAAGAATTTGTGATATTCAGGTCCTGTGTACCCACAATAAGCCCTAATGTATCCAGAGAATAATCCTTGCCCTTAATATTGACACAATTTGTCATAGAGAACTCCGAATTATTTATTCTGTCTTTTTTCCAGAATATCAGTGCAGCGCTGCAGGTCTTCTGCAGTATTGACATTCAGAGCTACTTCAGGGTCTTCCAGAAGATAATTATAATATTCCTGCTCCTCCCGGATTTTGCTTCCGTCAAGGATATTTATCCCAGTGGGGACTATGAGATTTCCACTCCAGTTGAAAACGGTATCCGGACGCAAACCTATCTTTTTACACAGGGAAAGGGGTATAAATACCGACATTGAAGGTTTTCCACACCTGTAATATTCCTCCACAATGGAATCGATACGACCGGCTGTTATCAGGGGCAGGTCGGACATGATTACCATCAGGGGCTCTGCAACTTTAGCCTGCTCCACAGCATAAACCATATCTCCAACATAATTATCACCGGCAGTATCAATGGTTTTAACATTACCTCCATAACAATTTTGTACAACTCTTTCTGTGTGAGGGGTAAAAGGAGACACTGTCACATAAACATCACCAATACTCTCAGATTCCTCCAGGGCATCCACAACATAACATATCATGGGCTTACCCAGAAGATCTACACAGGGTTTCTCATCCATACCCAGACGTAAACCCTGTCCACCAGCCATTATAAAAGCATCCATGAAAGACCTCCGTAACCTGTATTGATGGCAAATAGCGCCATAGTAATGGCAATCAGGGAAGTAAGCCTGGCAATTTCATTGGCGGTTCCAATACAATCCCCGTTAACGCCACCAAAATGCCTGTTGGAAACATTGAGAACCCCGAAAGCCCCAAATATGGCTGCCACAAAACCTATCAGACCAATTAAACCCAACCCGAGAACAGATACAATACCACCCATTATCAGGCCAGCCAGATATTTACCAACATCTGTTTTGTCGATCATCATGGAACCCAGGCCTTCATGGATCGATTTGCCAAAAGCTGCTATTGTGAGCATACCCTGTTTGGCACCGATTTCCGACACAAACAGTGACAGGGGCAAAAGTGTCCACTGTGGCAGCGATGAGATGGCCCCTGTCATGTATATCTGCTGCTGAAGAGAGGAAATACTGGCATAGAGCAAAATCAGGCCTATGACACAATATGCCACCCCGCCTATACCCAGCGACATATCCTTAAGGGCACTGATCTTCTTTTCAAGAGAGCCGTGAGCCGTACACCCGTCACCAAAATCAGACAGCCCGTCCAGGTGATTGAGACCTGTCAGATAGTAAATAAAAACAATAACCAGGGCTGCGGAAATATTGGCGGGAAAGACATACTCCACAATTCCTGTAAACATGCCAATCAAAAGACCCAGTATAATACCCGTAAAGACAAACAGGTAACTTCGTTTAACCAGCTCATCAAGGCCTTCCATAGTAATTCCCACGGGAATTGTCGATAAGAAACCAAAACCCGTCCTGGCTGCGAGTAGAAATCCGCTCATCCGGCTATCACACCACCGCCATGTTTTTCGTCATCATCTTTATTTTTAGAAGTGTCAATCTCTGCCATTCCCCTGGTATACATATTGGCAGAAACTCCTCCGATAAGTCCACCGATGACATCATCCATGAAAGGACCGAGTTCTGCAAGTATACCCGGTTTTTGTTTGTCGAACCTGACAAACTCAAACATTCCCTTGTCCCCACTGATATATTTGGAAATGCTCATACCCAGTACCTCATCAGCTATCAGGAAGGTCAGATCCCTTTCATAGGAATCACGACTTATGTTAGGCAGTGTCCCATTGCGACCCTCTCTTTCAAGCAGGATACCGGAATAGATCAGCATGCAAAGGTTGGGATCAGAAATCGCAAGACGAAGTTCCCTTATAAAAAGGGCTTCTGCCTTTTCACGAGTCTCGATTCCCGGATGAGGTGTGTAAAGTCCCATTGAGGCTTCCACAAGTGCCTCTTCAGTAATACCCTCTTCCTTCAGGATATCCATAATATCATAAATATAACCGGTATCAGCTTCTTCGGGCTGTTCTCCTTTTGTATTCCTGGATTCTACATCAGACAGTTTCATAGTATCACTTTGACCAGATTACATAAATTTCCATAAAAAGTTTGTAAAAACATAATTACAAGTGAAAAGCACGCTATAGATATAAGAGCCGCTCCTTCTACAAGCCGGTTTGCCCTTTTAATAGATTCCGCATCCGGGAATGCAAGCCCCTCTCCCAGTACATAAACTCCCGGTTTTTCCAGCTTGACACCTACAGCCCCTGCCACTGCTGCCATTGGATATCCTGAATTTGGGGAATCCGGAACTTTGCAATAATTATTTGTACAGTAGCATGCGCCTGAAGGATCAAAAGACATATTTCTTGACAGAATGTTCAGGAAGAATGCAGTTACCCAGATGAAAAACAGGGAAATCCGGGCAGGAATCCAGTTAAGTACATCATCCAGTTTTGCCGAGAAGAAACCAACTTCCCTGTGTGCCTCATCCCGGTAGCCAACCATGGAATCAAGGGTACTTACAGCTTTAAAGGCATAAGCTGCTATCAGACCGAAGGGACCTGCTACAGAATAATAGAGCAGGGGAGAGAGAACAGAATCTACGTAATTCTCGGACACGGTTTCTATGGCAGCAGAAGATACATGGGAGTCACTAAGTTTGGAGGTGTCCCTGCTTACATACATAGAAAGTTGTTTTCTGGCCTCCTCCAGGGCCCCAACTTCCAGAGTTGATGCAACTTCTTCTCCGGCAAATAACAATCTGCGAATTGAAAAAGTGCTTTTGAGGAAATAGGCTTCAATAACTATACCCACAAGTTCAGGAACCAGGGATTGATTCGACACTAAAAGTACAATATAGGCAAGAAGGGATGCAAAAAGAATGCATGAAATACCCATGAAAACACCATAGGTTTTTCTTCCCGATGAAGGAATGTGCTTTTTAAAAATGCCAATCAGTGTCCCGATCCAGACCACCGGGTGCAGGCGAGCCGGAGGTTCCCCAACTGCAAGATCAATTAACACAGCAAATAAAAGCACATAAATCATATGCATATAACCGGCAAAAATAAAATCCATCATAATAGGGGCTCCATTACCTCATCCCAGCCCTTTTTGAGTTTGTCTTCCATCTCTCCTTCACCTTTAAGGACATCAAGCAGTTTCTGGACAGTTGGTTTTTGGTGAACCAAGCCACATTTTTCACAACTCCACACCTTACCTCCGCTTGAGCGACAGACCCACCTGCCTCCTGTGCGCTCATCCCCACAGGGATAAAAGGGACAAAAGCAGAAAGTGCAATCCTGCCCTTTGAAATGGCAGGGATAATAGGGACATGCCCTGTTCGCACCAAGAGGCTTTACAGGTTCTTCGTCCAGTATCTGGTTAAGATTCTCCATGGCACTATCCCGGGCACTGTCAACTACAACTGTCCCTATAGCCTCCACAAGCCTATCAGTATCCTCTTTTGGCCTCACCGAAACCCTGATAAAATTACAGTCCATGGAATAAAAGTCGGAACAATCCCTTACAAGAAGACCCTTTTCAGCGAGTCTGTGAGTCAATTCAACCGAATCCAGGCTTGCAGCACTTATATCCACAAGGACAAAGGATGTATTACTTTCATGCGTTTTGAACCTGCGCACCTTGCCCAGGCGCTCCATAAGGTAGCGGCGGTTTTCCCGGACAAATTGCCTTGAGGCAGTTAGATAATCATTCACAATATCAGAAGGCATATTCAATAAGGATATAGCGACTGCTTCATCCATTGGCCCTATATTGCAGCAATTGCGTACCCTATTCAGAATCATTGCAAACTTCTCATTAGTAATACTAAAAGCAATTCCTGCTCCGGGAAGCGAAAAGGTATCTTTCAGAGAGCGTATCACTAAAAGATTGTTAAAAGAAGGAACTTCATCTGCCAAAGTTGCAGATACGTCCGTTAGGTCTAACAGACTTTCATCAACCACCAGCAGGGTAGAATGGTCATTACAGCGTTGCAGAAGAGAAATTAAATCAGTTTTTGAATAAAGCTGGCCTGAAAGATTATCCGGGTTAGTGAGCATGATTATTTTTGCTTTGGTAAGCAAAGCTGAAGATATGTTTTTTAAGTCGTCCTCAAAAACATAGTTCACTTCCCCACCACTGATTATACAATGTTTTTCATCGGCCGGATTCTGAGACCTGTTCAGAAGAACGGTATCGCCGGTTTCAATTACCGAGGAAAATACCATGCGTATTACATCTTCAACTCCCAGAGCAGGAACAATATTATCAGCAGCAATATTATTTCCAAAATATTCGGCAGCACTTGACCTTAATTCTGAATATTCATTATCGGGGAATTGGGAATACATGGATTCCACACGGGAAAAAATATCCTCCAGGCAGAGGTTGTAATCCGGGTGATCAAAGGGACTGCCCAGAGGATTGGATGTTGAACTAAAATCAATTATAGCTGTTTCACTAATACCTTTTTCCAGAGCAATTCTGTGCCCATCTTCTAAAGGTTTCCTGATTGATTCAATTTCTTTTTTCCATAATCCCTTATCAGACACGTTAATCGAAATAAACTAATGAATAGAACCTATATTAAATTAATCAAATTGAGTTTCCTATGCTTCAGAATAATTAGTCCTGAAACATCATGAAAAATAAAAAAGATTAATCTACCCTTGATCATTTTCTGGCAAAGGTTAGATAACCGGTGTGGCCCACCCTTGATGGTGCGGGTCTTGTGCCTCTTTCGGATACAGATAACTCTCTTTCCAGACATTCAAGAGTATTTAAACTGTAAAATCCTGCCTTCACTGCTTCCAGGTATACGGCTTTTGCCTGTTCAATGAAAGGTGAATAAACAACAAGGAAACCTCCGGCAAGCAGGTTGGAGCAGGCATACCTGACAGATTCTGCCGAATCTTTAATATCAAGTACTATAACATCGAAAAAATCACTGCCCTGCTTCATCACATCCACAATATCCCCGCAGCGAACTTCCACATTGGAAAGGCCGGCCATGGACAAATTGGCCCGGGCATTCTTCACAAAATCCTCACGTATCTCATAGCTGATCACTTCCTTTGCTACAGAACCCAGATAAATTGCAAGCACACCGCTGCCCGTACCGGCTTCGAGAATCCTGTCAGAAGAATTGATACCTGCATGGGAAATAATCTGGCCCACATCCTTGGGCATGATAGGTGCCCCCGTGCGTTTTGCAAGTCTGAACATATCCGGAGCCCGGGGCCTGATGACAGAGAATTGCTGACCCATATGGGACACAATGGTGCCGCCGGGTTTTATATCCAGCAAGTCGGCCGTTTCAACAATACCAAATTCACAGTGGAACTGTTTACCCGAAACTGTGGTCAGATATTCCCGGAATTTGTCTTTATGACGGGTGCGCAAAAGCACCGTTTCATTTTCTTTCATACATGCACCTCAGGGTTGTTGATAACGGCGGGCAGGAATCGTTACAATATCCCGGGGTATAGAGTGTTTATCCTGCCGGAGAATTTTTGTAAGCTCTCTGAATTCAGGGCCGTAGGCTTCTGAAAGTTGTTTTCCATATTTAACTCCGTGCATCGTCAGGACATACTCATAGCGCTGGTGGAACCTGTTATTCTTTTCATAATAACGCAGGTCTTCATCCACAATACCCATTGCCACGAGCAGCTGGATGTTCTCAAAAACCCTGTTGCTGTAAGGAAAACCATAGTCCCAATGGAATTCATAATCAAAGAGGTTACGAAGGCTGACATCTTCACTGAACCGCTGGACCATGCGATATATCCAGGTTATATTACGTAAACGGGGAATTGAGACAAAGCCATCTTCCTCTTTCCAGAAGATGGAATTAACGGTATAGAACAACAATATCAGCCCCTCTATCGGTAGGTAATTTTCCTGACGTATAAATCTCAGCAACTGAGGAGACAGGGTGTCAACAGTATGGCCTACAACATCCTTGAGCTGTGCAGCTTCTGGGCATCCTACACCATCAATCGGAGAAAAAACAACCAGTGACAGTTGCCTGGAAATCGCCCTGACCAGACCGTTTGCAAGGGCAGATTCATCGTAAAAGAAACTATCCTCACCGTTCACAACAACCCTTGTACTGCGAGGCACACCGCTGGCAACACTCAAATCTACAAAAACGTCCCCAATTCTCTTTTCAAGCTGCTCCTCGAACATCTTCTTGGCCACACCATGCCGGGCTATTGTAGACAGGGCCATGCGGGTTGCCGGGTTGAGGGTTTTCTGGTTAAATCGCACAATAGGGTCACAGATATTTCCCGCAAGGACTGAACTGATAAGATGTTGTGCCTGATCGTTGCCATATGTTTTTATGAAATAAAGCAAGTCAGCATCATTATATTCAGTGAAAAACAAACCCACCTGTTTATTCACAGATTCTGCATCCTTCTTTTCCCCGAATATAGCCAGAGCATTTTCAAGAGATCGCAATAACATAATCCTGGCAGACTGGGTATGAGGATGATGCACTATAGCATTATAGTGATGTGCACGAGCTATGAGCATTGATTCAGCAACCGTCAATGTCATATCTTCATCATAACTGCAACCATCCTTTTTGCCCAGTACGATATTGCCATTGCGGATGCTCAGGTTCTGTATTATCTGGTCCACGTCTATTAAACCCAGGGATATACCGGTGTGATACGAATCACGAAGCAAAAAATCGATCCGGTCCGCATCTATGTCACCGGATATTAACTGTCCCAGATAGGGCTTTTCCAGAAAAGAGGATTTACCTGTTGCCATGAGGGCGATTTGATCGAAAAAATCCACAGGATCCTGACCCAGCTCTTCCTCAACTATTCTCGCAATATTACCGTTGTTTGCAAAACAATTTCTTATGACATATTCACTGAAAGCTTCGTGGTTTTCCCTAATTATACCACCATATTGTGGCTTAATATCAGGATTGCGTTTTAGGACATCTTCCACGGCATGAGAATATGCAGAGTGACCTACATCGTGCAAAAGACCTGCAACCTCTACTTTCATTTTATCCTCTTGCGGCAGAGACAGGGCATCGGCCATCAGGGATGCCATATGCATGGTACCCAGACTATGTTCAAACCTGCTGTGCTTCGCACCCGGATAAACGATATCAACAAGACCGAGCTGCTGTATGGAACGTAACCTCTGCACCTGAGGAGTTTCCACCAGTTCCTTTTGGAGAGGAGTCAACAGGATAGTTTTATGCACAGGATCATGAATCGCCCTTGAACTGACCATGGATGTGTATTTAGGTGGAAGATATATATAAAGGTGTAAAATATCTCAACCAGACTTAATTAATTATCACCAGAGAGAAAATAATGAGAACAATTCAATGGAATGCTGAGAATTCTACCGTGAGAATGATCGATCAAACCCTGTTGCCTGTCGAATACAGGGAGATCGAATGTGAAAATCTGGCCCAGCTGTGTGAAGCAATCAAATCATTGCGGGTCAGGGGAGCACCCGCATTGGCAGCAGCAGGTGCCTATGGTATTGCCCTTGCCAGCAAACTCAGCAGTGCAAATGACATGGAAAGCCTCCTGAAAGATCTCAAAAATGCCGCACGGATCATCCTGGCAACCCGACCCACAGCTATAAACCTGGGATGGGGAGTAAACCGGGTGGTCAAAGCAGTCTCTGAAGCCTACGACACTGAAGGCATACGGAACATAGCTCTCAACGAAGCACAGGCCATTGCAGATGAAGATGTGCAGATCAACAAAACTCTCGGCAAACATGGTGCTTCCCTGCTGGAAGATGGGGATACCGTAATGACCCACTGTAATGCCGGCAGACTGGCCTGTGTGGACTGGGGCACAGCCCTGGGAGTGGTACGCTCCGCTGTGGAACAGGGAAAAGACATCAATGTGATCGCATGTGAGACCCGGCCTTTGAACCAGGGAGGCCGGCTTACGACCTGGGAGTTGATGCAGGACAATATCCCGGTCAAACTAATCTCGGACTCCATGAGTGGTTATGTAATGCGCCACGAGCTTGTGGACAAAGTAGTCGTCGGGGCAGACCGTATTACAGAAGATGCTGTATTCAACAAGATCGGGACCTACAACCATGCGATAGTGGCCATGGAACACGAAATTCCTTTTTATGTAGCAGCTCCTGCCTCAACATTTGATTTCAAGGGATGGGAAGGTAGTGTGAAGATAGAAGAGCGAGATCCTGATGAATTGCGCTACATGCAGGGAGTACAGATAGCACCTGAAGATGTACCGGTAATCAATCCTGCTTTTGACAGCACACCGATGGAATATATTGAGGCGATAATTACAGAAAAAGGAATCTTCAGGCCACCGTTTTTGATAGATGAAGTAAGAACATGAGGGCGCAAGCTTTTAAAGTATAAAATACAATCAGGGTACAAGTAAACAAAAGGAAAGAGCTGGAAGAATATGGGAAAAAAGAAACAGAGTAACAACGGATTGATGTCTTCTGCCGGCCTTATGAGATATTATGAAGAGGACAAAAGGGCAATCCACCTGGACCCCAAAGCAGTTATGGTCTTTGGATTGCTTTGTGGATTTGCTGTTATTCTATTAAGCGCCAGTTATGGCACCTGGCCATAAAATGTAATCCATTATAAAGAAAAAGGGCATTCAGCCCTGTCTATCTTTTTTAATCGTTTTAGAGATCTGCCTTGCCGTGGTAGTTCTGGGTTCGTTCTTATCCACAAGGATGCGTCCACTTTTCTCCCACCAGGAACGCGGATAAGCTTTATCTTTTTGAACCTCTGGATTAAGATCCAGAGACGCAGCTGCCTTTTCCATTTCTTCCAGACTCGGCTCCTTTACTGAACTTTTGCGAGATATAATCCTTCCTTCATTCCTGCTTTTGGAACGATCTATGGAAGCCGGCCAGATTACAAGCCTGCCTTCATCTTTCATTAGCATGATCCATAGATTGGAATTCATTAAATATAATTCTTGGTGATAGACCACCTCAGATAAACCTAAAATAGTAAAGTGGCATCTAGTATAGCAAGTAGGAGAGTTTACAAATGGGCCTGTTCGGAACCAACGGAGTACGTGGAATAGCTAATGAATTCATCACACCTAAATTTGCAATCGACCTTTCCAGAAGTATGGGAACCCATCTTGGAGAAGGTAAAACCGTAGCTATCGGAAGAGATACGCGCATCTCAGGAGAGATGCTAAAAGCAGCTGCAATATCCGGTTTACTTTCAGCGGGCATAAGAGTAATCGACATTGGAACCTGCCCAACCCCGTCTGTCCAGTATTATGTGCGCGACCATGCAGATGCCGGGATTGTTATTACTGCATCCCACAACCCGCGGGAATACAATGGCATAAAACTTATAGACGCAGATGGCACCGAGTTTTCCAGGGAAGGGGAGAAAAAGATCGAAAATATCTACAATACCGGCGAATTCCACACTGCTAACTGGAACCTGACAGGCGAACTGAACAGGGATTATAATGCCAATGATTACTACATCAATGGAATAATTTCATCGGTCAATTCCACAGAGATCAGAGCAAAACGGTTCCGGGTGGCCATAGATACAGGATGTGGTGCAGGTTCTCTTACACTACCCCTCTTGTTGCGTAAACTGGGATGCGAGGTCATTACTATCAACGCCCAACCGGATGGTACTTTCCCCTGGAGAAATCCCGAGCCAACCCCCGATGTACTTGGAGAACTCAGGGATATTGTCAAAAACTACGATGCTGACCTGGGAGTTGCCCAGGACGGTGATGCAGACAGAGCAGTCTTCTTTGATGAAAATGGTACATTTATTGATGAAGAAATACTGCTTTCCATGATGGCAAAATATGTGATATCGGGTAAAAAAGGCCCACTCGTAACACCGGTAAGTTCATCCCGGCGCATGCTGGACATTGCAGAAAAAACAGGCGTGGAACTTCACTGGACAGCCGTAGGATCCATTAATGTAGCACGCAGAATGATGGAAATAGACGCTGTTTTTGGCGGAGAGGGGAATGGAGGGCTTATTTTCCCCGAACACCAGTATTGCAGGGATGGAGCCATGGCATGTGCCAAATTACTTGACATAATGGCAACGGGAGTAAAACCATCAGAGATGGCCGGAAATGTTCCGGAATACCACAATGCCAAAACAAAGGTGAAATGTGGTGATCTGAAAAAGACACTTGAAAATGTAACCAGTCGTGTACAGGGAGAAGGAATTGAGATTGATACCACTGATGGTTTCAAGATATGGTATGAAGACGGGTGGCTACTGATACGCCCTTCAGGCACCGAACCAATTGTCAGGATATTTGCCGAAGCCAAAACTGAGCAAAAGGCAAACGAACTGCTGGAAAGAGGGAATAAAATAGTACTGGATTCAATTCAGGAGTGAACATCAGGGTTTGCCGCAGGATTCCCCGCAAATAATACCTGTGGCAATGAGATGTGCAACCCTCAAAGGCTCAGGAATATTGCTACGGGTAGCACTTAACTGGACTATCTTGGTGGCGGAAATTTCATCGATGCCTGCACACTGGATGTAAACCGGTGTATGGGAATGTGAAGTTACCACACGGGATATCCTGCCTGCTTTTTTTATTATTCCAAACCTGTCATCCGGATAATCCAGGTGAGACAGGGCTTTTTTCATGTTCTCAAAATCAGGCATCGAGCGCATCAGCACAATCACACCCATTCCTGTAGATTCGTTTAAGCGCACGATGTCAATCGGATTGAAACCGCCGTATGTGACTCCATCCAGCATTATCACACGCACCTGATTTTTGTGTTTGCTGGCTGAGATCATCTCTATTAATGAATCGGTAGCATCCATACCATCCCTGGTAATGTAGGTGGATAACACGCCGTCAAGCCACATTCCCCCTCTGAAAAAAGTCCCTACCACAAGTATACGGTCACTTACCAGCGCTGAATCATCAATACCCAGAATCCTTATTTCCGGTTTTATATGAAAAAAAGAAAAGGGTATACCCCCTTTTTAAACAAACATTGAGCCCGGATGCTCATTAACCTGAGGTTGCCTGGGCTTTAGGACCTTATCGATGGCATCCATAAAGTCAGCCATTGCCACACTATCACGATCATTGCGTACAGCAAACATACCTGCCTCGGTAGTCAGTGCATGCAGATCCGCACCACTTGTATTTTCTGTAAGAGTGGCAAGTTTGTCAAAATCCACATCCCGGGCAAGGGAAAGCCCTCTGGAATGAATCTTAAGTATCAAACTACGTGCTTCTTTATCCGGCATCGGAACCTCGACCATCCTATCAAAGCGACCCGGACGGATTATGGCAGGATCCAGGATATCCACCCTGTTGGTGGCTGCAATTATGCGAATATCACCCCGGTTCTCAAATCCATCCATCTCCGCAAGAAGTTGCATGAGGGTGCGCTGCACTTCCCTGTCAGCACCGTTGGTATCACTCAGCCGGGCTGCTGCAATGGCATCGAGCTCATCTATGAAAATAATGCTGGGAGCCTTCTTTCTTGCCATATCGAAAACTTCTCTGACCAGCCGGGAACCTTCACCAATGTACTTTTGCACAAGTTCCGAGCCCACAACACGGATAAAAGTTGCGTCAGTACGATGGGCTACCGCTTTTGCCATCATCGTTTTACCGGTACCCGGGGGCCCGTGCAGGAGCACACCTTTAGGAGGTTCCACACCCACACGTTCAAAAGATTCGGGTTTAATGAGCGGTAGTTCGACACATTCGATAATATCCTGGATCTGATTATCCAATCCACCGATATCTTCATAACTTATATCCTGGGATTCCAGGACTTCCATTGCTGAAACTTCCGGTTCTTCTGTCGAGGGAAGAACATCCACTATGGAAAGGGTCTGCTGATTCAGGGCAACCCTGACACCGGCAACCAATTTGGATTCATCTATGTACTGGGAAACTCCCACCATGAACTGGGGGCCCGAACTGCTGCGTATCAATACTTTATTGGAATCAATGACATCAATGATATTTGCCACGATCAAAGGAACAGTCTTAAGCCTGTTAATCTCAGAGCGAAGTTTGCGAACTTCTCGCTCATACTTCACTTTCTGGGATTCAACATTCTTTTTTTCAGATTCAATCTGGTCGCACTGCTCTTTAAGTTTGCTGTTGCGGGATTCAAGTTGTTTCATCCTGTCCAGAAGGTACTTTGAAAAATCTTCGTCTCCTTCAGAACCCATATAATCATATTCTACATCGGACATATTTTTAAATCCGTAATTTCCCTGATTTACCGTATCATCGCTGGTTTCGTTCATATAGCTCCGAATAATATTTAAGTCCATAGGTATATAGCACTTTCGAAAAGAGGCATGGCAGCTTCCATGCAAGAGATGATTTTTTATGCAGTGTGAAATATGTGGTGCAGAGATAAAAGGGGAGCCTTTTAAGATAAATGTCGAGGGAAGCGAACTCAACGCCTGCAACCGATGTTCACAATACGGAACATCAGTAAGCACCCGGAAACCGGTATCCAGAAAAAACGCTCCTGTGCGGCAGGGGATTAAAAACAGTTCAAAACCCAAAAAGAACCCGGTAACTGCTCCTACAGAAGAACTCATAGACGAATACGAACAAACCATAAGAGAGGCCAGGGAAGCAAAGGGCCTTACCCAGGAAGAACTTGCTTCCAAGATAAAGGAAAAAGCATCCCTGATCAAAAAGATCGAGAAGGGAGACATCGTACCTGAAGATTCGGTACGTACAAAGCTTGAACATACCCTTGATATCGAACTCACCGAAAAAGTGGGAGAAAACGACTGGGATACAAATACCCTGAACAGGGGCACTACTCTTGGCGATATAGTAACCATCAAGAAAAAATGAAGTGATATTATGCACCTCGAAAACAAGAAAGTCGGTATAATAGGGACCGGCAAGATGGGGCAAAGCCTGCTTAGAGGTATAATACGTGCAGGAAAAGCAAAGCCTGCAAATATCTATGCCAGCGATGTTTATGAACCTGCACTGCAAGCACTTAAAAGTGAACTTGGAATTAACGTATCAACAAATAATTTTGATACAGTGGATAATTCAGACCTCATCATTCTTGCGGTCAAGCCCCAGATACTGCGCAATGTACTGAGAGGTTTTGCAGACCATATCAACGAACACAAACTCATAATATCAATTGCAGCAGGAGTTCCTGCATCCACTATTGAAGAGGAGTTGCATGAAGATACAAGAGTAATTCGTGTGATGCCAAACATTGCCGCAACCGTCGGTGAAGCGGCCTCTGCAGTCAGTACGGGGAAAAATGCATCCGCAGAAGATGCTGAGATTGCAATGGAAATATTTTCAAGCGTGGGTTCTGCTGCCCTTGTTCCTGAACATCTCATGGATGCTGTTACAGGAGTTTCCGGGAGCGGTCCCGCATATATTTTCCCCGTAATAGAGGCCATGGCGGACGGTGGTGTGCTTGAAGGGCTTGACAGGGAAAGTGCACAAAAACTGGCAGCCCAGACAGTACTGGGCGCAGCAAAGATGGTCCTTGAAACAAAAAAACATCCAGCAGAGCTCAAGGACATGGTGACCTCTCCTGCAGGGACAACCATTCATGGTGTTCATGCACTTGAGAAAAACGGAGTAAGGGCGGCTTTCACAGATGCAGTGATGGCTTCTGCAAAACGCTCCCGTGAAATGGGGAAATAATTCCCCTACCTTTCCTGAAACGATACAAAAATTGATATAGTTGTATGATTTAATTAATTACAAAGCCTTCAACGGGGGTTTGTATGAAATCCTTTGCGGTAATCAGGGGAGAAGACAAAAACAAAGTCAGGATTGCGCTGCACGATTTGCAGCAATACGGGAGCATGAAGTTCAGCTCCTGTCCAAAACGTATCGAACCAAACTATGCAGACACTCTTCTTGTAAGGGTTGTGGGAGTACCCTTGCGTTCAAATTGTAAGTTTGCAGCACTTGTGGGTCTGGAAAATAATGCCGGCTCTGCGATAAACAAACTGAGGAAAATACATCCACCAGCCCATATTGTAATAATAAGTCCCAGGCACGATGCTTATGAAGAGTTAATGGATAATTCTGAAATCTATCCTGAATTCGAAATAAATAATTGATACCTTAAAAAAATCATTGAAAAATAAGTTTTCCTGCGAAAATTAAAGAATATGGGGCCGGGACCGAGAATCGAACTCAGATCGTAGCCTCCACAGGGCTACAGGATAACCGCTACCCTACCCCGGCATATTGAGAATGTCCTACGCGAGGACATCCTATAGATGTATTTCTGTTAGATAAACTTTTCTCCAGATCAGTCTTTCAGACGGGAAATTGCAAGCTGTGCTGCCTTTTCACCTGAGAGAAGCATTCCTCCAAAAACAGGACCCATCCGGGGAGAACCTGCAACGGCATTGGCAGCCATACCTGTAACTATCAGACCGGGATAAACTTCCCGGGTATTTTTCATTACAAGACGCTCACCGGTATCAGCCCACATTGGTTTTTCACCCACTACCTCCTTGCCACCAAAAGCTCCGGGAATCTTGCGCTGCACAGTATTGCATACAGTAGCCTCATGGCCGGTTCCGTCAAGTACCAGGCGAGAACGGATTGTGAGAGGATCAACATGAAGACGGGCTATTTCAACTGCTGTCCAGTTAATAACAAGCCCGCATACCTCATCGTTATCCCGTATCATAACATCTTCAAAACTTACCAGATTGAATATTTCAACCCCGGCAGAAACCGCTGCACTTATGAGTTTACCCACAGTACCAACCGAGTTTGCCACATAGTAGCCTTCTTCATACTCATGATAAGGCACATCAAAATCATCAAGGATCCTGCGCGCTTCTTCCTGGACCACAATACGCGGGAACATCATGCCACCGCCCCACATACCGCCTCCTACAGATAGTTTCTTCTCAAAAAGCACAGTCTTTAATCCTGCTTCTGCAAGATAACGTGCAGCAACAAGGTTTGCCGGGCCTCCACCCACAAGGGCCACATCAACATCAGTATAGTCCAGAAAAACATTGGTAAATTCTTCAACTATCGCTCGGGTAATAATTCTCTCATCAAGTTCCATGGATCTGCCTCAAATGCTGCTAATTCTCTCATTTGATAGGCCACATATATATTAAAACTATTGGGATACAGAAAGAACAAGACCACTGTGTATGAAATATATTGAAATATCCTTGCAAAAAGTGCCAGATATTTATTGAAAAGAGATTAGATACAGAGGCTATATTGTAATGAATGCAAGAGTAAAGCCCTTGAAAAAAGCATTTTATCCACCGTTGGAATCCCCAAATAATTGGAATCAATTTTCGACATAAGATGAGACGGTTTGTTGGAAATCATGTATGTCGATTGGTTTGGATATATAACCCGCACATCCTGCATCAATAAATTTCTTATCATCGCCCCTCATTGCATGTGCTGTCAATGCAACCACAGGTGTATCTTTTGCATTTTCAATCTCTTTGAATTTCTCCAGAACTTCAAGCCCATCCATTTTGGGCAGCTGCATATCAAGTAAGATGAGATCAAAAGTATTTTTCTCTGCAACTTCAAGGGCCTGTGAACCGTCTTCTGCCTGCATTACCTCATATCCATAAGACTCAAGCAAATCCACTGTAAGTTCCATGTTCATTGGGTTGTCTTCAACTACCAGAATTGTGGCCATTCTTTAAACCTCCAAATATGATTTGATAATTATCGGTATAAGTTCTTTCCCGGAAAATACCTGACTGTTTTGGTCACAGCTTAAATTGCAAGGCTGTCTTATAGTATATTTTCACATATATATAGTAATAGCATACAACTTAGAATTAGGACCATTTATGCAAAAACAGGCATGTGAATGACCAAAATTAATTCATATAACCCACAAATAAAATTAATCATTGCTAGCAGAACCACCATGGTTTCTCCTGGAATCAAGATGTTTTATTATTTCAATCAGATGAGTGCGAGTAAAAGCGCCTTTCTGGAGAATTGAAACTACATTACCTTCAAAAACACCTTTATTTTCCATATCCCTGGCAGTATGGATAATTATAGGGATATCTGCAGTATTACTGTTTCCTCTCAAAGCTGCCATAACGTCAAATCCACTTGTAACTGGCATCATCAGGTCCAGGATAATAAGGTCTGGAGAATAGGAAAATGTTTTATCGATGGCTTCCTGGCCACCATAGGCAGGTATCACATTATATCCTTCAATACCAAGGGAGGACCTGAGCATTTCTACTGCAGATGGATCATCGTCCACAACCAGTATTGAGGAAGAAGAACCGGAGGAGCCCCCGAAACCATCCAATACCGTCAATAATCTTTCCCTATCAATGGGCTTGGGAATATAAGCAGATATATCATACTCTTTTTTAATTGCATTGGCATTAAGGACAGAAACTATAATTACAGGAATGCCGGCAGTATCAGAACTTTTTTTCAGTCTGGCTAAAACGTCCCACCCATTCACCCCGGGCATCATGATGTCAAGCAATATCGCAAAGGGTTTTACAACATCCACATAACGGGATACAAGATACCCACGAGAAAGAGGCAATGCCCTGTAGCCGGCATTGACAACAGTTGAAACAAGTAAATTACGTGATGAATAGTCATCCTCTACTACCATTACAATAGGTTCATTATTGCTGGAATTCAGAGGTTTTTCCAAAAGAGGAAAAGGATCAATATCAGTGTTTTCAGGAGCCTGTGGGTTAGAATCAATAACATATTCGCCTTCCCTGGTTTCTTCAGGATTACCTTCACAGGAAACCTGACTTAAAGGAATCGTAAAGGTAAAGGTGCTGCCTTCTCCCTTTTTGCTTGTCACCCATACATCCCCGCCATGCATATTCACAAATTTTTTTACAAGAGACAAACCAAGACCTGTCCCTTCATAATTGCGTGAAGAAGATGTATCTTCCTGGGTAAAGGCATCGAATAAAGTATCCTGGGCCTTTTCAGATATCCCTACTCCGGTATCTGATACCGAAACCTGCAATACATCGTTTTCCACATGGGAAAGTAAACGCACCCTTCCCCCTTCGGGTGTAAATTTTATTGCATTGCTGAGGAGATTGTAAAGTATCTGCTTGAATTTGCCCTTATCGGCACATATCTCTTCAGAGTAATTATGTTCAACTGAAAGAGAAAGAGATTTCTTATTTCCAAGAGGCATAACTAGTTCCATCACTTCTTTGGAAGCCTCAGTTAAAGAGAAAGCCTCACATTCAAGCTCCATCTTACCGGCTTCCACTTTTGACAGGTCAAGGATATCATTAATCAGATTTAGCAGGTGTTTCCCGCTTTTGGCAATATTGGACACATATTTCTTCTGTGGATCATTGAGATCCCCCCTTACTTCTTCCAGCAGGATATCTGAAAATCCAATCACCGAATTTAAAGGTGTTCTCAGTTCATGGCTCATATTTGCCAGAAATTCACTCTTGGACCTGTTTGCCTGTTCTGCAGCCATTTTTGCATGGTTGAGAGCCTCTTCTATATTTTTTCGCTCAGTCATGTTGTATAGTACACCCACGATCACAAGATTCCCATTGGATTTTTCAAGTGGAAGAAGGGTTTCTTCAACCTGGTAACCTCCTATACTAAATTCAAACCTGCGAGTTTCACCATCAAGAGCAGCATACAGATGAGGAAGAAGGGTATCAAGAATATCTTTGGAAAGGACCTCTTCAGGTAGCTTACCTATGAAATCTTTTTTATTGAAATTGAGTTTATCAAGCATTTTACCCCCTATTGAAATATATCTCAAATCGCTGTCATGCAGAACAACTATTCCATTGGGAAAATTGGAAATGATCAATTCAAGCTGTTTATCGCGTTCCTTCTTTTCCTGTTCTGCACGGTCCCTCTGATCGATTTCTACCTGTAAACGACGATTCTTATTGTTAACAGCCTGACTGGCCCCTGCAAGAGTAACTGTTGTGATACCCATTAAAAGAAAAACATACCAATACTGATTAATCACATCGGAAAGAGCGACTTCACCATAGTTTTCATACGGCCCCAATCTTAATTCCTTCATACATTCGTGGACCGGTCCATAATCCAGGGGAACTGTCCACCCTCCATAACCGCCCCTCAGGGCCGCTTTTGAAAAGCGGGGCAATTGGAGTAAATTTGAAAGCATCTTTTCAGCAACATCCTCGGATACATGAGAGGTGCGGGAAAATGCCCACTGCGGATATAGACGAGTGCTGTGCTTCTGTAAGAAAGAAGAATCAAAATTATCTCCCTCATGTAAACCAGGAGAATGATCCACGTTCAAGCACTTGATATCAACAAAAGAAATCTTGCCTTCCTTTTTCATCGATTCAAGGATCCCGGTACTAACGATCCCCACATCAACCTCCCCGGAAAGCACTGCTTCTACCACTTTGTCCTCTGTACCCCCATAAGTGACATCCATGGCATCTATATCCAATCCTGCATCATTAAATTCTCTCGCAGCCATCCACCAACCCCCAAAGGAATGTTCGTTAACTGCCATTACCGATAAACTTTCAACGTCATTAAGAGAATTCACATCGATCCTGTCGTTTTTAGTGAAGATGACTGAACCAAAGACAGTGTATGAGCGGCCTCCCCAGGATTCTTTCAAAGTTGCTATTCTCTGTACATTGTGATCGACTTCCAGCTCAACATATACCAAAGGGTTTGTGATAAGGAAATCAATTTGTTCATTAGCTACTTCAGAAGTCATCTGTCCAAAATCCATGGGGACAAGCACTACATCTTTTTCCGGGAAACCGGCATCCAGATAATCTATAGTAGGACCCCATCTCTCCATTGCAGCTTCATCTCCCCTGTTTGCAAGCACTCCTATCCTGAGAGGGTCGCCGGAAGCAGAAACTACAATACTGCAAGTCAAAATAATAAATAATACAGTGATAGACATACATAGATACCTGGATATGGGTTTCATGGGTAAATATATAGAAAAATTATCTGATATAAATATAACCAAATAAATTAGTATACGAAGACAGAGAATACATATAAGTTCACCCATCTAATCAATATAAAGCAGTAATAATACATCCGAAAGTAGCAGAAAGTTATTACTTTCTCCAACCGGCTATCTAAAATTTAATTTTACAGGAAAATCTTATGGATAAACTTTAATACTGCAACACGACCCATATGACCTAAAGGAGAAAATATGGCAAGATCCGCACAACGTCCCAGTCTGAAAAAAATACCCCAGGAAGCAATCGAGGCAAAAGAAGCTACTGCAGAAATTGTAATTTTGCAACCTATTGGTTATCCCCTCTGTGGAATTATTGAAGAATATCCACGCATCGAAGAACCCGAACTTTTCGAATGTTATGCGAGAATGCAATGGAATGGTTACATTGCCCGAAAAAACGATTTCCTCTTTGATCACCGAATGTTCCCTGATTTTGCGTACAGAATCCAGGAAGTAAGGCCCGAAGCTACAATAATAGGCCAATCCACAACAATTGTAGTAAATCAGGAAGAGAAAGAAAAAATGGATATTGAATATCCCGTGGAAATTGCATTTGATGATATCGTCGGACAGATTAAAGCAAAACGCAAATGCAAGCTTATCGAGAGATATCTGGAAGAGCCCGAAAGGTTTGGCAAATGGGCACCCCGCAACATCCTGTTCCATGGACCAGCAGGTACAGGAAAAACCATGGTCGCAAAAGCCCTTGCAAATAAAACTGATGTGGCATTCCTTCCGGTCAAAGCCACACAACTTATAGGAGAATTTGTAGGAGAAGGCTCCCGGCAGATACATCAGTTGTATGAAAGAGCCGGTGAACTTGCACCCAGCATCATTTTCATAGATGAACTGGATGCCATTGCCCTTGACAGGCGATACCAGGAACTCAGGGGCGATGTAGCCGAGATCGTCAACGCCCTGCTCACCGAAATGGACGGAATCAGCCAGAGAGAAGGGGTATGCACCATCTGTGCCACAAACAGGACAGCAGTACTCGACGGGGCAGTAAGGAGCCGTTTTGAAGAGGAGATCGAGTTTGTACTTCCTGGCAAAGAGGAAAGAAAAGAAATAATCGAACTCAATCTACAGACATTCCCCATAGAAGCTGAAGTTAACCTGAGCGAACTTGCAAAACTGACCAACGGCCTTTCAGGAAGAGACATTGTGGAAAAAGTCCTCAAAAGTGCCCTTCACCATGCAATAATGGACGACATGGAAAAAGTTGAAGCACATTATTTTGAAAAAGCTGCGTCCGGGTTGCAGAAAAAAGAAACCAATACCCACCTTTACGCCTGAGAAGAGGTGACAAAATGACAGAAATAAAAGAATCAGACAGGTTCGAGTGCAAAGTTGTCAACATAATAAACAACCTGAAATGGAAAGGAGTAATGGTCAAAGAAATAAAAAGTGGAGGGAATGTTTATTTTGCCCGCACTGATCCAAAAAGGGATTTGAAACCTGGGGATACCCTCTACCTGGGAGTCAGAGAATTACCCAGCCAGATGGAAGAGATGCAGGCCGAAGTTACCCTTTACGACAAAAATGATGAGAAAATCGATTGGACCTTCATTTAAAGGCACATGAGTGCTCCCTTATTATTTCCCATAGGGAACTTCAAATTCCACTAGGTCCTCTGCCACACAGGTATTTTCGAAAACTTCTTTTGCCTCCTCCAGAAGCACTGAAGAATCGTCAGTATACCTCGAGCTGATATGGGTCAGGATAAGCCGCTGTACCTCTGCTTTTTGTGCCACATCTGCGGCCTCTTTTGCTGTAGAATGCAGTGATTCACGGGCCCAATCCACTTTTTCCTGTGCAAGTGTCCCATCATGAATTAATACATCAGCGTTTTTACTTGCTCTAATAATTGCCTCGCATGGACGGGTATCACCGGTATAGATGAGTTTACGCCCCCTGCGGCAGGGACCTATCACTTCATTAGGATGGACTAACCTGCCATTTACTTCCACCGATTCCCCTTTCTGGAGACAGGAATAAAGTGGGCCTACAGGCACACCCAGCTCTTCAGCACGACGGCGGTCAAATCTACCGGGGCGTTCATTTTCTACAAGAGCATAGGCAAGAGAAGGAACACTGTGCTCACTTGCAATTGCATTAATCACATAACCTTCCCGGTGGACAGTGTCCCCGGCTTCGAGAGGTACTGCTTTGATTTCAAAATTCAATCGGCAGTAGCCAAGTAGTGATACCAATTTTACAAATTGTTCCACCCAGGCAGGACCATATATAGTCAGTGGAGCATCCCTGTCGTGGAAAGAAAGAGTTTGCAAAAGGCCGGGAATTCCCAGCACATGATCTGCATGAAAATGTGTAATGAATATAGAAGAAAGGGACATCATGCCAGTCCTGGCACGCATCATTTGCTGCTGGGTACCCTCCCCGCAGTCAAAAAGGAGCAACTCCCCTTCCCTGTTGACCAGGATGGAAGAGGGATTTCTGTTCACAGTTGGGAGAGCTCCCCCGGTACCAAGGAACACTACACGAAGCATAATAAATATCATAAGTAAAAGCATTATTTATGATTATCCAAGCTCGTGAGTAGTCTATATTCGAAAGGTTCATATACAATATTACAATTAATGAGCTCTCCTAATAGCAAAGCTTAGTATTATACTTAAATCACAAAACAGAGGTTCCAATCATGATATCCCAGGGAAGATCAAAGAGAACGGCCACAGCTGCCAAGAGAAAAACAGCACGCGGAAAAAGGAAATACGAAATCGGCAGTGAACCTGCAGAAACACATGTCGCAGAAACCAGAAGAAAACCCGTAAAAACAAGGGGCGGCTCCCACAAAGTAAAACTCCTTCAGGAAAAAATTGCCAATGTCACCGATCCCTCTACCGGCAAGACAGCAGCAGTCACAATAGAGAATGTTACCGACAACGAAGCCAACGAGCACTACGTCAGGCGTAACATACTCACAAAAGGCAGCATCATCAAGACCGAACTTGGAGATGCCAGGATAACCAGTCGTCCGGGTCAGGATGGCGTTGTCAACGCAATTCTTACAAAATAAACAAAAAATACAGGTGGCTCAAAGAGCATGGACAGGAAAACAAGGGATATATTGGAGATTCTGGAAAATGATGCCAGGTCAAGCCTTGAGGACATTTCCGCCCTTGTTGACATGACTCCGGAAGAAGTCCAGAAGCGAATCCATCAGCTTGAAAAAGCAAAGATAATCCGCAAATATAAAACAGTGATTGACTGGGAACTTGCTGGAGAAGATTATGTCTATGCAATCATTGAACTGAAGGTAACACTGGAACGCAAACAGGGATACCAGCGTATCGCAGAAAGACTGTACCGTTTCCCCGAAGTGCGTTCTGTCAGACTGCTTTCAGGAGAACATGACATAACCCTTACGGTCCGTGGCAAATCCATGAAGCAGGTCGCTTTTTTTGTTGCAGAAAAGATAGCCACCCTGGAACAGGTGCATAATACTGCCACCCATTTCGTACTCAAGACATACAAAGAAGACGGGTTGATTATGGAAGAGCCCGAACATGTAAAACGTCTGCCGGTTTCCCCCTAAAGGAGGTATGAGAACTGACAGACACTTCACGCTTTGTAGCCAGTTATCTGGATAGAGTACCCCCTTCGGGGATCCGCCGATTTTTTGACATGGTCTCCAACAATGAGGATATAATATCCCTCGGAGTTGGAGAACCCGATTATATTACTCCCTGGCACATCCGGGAAGCCTGCATTCATTCACTGGAACAGGGAGAAACATCCTATACATCCAACTATGGACTTGTAGAACTCAGGGATGAAATATCCAGGACCTATACCCAGAAACACGGATTATACTATGACCTTACATCCGAAATACTGGTGACATCGGGAGTAAGTGAGGCACTGGACCTGGCGGTGCGTGCTATCACCGATCCGGGTGATGAGATTATAATTGTGGAGCCCTCTTACGTTGCCTATGCACCTGCAATCATTTTTGCAGGAGGAAACCCGGTTGCCGTACAAACATTCAGGGAAGACAAATTCAAACTTACCTCCGAAAACCTGAAAAAAGCGATCACTCCAAAAACCAAAGCTATCCTGCTCAATTATCCAAACAACCCCACCGGAGCAGTGATGGATAAAAAGGAACTGGAACCCATCGCAGATATTGTGGAAGAACACGATATAATGGTCATCTCGGATGAAGTCTATGAAAGGATGACCTATGACACACAGCATACATGTTTTGCCTCCCTGGATGGCATGAGGCAACGCACCATAGTCCTCAATGGCTTTTCCAAGGCATATTCGATGACCGGATTTAGAATGGCCTATGCACTTGCCCCTGCACCGGTGTTAGCAGCCATGATGCGCATACACCAGTATAGCATGCTTTGTGCCCCGATAACCGCACAGGTAGGAGCGATAGAGGCCCTCAAGAACGGTGAAGAAGAAGTGGAGAAAATGGTCAATGAATATAACCGGCGTCGCAGACTTATTGTCAAAGGGTTCAATAATATCGGCCTGGACTGCTTCAACCCGGGAGGAGCTTTTTACGCATTCCCATCTGTTGCATCCACAGGCCTGACATCGGAACAATTTGCCGAAAGACTGCTTGAACAGCAACAGGTTGTCACCATACCAGGAGATGTGTTCGGCAGGGCAGGAAATGGATATCTCAGATGTGCCTATGCGGCCTCCAGGGAAAACATCAAGGAAGCTCTTGAGAGAATCGAGACTTTCATATCAGACATCTAAAACCAATTCCGTAAAGCAATTGTAAAGGAAAATCACTTCCCATCGCTTTTCTTATCCTTCACGTAAATCAACCGGTTATTGCTGGAATTATCCGCCCGGACCTCATCGATATCAAAAAGGTCTATTGCCCGGAAAATGTCCCACATTTTTTTGTAACCATAATTACGAGGATCAAAATCCGGCTGTTTCTGCACAAGATTGCTGCCCACATTGCCCAGGAAGGCCCAGCCACTTTCTTCAGCTGAATCTTCTACAGCATCCCTTAGCATTTTAACTAGCTTGCTGTCACCTTTGAGGCGGTTGGTATCCCATTTTCCCTGGGCCTGCATTGGTGACTCAGAGACTGTGCCTACTACATCTTCCTCTTTACGCAGGTTTTCCGTATATATGAACTTGTCACAAGCCGCAATAAAGGGTTTTGGAGTCTTGATTTCTCCGAAACCGTAGACTTTGCGACCTGATTCCCTGATCCGGGATGAAAGGCGTGTGAAATCACTGTCACTAGAAACAATACAGAAACCATCCAGGGGCTCGGAATAAAGCAAATCCATCGCATCGATAATAAGGGAACTATCGGTAGCATTTTTCCCGTAAGTATAGCTGAATTGCTGTATCGGCTGGATGGAGTGTTCCAGGAGATTGTCCTTCCAGTTTTTAAGGTTGGGACGCGTCCAGTCACCATAAATCCTTTTTACACTTGCAATCCCGTATTTGGCTATTTCCGAAAAAAGTCCCTCCACTATGGAAGGTTGTGCATTGTCAGCATCGATAAGTACTGCCAGTTTCTTCTGTGCTGCATCGGTCTCCATTAATATTCCCCAAAAAGATAGTGCAAAATCCAGAGCACATCGATCTAGTGAACTACACCTGAGCTAAAGACTCAGGTGCTTCCTGCTTCATACTTTTTCCCAAAGGAAACAAGTCCACAGGCTCTCCCCGTAGTTCCTACGGTGCTTCAAATACCTATCAAATTCTGCTTAGGTTATGGCATTTCGTCCCCTACAAGTTCCTTGTCAATTTTATTGATAAGATGGCTGACTTTATCATACCACTGGTCTACACTTTCCTGAAGCATTCGCCTGACCTCTGCCGGATTTACGGCCACATATTCATAAAAATAGCCACCTACATCAATGGTATGGGTTTCCCTGTAAACAAGCCCACAGGAGATCAGGTTCTGGAGAGAACGATAAGCTGTACTGCGTTCACGGCCCAGATGCTTTCCGAGTTTTTCGGCTGTCAGAGGGCCATTGGAAAGCAGTATTTTGTAAGCCTTTAGATCCAAATCCTTTAAACCCAGAATACACTTGGCAACATCATCGCATTCACAATTAGCTTTGAGCATTTCCGAAATTGAACCCATCATTTTAAATTTCACCTGAAGCTCTATAAAAAAAAGCTGCACAGATTGTACAAAACCATACTAATCAAATCGTTAATTATATATATAGTTTTTCAGCAACGGTAGTCCAGTGCCCACTATAATACCAGAAAATGAAAGGTCAGATGAACCGCTTGATACAGAGCGATTAATTTATCATCCGGACATGATACGTGCCAATGAGTGGGTCCTCAATGAATATGAGGCACCTACACGCAAATTCTGCATATTCGTCCCCTGTTCTATGAGGAAACCCTATCATACGAGTCCATCCCACAGGATGTATGACAGGATCATTTTTGACCTGCTAAAGCCCGAAGATGTCCATATAGTAGTTTTTGGAACCTGTGGCGTAACTCCACGGGAAATCGATAATGAATATCCTTTTACAGATTATAAATTCATGATGGGAAAATGCAATGTGGCAAAGATCAAGCGGGATTTTATAAGTATGGAAAGCAAAAGACTTGCAACATACCTCGAGAAGACCCGTGACAACTATAGCCACAGGATAGCCTATTGCACAGGTGACTTCAGGAAGGCGATGCTCAGGGGTCTTGAAAAAACAGATATTGAAGTAGAAATCGCCCCCCGACAAGAAACAATGGAGGAACACATCCGCCCCAACAAGAGATTCATTTATGGAAGCTTGAGCCAGAAAGGATATCTTCAGGACCTCTCCGATGCAATCACCGATAAATTGGGGATTGAAAGAAGGGTTGTGGGTATTGATCCCGAGTTTTCAGAAAACGATAATGACTGGTATCTTTTGTGAACAAGAGCAAACATGCAAAGTCAGTTGTTCCCTCACACCTATAAAATATACGCAAAGAGCAATCCACAGATGCCATAATATATACTACTCCTGATTTTACAATCAATTTTGTGAACCGAACTGCAGAAGAGATGTTCGGATGACCTTGCCTGAAATAAAAGGCAAATCAATAACGATCCTCCATGAGCAAGAGCTGACCTCGGAACAGAAAAAAGAAATGTTCTCAAACCTCTATTCAGGAAAGCCTCATGATATTGAAGATGCCAGTAAACGCAAGGATGGAAGCACGTTCTGTTGCCAGATTAAAATATCACCTCTTTTTACAGAAAAATCCAGAATATACGGACACCTGGGAATAATAAGGGACATCACTGAAGAAAAACAGAATGAAGACAGTTTGGTAAAAGAAATCGACCTTTTAACCGGCCTAATCGGCACTGCCAGAGTGATTGTGGCTGTTCTTGACAGAGAGGGAAAAATAATATATTATAATCCCCACATGGAAAAACTTTCCGGCTACAAGCTAAAGGAAGTAAAAGGAGAAGATTGGTTTTCCAGATTCATACCTGACAGAGAAAGGGGAAATATCAAATCCGTATTCAAAAAGGCGATTTGCAGTCACTCTACTGAAGGCAATATCAACCCTATTGTCACAAAAGAAGGCAATGAAATCATTGTCGATTGGTATGACACGACACTAAAAGATGATGAGGGAGAAGTAACCGGCCTTCTTGCCATCGGAAATGACATTACACAAAGAGTCGAAGTTGAAGAAAAGTTAAAGACAATATATGAAAACATGCCCGGCGGCATCCTGATGATAGGTCAGGATTACATTATAAAAGATGTAAACTACCGTACATGTGAGATTACAGGTTATAAAAAAGAAGAACTCGTCGGACAACTATGTGATATCGTTTGCCCCAAGGGATCCGCCTCAAAAAAATGCCCCATATGGGAGGAGGGGGAGGAAGGATTCAGAGGAATGGATACCGCAATAAAGTGCAAAAACGGAATAAAAAACCCATATTGAAAAATGCACAGGAAATTACCATAAAAGGGGATACATACATTCTGGAACTGTTTCAGGACATATCGGAACGCAAAAATGCCGAAGAAAATGCCATCGAAGCAAAAAAGGCTGCAGAAGAAGCGAACCAGGCCAAGAGTGAATTTCTGGCAAATATGAGTCATGAATTGAGAACACCTTTGAATTCGGTGATTGGATTTTCCGATATCCTGCTGGAAGAAGTAAAAGGTGAACTCAATGATCCCCAGAAGAAATATGTGTCCAACATTGCCAGAAGTGGCAAACATCTGCTAAGTCTGATTAATGATATTCTTGATCTTTCAAAGATAGAGGCAGGACAAAAACAACTTGAATACAGTAGTTTTGAGCTGCATGAAGCATTGGATGAGATCAGTAAATTAACCAAACCCCTAATCTCCAAAAAGAATATAGGCCTGCAAATGGAGTTACCTTCTGAAGATATCAGGGTTTATGCCGACAGGAAAAAGTTCAAACAGATTATGTACAACCTGCTGAGCAATGCAGCCAAGTTCACCCCGGATAAAGGAACAATTACAATTATTGCCAATCAAGAAAAGGACAAATTGAAAGTTGCAGTCTCGGACACCGGCATAGGCATACCCGAGAGCGAGCAGGCTACAATTTTTGAACCTTTCCAGCAGGTCAAATCCTCCAAATCCAGTGAACATAAGGGCACCGGACTGGGACTTTCCCTTGTCAGGGAACTGGTGGAAATGCACGGCGGACAGGTCAGACTGAAAAGTGAGGTTGGTAAGGGAAGTACATTTTCCTTCACTATCCCGGATAAACCGACTACGAATTGATAATTAAAGATTATATAAATTATAAGCTGATATCTATCACTTCATCCCAGGCTTTTTTGAGGCTGATCTCAGTACCACCATCCTCCATGAGAATGTTAAGCATCCTGTGTACAACATCCGAATTATGGACAAGTACACAATCTTCACAGCTCCAGACCCTGCTACCTGTAGTGCTATCTATCCATTTGCCCCCGGTGCGCGTATCTTCACACGGGTAGAAGGGGCAGAAACAGAAAGTACAGTCCTGGCCTTCGAAATGACAGGGATAGTATTCACAGGTATTGCGACTTGAAGAACAGCCGGATGAGACGCCTTTTATGGTTTCTTTCAGTTTTTCCTCAGCATAATCCTTACCGGATTCTGTAAGGACCTCTCCGATAGTATGGATCAGTATATCCGTTTCTTCAGGAGGCCGGACGGCAAGACGGATGAAATCGTTTTTCATCAGCGGGAAAGAACTGCAATCCCTTATAAGTACACCATGTCTTGCAAGCCTTTTCGTGAGTTCTACAGAATCCATAAGGAGCTCGGAGATATCCACAAGTATATAATTTACAGAACTTGAATGAGGATGGAAACCGTAGATATCACTCAGCCGATCTATAAGATAATCCCTGTATTCTGTTATCTTCTGGCGGGACACATTCAGGTATGCTGACTCCATACCGCCCTCCATCCCCATCAGGGAACATCCCACCTCTTCGGCAAGAGAGCCCATATTCCAGGGCAGACGGGCAGTATTCAATTTTTCAGCCATTGTCTCAGATGCGACACCAAATCCCATACGTATACCCGGTAGTGCAAATGATTTGGTAAGGGACCTCATTACGAAAACATGATCATTAGAGACGGCAACATCAACGACAGTACTTGATATATCGGATAGTTCAATAAAAGCTTCATCAACAAAAAGCAGGGTATCTGTTTCTGCACAAAGTCCTGCAAGGCGCAGGATATCTTCCCTTGCCAGCAACTTACCTGTAGGATTGTTGGGATTGCAAACAAAAAGGACACGTGCCGATTCCAGGGCATCCTCAGAGATGGAAAACAGGGATTCTACCGGATAATACACAATTTTTGCCCCTGCCACCCTGCATTGCTGCTCATATTCAGCAAAGGTGGGCTGGGGAATCATTACCTCATCCCCTTCATTGAGAATACAACCGGCGACAAGCCTGATGATTTCCGACGAACCATTACCGGGGACAATGTTAACAGCATCTGCACCCCCTCCTACAAAAAAGGCAGCTGCAGCTCTGTATTCAAGATAGCGATTATCAGGATATTGGCCCATTTTTTCAAAGGAAGTGGCAAACAAATCCTGCAGGTCCATATCCCATTCAGGATTATCAAAAGGGCTGCCCAGAGGATTCAAACTGGCACTAAAATCCACTATATCGGAGAGGGGAATGGAATACTGCTGTGAGGTCTTCCGGATAAGTCCGCCATGGGTTGAAGGAATTAACTCAAGTATATTTTCTTTGAAGGGGAGCATATGTTTATCATCTGCCGGCTTTAATTGGTGTTTTTCAAGATGCATGAAGTTATATAAAGCAATTTTTAGCAGCGAACTTATTATTAATATAATTTATGATATGGGCACTGTTCAGTAAAAGCATCTTTCCCATTGATAATGGTATATGAATTTAGATTTTGATGATTTCTGATGTAATTATGATAAGCGATAAACATTTGTATTCAGTTATTAATATGCTGAACAAGTCCCTCTTTATGTGGGAAAGATTTATCGAACATCTTAATCCTCCTTTTAAATGATTTGAACCATCGCTCGATATAATTTCTGATACCCCCGGATATTACAGTTCTCTTAATCCCGGGTTTCTCTATAACAGTGTACCATGGCCCCCATCCACAACTGCCCTCTTTGGTATGCCGCGTATAAGAACCAGTACTGGCTTGCAAACTGTACTTTCAAACTACTATGGTATCTGGTAATTTACCAGCACAAGGCTGTACGCACCAGCCGAATTTCTGTACCCGGTAATGTACTCCCCTGTAACTTATCGATTCACCAAAATATGATAATAGTTCTGAGGTTTTCCTCAAACTTAAGTCCCTGCTGGTACACAAGTATGGATAATGCTATGGCTTTTAGATCCCTTCTTTTCCTTTGCACGTAAGATTTAATATCTACCGGCATTAAATCTAATAATGCATTCTGTTCCATTTTCATCCCCTTTAAATGGGGTATGAATCCCCCTATTTATTTCTTAACTGAACAATGCCCACACAAAGGCCGAACAACTTTTTAAGTGAATAAGAACATGAATTGTATCCTAAAAGTCGTGATATACAATGGTTCAGGTAAAGGATCTCCACTGGAAAAAAGACATGAGGGTGTCAGAACTCGTTAATTCCTATGAGAATGTGGGTTTTCAGAGCGTAGAACTATATCGGGCATCCGAAGTAATCGTCAAGATGAAAAAGGATTCAGCACAGGTTTTCCTTACGTTTACCTCTAACATGGTTACTTCCGGGCTGAGAGGATTTTTTGCCCAGCTAATTGAATTGGGAATTGCAGATGTGCTTGTTACAACAGTCGGGGGCCTTGAAGAAGATATAATGAAGGCTACCGGGGAAGTTTTCTCCATCGGCAACTTCAATACAGACGATGTGGAACTCCATGAGAGAGGAATAAACAGAGTAGGGAATCTCCTGATCCAGAATCAAAGTTACATGAATTTCGAGGATATGATCACAGATATTCTCAGGAAACTTTACGCTAAGCAAAACCGATGGTCTGTATCAGAGATGCTGCGGGAAATCGGCCTGCTTTTGGATGACCAAAACTCAATCCTTTACCAGGCAGCAAAGAATAATGTGCCTGTTTTCTGTCCCGCCATAACCGATGGTGCCTTCGGATTCCACCTGTTTCTTTTCCAGCAGGAAAACCCGGATTTCATAGTTGATGTCGTGAAAGATTTCGGCAACATCCTCCTTACCACCAGCTATGATGACAGGAAAGGAGTGATCGCCCTGGGTGGTTCAATATCCAAACACCATGCAATCCTGGCTACATTGCTCAACGGAGGGGCGGAATACGCTGTATACATGACCACGGCCCACCGCACTTCAGGGAGCATGTCCGGTGCCAATACAAGTGAAGCAAAATCCTGGGGCAAAGTTAAGGACGAAAGTGATATTGCCACGGTTATCGGTGATGTAAGCATAACCTTCCCCATGGCAATGACAAGGGCACTGGATGAACTATACGAAGAAGGATTACTGAATATAGAAAATAAATAAAGAGATTTATAAAATGACTGTCCCTGATCCCAAATTCATTCTTTCAAAAAAAGTTATTATGCAGCAGTATAATCTGGTGGAGGATATAGCTGACATTGTCTCATACAGTTCCAAGACGAACCCCAAAGTCACCTCCGTACTTGAAGAGATGACGGATTGTCTTTTCAGCGTCCATATGGAAAACGAGCTGAAACATATACGAGACCTATCCAGGACGGTATTTCTGGCACAGGGGTGGAGCAGTGCCTAGGCAAAGGAACTCTATGACAGGGGTATTCGCAATTTCATTCTGGACAACGAGCACGACCTGGACGTCCTGCTTGCAACCCTTAAGAACACCAACCGCAAGGTCAACCTTATGCTCAGGCTCAAACTGCGGGAAAATTCCATCCGTACCGAACGCTATTTTGTCTTTGGTATGCCTTCTGCGACCATAAACCGACGTATTGGCGAACTGATGGATAACCCTAATATTGGTAAACTTGGCATCCATTTCCACAGGAAGACCCAGAACGTAAGCGAATGGAAACTGCAGCGTGATATTGAGGATGTAATCAGTCCTGAAACACTGGATGCCATCGATATTCTCAATATCGGAGGTGGCTTGCCTTCGGTTTATGCCAACAGTAATGTCGATGTCATCGGAGGTATTTTCAAAAGAATTACAGATTTCAGGAAATGGTTGCATGACAGGGACATATCCCTCATGATTGAACCCGGCAGGTATATCGCCGCACCTGCAGGCAAACTGGAAACCCGTGTGATGGCGGTTTATGAGGACAATGTCATCGTGAATGCTTCCGTATACAACAGTGATATGGATGCAATCCTGGTACCTGTAAAACTGCGTGTGGAGAATGAGGTCAGCAGTAATGAAGGAGAAGCCTATGTGATCAAGGGTTGTACACCCTGTTCAATGGATCTGTTCAGATACCGTGTTTATCTCGAAAAGAGGCCGCAAATTGGCGACCCGATTACCTTCATAAATGCCGGGGCCTATAATTTCAGGTCTGATTTCTGCGATCTGGAAGAAATCACCACAGAACTTACTGATTGAGTTACTCCACAAATACCATAGCAGCCACAACGGTTGTCCAGAGGCCGCTCCTGTCGCCTTTGGCAGTCTGGCAGATGTGGGAAGGATTGATAATATGACCGCTGGCCCTGTAGAGCTGTTCCCTTTCCTGCCAGGCAGAATCAGCATCGAATTCAATGCCCAGGGTGGTTGCGAGCATTGTGGCAGCAATATCCTCTGCATACATCCCTGCGGAATTCTCATCTTCCCCGAAGGAATGATGTTCTGAAATGTATCCATAATTATTCTCATTCACAGGTACCGCCGTTCCTACTGCCGAAGCTATCAGACGATGAGCTTCATTGGTCTGGTTGCGAGCAAGTACCGAATAGACGATTTCCCCGGGACTGAGATATTCAAGACCCTCCTCCTTTGGAATTATCCTGCAACCCGGTGGAAGAATACTGGAAACACTCACAAGATTATATTTTTCAATACCCGCATCCCTTAACGCAAGTTCAAAGGAAGCCAGTTTATCCCGATGGACACCTGTTCCCTTTGTGAGGAACGCTCTGGAAGGAATCATGGCTGTCCGATAGAGCCTTATTGATAAATAAATTTCGATACCTACAGATATTGACTTAAAACATGACACCTTTAAAAAGCATATAATCATAGAATTTTTAAATAAAATCATTATCGGTGAACATAATGGCAGAAATCACACACTGGGCAGATGTTGTTGCTGAAGAAACCCTGGAAAGGGGAAACACACACCTCGTTGCCACCGGTATCACCCCCTCCGGTCACATCCATGTCGGAAACATGCGGGAGGTTGTGACAGCCGATGCTGCATATCGTGCATTACTGGATAAGGATGCAAACGCAGAACTGATCTACATTGCAGACACCTACGATCCTCTGAGAAAGGTCTATCCGTTTTTGGATGAAAGTTATGAGGAACATGTGGGTAAACCTCTCTCCGAGATTCCCTGTCCCTGTGGAGAATGCAAGAATTATGCAGATCATTTCCTGCAACCTTTCCTGAATTCCCTGCACCGGCTGGGAATCAAACCTGAAGTATACCTGGCAGATGAAATGTACAAATCAGGCAGGTATAACGAGGCTATAAAAACTGCCCTGAAAAAGAGGGATGAGATTGCAGCCATCCTGAAAGAGGTTTCAGGAAAGGAACCTACTGATGACTGGAATCCTTTCAACCCGATCTGCATGCAGTGTGGAAAGATCAATACCACAAAGGTTACGGGTTTCGATGAAAGGGAAGAAACAGTGGATTACACCTGTTCCTGCGGCCACCGCGGCACTGTACCCATCCAGGGCGGCGGAAAACTTACCTGGCGTGTGGATTGGCCTGCTCGCTGGCAGATCCTCGGCGTGACTGTGGAACCTTTCGGCAAGGACCACGCCTCGAGGGGCGGCTCCTATGACACCGGCAAACGTATCGCCCGGGATATCTTTGGCTGCGAACCCCCACATCCTATCGTCTATGAATGGATCATGCTGGGTAATGAAGGGGCGATGTCCTCATCCACCGGCGTGGTCGTATCCATTGCGGACATGCTCAAGGTCGTACCTCCTGAGGTCCTGAGATATCTGATCATCCGAACCAAGCCCGAAAAACACATCCGTTTTGACCCTGCACAGCCGCTGCTCACTCTTGTGGACCAGTATGAGAAACTCCATCATACAGGAGGCAACTCCGAATATGACAGGCGTGTAAAGGAACTTTCCCATGCAAGCAGCCTGTGCCATACTGACATCCCTTTCAAACACATGACTACCATCCACCAGGTAGCTCACGGAGATTTCAACAGAATATTGAAAATCGTAGAGCGAGCGGGTTACGATACCAAAAATACGGAATGCATAAAACAGCTCGCTGATAATGTGGGCAACTGGCTTGATATGTACGCTCCTCCATTCGCAAAATTCAGTGTTCAGGAAAAACTGCCCGAACTTGCAGCCACCCTTTCTGACAAACAACGAGCATTCCTGACAACCCTTGCCGATGCTCTGGAAGAAAGCGCAGAACTTGATGGATCTGATTATCACAATCTTGTCTATTCCGCAAAGGAAGAAGACGGCAGGCTGCACAGGGAGATGGAGAAAGTACTTGGTGAAGAATTTGCTATAGGCCCGAAGGATCTGTTCAAAGCCCTCTACATATCCCTGCTGGGCCAGGCTTCCGGTCCGAAAGCAGGGTGGTTTTTGTCCTCACTGGAAAAGGAATTCCTGATCAGGCGATTCAGGGAAGCCGCCGCGTACAGGCCCTGATATGGCCTGCGAACACTTCAGCGCCTGGGATGAGGAGTTCCGTCATGTCCGGTGGGCGGGACCCCTGGATATAGCCTCCCTGCAGGAGGAACTTGAAGGGGGCGAACTTATTCTGGATGCCGGCTGCGGCCACGGCAGGTATGCCATCTCCCTCTCGCGTGAATATATAGTGGCGGGCTGTGATGTCTCCCAGCGTGGCCTTTTGAGATTGCGGGAAAAGGCAGAATTGCCGTTATGCAGGGCAAGCATTACAGACCTTCCTTTCCCTGAGAACTCTTTTGACGTGGTACTGTGCCAGGGGGTACTCCAGCACCTGTTTGAGGCGGAAAGAAAACAGGCCGCAAACCAGATTATGCAAGTACTGAAACCGGGAGGAAAACTTATCTTCGAGGCTTTTGGCAGGGAGGATATGCGCTATGGAGGAGATGCCGTGGAGCAGCATACATTCCGGCGCAAAAACGGAATTATATACCACTATTTCATTATGGAAGAATTAGAGGATCTTTTTGATAAACTGGATATCAGTAAAAAAGAAAACAGAATGAATAAAAAGATATTCAGAGGCGAAGAATACACCCGCCATTCGATTTTCCTGGTGGCCCGCAAACCTTCAGAAGAATATGCCGAGCTGGTTGAGTAGAATTACCAGTAAGGCCCCGATTGGCCCGCCAATAGCACATGTCAGGATTACCACAGCCGAGTAAGCTATACCCAATCCGAAAAGGATGTTTGCTCCCACGATTATGGCAAGGCCGAGAATGGTGTTTACTATGAGGCTTTTTACGGTCTTGAGAGTCTTATAGATCATAAGGGCTACAATAATAGCTACAAGAACGAGAATTATTTCTGATCCTACCATACACGAAACTATGCAGCATAATTATATATTTGTTTCCAATGCAGGGGATTGTCTTTCATCCACGCTGGACTGGAAGGTCATTCCACCTGATCTTCACCGCTCACAAAGTCCAAAAACGACCGGATGAGGGCTTCGAGATCTTTTTCTTCACGGTAGGCATCCAGGAGGATCAGGTGGTTGGTGTTTCCCAGCAGCATTGCAGAAACTGTTGAACCCTCGCGGTAAACACATTGTACCGGAATACCGAGGTTCAGGGCAGAGCATACCTCATATCCAACACCTGTGGAGGCAAGAGAAACCTCCGCAACCATGCAGTCACAGCCATCAAGCAGATGCATATCCCTTTCAAAAATTTCGGATTCAGACATGCCTGCTTCGTTTTCTTCAACATGTGGATCAGCCACGTGCAGACTGGCCACATCGTGTCCTTCGTTTTCTATAATCTGTACCATTTGCTGATAAATCGGGAGGTTTTGCCTGCCTCCCCTGATAGAACCTGATAGGAATACTTTCATAGTACACCCCGATAGAAGTGACCAGTGGTATATTTTTTGCCTGCACGCATTTTCTTTGTAGTCGCCCTGCCATCCAGAACCTGCCTGTACAGGCCAACCAGACTGCCGATATCACCCGGTGATTCCCAGCGGGCTTCAATACGTATAGCAGAAACCCCTGTGGCAATCACGTCCTCCAGGTAATCAAGCATGCTCAATCCCCGGGAGTTAAGCAGGTGCATCCGGCAGTGTTCATCCGTTTTCAGGGGAAATGAATAGCCTTTCCTGTCGACCAGGACACTTTCCACCTTGTGACAGGAATCCGAACATCTAGAAGTGTGTGAAAGGGGGCAATATTCTGAGACCATTACCTCGAAGTTGCCTTCCGCGATGCATTCCAGACTGCTGCAACCGTCAGCTACCTGACCGAGTTCATCCAGAGTCAGTTCCACAGATGCAGTGACCCTTCGGGCCCCGAGGTTTTTCAGGAAACTACAGGAATGATGGTTGAAAACATTAAGCGGGGAGTCGATAACAAAAGGAATTTTCTTATCCGATGCCAGCCCGATCATCCCCATGTTGGCCACAAGCAGCCCACCGCATTCCCGTGCTTCTTCCAGCAGCCAGAAAAGATCTTTCATTTCCCCGTTTTTAATGATTCGCGGGGTGGAAAGATAAAGAGATGTTCCGTAACTCTGGCATTGTTCCTTAACTATAGCAATTTCATCAACCGAAGGCATGGGCAGTCCTGCGAAATATATCACATCTGCACCGGCAGCCACAGCAGCTTTTGCATCTTCAACCGAAGATACAGCCACACAGAGCAAGGGGGTTGTATTGGATGCAGCACTACTATCCACCGACTCAAGGGAAGGTTTGCTGCATTCCCGATGATATTGTTCAGTTCGTTTTTTTCGCAGAAGGTCCACAGCATCAGTGCGCAGCTCATTCAGTACACCGACAGGAACGAAAATCCCTTCATCCATTTCTATAGATATAGAGGAGGGAACAAAAGCCGTATTACCCAGTTTTGCCAGCTGTTTGCGCAACTGTTTTTCAGAGGCTGCTTTTCCTTTGGCCGCCTCGACCACATAGTCAGAATGCAGGGATATGGAATTGTAATCCCTATCCTTCACTGACAGACTTAGAGGATGACCAAAACGTGCTTCCAGATGCATAACGACCGGAATTTTACGTTGTGGTGCAGGAGAGGTATAGGTCTGTTGCAACTGTTTTATCTGGCGGCTGTCAAGGGTACGGTAAAGGATATCCCCCTCCCGCAGGCGTCCGGAGAAAGGAATCTCTATCGTATCCCCGGCTGATGCGCTCTTTTCCTGCCTGCCTGCCCGATAGATCACACCTATTTTCTCACCGTCACCTGCTTTTGAAACAATCCCGTCGCCTACAGCCAGGTCTTCCTCAAGGAAAACTACAGCACGATCCATGTACCTGCCCATTTCCACAATTGTCCCAATGGGAATGCCTCGATTACCTGGTGAGACGGCACCCATCATGTCCCGGGTACTTCCTTCAAGATAGGCTGAGGTGAACCCCCGATTGAAAAGTTGTTCAAGATAACGTATCTCTGATTCGGCCACATGGAACTTTGTGGGGTCTGCAAAATAACGGTCGATAAGCTTGCGATAGATGGAAACCACACCCCCTACATATTCGGGTCTTTTCATCCTGCCCTCTATTTTGAAAGAATCCACACCCGCTGCTACCAGCTCCGGAATCAGACGGGCTGCACACAGGTCTTTGGGACTTAGCAGGTAGCCTGCTGCAACAATTTCATTATCACAACTAAGCGAATACTGCCTGCGACAGGGCTGGGCGCAGTAGCCTCTATTGCCGCTCCTTCCCCCAATCATGCTACTCATAAGACACTGCCCGGAATACGAGATACAGAGAGCTCCGTGCACGAAAACCTCGAGTTCCATATCCGTGTTATCATTCAGGGCAGCAATCTCTTCCAGACTCATCTCGCGGGAAAGGACCACACGTTTTATCCCGTATTGTTCCAGCAATTTCACTGACTCAGTGTTGTGTACTGTCATCTGGGTACTGGCATGAACGGGTAGTTGGGGGAGGTGGCTACGGCAGGCGGCAAGCAGGCCGACATCCTGTACGATGACAGCATCCACGCCCATATTGCATAATTCAGTCAAAAAATCAATTGCCTGCGAAAATTCACTGTCCTTTATCAGGGTATTTACGGTCACATAGATCCTGACCCCGTAAAGATGGGTATAATCAATCGCTTCTTCGAGATTGTTAGCCGGGAAATTATCTGCATAACCACGTGCACTGAAGGCCGAACCTCCGAAATAGACTGCATCAGCCCCGTTCTGAACCGCAGCCACCAGAGAATTGTAGTCGCCTGCAGGAGCAAGAAGTTCTGGTTTTTTATTCATTGTCTGATGTGCATATGAACGGGCGATATATAAAAGCTGCCGGGTAAAAAAGAAAAGAGGGAAAGCAGTTCAATCCTGCTTCCTGACAATATAGTGTATTACAATGTACAGGGCTACTAAAAGAACAACGAGGTTATAAGCGGCCCTGAATATCGGCACATACTGGTATTCAAACCATGTACGGATAATATTTTCCAGGGCAAAATATAGCCTGAATACCGATAGCAGAATCAAAAGCATCAGTATTGCAAAACTCGCCTGTCTGAAATAGTACACCAGGTCTTTCCTGTTATCAGTAATTTCCTCACTCATCCTTATTCCTCCTTGCCACGAAATACACCATACAAAGCATCATCAAAGCACCAAATATTTCAAAACCAGGTGTACCTGGCTCCTCAGTCGGATATTCTGATGCTGATTCTTCTTCCACGGGAGCCTCACCGAATCCCTCCACAACGAAATCCCCGGAATCGATATTCTTTGTCTGCAACCGCTTGTCCTTATCGATTTCCTTCTCAGGATTCAGCTGGACATAATCCACTCCCTGCCTGACAATGGTGTCATCTTCCCAGAGAATTACCTCCACTGCGTAATTGTAATTGTCAGGGACACTAAGATTGACCGAGCGGATCACAGTTTCATCCGGTTCAAACGTACCAGTATCAGTCCACGCCTTATCAGCAATCAGGCTGGCATCCATTTCCCTGGCTTTGACCAGCATCCGGTAATTTTCATTTTCACCAACCCCCTCGTTTGTGAGATAGATATCATTCTGGATTAGCACTTTTTTCTCAGCAACTTCCCTTATCATGAAATCCATTTCACTGATTTCAACACCCGGAGTTTCCAGACTTCCCTGCAAATCCTCAATATTATTCAGAGTGATCTGTCTGCCTGATTTCCGGGAGCCATCCTCAAAAACCAGTGCAACCACACGGTAACCATCCTTTTTAGGAAGGTTTACGGGTACAGTGACCTTCCGTGTGGATTCAGCAGGAATATTGCCAATGGGATTTTCTTTTTCTATTTCAAGCAGCCCGGTACGGGTACTATAAGCCTTCAGGACCAGGGTCGTATTATTATTGCTGGCAGTCTCCCCATAATTTTCAACATACATCGTGACATTGAGATCGACAAAAGCACTCCTGACATCCTTTGCCATGACGTCAATATTGATTATTTGCAACTGGCTTTCCTCTTCAAAAGAGCGAAGACAGCCACTTGTTGATACAAGGGATATCATCACCAGCAACAAACAGAACAACTTCGCTGCACTCTTTATATTTTTCACAATGATGCACCCAAGAGTAAATAGGTTCACGACTATATAATATTTATTAGAGATTGTTTTGAACTACTCCACGCTTATGCATGGAGATTCCCACGAGTTGTTATATCATTCATTGGATGTATTTGGGATACATCAAATGTCAATAACCCTGTTTGTCGTAGATTATGAGCAAAATGCTCATAGCCTGTCCAAACGGCATAATTGGATAGGTAACGTATCATGATATTGATAGCACTATTTCTATCTCTATCAATAACGTTACCACAATCACATGTCATATCACGTCTATATAATGGCATATCATGTTGTTTTCCACAAACATAACATATTTTTGACGTGTAACTTTCATCAATTTTAACTACTTTTTTACCTATAAGTTCTGCTTTATAGGTGAGAAATTCGATGAAACGTGATAAATAACCGTTATTTTGTGTAGAACGATTCAACGTTTTGTTTTTTGAAGTCCCCATGTTTTTAACGCTAAGTTTACCTACAATAATTGTATTGGCTCTTGTATTTTCTACCATTTTTTTGGTGGTTTTGTGTTGCCAATCTTTTATCTGATTGTTTTTCTTACTTACCATAGTACGAATAGTTTTGTTTAATTTATGCCATTTTTTACTGTATTTTTTACAATGGTCACGTCTTGATTGAACTGCACTGATTTTAGAATCCCAATATAAATCATATCGTGGATTGTTTATTTCAAAAAATTTCCCTTTATCATTTATCGCAGTAATCGTTTTGGTAATCCCTAAATCAATGGCTTGAAAATGATTATTTTGAACATAAGGTACATTGATTTCAGGTTCATACGTAATAGTAACAAAGAAATCTCCATTACCCTTTTTATCTTCATTGAATATTTCGATTTGTTTAATCTTCAAATTTGATATGTCTTGTTTAATATCAATTATCAAATCATCATTATTTATTTTATGTGAGAATTTAATTATATTTCCAATTACTTTGAAACCACTCTGATTATATGTTATTGTAAAAAAATATTTGCGACTTCTAAATTTAGGTGGTCTTGCTTTTTTATCTCCATTTTTCCGAAGACCAAAGAATGATTTGTAATTGGCATCTAATTTACGCAAAACCATCTGACATGTTTTAGAATAAAGGATCTCTATAATAGGATATTCTTTTTTTATTTGTGGTAAATCATTCTGCTGTTTTGTATATGAAATGGATTTTTTATCATTTTTCCATGAGTCTTTTCTTTCGGATAATGCAATGTTATAAAGATATGTACATGCATTGGATAACTCCCAAAGCATATTCTTTTGTAATTCAGTTGGATGAATTTTGTATTTTTTTGTTAATTGCATTATTTCCCCTGATTATCAACATATCTTTTCAAAACATCCAGCGTAACCTGTCCGGTTGTAGCCAAAAAATATGACCTTGACCAAAAAGCATCTTTCCATAATTTCTCTTTTACTTCTGGAAAATTCCTTCTAATCTCTCTTGATGAAATTGTTTTAATTGAATTGATGTATTTAGGTATATCTAATGTTTGTTTTGCTTTGAATATCACGTGAAAATGGTCTTTATCACATTCAATATTTAGAATTTCCACTTCAAAGTTTGTACTTATATTATATACTATTTTTTTCAAACAATCGACTACAAGAGGATTCCCCAAAGCATCTCTTCTATATTTTACACATTGTACAAAATGATATTGCAGTGAATAAACAGAATGACTACCTGTATCCAGTTTAACAACTATAGATAGTTTATGCAATTATATTATTATAGCACGGCTTTCATCCCCCACCTTACGGAGGAGGACTTCCCGCCTGTTGAGTTAAAATCAGGATGTATCGAGATGTCAACAACTTTCCAACATCGTTCCAGTAAGAAGAAAATGAGGGCAAAGGGGTATGGAATCAATAAAAAGGAATCGTATTAAGGGTATTAGTATGCAATTTTGCCAAGTATGTCAAAGTCATCTATGCTATACAAATGATATATTCTACAAAGTCACTTTTCATTATTGCAGATCATACAGTTGGAGAATATGGTCACAATAGTTATATGGATTGAGAAACATTTTTGCAATGTCACATTATCATAATGTGAAAAGGGGGCCAAACTGAATTTGCAGAGTCGGCTTGGACCCCAAAACGCCCTAAGGCAAGGTTATTGTTAACTTTGATACTGTATAAGGTTTGCGGATCTTGCCTCAGAAGTAATTTGAAGTGAGGTAAAGAAAGAAATGAAAATAAATATGAAATCCGGGATTGGTTCACTACTTGCAGCAATATTGCTTGTGAGTGTGATGGCCATTCCAGCAATGAGTTCAAACAACAGCCAAGCAATTGAGAAGGAAAATGACATTGTTTATACTGAAGCAGAATTACAGTCTTTATACGATAAATATGATATCACGGAAAATGATCTCAAATTTGCAAAAGGTGAGTTGCCTAATTTTTTGGAAGGAACGATTCTGTGCAGTGATAAAAAAGTAGTCGTTACTGAAGACGGAAAACCGCTTGAGAATATGAAGCAAGGCATAGATTACGATATTATATTAACGGAACCTGAAATGCTTGGCATCATTGAAAAAGCGAAAAAAGACTATATTGAAAAATATGGTGTTGATCCAGAGAATCCAAAGATAGATATTGTGAATGATATAGCAATTCCAACTGAAGAAGTGGAAATACTTGTCAAAAATTATTCTATTGAACTAACTGGTTCTCCCATATCATCAATCATTGAAGAAAAGATGCTACGTGTATCTTTTAATCCCAAAGCAGTAGATGACAATGTATATGTGCATATATATCCAGCAGCAGACAATAACCATGAACCAAGTCAATCTTACGTTTCTGACTCCATAGACGCAAGTGGTAGATTTGAAGACTCTGGAAGTAATGTATACACGGTGTGGCATTACAACTGCTGGGACGCGAGTGATATTTCTCCAACAGATAGTTCATCAGCTGCTCTTTCCGATTTAAGACAGGATAGTGCATATATCAGAGACAGTTCCAACGATATTGTTCTTGGATGGGTGGATTACCTTGATAATAATGGCAGAGCATACATAGATGGGCCATACAGTGTTTGTGCAGTATCCGCTTCAGGAGTGGATTGGCCTCATGACAGCATTGTGCAGCATGAAATCTCACACAACTTTGGAGCCTTAGATCAAGGATGGTATGTATATGAACACCCGAAATGTATAATGAACTATATGTGGGCATATTCTGGGACGAACATTTGGTGTTCAGATTGTGAAGATGACGTCCAGTATGGAATAGACCATTAAATAAAGCATCATTAGGCTCTGTAGATAATCTACAGGGTCTTATGATAATTTTAGAAGATCAATTATGCCAACCCAAAAAAAAATAATAGCAGGTGGTTTGATTTGCCTAGTTTTACTCCTGATAGTTACCCTTGCCCCATTGATATTTATAAAAACAGAACCGCTTTATATTGTAGAGAACCATGACGAATATCCTCACAATGCAACTATAACAGTAACTGGCTATAATGGAGAATACACGGAAGTAACAAACTACCAGCTTGACCCCGGACAATCTGCTAGTGGTGAGAAACCAGACTATCTTTTACTGAAATGGTCAATCCCGTTTGTCTCCACCGGAGACTACAGCTATTACATCGAAGCTGAAAACATGTCTGCAACCTATAATTCAACTCCGCATCTCGTAAACGTCGTGATTTTTGAACTTGTCAATGAAAGCGAAAAGTTGAATATCTCAGTCATGGAGTCCTCATAATTGCATACGTTTCAGAATGATATCACAGATTAAAAATGCAGAACTCCTATCAAGTACCGGATAGTGTTTTGTGAAAGGACAAATATGACAAGACAATCCATCGTAATGGACAACGGACATAAAATCAGTTACTAGACCTACGGAACGGGGAGAATACAATCATATTCCTTCACAGCCTTCTGGGAAGCTCCTAGATGTTATACGGAAAATCCGGAGACTAGTAGGTGTTCCTACGGTGTATGAGGACTCAATACTGAAGCATTATACGATGGAAAAACCAGTTGCTTTACACCATATTGTTCCAGCAATTTCACTGACTCAGTGTTGTGTACTATCATCTGGGTACTGGCATGAACGGGCACTTGCGGGAGATGGCTACGGCAGGAGGAAAGGGGAAAGGGGTATGGAATCAATAAAAAGGAATCGTATTAAGGATATTAGTATACAATTTTGCCAAGTATGTCAAACCATCTATGCTATACAAATGATATATTCTACAAAGTCACTTTTTATTAGTGCAGATTATACAGTTGGAGAATATGGTCACAATAGTTATATAGAGTGACAAACAATTTTCCAATGTCACATTATCATAATGTGAAAAGGGGGCCAAACTGAATTTGCAGAGTCGGCTTGGACCCCAAAACGCCCTGAGGCAAGATTGTTGTTGGCTTTGATACAGTTTAAGGTTTGCGGGTCTTGCCTCAGGAGTAAATTAAAAGGAGGTGAAGAAAGAAATGAACAAAACAATAAATCGAACAATGGTAGTATCACTGGTTATCATGTTGATGATACTATTTGCAGGGGTGGGAAGTGCAAACTCAGATTCTGCCTCTATAACAGAGAAAGAAAGACTTGAACTTGCAAATAAATTGTGGGGTACAGATATTACATATGGAGAGTATATTGAACAGTTGTTCCCTGAAGCTTATGATTAAATCTCCAGATGCAACAACAGAGTCATATTATGACATGGAAGTATCTTGGATAAATCCTGCTGCAGAAGGGCCTGATTCTAAACAAACATTCACAGCTACCACTGGACTAACACGAAGTGTTTACTTCGGGGTCGTAAATTCTGAGTTGGACCATGATGGTTCAGAAATTACGTACAAAACCTGGCAACGAATGGTGTTACCTACCCCATATACAAGGATACCAAGTATGTCTGTTCTCACATATTTATGGCGTGATGATGGGGAAGAAGAGACCGTTGGTATTGAATTTGAGTCCGAAAACAATGTTTACGAACTTGAAGCAGAGGATACTTATGATTATTCATCTTCAGCATATTATCGTGTAATTGGCCAGTATTCTGGAGTTTATCCATCAGGCGTTACACAACCAAGTTACAATGGAATATGTTCCACTGACTGGGAATACGTAAGTTGAAAATAATTTCTGAGGTAGATGACTCCTTCTTTTTAATTCTGCAATCAGGAGTCATCCTAATACTAAAAATCAGAACTTATACCAGATTTACTTATAAATATTTTTATTGAATTCTCTGAAATACTGCTGCTGTTAACATGTATATATTAATTGAGCATAGTTCCCATATGAAAATCTTCAATATAATATTTTAGGCTTATTTTTAATTTGTATTACAGGCACAGTAGCAGCCGAATATTCCAATTCTGCAGCAGAGGACCACGAAGCCCTGGTAATTGAAATTGCACAGGAGTTTGAAGCCACCATGGATAATGGAGGGGTATGGTATGAGGGAGCCGATGATAGGTTGGGGCTTATGATCAACCTCCTGTTCGTTCACAGGTCGATTCACTTCTTTCTTGGTTTTATATGATGGGTACAGCTGCAGAACTGGCTCCCCATACAGAAAAGATTTTGATTCAGATGTATTCGGATGAGGAGCCTCTCTATGAAGTGGAGGCATATACTACCGACGTACAATCTCTGCTTAATTATGAGATAGATATGGATGAGTTGCGCTCAAAAGTGGTTGTTAAATCAATTGTATGAGGGATTGTATGGGATTGTTAGACAGGGTTTTGGACATTGTTACAGTTGGTCTTGACAAAATCATTGACGATAAGGCTGTCAATCACAGGAGAGTAATAGAACAGGGTCTTGAAATTAAAGGGAATTGGCAAACCGGGGAAATATTCCTTATGGCAAATCCCCTTACCCCTGAAGTACTGGAAAAAACCGGTAGCGAGTATGAAACCTTTAGCTGGGGAGATACTTCAGAAAAATCCCGGGTGACAGCACTGGCAATCCTGCTGTGGTTTCTGGATGAAAATGAAGCTTATGATTATCTGGATGCCTTTCTTAGAGATTTTGTTGCCAGGTTACCCAGGCAGGATTTCGAACAGAATTTTGGTTATGAGTTCTGGAGAAATGATATACTTTCTAAGCGGGGAAAAAAACTCACTTCAGATAAGTATCATCAGGCAGACCTGCATGGTGGTTACTATATGGGAGACGATGATGCAGATGAGAGAGGCGATGATGGAGAAGATTGAGGATACTATTCAAAATATGAATGAAAGTATAATATCTGTTGGTGAACTGAAAAGGAAGTTGCCCAAACAGATGAATCATAATGCGCTCAAGACCATTATGGAATATCTGGAAGAAAGTAACAAGATTACAGTGAGCATCAAAGGTATTACCTGGATACATAATGGCAACCATAGGCTCAATAAAGTAATATCCAGAGGCCTTGAATTATGAAACCGGTGCCGTATAGTCCGGGTTGACAAGAGGCTGATAGGTACCAATGGCTGCAGGAGAAGGCATCCGGTTCCAAAATGAAAATGGCTATTGTGGAAGTAATACAGAAACAATGGAATTATCCTTCACTATACAATTTCTGCAAATTTTCCTGAACATGAGGAATAATACAGGGACTCAATGAGTTTTCAGTAACCATATCAACTTTTGTCCCGAGCAAATCTTCCAGCTCTTCTTCCATCCTTATGTGATCAATCAAAATTTTCTTTTCAGAAAATCTAACAAGCAGATCAATATCACTACCTTTAGTTTGTTCTCCTCTGGAAAAGGAGCCAAACATTCCCAGAAAAGCAATATCGTTACGTCGGCAAAATGTTATGAGTTGCTCGCCCACACTTCTTTCAGGGTCCAGAGCCTGTGCAAGTTCAAATGGATCGTTTATTCCATGAGAATTTTCTTTGACTTCCATGTTCACTCAATATTTAAGTTACTATAATAGATATATTTTGTCAACTACTTTCCTTCATCACGGAAAGGGCATTATGATCTGTAGTTCTCACAGTCTTGAGAAAGCCTACATATCTCAAAAGAGTAGTCAGATTCATCTCTTCGTTTTGGCACATCATCACTTCACCACTTCCCCCAATCCCGTACACCTACCCGTTTTAAGCACACACCCCACATTGATACAGGTATTGACGCCGGTATGCACATCATCCCCCATTATAACTCCGAGTTTACGCCTACCTGAATCCACTTTTTTCCCCTTGACCATGACCCGGATAGTACGCCCGTCATGTCGGAGATTGGCAACCTTGGTACCGGCTCCGAAATTACAATCCTGCCCGATCACGCTATCGCCCACATAACTGAGGTGCCCGATATTGGTATTATCCATTACCACACAGTTCTTGATCTCCACTGCATTGCCGATACGCACATTATCCTCTATGGCAGTGGACGGCCGGATAAAACAGTTCGGTCCTATATCGCAGTTCTTCCCAATAACCACAGGGCCGATGATGTAGGCACCATTACGGATAACCGTACCTTCCCCCACGACCACTTCACCCTGTAGAGTAGCATTGGGTTCCACTTCTGCCTCAATATTGCCGGCAAGCCCGGACAACACATGCTTGTTGGCAGCAAGCAGATCCCAGGGTCTGCCGATATCGATCCATGCGTCCCTGAACACTTCATAACCCACACTGGCCCCTGCATCGATCAGCATCTGTATGGAATCCGTAATCTCGATCTCCCCGCGAGGTGATTCAGGAGTTTTACGGATATAATCAAAGATTGATTGGGGAAACAGATAGATTCCCGCATTGGCCAGATTGGTCGGGGGTTTTTCGGGTTTTTCCACAATCCGGCTCACTTTATCTCCGGCAGTACAAATAACTCCAAAATTACAGGGGTCATCCACTTCCTTGACCGTCAGGACCGCATCTTCCACTCTGTCGATCAAATTTTTAATCTGGACAGAACTTATCAGCATATCCCCGTTAAGCACGATAAACCTGTCATCCACATATTTTTCAGCACATCCGATGGCATGTCCCGTTCCATTCCGTTCTTCCTGGAGAACGTAATCGATACTCACACCTTTCTGCGAACCGTCGGCGAAATAGTCCTTTATACAATTCTCCATGTAGCCGGTAACTATCACAAATTCCCGGATACCGGCATCCACAGCCTCATCAATGATATGCTCCAGTATGGGTTTGTTCCCGACGGGCAGCATTACCTTGGGTCGCCTGTCCGTTAAAGGACGCATTCTTGTACCCTGCCCCGCTGCCAGAATAACCGCTTTCACTGTATTGCACCCCTTGCAATACTCACAACTCTATCAAATAAATCATCCACATCCTTCCTGGCCTCAGCAGTAATCCGGATCTTGGATTCGGTACCGGAGGGCCGCACAAGTACCCAGCCGTCCTCCAGATCCACCTGAATTCCATCAATGGCAGTAACTTCCCCCATCGCCTCCAGGGATTGTTTTATCTGCTGCATTGCATGTTCCTTCCGGGCCTCAGGACATTCAATCGTACTCCTGAGGGTGGGATAATGAGGCAGATCTGCAACCATCTTTGATAACGATCTGTCTGCAATCAAATTCACAATCCGGGTTGCTGCATAGATACCGTCGGGACAATACGATACATCCGGGAAAATCCAGCTGCCTGAAGGCTCGCCTCCAAAATAAGCACCTGAAGCCTTGATCTGTTCTGCCACATATACATCCCCAACCCTGCAGCGCAGCACCTCGGTATCCCCAAGCGCATCATCCACTATCATGGAAGTATCCACAGGCACCACAACTTTATCCTGTTTGTCCTGCAGGGCAAACAGGGCAAGCAATTCATCCCCCGACACAAAATTACCCTGCTCATCCACAACCATCATCCGATCCGCATCCCCGTCATGCGCAATCCCGATATCCGCCTCAAAAGCAACCACTGCCTTGATAAGTTGACCCAGGTTTTTTTCCACGGGTTCGGGATTGCGTGCCGGGAAATATCCATCTGGCTGGCAGTTCAATGTAATAACCTCGCAACCCAGTTCCCTGAGTAGATAGGGAGTGATCGTACTTCCGGCCCCGCAACCACAATCCACAACCACACGTTTGTGACTGGTATCTGTTTTGCTCAAGATCGCTCTGCAATGCCGTTCAACAAATCCTTCCCTGTACTTCACATTCCCCACTTCATTCCAGGCAACAGCCGAATAATCAGCATTTTCAATGATATGTTCAATCCGTTCTTGCTGCTGCGAATCAAAAGCCACGCCATCGGGATTCCATAACTTGATCCCCACGTCCTCTGCAGGGTTATGGGAAGCCGTAATCATAATCCCGCAATCATAATCCGCAGTGGCAAAAGCCAGAGTGGGCGTACTCATCAAACCCCCCAGGGTAACTTCACAGCCGGTGGCAGACAGCCCTGCGATCAAGGCCTGCTCGATCATATCCACAGCTATACGTGGATCCTTACCGATCACAACCGAATCGGCAACTGTACCCACGGCCATTCCCACATTCAATGCCAGTTCGGGACCGATTACCTTGTTGGCCGGTCCCCTGATTCCCGATGATCCGAAAAGTTTCAAAATACACACTCCTTCATTCCACAGTCACACTTTTGGCCAGATTACGCGGTTTATCGATCTCACAACCCTTTTCCAGGGCGGTATAATAAGCAAACAGCTGCAAAGCCACCGAGGACAGGACGGGTGATAGCAGGGGATTGGTGACAGGTACCGGGATTACAATATCAGCATACTTGCCTATCTCCCGATCCCCGGCATCGGCCACCGCAATCACTTCAGCCCCCCGTGCCTTGACTTCCTTGATATTACTCAACATTTTTTCATAGGTTCGCCCCTTTGTAACGATTGCCACCACGGGCGTGCCGTTCTCCAGCAGTGCCAGGGGTCCGTGTTTCAGTTCGCCTGCAGCATACCCTTCCGCATGGATGTAGGATATTTCCTTGAGTTTCAATGCCGCTTCCAGGGCTGCCGGGTAATTAAGTCCCCTGCCAATGAAATAATAATCCCGGTTGGCCGCATACCGGGCTGCATACTTGCGTATAATATCCCTCTGGTTCAATACCTGCTGCACATTGCCGGGTAGTTCCTTGAGATTTTTGATGATAGCCTTTGCCTCGTCCGGCAAAAGATAATTCCTGCGTCTGCCCAGGTGTACGGCCAGCAGGTACAGCGCTATTAATTGAGCCGTAAACGTTTTGGTCGCAGCCACTCCTATCTCAGGACCTGCATGGGTATACACTACATTATCCGCCTCCCGGGTAATGGTGCTGCCCACCACATTGGTTATCGCGATGGTACTTGATTCATACTGTGCCACATTGCGGATCGCAGCCAGCGTATCGGCCGTCTCTCCGGACTGGGTAATTGCAATTGTAAGGGTATTGCAATCCATCACCGGGTCCCGGTACCGAAACTCCGAGGCGGCACTGACATCGGTATGTATACCGGCCAGTCCTTCAAGCAAATATTTGCCAAACAACCCCGCATTCCAGGAAGTGCCACAGGCAATCATCTCCACCCTGCCAATATTTCTAATCTGTTCATCTGTAAGTTTGAGTTCAGGTAATTGGACATTGCCTTCAAGTTCTGATAACTTGCCTGCAAAGGTCTTCTGAAGGGAACGGGTCTGCTCATGGATCTCCTTGAGCATGAAATGTGCATAACCACTCTTTTCTGCCATCTCCACATCCCAGTCGATCGTGGAAACCTGCTTTTCCAGCAATTGGCCTTCCATATCATAAAACTCCACCTTCTCAGGAGTCAGTTTCACGAGTTCCCGGTCATCCACAAATACCACATTGCGGGTATGAGACATAAAAGCCGTCGCATCAGAGGACGTGAAAAATTCATTCTCTCCCAGACCCACTATCAGGGGACTGTCCTTCCTGGCAGCGATTAGGGTATCCGGATCATTCTTACTCATGACCGCGATCGCATAGGAGCCTTCCAGCACTGCCATGCTTTTGCGTACTGCCTCGAACAGGTCCAGGGAATTACTGTAAAAATGTACCAGATGGGCAATTACCTCGGTATCGGTATCGGATACAAATTCATAACCTTTATCTTCCAGCCATTCCTGCAATTTGAGGTAATTCTCAATAATCCCATTGTGTACGACCACGATATCCGAAGAACAGTGCGGATGAGCATTGACATCATTGGGTATCCCATGTGTGGCCCAACGTGTATGCCCGATCCCGACATTACCTTCGATCTCTGCAGGCAGCACTTTATTAAGTTCATCGATACTGCCGGCAGTCTTGTACGTTTGCAGATCACCGTTTAAGACACTTAACCCTGCAGAATCATAACCCCTGTACTCCAGCCGGCGCAGACAATCCATGATCACCGATGATGCACCGGCCTTTCCCACATATCCTACAATCCCACACATTATATCTCCTCAAAGCACTGTGGAATTTGCAGGCAGATGTCTATCCACCTTTGTACCTGATCTCACGGTACAGTTATTGCCCACAAGGTTGCCTGCCTCCGTAAGGGTCCTTGAACCAAATTTACAGTCATCCCCGATAACCACGCCGCTCTTTTCCACAGGTACAAGTTCATTATCGATCTCGATATTCACATCGTTGTCCGCTTCACAGATGGAGTAGGGACCTAAATTACAGTTAAATCCTATAATACTTTCAGAGATATGACTGTGGGATTCCACACGTACATTATCCATCAGGATACTGTCCTGGATATAGGAAAAGGGGCCCAGCGATACATTATTCCCTATACTGGTGGAAGGCAATATGGTCACCTGGGGTCCGATATCACAGTTATCTCCGATCTTTACCGGTCCTACGATATAGGACCCGGCACGGATGACTGTATTTCCCCCGATCTCCACATTCCCTGTCAGGGTAGCGGTATCATCAATTGTGGCAGTATCCTCGATAGCAGACTCACAACTTGCCAGTAACCTGGCATTGGTATCAAGCAGACCCCAGGCATATACCGAATCCATCCACAGGTTCTTAGTTACAGTGACCCTTACATCCCTGTTCCCTTTCACCATATTCTGCAGGGTATGGGTTATCTCATATTCCCCTCTCCCGGATATCTCGGTATTCTCTATCTCTGCAACAATATCCCGGTTAAAGATATAGATACCGGTATTTATCATATGACTTATCTGCCGTTTGGGTTTTTCAAAGATGCCTTTTACCTTTCCCGCAGCACTCATGACCACTCCATATCCACATACCTTCTCCCGGGGAGTGGTAAGCACGGTGGCATCCCCTGCATGATTTGCGATTAGTTTACTGATAGTCTCTTTTTCAATTATGTTATCCCCATTGAGTACCAGGAATGATCCATTACCATCTCCCAGTGCAGGGATGGCCAGACCGATCGCATGAGCGGTACCCAGCTGGGAAGTCTGGTCCACATAAGTAATCCTTGCCCCGAAATCATTCCCGTCTCCAAAATAATTCATCACCTTCTCCTTCTCATAACCGACAACAAGCACTAGATCCTCGATCCCGTTATCCACAAGCGCGGATATTACGTATTCCAGGATAGGACGATTGGCTACCGGTAACATGACCTTTGAGCGGGTGTTTGTGAGGGGTGTACATCTGACACCTTCCCCTGCGGCAAGAACAATGGCTTTCATGGAATTAACATGAAACGTGAAAGAATTTATAGGTTATCTTTGGGGAGTGGATTGCCCCTGAAGGAAATCATGGACTTCGTTCTAATATTGTCATGAAAGTGAGTCTTTCCAATTGAAAGTATAGAGATTTCTGATTAACTCCTCCCCTCACTCAAACTAAATAACAATATTTATATCCAAACAAGATAAATTTAATCATACGAGTACTTTCAGTAATTTCACCCTGAAACACAGAATATGACCGTTTGATAGCTGCTGGTGAAAACTATCTGAAATAGATAAGTTGATCGACTGGAAACCATTTCGTCCCATACTGGAATCAATGTATATCAACAGGACAGACAAAGGTGGTCGACCTGAAATGGTTTTATCGGAATCCTTGTGTATGACGGTGTCGCAGTCTTCAATGTACCGTACCTTGGAAAACAACACAACCATAAAAGACACACGATCTTAAACTCTTTAAGAATACTATCCATAGAGTCCCTATAAGGGAACATAAAGGCTTATTGTGGCTTTTCTGAAGGCTTACCGGTATTAAACTCATTCACCACATGTAATATAGGCTATATGGCCTTCTGTATAGTTAAACTTTGTAAAAATGATATTAGAAATAATTATTAAACGTTTAGGACTTTCCAAAATATTTTTATAGTCCCGCCCGGATTCGAACCAGGGTCTTCGGCTCCAAAGGCCGAAAGGATTGACCACTACCCTACGGGACTGCTACTGCTCACTGTGATAATCGCATAATCCTACTTAATTTTTATGTAAGGGGACCGGCTTATTTCCTGATATAAGGTTTAATTTGGGGCTATTCTGCCCGGCAGTTGCCAGCAGGTCATTGTTTTGGGGGATACATGACGGAAGATTGCCCGACTCGCTATAACCCGGTATTTGCCCGCTGGATGAAAGGGGAAATGGGCAAGATCAACAGGGCAATAGTGGCGCAGAGAAAGACCCTGGCCCGGTTTGCTTGAAAAAGAGGTGCCACACTCCAGAATCCGGGCAGGGGACAGGTACGTATTCGACAGACAGGTAATCGGGATGCTGGGAGAGGAACTGCCCTCAGAATTGCATGACAGGCTGAAACTTCCCATCCTCTTTTTCTTTGATTTGCCGTGTGGAAGACAGTTGCTTTTCCAATGACAGATATGCCCTCAGGGCCCTGCAAATACCCCCGGAAAGGGGGAAATGTACCGCATGCGTCAGGGAAAAGTCTGGGTTGGCAAAAGTATGGCCTACTCGATCATGCGCAAATATCCAACTGCCATCCAGATAACAATGGGATGAAAAAAATAAGTTCATGTCTGTATGATCACGGTCAGGATATCCTCATCCTCGAGCACATGGTCCAGCCCTGCACGCTGGCCCGGGTGTTTGGCCGATTCACCCCATACCTGGGCATACCTGAACTTATCCCGGAAATCACGATGCAGGTGATCACACACATCACCCACCGTGCTTCTTTTACGGATGATAAGCGGCTCCTCCATATCCGCAGCCTCACCCTGGGGTTTGAGGTATATTCGTATGAAATCCAGGGAATTGAAGATCATATCCTTTACCTCTTCCAGATGAGTGCCCTCATTGGCAGAGATCAGCAGGGAATCCGGGAACTTTTCCCTTACTTTAGCCAGGATATTTTCATCCGCCAGGTCCACCTTATTGATGACGGTCACATCGGGAATATAGACACGGTTGCCCATTATCACATCGATCAGCTGGTCCACATCTATATCATCCCTGATAAGCACATGAGCATTGTGTATCTTGTAATCATCCAGGATTGCCTTGATAAGATCCTCCGAAATATCAAGGTCGAGAGTGCTGCTCACAGTAATTCCACCGCGATCCTTCCTCTTGATCACGACATCAGGCGGGTGCTGGCCCAGCCGGATACCGGCATCGTACAGCTCCTTCGTGAGAACCTCAAAGTGTTCTGTCTGGAAAACATCAAGCATGAAAACTACCAGATCACTGTTACGCACAACTGCGATAACTTCCTTCCCCCGGCCACGCCCGCTGGCCGCACCCCTGACAAGCCCCGGTACATCCAGGATCTGTATGGCTGCACCTTTGTGTTCCATTATACCGGGAATCACGTCCAGGGTTGTGAATTCATAAGCACCAATTTCAGAGTTTGCCCCGGTAAGCCGGTTCAGGAGAGTGGATTTACCAACTGAAGGAAAACCTACCAGTGTAACCGTAGCATTTCCTGATTTACGTACTCCGTAACCTTCCCCCCCTGATTTGGCAGAAGCTTTCTTCTGGAGATCCTCACGCAAACGGGCAATCTTGGCCTTCAGTTTACCTACATGATGAGATGTTGCTTTGTTATAAGGAGTGTCTCGAATCTCTTTTTCAATATTGGCAATTTCATCCTCGACGCTCATCGCCACCTACCACTACTTCAATGTTAAAAAGACTTTCCCGTTGCTGCAATCCCATAAATTTTGTGTTGATTTTATCCGCTGTATTCAACCTGCAGGCTCCTCCAAGGCAAACACAAGTACATCCCTGGGATCGATTTCCACCAGGCATTCCGAACCCGGCCCGATATCCAGTTTCCCGAAGTTGCGGTTATCCATCTCCGACAGCAACACTGATCCACCTCCCGGAATATCCACAGCTACAACCCTGCTTGCCCCCCTGTTGACAACACTGTGCACAGTCGTGGAAAAAACATTGCACCCGCTAATATCCTCGCGGGCCGGATGGAGATGCACATTCTCCGGCCGCACACCCCAGGAATAGCTGCTATCCGCATCAACATTCGTTGTGGTGGTTATTGAGATCGAATCCGTATTCAGAACAAATCCATACTCAGACTTGCCTGCAAAATCGGCATCGAAAATATTCGATACACCCACAAGTTCTGCCACATGCCTGTTGCACGGATTATAGAAAACGTCCTCAGGCCTGCCTTCCTGATGCACCGAACCCTCATGTAATACCACTACTTTGTCAGCCAGCGTAAAGGCTTCAACCGGATTGTGAGTGATGAACAACACAGGGATATCCAGTGTCTCCTGAATACTGTGTATCCTCTCCCGCAGGCGCATCCGGACTACCATGTCAAGCGCTGAAAAAGGTTCATCCAGCAGTAATATATCAGGATTGGGGGCCAGGGCACGGGCCAGGGCAACTCGCTGTTTCTGCCCTCCCGATAGCCGGGAAGGATACTCGTTTTGCAGACCCGTTATGTGCATAAGTCCCAGCATCTCATGTAACCTTTGCTCTTTTGCAGCATCCGACTTGCCTTTTAACCCGTAAGTGATATTTTTGGCCACGCTCATATGCGGAAAAAGGGCATAATTCTGGAAAACATAGCCCGGCCTGCGATCCTGGGGAGACAGGTTCTTTTTTAACTCACTGTCAAAGTATACCTTGCCGTTAACTTCAATAAACCCCATATCGGGCTTCCCCAAACCTGCAATACACCTCAAGGTTGTGGTTTTCCCCGAACCGGAACGCCCAAAGAGGACAACCAGTTCATTTGAAGCAGTAAAATTTACATCCAGATTAAAATCCGGTGCATCCTCCTGGCCTGAATATCGCTTTTTTATATCAACCCGAATATTACCACTCATGCTTCACACCTTCCACCTGTTAACAAGTTTTGCCGTTGCAGCCATGGAAACAAGTGACATAATTACAAGGATTACAACAAGAATATTTGCAAGGCTGTCATTTCCTGACTGGAAGGCAGTGTAAATAGAAAGCGACATGGTATTTGTTTTTCCGGGAATGTTACCTGCAACCATAAGGGTTGCACCGAATTCCCCCACAGCTCTTGCAAAGCTCAACACCAGCCCTGCAATAATTCCTTTTTTCGCAAGGGGCAGGGTTACAAAAAGGGCGGTTTCCAGTTCACTGTGGCCCAGCGTATAAGCCACATATTCAAGTTCCCGATCCACACTTCCTATCGCAGCAGACGTGGTTTTAACCATCAATGGCAGGGACACCACAAATGCCGCGATAACGGCTGCCTGCCATGTGAAAAGAATACCAAACCCCGTCATTTCAAAAAGAGATTGCCCCAGCACACCATTCTTACCGAGCAATATGACAAGCAAGTACCCGGTTACCGTGGGAGGCAATACAAGGGGCAGGGTCACCAGAATGTCCACAAGGTTTTTGCCCGTAAAATCGCGGCGTGCCAGCAGGTACGAAATGAGCAGGCCCACCAGAACCACCAGTATCGTTGACAGGGTGGCTATCTTCAGGGTTATGTATAAGGGAAAAATAGCCTGCTCAAGCACAAAACTCACTCTACCTTAAATCCATACTCTTCCAGAATACGCTTACCCTCTGGCCCTGTTACAAAATCAATGAATTTTTGGGATGCTTCCTTTGCCTCAGAATCTGCCAGGATTGCCACCGGATAACTTATATCGGCATCCACCGGCACCTCTTCTACAATCCTAATTTTGTCAGAAGTTTGTGCATCTGTCATATATACAAATCCTGCATCCACTTCCCCGCGTTCCACATACACAAGGACCTGTTTCACATTTTCCGCAAATATTGTCTTGCCTTCAATAGCCTTCCAGAGTCCTGCCTCTTCAAGCCCCTGTTTTGCATAACGTCCCACCGGCGCAGTTTCAGGATTGCCCAGGGCGATCTTTGTGATCTCCTCTGAGTCCAGATCCTCAAGATTTTCGATCTGGTTTGTACCTGCTGGTACTATCAGAACAAGACTATTGCGGGCAAAATCCCGTCTTGAATCCGCAACTATCATATTCTTCATATCCAGAATATCCATGTGTTTTTGGGATGCTGAAGCAAAAACATCGATCGGTGCTCCCGCCTCAATCTGCATCCTCAGGGAACCCGAACCTGCAAGATTGAGATTAACCTTTATATCAGGATTATCAGCCTCGAAATCTTTTACTATCTCACGGTAACTTTCCGTCAAACTGGCAGCCGCAGATACCGTGATTTCCTCACTGTCAGCTTCCTGCGCGGATGATGCAGTGGAATTGGCCAGATATATACCGACCACAGCTAAGACTGCTATTGTTGCTACCAGAAGTATTATCTGATTATTTCGTTTCATTCAACCACCTTATGCTTCAAGAGATATGTATGGGGAAACATATCGGTGCATTGATACACATGCAATAAATAAGTTTCTTTAAGAGACAATGAAGCCAGGATCAATTCTCAAAGAAAGTGACTTCTACCTCATTCCCGGCTTTCACAAAGGTGATTTGCGGTTCGATTACAATGAAACCATCGGCCTTTGCCAGTGTTGTTATTGAAGCAGAGGTTTTATCCACCGAATAGGCACAACCATCAATTACTTCCACACAGTGGTATTCCAGCCTGTTATCAGAATACACGTCATCCATAAGGGTTGCTTTCATCCGTTGTCTTTCAGGAGCAGAAATCCCCAGCCCCTTTCTTACAAGCAAGGACACGATCTCATTGAATACCATCAGGGATGCTGTGGGATTACCGGGCAATCCAATCACGGGAATATTCCTGACTGATGCTATAATTACCGGTTTGCCGGGTTTGAACTTTAAACCATGCATCCGGATTTGCCCTTCTTCTTCCATTAATCGGTACATGAAATCATCCGAACCCGCCGATGTGCTGCCGGTTGTCAATACTACATCACATTCAGAAACTGCCTCTAAAAGGAGAGAACGGGCTTTCTCAGGTTCATCCCTTACTATACCATAGGCTACAGGAGTTGCCGACAAACGTCTGATTGCGGTTGACAGTGTATAGGAATTGGCATCATATATTCTGCCTGGCCCGAGGGGATTGCCAGGCTCGGTCAATTCATTCCCGGTAGATATAATGCCCACTATCAGATTTTTCACAATTGTATTATTGATGCCCAGCGCTGCAAGAATACCAATCTTTGCAGGAGACAACATTTGTCCTGCTTCAAGAACAGTCTCTCCCTTGGAAATATCAGTGCCTGCATCAAGGATGTGTTGACCTTGCCGCACCTTACTGTGGATACACACTTTCCCTTCTGCAAGGGTGGTATCTTCCACCATAACAACAGAATCACTTTCCTGTGGAATCGGTGCCCCGGTGGAAATTTCCACAGCTTCACCTTTTCCAAGGGACAGGATATCCCCCCTGCCCGCAGGTACATAATCTTTCAGCAACAGACATGCACCCGGCGCTGGTACATCTTTGGCACGGATAGCATAACCATCCTTGAGTGCCTTGGCAAAGGGTGGAACATTGATGTCAGATACTATATTTTCTGCAAGTATGCGACCATCGGCACGTTCAAGTGAAACATGTTCCTCTCCGCAATCGACGGACAGAGAGGCCAGAATTTGTCTGGCTTCATCCAGCGATGTTAGGTGATTGAGTATTTTGCGCATCTTAATTTATGCAACCTTCAATAGTTATTCATATATCGCAGTACCGGTAGTACCTGTGATCTCTTCGAAAGCCTTTACCATTTCCCCGGTTATGGGCCCGGGTTTTCCATCTCCGATGAGCCTTCCGTCAACCTTTGTAATGGGGGCGGCTTCTGCAGCAGTACCGGTTACAAAAACTTCATCTGCTGTGAATAAATCAAAGAACCCTACATTTACCTCAAGTACCTCATAACCCCTTTCCACAAGTAACTCAATAGCTGTTGCACGGGTAATACCCTTCAGATTGGAAATTGTTGGAGGAGTATAGACTTTGCCATTCTTTATGATAAATATATTATCCCCGGAACCTTCGCAGATATAGCCGTTGCTGTCCAGGAATATCGCTTCGTCCCCCCCCTTGGCATTGGCTTCGATCTTTGCCAGAATATTATTCAGGTAGTTCAGAGACTTGATATTAGGAGAGAGGGCATCGGGAGCATTGCGCCGGGTTGCTACCATAACTGCTTTCAAACCAACTTCATAGAGATCTCCGTACATTGCCCCCCATTCCTGGGTAATGATGAATATATTGGGAGTTTTGCACTTGCGAGGATCAAGACCGAGGTCCCCTACACCACGGGATACGATGGGCCTTATGTATGCATCACTGAGATTATTTTTCCTCAGGGTTTCTAGGATTGCCTGACTCATCTCTTCCCTGCTGAGAGGAATTTCCATTGCGATAGCCTTTGCAGAATCAAATAAACGATCTACATGCTCTTTTAACTTGAATACCCTGCCGTTGTATGCCCTGATCCCTTCAAAGACACCGTCACCATAGAGGAAACCATGGTCATAGACAGAAGTGGTTGCTTCGGATTTGGGGACATAATCACCGTTATAATAAACCAGAACTTCACTCATTTTCAGCCCTCTTAATATGACTTATCAGTATTAAGGTGGACAAATGTAATCATAATATATATGAATATTTGCAAACTCATATCCAACAGTTGACAAAAGGCTTTTATGCACCAAATCCTATTTCATGTCGCTTCACTATCCTGGGCCCGTGGCTTAGCCAGGATATAGCACCGGGCTTCTAACCCGGTGGTCGTGGGTTCAAATCCCACCGGGTCCGCATCAACTTTTTTTACTGTTATCGGTTGAGTTATCAATTCCTCTGGTTATAGTCGATATTGCTGATAACAGCAAGAATGAAACTATTGTAATCTTCATGTTTTAATTCAAGGAGAAGAATAACATGATCCTACTGAAAAATGGTACAAAAACCAGATTGAAAAGATCGATGACGCTGAACTCAAGGGAGTTGAGCTGAATACTGTGATGGATAGAAATGTCTGCTGCGGTAAAAAGGCTACAAAAAAGAAGCGTCTGGGTTACATACATATACCTGCTGATATGGAATTGACTAATGTCAGGGGATACAACATCGAAGAGGGAACACTGAAAATCTGGATCCAGTTATAATTTAAAGGGAGTGTGAAATATGAAAGATGCAGAAGAATTGCTAAAAAAAGACCAGTTTGCCCGGTATATCGGAATCGAATTGATGGAAGTTTCAAAGGGATATGCAAAAGCTTCCATGAAAATAGAAGACAAGCACAAAAACGGTGTCGGTACAGTACAGGGAGGTGCCATATTCACCCTTGCAGACTTCACATTTGCCGCAGCAGCAAACTCCCATGGCCGAGTGGCTGTTGCCATCAATGCCAACATAAGCTATCCAAAGGCGGCAATTGAGGGAATCCTTAAAGCAGAAGCTTTCGAAACATCCCTGAATCCCAAAATTGCAACCTATACAGTAACGGTCACAGATGAAAGGGGAGACACTGTTGCCCGTTTCGAAGGGCTTGCATACCGGAAAAGAAACCTAATTGAAGATATTATCTGAACTTATTCCAGGGATAAAAGGTACTGTGCCAAATCTTCGTGATTTTCAAATACCCTATCTGCTTTCTCCAGTTTATCCGGGGAGACATAAGTAGGGACAGCCACACAATACATCCCTGCCCTTTTAGCCGCTTCTACACCTTTTGTTGCATTCTCCACCACAACACAATCCTTGGGATCCACTTCAAGCATACGCGCAGCTTTTAAGAATGGCTCCGGATCGGGTTTACCCTTGCTGACATCCTCCCCATTGATGACCGCATCAAAGATGCCCGGAAAAAAATCATCCACTATATGCCTGACAATTGACCTGTCGGCACCCGTAACCATGGATATCAGAAAATGACCCTTTAGCTGTGGCAGAATCGCACGTATTTGGTCAAAGGGCCTGAAACTGGCCGTGCGTTTAAATTCCTCCTGATATTGTGCAAGAAGGCCTTCAATATCCATAGATTGAGGATCGATGTTTTTGTGTTTTAATATGTAAGTTACAATGTCAACTGTTCTGGAACCTTCCATGTCATAGATGGTTTGCTCATCAAGATGTATTCCCACAGCACCGAATACCCGGTTAATTGTTTTAACATGGTGGGGCATTGAGTCTATGAGAATGCCATCCATATCGAAAATCAAAGCTTTCACCATGTATTAAAATACTCCGTTATATCAGGAATCAGCAGATAGGTCATTTTTGTGCAGAGCAATCTCAATATTGGTATGGATATCCTCTACTTTGAAAGGTTTGGATATATAGCCGGCAGGGTGTGTTAATTTAGCCCTTTCAAGGGTATCTTCATCAGTATAAGCAGTTAGGTATATTACAGGAATGTCAAAATTTTTCCTGATATAATCTCCTGCTACAATCCCGTCGTCTTCTCCTTTCAGCAAAATATCCATCAAAACCAGATCCGGATAAAAAAGATCGGCTTTGCGTATAGCATCCTCTGCAGAAGATGCCGTACAGGGAATGGAATAGCCTAAAGATTCAAGTTTGCTTTTAATTCCCATAGCAACTATATTTTCATCCTCAACTATCATTATTTGTGCATTTTTCATAAAGGACCTTCATGAATTTACAGCTTATATAGTGAACTGCCACCCTATGAATAGGGTGGCTTCCTGCTTCATTCTTTGAACTTATGTTCACAAGTCCACAGGCTCTCCCCGTAGTTCCTACGGTGCTTCAAATACCTATCAAATTCTGTTTATTTAAGGCAAACTTCTTAATGTTAATTGCAGCATTGACATCTCTGTCATGGGATGCACCACAATCAGGACATTGCCATTTACGGTCTGCAAGTGTAATGTTTTTGTTATGATACCCACATACATTACAGATTTTCGTACTTGGCTCGAACTGTCCAATGCGTAGTATGGTTTTACCATACCATTCTGCTTTATATTCCAATTTAGTTACAAAAGAACTCCATGATACATCACTAATGGATTGTGCAAGACAATGATTTTTCAACATTCCAGATACGTTTAATGTTTCCAGTGCAATAGCTTGGTTTTCGCTAATTAATCTGGAAGTTAATTTATGCTGGAAATCATTTCTCTGATTTGCTATTTTCTCATGAAGTTTTGCTATCTGCTGTTTTGCTTTACCTCTATTTTTTGAACCTTTTTGTTTTCGTGAGAGACGCTTTTGTAATACCTTCAGTCTTTTTATTGAGTTATTAAGATGCCTGTGGTTATCTATTTTTTCACCATTAGACATGATGGCAAAATCTTTGATTCCAACATCAATACCAACCGTACTATTTTCATCAAAATCCTGTTTATCAGGTAATTTTTTATTGTCATCTACAAGAATGCTGATGAAATATTTGCCAGACGGTATCTTTGATACTGTTGCAGTTTTATATTTTCCCTCAAAATATCTATGTAACTTTGTTTTCACCCATCCAATTTTAGGTAATTTCACTTTATTCTTCTCAAAATCCACTTTATAATGTTGTGGAATTGAAAAGGATTGCACTGGATTTTTCTTTGATTTAAATTTGGGAAAACCTTTTTTCTCACGGAAAAACCTGGTAAAAGCATTATCCAGATTTAGGGTAGCACCACGCAAAGATTGTGAATTGACTTCTTTCAACCATTCCATATCTTTATACAATGTTGGAATTGTTTTATTCAATGTGAATCTGGAAATTGCTTTTCCGTCTTGTTCATAAGTTTTAATTTTCTGTTCTAACGCCCAATTATAGATTACCCTCACACAACCAAAATGCTTACTGAACATTTCTTCTTGCTGTTTTGCAGGATACATTCTATATTTGTAGGCTTTCAACATGCATATCCACGTGTGCCTTTGACACTATTTATACTTTGTGCCAAAACCACAAAAAGACGCATTCATCTCCTATCTCTCAGAAGGAGTCTTCTGCTTATTCAGGTAATTCATCCACCGTTTGAAAACGGTGGTCTTCTTACTCTATCATGATAAAGCTTGATGGTTCATATATTGCCATTAAATCATACATTCCTGACCCCTTATATAGCATAAAAGCTTGAGTGAAAGCATGACACTGGACCAAAAACCTCTCTTGTTAATGATACTGGATGGATGGGGATACTCACCCACATTAAAAGGAAATGCTGTAGCACAGGCCAACACCCCTGTCCTTGACAGGTTAGAAAAAGAAAACCCCACCTGCCTTTTGCAGGCTGCAGGCGAATCTGTGGGCCTTCCACAGGGACAGATGGGAAACTCCGAAGTGGGCCATCTCAACATCGGTGCAGGCAGAATTGTCTATCAGGACCTGACCCGGATAAATCTGGCAATCAAAAATGGAGAGATCTTCAAAAACCCGGTCCTGCTTGATGCCTTCAGGAATGTCCAGGAAAAAAATTCAAAACTGCATATCATGGGCCTGTTTTCCCGTGGAGGGGTCCACAGCCACATAGAACACATGCGTGCCCTGATAGAGCTGGCTAAAAGGGAAGGCTTAAGTGAAGTATTCATCCATACTTTCCTGGATGGCAGGGATGTAGCCCCCAGAGCCGCCCTTGAGGATATGAAAGAGCATGAAGTATTCTGCAGGGAAAATGGTATCGCAAAGACTGCCAGTGTATCCGGCAGATACTATGCAATGGATCGTGACAAACGGTGGGAGCGTACCCGACTTGCCTATGATGCCCTGACACAGGGTGTAGGAATAACTGCTCAAGATCCTGTGGAAGCGGTACAGCTTGCCTACGACAGGGGGGAAAATGACGAATTTGTCAAACCCACTGTTATACAGGAGAAGGGCAAACCTGTAGCCACGATTGAGGATAACGATTCTGTGATCATGTTCAATTTCCGCCCGGACAGGGCAAGGCAGCTTACCTATGCATTTGTGGAAGATGGATTCGAAGGCTTCGAGAGGATAAAGCATCCACAGGTGCACTATGTCTGCATGACGCAGTATGATGAAAAATTGGACGTACCTGTTGCCTATCCCCCCAAAGAGATAAAAAATACACTGGGCGAAGTGTTGAGCAGGGAAAATATGTCCCAGTTGCGTATCGCTGAAACTGAAAAGTATGCTCATGTCACCTTTTTCTTCAATGGTGGAGTGGAAAAGAAATTCAAAGGAGAAGAAAGATGTCTCATCCCCTCACCAGGGGTTGCAACCTATGATCTTAAACCTGAAATGAGTGCCTATGAAGTTGCTGAAGAACTCACCGAAAAGATCGAATCAGCAAACTATGATGTGATCATACTCAATTTTGCCAACATGGACATGGTGGGGCATACCGGTTTCTTTGAACCGACGGTCAAAGCCGTAGAGGCTGTGGATGAATGTGTGGGAAAAGTAATAACTAAAATACAACAAAAAGGCGGTGAAGCATTGATAACCGCCGACCACGGAAATGCGGAACAAATGGAAGAAGCCCATGGAGACCAGCCCCATACCGCCCACACAAGCAATCCGGTTAAATGCATATGTATCTCAGAAAGACAAAATATTGAAATGAGAAACGGAATCCTTGCCGATGTTGCACCGACTGTCCTGCAAATGCTTGCAATAAAACAACCCGAAGAAATGACAGGTAAATCCCTGATTGTTCAAAACCATTGATCCAGGGTTTGCTGACTTCGCTGTTTGCCGGCTTTTTCAAGCCGATCTACAGCTTTGAGAACTCGCTCCTCAGAGAAATCGTGCTGTTTGCAAAGGAAATCCACTATTTTTTCCTTTTGTGGAGGTTTCCATTTCAGTTCATAAGCATCAGTTACAGGCGGATTCAGGAAAAAATCGATCTTTGCATCAAGCTCATCAATGGCTTCACCCCTGTGCTCCAGAACCTTATGAATACTGCCATGTTGTTTTATTAATTTAAGGGCGGTTTTGGGGCCAACTTTCTTCAGCCCTTTATTGTAATCAGTACCCACACACAGGGCAATACCGATCAGTTGCTGACGGTCTATATCCAGTAACTTGATGTTTTGCATAAGATCAATAGATTCGGGTTCTACATCAATGTAAACATTCTTGCCCGGCAATTTGCGTTTACCCGTAATTGTAAGATTGCGCACTACCCGCAGAGCACCGAAAAGCAGGGAATCATAGTCCTGGGAGGCACTATAATCTGCATCACCTTTGTTCACCATATAGGCTGTCTGCGCTTCCCCTTCAGAAGGAGCCTGTACACAGGGAATTCCCATGAAATCCAGAAGTTGCATCGAATCCTCCACTATACGGGTATCTACCTTTGAAGAAGCCTGTGCATATTTGTAGGCTTCCTCTGACAGGCCTTTTTCTTTTGCTTCATCCCATTTTGTACGGGCCTCTTCCCTGGACTTGTTACGCTGGCTAATTGTATCTGCCTTGAAATCAGGAGGTTTGCCATCAAAAACAAAAACAGGTTTTATACCGGCTTCAAAAAGGTTTGTCATCCTGTACAGGATACCGGAAAGATGGGATGTGATATTGCCCCTGGAATCCTTCAGGGGGGTACCGTCACGTTGCCTGATGATACTCAAAAACTGGTAAAGGGTATTATATCCATCAATCGCCACAGTCCTGTGAGCAAGATCATCCAATCCAACCTGTCTTTTTTCCAGTATGTCACCTATATCTACACCCATTCAGTGTCCTCTTACATTGGTTTGATGAAGTTGAATATCCGTATCGAGGCGTATATCAAGCACTGAGTCATAATCGGCTTTCATCCGCCCTACCTTCAGTACATTACCTGCCCTTTCAAGGAGAGTTGTTCTGGAAACCTGTAACTGATGACCATCCTTCTTGTCACCTTTATGGACTACCAGCACATCATTTCCTTCAACAGCAGTTTTACCTGTCCTGGAGAGCATATTCCTGATTACCTGCTCAAATTCCGAATATATCAGAATTTCTGAATTTTTCCCGGATTTTTTTATGACACCAATTGGTTTAAGATTAATTTGCATTGAGCCCACCCACCATTATGAAACTTGTTGATAATTGCCCATACAAACCATCACATTAATATTGTTTTCGGCATATGTCGATGATTAAAAATAATGAAGAATAGAAAAGATTAACGATAATTTCTTCTGTTAAAGGTTTCCATGGCATCATCCACCACATTGGTGACAGTATCTATTTTTTTACCCATGTTATCTTCAACACTCTGAATATTAATCCGAAGAGAGCGTTCTCTTAGATCGAGCTGCTCCTCAATCTTACGCATCCGCATATCTAGGGAAAGGAGCATCGCTGCAAGAGCTCCTACCATTACAATGGCAGCAAGAACGATCAATGAGTTAGCCGGACTGTATTTGAACCTGCCCAGCCATACATATGTCAACACAAAAGCTGATACAACCATAACGATAGAAAAAACAATGTCCCTTGTTTCCATGGTAAGACCTCTATTTTACTTAATCCATGTTACTACTTAAGTATTACATAAACTTAATTAATGGATATTGCATTAGGTTCTGTATCATACAAACAGGATGAGAAAATTTGAGCGAGGATGAAAACGGAATCAAGGAATACTTCCCGATGATTGTAATGGCCGGCTTCATACTGGTCATCCAGATCATTGCACTTACCCTTGCACAACCAATGAACGATCTGGGTATGCAGGCAGTAGATAACCCCCAATCCGCAACCAATTCCATATACTACATAATTGCAATTCTCATATTCACCCTGTTTTTACTTTTCGCCATCAAGAAAGAAATACAATGGGTAATCCAGATGATTATCCTTGTTGCTGTTGCTTCTACCATGTATTACGGATTCTATCCCCTCTTCCACCTTACAGGATTGGGAGGAGAAGGTCCGGTAATCGGAGGGCTGTTAATGGCAACTGTTTTCACCATCCTGCTTTACTTCCATCCTGAATGGTACATAATAGATTTTGTAGGAATCATTGTGGGAGCAGCGGCAAGTTCAATATTTGGAATATCATTTGGCATTTTGCCTGCAATTGTGCTGCTGGGTCTGCTTGCAGCCTACGATGCAATCTCGGTGTATAAGACAAAACATATGATTGCTCTTGCAGAAGGCGTGATGGACCTGAAACTGCCAATCCTGTTTGTTATACCCAAAAAAAGAAATTACTCATTTATTGAGGACACCCCCTCAACAGAAGGGGAAAAAGAAGCCTTCTACATGGGATTGGGTGATGCTATAATGCCAACAATAATAGTCGTTTCTGCAAATGTATTCCTTCCCCATGAAGGCTTCATAGGAGTTCCCGCCATTGGAGCAATGATCGGCACCCTTATCGGATTTTTTGCCCTGACAATCCTGGTCATGAAGGGGAAACCCCAGGCAGGCCTACCATTTTTAAATAGCGGGGCAATTCTGGGTTATGTGGCTGGTGCCTTAATAGCCGGGATGCCCCTTCTGGGATAAAATTACCTGTCCGAACCTGTGATGTTGCATGAATCGCAGTCACTGTCACAGGAAGGAGAGTTACCATTTCCCTCGTCATCAAGGGCCCGTGTGCCTTCTGCAAGCACCGAGGCATTGGATAGAGCGCCGCCTATAAGAATAGCATCAAATATCTGCTCCCTTGTCAAACCAAGCCTGCGGGCAACCCTGATATGCATCTTGAGACAATGGTCACATCTCAGTGCAGAAGCAACACCCACACAGATAAGTTCGATTGTCTCTGGATCAAGTCTTTCAAACTCCCGCATTATAGAATTATCATACATTACTTTAGGGATTAACAGCTCCGGCATATCTTTCATGAAATTGAGTATATAGGGTACTTCCCCATATCGTTCCTCAACTGTTGAAAGCACATCGGAAACCGCTTCATCTTCATCCTTTTCAAGAATTTCCTTGATATTTTCCAGATCCATTGCAAACCCTCTTTATCATATAGTAAAGCCGGTCTCTGAGCGACGACGTATCTTTATGAGAATGTAATCCTTCATTTTTGAAGGCATGATATTTGCCACATCAGAGAGAGAAACATCCTCATCCAGATCCAGCTGTTCCAGCTTTTCGTGGAATTGATCAAAGGGAAGTTTTACCCTCATGCCATCCAGTTGAAGGGTTATGGGGGCAGGAGTTAACACATCATTAATTTCAGGCACCTGCTCTTTAATCTCCTTCATAACTCGTGCAGGCAATACTGCAAGAGGATCCCTGGATATTTCCTCACGCAGTTTATCCACAACTTCCCCGACAGTTTTATTCAATACATCAAGGCTGTCAATTTCACCTTCATTACGCAGCCTGTGAGATACACGTCCGATGCCTCCAACATAGACATCGGCTCCTTCTACATCGTCAGTACTGAGATCCGGCCCACCTGTAGCCACGATAGGAACATCAACACCCGAGAAAAGTTTGGGTTTCTTATTCATTATACAGTCACTGAAATTACCAAAACTGTAAACGGCAATATCATGTTCGTTGATCAGCTTTCTTTCATAATCCTGAGAAAGAGCCACTCTTCGGCCCATACCACGTGCAAGTCCCAGCATATTGGTATTAGCACCATCCCTGCGCAGATGTTCGGCAACGTCACATGCCGAATGAGGAAGGTGATGATAGGCAAGGGTTGGGGACACTACAGCGATTTCGGTACCTGTTAAGGGAGCTCGCGTGAGTTTGCCCAGTATATTCTTTGCAAGTTCTTCCATCAGGGGGACATCTTTACGGGGAATCAGCATCACAAGATTAATTTCCGTGGCAGCCGGCGTACTCTGTACAAGATAGCCGCCCAGGTCTTCCAGGAGTTCAATAATCAGGCCGTGTTTGTGCACACCACCTTCATAAACGTAGGGTTCAAGCACTGCTGCCACTGGCATCATCTCCTTTTAGTTCTTTCAGCATCGTGTGTGCTTCATCAATCCATTCTTTTTGCATCGTATCCTCGGAGGCCACAAATATGAAATTATTACCGTTCAAGGAATGATAACGTACCCTGAAACCTTCAGGAGCAACCCTGATAGCCATATCCGCCAGATTGGACTTGAGTGTGCGCCGCGGGTCATCCACAACAAGATTTTCGAGAGAGCCTATCTCCTCCTCCGGATTATCCACAAACAGGGAAATAGTCCACCTGTCCGGTTGCTCAAGGCTGTCACGTCCATAGCGATCCCAGAGAATCTGCAACAGGCGTGGAAGATGTTTTTCTACAGAGATAGTAATCAAAATTTCTCCTTCATGGTCCCCTTTTTGTATTTCAGCAAAATCTTTCAATATTACCTGTGGAAGAACACCACGCACAACTGCCACCAGCTGGAAAAGGGAATCTTCGGGCCTTATTGCTACTTTGATTTTTGCGATTCTGCCTGCCATGCCCAGATCGGAGATTATATCTGATACAATCTTTCGATAAGGTGGGGCTTCCTCTTCAACTGTGGTTTCAACCACAAACTTTTCAAGGGTTGCCAATTCAAATCACTCCTTATCCACAAAACCGGAAACAAGCAATGCAGCACCCACTGCACCGATGTCTTGGGCATGTGGAGGAACAACGACATCGATCTTGAGCAGTTCTTTCAGAGCTTTGGGTACACCTGCGATCAGGGATGAACCACCCACTAGGATAAGAGGTTCTTTAACTTCAATTTCCTGAAGCTGCTGTTCAAATATTTGTTCCACAACACTGTGGCAGGCAGCAGCAGCCACATCTTCGGGCGTAGCTCCCTTAGCAAGGGAATTAACCAGAGACTGGATTCCGAAAACAATACAGTAACTGTTCATTTCTACATTTTTCTGCATTCCCTTGATTGCAAGATCCCCTAGTTCCGTGATATCCACACCCAGTCTCTTGGAAGTCATTTCGAGGAATCTGCCCGAAGCACCGGCACAAACACCTCCCATGGTGAACATGCCGGGAATACCATCCTGTACAGAAATGGCCTTATTATCCATTCCACCAATATCAATTACAGTGGCATCGCCCTGCTGTGCCTTTGCAAGGTAAACTGCGCCCTTGGAATTTACCGTGATTTCTTCCTGCATAAGGTCGGCATTGAAGTGATCGCCTATAAGGAAACGTCCGTAGCCTGTTGTACCAATTGCCTGCAGGTCCTCCCTCTTCACACCAGCCTGGTCCAGTGCCTGCCGAAGGGCTTTTTCAGCACTTTCAAGCACTTTGATGGTGGGCACCCAGCCTTCACCGATTATCTCATCATCCCTCATAACCACAGCTTTGGTAGTGGTTGAACCAGAATCAATACCTGCAGTCAATCCTTCCTGATTCTCCCTTGCAAGTAAATGTTTGCTCTTTGCAATGGTTGTCAGGGCTTCCATACGTGTCAGCAGGGTAGCTGCAGTCGTTCGCTCGGTAAAGGAATAACTAATAACCGGCAGACCTGAATCTTCAAATATATAACGACGCACTTCATTACGAACAATCGCAGCTTCAGCGCATCGGAAACAGGTAGCAACAAATACACCGTCCACCTTCGCCACGCCTTCTACTACGGCTTTTGCCCTGGCCATCATGAGACGCAGATCAGGACTTGCAACTTCCAGTCCGAATTCCTGCCCTATGGTATCCAGAGATGACACATCCATCTCCGGATAGACAAGTTCAGCATTCAAGGAAGATGCTGCCGATTCCAGTTCCTTCTGGACCCCTGCATATTCAGAACCGCATGAAACCAGTGCTATCTTTACTTTATCAGAATTACTCATTCTTCATCCTCCTCGTTAGGCAGGGAATTCAGGAATTCAGCAATCTGGTATACAAAATCTTTACCTTCTTCTTCGGTGCGAGGATATTTGACTTCAAGACGGGGGATGTCCTTTTGGCGTGCAAGGAACTTAGTAAGTTCATTGGTACGTGCACAGCCCATGCAACCAAAAGCAGATGCCGAATCCAGCACTATGATCGCAGCTTCGGCTTCATCAATCAGGGGACCCACTATGGACATGCGGCCCCTCACACCGGCAGGAACTTCCACTGCAGCATATTTCAAACCAAGTTTGGGATCTTCGGGAGTAATATTTATCGGCGGAGAATCTATTCCTACTGTAGTGATTTTTTCCCGGATCTTCTCCATCATTGCAAGGGGTTTATGGCCAAACCTTTCAACAAGATCAGAAAGGATAAGGCTGTTTGTGGGATAGATGAAAATTTTTGCCAATGTGTCACCTCATAATTCGGATTCAATAATATCTTTAAGTTTGGATGGTGAAATTTTGTCAGGAGATTCTTCCTTTTCAGACGGATTATATGTTTCATACTCATCAAGAGCTCTGCTGATGATAGGCAATGATGCGACTTCGGTTCTCAGGTAATGAAACCCCGGTCTTGGCCCTCCGCCTCTGGAAGCCCTGCAGCGACGTTCATCACCTGGTGGGAAACCCCTCTGTTTCACAAAAACATGATTCGGATCAAGCGCCCTTACTTCGGCTACTACCTTTTCCACGGAATCACGCGGACCTGTTACCATTGTGCCGAAACAGGTTTCCTTAATGGTAATATCTACATCGGACTCATAAATTTTCATCGCAGCATCAGAAGGAAGCACACTTTCTGAGTCTATCACCACGATCTTTGTAATCTCATCAACATCCTCCCCGCTCATTCAATCTCCTCCTTGTTACTTTCCAGAACGTACATGGTATCCTTTTCGGTTAATGCCTTGAATTTCTCGGGCTCAAGGATTTTTCCTATTATATTGGTACTTGAAAATTTCTCTCCGGTGGGACCAAACAGATCGTCATCCTCTGTTTTAACTCCCACAATACCCATTCTTTTAGCGGCCTGGTTAGTAATCCCAATCTCAAAAGCTTTGGTTTTGTCCACAAGCACGTTTTCCGGCAATATTTCCTTATATTTTTCAGCGGACTTTGCGGCTTTAAACAGGTATGTATCTTCATATATCATCATCACAGGCAGTGTACCTATAGGCCTGAAGGTAAGATCTACTGCGTGCCTGAAGAAATCCACGCTTTTAGGAGCGAGTTCATCATACAGTTCAACACGAATAACAAGGGAATCCGGTGCCCCGGTTGCAATTACTTTTTTTGCCAGCAGGATATCGATAGTACTGGAGGGGTTTAATTTCACAATATTAGCATCGTCTTCTTTATACCCTTCACGTACCAGTTCAACTCCCAGTCCTTCAAGATGTTTTTCAGCTTCTTTAAAGCCCATGCCAAGTATATTGATGGGAGCAGGGTCCGTCTTTACAAATATAGAGTGACCCTTGCCTGCCATATGGATCAGTTCAATACCTTGTTGTATATGGCCAATTACAGAATGTACAACACTGGCAGTTCTTTCATCACGGGAGATGAACACTTTACCGGTACCATAACCTGCAGTTCGTACCCATACCGCACCATCCTTTCGTGCTTCAAAGTTTTCAAATGAGCAGATCTCACCTTTTAAACTAGTGTCACTTATAAAAGAACTGGATTCATAATCAACTTCGAAAAACCCATCCTTGATTAATCCAAAGAAAAATTCAGCTCCTTCAGGGGATTCAAGAGCAAGTTCTACCATTATAAAGGTAAAGAGACCATCACCGTCCTCCAGGATTGTGTTAGTATCATCTGTGACCAGGTGTTTTGCAGATTCCTGCCATTCTATTACGGGTTCAATTTCAAGAATGCGATCTGAACGCTCAAAACTGGTCAGAAGTTTCTTACCGCCCACGACCTTGGCAAAAGGACCATCTTCAGGTGCACCGTAGTCTGCAGAATGCTCTGCAAGGGAAAAAAGAAGATGGAAATTAGAAGGATTATATCCCCCAGCTGAAAATGCTACATCATATTTATCCAGCTTTGTGAGATTTCTTTCCGGTTTCAGAGATTCCGAAAATGGGCCAAAGGCTGTGGCATCCTTGCTACCCCAGCGCAGGGAAATTCCTTCATATTGCCTGAAATCTTCCATCCACCTGCGGGCAGAAGCGGAAAGATGATCAATTATTTCAAGGCGTAATTCTCCTTTTGTGGTCTTGACCCGATACTCCCTTACACTTTCAGAGCGGACACTTTCCGACTTTTTGAGAATGCCCACGGATGCACCTATTTTGTATGGTGCCTCTGCTGTGTCGATGGCTGATTGTACTGTAGCACCATCCGGGAGAGATAACTTCTCGCCGTTAACAAGCACTTGAATCGTCCCTAATTCCTCCAATCACTACATAGAGAGCGCTTAATAATAAAGTTACTGTTGAGGAACTTCCTCAAGTTCCTTTTCAGTAAGCTGGGATAGAACCGCTTCTGGTTCTCCTATATCAACTATCTTTGAATCCCTCATTAGTGCTACACGGTCACAGATATCATTAAGGAAATCCATATCATGTGACACGATCACAAATGTATTGCCCATCTCTTCCCTTGCCTTTAGGATGGATTTGGTTACCTCGGTCCTTGTGATCGGATCCATTGTGCCGGTTGGTTCATCCATTAAAATGATATTTGGCTCTTTCATTAAAATCTGGGCCAGAGCAACCCTGTGCCTCTCTCCTTCACTAATCTCATCGCCCATCTTAGGGAGGATGGATTTGGCTTTGTTTTCAGTAAAACCGGTTGTCACAAGGGTATTGATAGCCTTCCTGGTAGCAAGTTCATAGGGAAGATCAACCCCGATTGATTCAGTCAGATTATCAATGATTGTCCTGTGTGTGTACAGACCATATTCCTGATGCAGGATACCCATGTAGCGAACCGCACGACCCCTGTTGTCAGCTCCGGGTTCCCTCATATTCACCCACTCATCACCAACGCGAACATGCACAGCCCCGCTTGTTGGTTGTACATTGCCCATGAGCATTTCAGAAGTCGTGGTCTTCCCTGCGCCACTGGTACCTGCAAGCCCGAATATCTCTCCTTCCTTCACATTAAAGCTCACACCGCCTACGGCATAGACCACACCTCTTGAAACGGAGATGTATTTTTTAACGAGGTTCTCCACCCTGATGATGTCCTCGCCTACATTGGCTTTTTTCCATTCTCCAATATCAGTAACCATTTTCATAAAGTCGCGGGAGACATCACAGGCATCACCTTCACATACAATTTCCCCTTCCTCGAGGAGAATTGCCCTATCGGCCAGGTCTTCAATGACATCCGACCAGTGAGAAGTGATTACCATTGTCATGTTGTGGGATGAAACAGTATCCTCTATAACATCATGTACAACTTTTGCTGTCCTGGGGTCTAGGGTTCCTGTAGGTTCGTCGGCAAGCAGCAGCATGGGATCTCTCACAAGCTGGCGCGCAAGAACTACCCTCTGTTTCTCCCCACCACTTAAATCACGGGCCACGTGCATCATCCTGTGAGAAAGACGGACTTCTTCCAGCAGTTCTACGGCACGTTCCATCGCATCGGGGCCACTATAACCAATTTCTGTCAGGGAATTTACTACATTGGCAATTACCCTGTCATCACCATAAAGGGCAAAGGTCCTCTGGAGCATAATCGCAACTCTACGGGATACTGCCCTGCGTTCATTATTATGAATACCAAGTTTTGCAAAATCCGCTTCGAAGGCTCCAAATTTACCGTTCTCGCAATGCGAACAGGCCTTCCCCACCATACTGGGCGGTTCTATATAACCACATTTTTCACAGCGTGCAACGTGATAGATTATTGAACCTGTGATTTCATTTAATTCCTCTGCACCACGAAGCGCATGCATCAATACAGTTTTACCGGAACCGCTTTTCCCCAGGATTCCGACAACTTCACCTTCATTTATGTTGAGATTGATATTTTTTAAGACCGCTGCACCATTATAAGAAATGGTAAGGTCTTTGATCTCGATGAATAATGACATTTGAGTCCCTCCAACATGGATATTATCAGACCTGTTTTGAGATTATACAGTCGTATATGTACTTAACTTTTTGCACGGTATGCACAAAACCATAAACCTGTGAGCAGGCCCAACATAACCAAAAATTTAAATCTGGTATTTTATATCTGGATTGCATTGAACACTACATAAACGTAACGCATAATTATATCGCTGTTAACTTCTGAAAAACTGCTTCCGGTAGCGTTAAGATGAAATTGCCTCATCTGCAAATCTGACAACCTCGGAAATATTGCCCACCACTACATCAGCAGATTCCTGCAATCTTGAAGGGCGGGAGTCACCCTGCTGAACTGTAAGAATTCCTATATCAGCGGACCTTAATGCCAGCATATCATTCATCCCGTCGCCCACCATAATGACTTTATCGTATTGTTTTTTGAGATCCTTAACTATCCTTTCCTTGTCAAAAGTAGAAGCGATATCAAAAACCCCGTCAATAGGAACACCTATGCAGCGGGAGAGCCTGCTCAGGTTTTTCATGCTATCTCCTGAGGCAATATAAAGACCCGCTCCCCTCTGATGAAGAGCTTGCAAAGTATCCTTGCTTTCAGGATAAAGGCGCCCTCCGGTACTAACCACATAGGTTACTGACTGCTCAACAACATCTACTATAAACCCACACGCCAGGTAAAATATATTGGGACAACGAGTCTTTACCCTGCAAAATACTTCCTGGACATCCCCGAGCACCAAATCGCTTTGCTGGACGATTTTTGAGATTTCCGAAGGGGATACCTCTCCATTGGAACAACTCACATCCAGCTCTACGTGTTCTTTTTCCATGAAATCCGAAATTAACCGGTGGGGTTGGGCCTCCAGTATCATTTCCATGTCGGCATGAAGCACTACGAGTGCCCTGCCTTTGCGACCTGCCACCAGCATCGTGCTTTCTATATCTTCCAGCATTGCTCCATCGGAAATGTCCCTGGCAACCCGGTACATATGCAACAATGTTCCCGCACTGTCAAAGACCACTGCCAGTTTGTTTTCCATACTGGATAAAGCGAGAGAAGCCGATTAATATTTTTCGTCCGATTGCCTAATAGTTGTGTGACTTATAGGATTAAAGAGACTGGATTAATCTAAATGATTAATATAAATGCATGTGATGAAATTATACCTGCACAAACAATAAGTATCATGCAGATATTATATATTTACAATGTGGAGTTCCAATGAATGTTAACCAACCAGAACCCCACATCGGCCCAGAGGCAGAGCTAGTTTGCTCTTTACATTATATAAACATAGCTTTGCCTCTGGAGTAAAATCAAAGAGGTAAATCGATGAAAACAAGTGTTAAATTTGGCATAGGTGCAATGCTTGCAGCAATATTGCTGTTAAACTTGGTTTTTGTACCAGCTGTGTGTGCAGATTCAAGCACATCTGACAAAGTACAGATGCCAAAAGAACTAAAACAATGGATAATGGAAACCCAAAAGGATGAAGAAACTAAACTTTGGATGAAAGAACAGACTGAACAATGGATGCAGAACCATACTTTGAATGTCACTTCAACCAAGACATACACGTACAAAGACGGATTGATTGAAATCAAAGAGACCTACACCGGCAGAGAACTGAAAAAGAATCTAGGAATCAATAAGTTCGAAAAGATGGAAAAACTTAAAGTTCCTGAAAATGCCGAAAAAGCGCTGTCATTAAATGGTGAAACTTTTGCTCTTACCGAAGGGAACCAAAGAATCACTGTAACTGAAAAAACAGTGGTAATGACTACGGAAACTGACCCATTTGAATGGTGGGACATAGGGTATGAATACCCGCAATACACGTGGTCTGAATACTACGGTGTATATACCAGAGCTGATCCGATTAATCTGGCATGGGAAGGAACCAATATGAACACAATAAAGGGAAAAATATTGGATGAAGGTTGGGTTAGCGTAGCTTATCCATATGAGCATAACCAGTATGTATCTGATCCGCAATATGATTGGGTTTTAGACGAAGGTGTGGCAGACGATAAAACAGGTTTGCTTACTGAGCGCTATCATGTTAGATTATTTGATCTTTCCACTCAAGATATTGTTGGAAATGCACATCGTGACAGCCTGCCACTCCATGAAGTGATTGAATTTGAAACTGCTGAAGACCTGGTTGCTGGTTTCTTTGATAATGATGTTTCTAACTGGTGGGTACTTTATGATTATGAGGAACTCGACAATGAAGAAGGAACTCCAAATCAGGAACCATTCTGTGACGGAGAAGCGACCTGTATATTTAAGGTCGGAAGTTAAAACTGTAAAGGCTGCGCTATAAATAGAAGGTGATTTGATCACCTTCTTATTTTTGAGGAAATTATATGGATTTACAGAAATATACAAAATATATTCAGAATACTACATTAATATATTCAATAATTTTATCAGTATTGATAGTCATATTTTTTATGAACATCGATGCATTCGAGCACGCACTTGAAGAAACAACAGGCAATAAAATAGCACTTGGTGAAATGGTTTTTCTTTTGCCTGTTATACCGATTATTTATGGATGGGTCACAAAAGAGAAGGTGGGAGGGATTGTAGTAGGAGTGGTACCAATAACCAGCCTTATGATTTACGGGCATCTTTCAGGAATAAGTACTCACCCTCAAACTTACAGTTTGAGTTATATCCTTAAAGTGATCGCTTATATCGGGGCTCTGGATGTATTGGGAGGAGGCGCCGGCTTCCTGGCTTCAGAAAGGAAGACAGGGTATCTTCTCGTTGCAATCGGTTTAAGTATCGTGTGGGTACTGGTAATTTTCAGTGGTATGTGCACACGAGCTTTCTCAGGACCTGGGTGCCTTTGAGAGAGCAACGACTGCTTTTTTCAATGCTCAGCTGTTGCCCATTACAGAAAGATTCATGTCCACTGTGGAAAAGGATGTAACTTCCAGGGGAATCAGTCCAAAGATATTCATGCTCAAATGTGACGGTTCTGTAATTGGTATCAAGAGTGCACTGGAAAAGCCGATTGAATCTATTTTCTCGGGACCCGCGGGAAGCCTTGTAGGAGCTTCCTTTTTGACAGGAAATGATTCATGTGCTGTTATTGATGTGGGAGGTACAAGTACCGATATTTCCGTTATAAAAGACGGCGTTCCTGAAATGAGTGAGATGGGGGCAGTTGTCGGGGGATGGAAGACCCGTGTCAAAGCCATCAAGATGGAAACATCTGCAATGGGTGGTGACAGTCACATTTGGATAAAGGATGGTAAGTTGAATATCGGACCGCGACGTGTAATTCCCCTCTGCAGAGCAGCGGATCTCTATCCCGATTTCCTGGAACTTCTCAAGATCAATCCCATGCCATCCAAAACTTTGATCGGCATGAATTTCCAGCCCACAACTTTCTTTACACGTACCGAATATGAAGCTATGGGCCTTAATGACCTGGAGCAGGAATTGCTTGATTCCATTTCAAGCAGCCCCACTTCGCTGAGGGAGTTACGCAGCCGCATGGGCAGGTATCCCTCAACCAGGGTTCTGGATAGCCTTATTCAGAAAAGGCTTGTGCAGTGTATTGGTTTTACACCCACGGACGCTTTGCATGTACTGGGAGATTACACCGTCCGCAATGTGGAGGCAGCTGAGGTAGGTGCTGGATATCTGGGTTCCCTGTGTAAAAGGACCGGGAATGAATTTGCCAAATATGTCAAGGAAACCTTTGCCAAGAATATGGCCTCAGACCTGATTTCCTTTTTCCTGGAAGGCATTCCAGGAGAAGAGATTCGTAAAATATTCGATATAGATTGTCCTACAAAGTTTAAGGTTGATATCCCGGTTGTTCTTATCGGTGGACCCGTGGTTGCTTATAAGGACATACTTGGAAGTATTATTGATGCCGAGATTATTGTGCCAAAATATTCAGATGTCGGTAATGCCACAGGTGCCCTTGCAGCCAAAGGTGTAAGAAGGGTTGATTTCCTTATCAGGCCTGCTTCCATGGCAGCCCCTGATTGGGAATACTATGTATTTTCCGAAAAAGGGCGACAGAGTTTCTATGAGTATAAAGATGCTATAAAATACGCCAGGGAAACAGGACAATCCATGGTCATGCAATACATGGAAGACGCCGGATTGGACCCGGATCATGTGGAAATTGACGTCAAGAAGGATGAGATTGTGCCACAAGGTTGGGATTTCCCAATGGAAACCAAAATCAGGATTATGGGAGTTGGTACCCGCCTGATAGATGAAGAGGCCTGAAAAGGCCTCTTTTTTCCTTCAGAAGGTTGATATACTATTGGATACTACCCTTTTCTCGGGGGTATATCTATGCATTTTTGCAAAGATAGAAATAAGAAATTGAACAGGGAATGCTTTTTGGTCGCAATTCTTGTTTTGATCGTTATCTTCCTTTTGGGATTTGTAATATATAAACTGGTGATCCAGCCTATGCTCGCTGGTTTCTGAGAGGTTCACTCTCACTTGTTCATTTTTTCTCTTTCCAGATTCAAGATCCTGCGGATTACCAGTTTTTTCTTTCCCAGACCCGCATCGGGTTTTTCCGGATAGTTCTCCTTTACATATTCATAGAGTTCGGCAGACGTCATTTTTTCAAGTTTGTCCTTGAGTTTAAGCAATTCTTCCATCTTTCTCCTCCTGTCGTTTTTTGTGAGAAATTCTAGTTTTTCTATTTATTCCTTATGGTGTGTATTCCCGGACAGAAATCATTATGAATTGCAAGGTACATGTAGGTACCATAAAACAGAATGAGGTTTAAAAGATATGAGTGAATCCAAATATGAACCGTTGCCAAGTTCCTATTTATTTAACAGTTTGCTGGATAAAGATACCATAATACTCGCTGCAAATCCGCGTATCTCTCTTGTTATGCGTGGGATTATGAAGGCAGCCAAAGATGCAGATGCTCCCCTGATAGTAGAACTCGCCCGTTCTGAATCCGATCTGGACGGTGGTTATTCAGGTATGACCCCGGCTGAATTTTCAAAAAGATGCAAAAAAACCGCCAATGAAGTTGGTCTGGATGTATGGTCTCTGCATGCAGATCATATTGGAATCAAAAAAGGTACTCCTGAGGATATTGAATCCACAAGGCAACTTGTAAGTGGGCAGATTGATGCGGGATATACCTCTTTTGCAATCGATGCTTCCCATCTTTTCAATTTCCAGGGTGGCAATCTCCGGGAAGAACTCTCCCGGAATATTGATGCAACTACAGAGATTGCCCATCATATCCAGGATAAAATGGATGGTCGTAAGTACGGGCTTGAAGTTGAGGTTGGTGAAATAGGCCGAGAGGATGAAAACGGCAGGGTACTTACCAAACCTGAAGAAGCCGTAACCTTCATCAAAGCGCTTAATGAAAACGGTGTATATCCACATGTGATCGCAATCGCAAACGGTAGTGCCCATGGGAACACCTATGACACAAATGGAAATCTTATCCAGCAGGTTTCAGTTGATATAGAGCAGACCATTGCGGTTGCTGATGCCCTGAAAGAGAATGGCTTTAGTGTCAGGATTGCCCAGCACGGGATTACCGGTACTCCCAGGGAACTCATTTACGAGCATTTCCCTCACGGGGATATACTGAAGGGCAATGTTGCCACATTTTTCCAGAATATTGTATGGGAAGTGTTCAGGATATATGAACCTGAGCTTTTCAGTGACATCCGGAAATGGACTATTGAGAATTTCCGCAGTAAAGCTCCCGAAAAGGGTGATAATGAGATATTCGGCAAATTCAGCAAATATGCAGTAAAGCAGTTCTTTGACCGCATAGATGCTGTTGATGAGAACACAAGGCGTGTCATTGATGCAAAGGTCTATGCTGAGACCCTCATGTTCCTCGGGGCCTTCAAGGCTGTAGGTACTGCCCAGCAGGTCAGGGATTATATCAAATCCCTGTAATCTTTTTTAAAGCGTAATAATAAGTTGTTGTTTCTGGCTAAATTCCAGAATGGTATCAGCAATAGCTTCAGGTTCGACCATCTCGATGCCCGGTATCATTTCTTCATATTTGAGCCCTACAAGTGAAGAACCAAGTTTGCAACACATAAAGTTCACACCCAGATTCATACATTCATCGATTTTCTGGTCGTATTCCAGTGCTCCTGCTTTATTCTTCTTGGCAAGCATTACTCCCATGGGACCAAAGAGGACTATATTTACATTCAGGCCCTGTTCACTGTAGTGCTTTGCAAATCTAAGGGTCTCCAGTGGACCGGTACTTTCGTAAATCATGCTTTTTAGCAGGATCAGGACATTTGTAACTTTGTGCATATTATTTTCTCACAGGTATTGCTCCAGAACATCTTCTGCTGCTTTTGGGCCCACATTTTCAAGATATACCTACTTTTTGGTAGTTTTTGCACCGGATACAATGGTTATGGAGGAGCTTTTTATTTTAAATATATGACTGAGCTCTTGTATAAGCTGGTCGTTGGCTCTTCCCTTTTGTGCGGGTTCGGTTAATTTGCCCTCTACCCTTTTGCGCCAGATATTATAACCAGAAGGAACTACCAGTTTGCTGGAGCCGGGATTTATTTCAAAATCAATTATACAACCATTCCCCTTTGTATGTATGGCATCCCGGATAGGCATATTATTCCATCAACTATATTTTGTGGAGAGCGATGCTGTAACCCGACGCACTAACTCCAGGATATCATCCTATGGAATATCCGCTGTCCATCCCGGTTACCCTCGTGACAGGCGTAATGTCACACCGTCTCCTTTTTGTAGCGTACTGAGGTTGTCTGTACACTCATCGAATGGCTTGTGCCATATTCTTGTGCAAGGACCTTACAATACGCAAATAGGAGTACCGGGATTCTCCGTTATATATCTGACGTCTGACAACCAATAGGTATAAACGTTATTATGAGAGATGAAAGGTTCATGAAAATAGCGATACTGGGCGGCACGGGACATATCGGCAAAGGATTTGCTCTGCGATGGAGCCAGAAGCACGATATCATCATTGGCTCAAGAAATGCAGAAAGAGCGTCTTCAGCTGCAAAAGAGTACAGGCGTATGCTGGAAGGTCTTGGAAAGAAAGGCTCCTTTGAAGGTTTAGATAATAAAACAGCTGCGCAAATGGCCGATGTCGTATTGCTTGCAATAAAGTATCGTCATGTTTCATCAGTTATTGAAACTATTACTCCCGTGCTTCATGACCAGATTGTGGTTTCTGTGGTTGTTCCTATGGAAAAGGACAGCTGCTGTATCGTTCCAGATGCAAAACATATGGAAGTCGATGTACGGGATTCTGCATACAATGCGGAATATTTCTGCTATACACAACCTGCCGGTGGCAGTGCCGCCGAGGAAATTGCACAACTCCTCCCCCAAGACATTCGACTGGTATCGGGTTTTCACAATGTTCCTGCCAAACATCTTGAAGACCTCTCTCTTGAGCTGGATTATGATATTGCTATCTGTGGGAATGATATGGCTTCAAAAGAAGTTATCTGCAAACTCACAGATGATATACCAAATTTGAGATCATTGGATGCAGGCCCTCTTGAGGCTTCTTCCATGATCGAATCTCTCACTCCTCTGCTGATAAACATAGCAGCCAGGAACAATATGGATGATGTGGGAGTAAAGTTCATTTAAAGCTGGCAGCATGCAAAGCTGCTCTCTTATATATTTTTTTAAAAAAGGAAGTAAAATAAGGGTATTTACCCTTATTCGTCCAGAATCTGTTCTGCTACGTCTCTGTAGGCATTCATGACATAATCGATGCCTGAGACTTCTGCGGCTTCTTCTGTAAGAGCCATTACGTCTTTGCGGGACAGCGTGTTGATGTTAAATCTACGTGAACCGGCCATGAGCTGCTGCAGACCGACTTTGAGTTTTTCTCCGTAGGAGTAGATACCCATTGCACCGAGTGGGATGTCCTTGACATCTTCACCATAGCGTTCTTCCAGGTCTTCGTAGTGGACAAAGATTTCCTCTGGACGGTGGCCGAATTCGGAGACGGTTTTTGGCAGGTTATCTTCATCGAGCCATTTGCCGATGTTCTTACCGACCATTCCTGGTATCATGAGACCACGGCCCATGCATACTGCCTTGAAGTATGGGGAACCCATTGCAAGTGCTTTGTAGATACCATCTTCACTGGAGAATCCACCGGCCATTGCAAGGTCGGGTACTCTTTCGCCTTTGTTGTTGAGTTTTTCTGCGAACTCATATACAAGGGACTGGAGATAGAACGTTGGGATACCCCATTCTTCCATCATTGGCCAGGGGCTCATACCTGTACCACCTGGTGCACCATCGAAGGTGAGCAGGTCGATCTTTGCTTCGGAAGAGTATTTGAGTGCCATTGCGGCTTCAACCATGGAGTAGGCACCGGTCTTTAAGGTGATACGGTCATAGCCGATGGATCTGAGACGGTCAACTTCTTCGAGGAAGCCTTCCTTGTCAACAAAACCAAGTCTTGAGTGGCGTTCGAATTCTCTGATTGCACCGACCTTGTAAGCTTCCTGGACGGCTGCATTTTCGGGGTCAGGGGTTACGATGTAGCCACGTCTTTTGAGTTCAAGTGCACGGTCAAGGTCACGGACCTTTATTTCTCCACCGATACATTTGGCTCCCTGTCCCCATTTGAGTTCAAGGGTGTCCATTTCGTGTTTGCTGGAGATGTATTCTGCAACACCGAGTTTGGTGTCTTCTACGTTCATCTGGACAAGCATTTCACCGTAGCCTTCGTGGAACTTGTTGTAGGCTGCGATCCTTCTGTCCATTTCCGGTGACTCGGTGACCAGACCGTTGTTGTCACGTTTGAGTTCCGGGTCGATTCCGCACACGTTTTCACCACATACAAGGGTGATTCCGGTGATTGCTGCACCAACGGCGAACTCGTTCCAGTTTTTCCTTGCGATGTCGGTGGAACCGAGGGCACCGGTGAATGCGGGCAGCCTCATTTTTACTTTTTTGTTCCATCCGTATTCGGTTTCGGTGTCTACGTTGGGGAACCTTGCGGTTTCGGGGCTGGCTTCCATTCCCTCAGGGAGACCAACTGCACCCACTGCATATCCCTGTATGTTAAGGTGAGAATAGTCTACAGGATATTCCTTGTCTGCACCGGCAGTTATTTCTCCGAAAGGCCCTGGATAAAGGACTTCACGTCCCCTGAATGATGATTTGAATATTTCACAGTTACCACGGCATCCATCTACACAGCGTGTGCAGATTCCGGACATCGGGGAAACACTTTTGGACCTGTTGAAAGTCCTTGTTGCTTCATTTGCATTTGGTTGTCTAAGATTGCCCATCTTTAATTACTCCTTAATGTATGAATGTGACTTTTGTCACTAATAACTAATCGTTTACCGTATCGGTTCTATTTATAGTTTGCTCAGGGTCAGAGCTTGCCATAAAGTACCCTACGTTGTAGTCAAATAACCTATTTCCTGATCAAAACACCAACTCGGAAAATGTCTTTTGGGCTCTGTAGAAATAACAATTTATAAAAAAGTAATAGGGACCCTGCAGGTAGCATTTAAATATGTAGGATGCCCAGGTCCAGGACAAGAGATAAAACGATTGCAAGCACGGAAAATACCGAGATAATCAGATAGTTTGAACTTTCTTTGGAAACCGAGAGGCTCCAGAGCAGATAATTAAGCCCTTCAATATCTTTTTCCGAGAGATTTTGCTGGTTTTGGACCTTTTTTAGCAGTTCAAGGTCATTGATTACACTGAACCTGCGCTTTGCTATATGGTATCTGTGCATGAAAAACCAAAGGTATCCTGCAACTCCGAGATACCAGATCACTTTTGCATAGAATGCGCTGTAGTGGTCGGCTATTATTATAACCCTGAGGAGAATTGCGGATACGAGTCCTACCCAAAAATAGAGTTTGATAACGGACATGCCATATCCCCGAGGGACCTCGAAGTGTACATTTTTGGGGTTGAGTTTTGATAATAATTCGGATTCTGACATTATGGATACCTACTAATAGTGGAGTTGTTTCAAATAAATGTTAGAATCTCTAAAATATTCTAACTCGTCTTACATATTCTGGTACAGTTCAACTGATATGATCTGTTTTCTTATTTTTTAGCCTCTTTGGAACTTCAAAAAAAGAAAAATGAGAAAGGGATGCCTTCAGAGTGCATCCCCGTCTTTTTCCCCGGTACGGATCCTGACCACGGATTTTACCGGGTATATGAAGATTTTTCCGTCCCCGATTTCTCCGGTGGAAGCTGTTTTCCGGATAAGCTCGACAACTTCATCGATTTCATCTTCAGACAGCACGATCTCTATTTTGGTCTTGGGAAGGAGGTCTACACAGTATTTCCTTCCTCTCCACTGCTGCACCATCCCTTTTTGCTGCCCTCTTCCTTTAACCTCGGTCACAGTGAGGCTTGCAAATCCTGCTTCCTCAAGAGAATCTTTTACTTCATGTAATTTAGTGGGTTTTATGATTGCTTCTACCTTGTACATTCCAATCACCTCAGTCCTCTATTAACTGGTGTTCAGGGTATGCCCTAATGTCGTGTTCGGCGATATCCAGGCCCATGATTTCTATCTCTTCAGGAACCCGCAGTCCGATAACCAAGTCAATTATCTTGAAGATTACATATGATACCCCCAGGCCCCATACGATGCTCAGGATTACTCCTGTTGCCTGGATTGCAAGTAACCCGACACCGCCTCCGTAGAGCAATCCCGGAACTTCAGCTGCATAGGCTGCATCTGCAAGGATCCCGTTTCCTATCCCTATTGAGAAGAGTCCTACTGAGAGCAGGCCCCAGCTTCCGCAGTACCCGTGCACTGCGATGGCACCTACAGGGTCGTCTACTTTGAGGACATTTTCGTTGAACATGACCCCTGCGTAGATAATAATTCCTGCAATAATTCCGATCACGATAGATGCTCCGTTGGAGACAGATCCACAGGGAGCGGTAATTGCAACAAGCCCTCCCAGAAGTCCGTTTGCGGTAAGGGACGGGTCAGGCTTTCCGGTTTTCATCCAGGTGATCAACATTACCATGACCGCTCCGGCGGCGGCTGAAAGGAAGGTGTTGACAACAACGAGATTCATGTAAGGGTCGTTTCCGTCAAGTGTACTTCCTCCGTTGAATCCTATCCAGCCAAGGGCAAGGATCAAAGTCCCCATGAAAGCGTAGGTCAGGTTGTGACCCGGAATAGCAAGGGGTTTTCCGTTCCTGAACTTGCCAATCCTTGCTCCGACAAGGAGCACTCCAGCCAGAGCAGCGTATCCGCCAATGGAGTGTACTACCCCTGATCCGGCAAAGTCGTGGTGTGCAACCCCGATAGCCTTTACGATCGGGCTTTCAGCCCCGGTCAGGAGTGCTGCATCAGCTCCGCTCCAGACCCAGTGTCCGTATACGGGGTATATAATGGCGACCATCAGAATACAATAGACCAGATAAGCCTTAAAACCGGTCCTCTCAGCCATTGCTCCTGATACAATCGTTGCTCCGGTCGCTGCAAAGACCATCTGGAAGAACCAGCCGTTGAAAGTCGCATTATCGACCCCCATAAGGAGGAACTGGTCAGTCCCTATCAGGCCTGCGGCATCAGCACCGTACATAACTCCCCAACCCACAGCCCAGTAGACCAAAATGCCGAGGGTAATGGTCATGAAGTTTTTCATGAGGATGTTTGCCGTGTTCTTACTTCTGGTAAGTCCGATTTCTACCAATGAGAACCCGGTATGCATGAAGAATACAAGGGCACTTGCTACCAGTAGCCAGACAAAAGTAAGTGCTGTCTGCACGTCATTGATTGCCTGCGCATTTTCTTCTGCCGTAACAGCTGCTCCTGGTGATGACAATGCAATAAGTATCACACAGGTTAGTATCATTAATTTTCCAAACTTTTCCATATTTTTTAACATACTTCTCATTCACCTCTCTATTAGGAAACCGGTAACTGACTGTAGACTTCATATTATATAAGTTTTACTAGTAAAAGGGTTGCCTAATATGGTCGATCGAGTAATGTGTTCAATTTGATCATGAACGGTTCACATTTCGCTCAAAATATACATGACAATATGTAGCAATAACATGCCTTTATGAAAAGTTATATGTACAAAATGTAATGTATACTTCACATAGCGAGTTATATGCAAGTCAAAGAAACAGATATGTTAATTGTTGGATTCATATTGTTCCTGATAGGTTCAGGTATTCACATTTTTGAGCCGGACCGGATCATAAATCCGAGCGGGGCAGGTGGGGCTTTCATAGGTGCGGGAGTTGCATTATTCCTGGTCACTCTTCGTGAAATTCGCCTCAAAAACAAGGGAAACGTAGTTGAAGATGAAAGAATTCTTCATATTGCTGAGAAAACCAGCCATAAAACCCTGGTCATACTCATTATCCTCGAAGGTATACTGATGGCATTGCTGGGGGTTACAGCATTCGATATCCAGGCCTATCCTGTTGTGTCCCTGTTGTTTGCTATAACAATGCTATCCTATGCGGGATTTTACTATTGGTATAAAAGACAAATGTAATTTTAGGATGGATGTTGAATGAAAAATACCCTAAAGGTCTGGAGAGCAAAGAAGGATATTACTCAGGAACACCTTGCCAGGGAAATGGAGGTGACAAGGCAAACCATCAATGCCATAGAACGAGGCAAATACGATCCAAGCATAAAACTGGCGTTCAAGATGGCACGATTCTTCGAATGTTCAATTGAAGATATCTTTCTTTACGAAGAATGATGTTAATATCAATCTCTTAACATTTACATTTTTCAGGTTTTTCCATATTACTTAACATTCCATTAATTCCCATGTCACTGATTTTTTCTTTTTGGTATGCCATTTTCACATGGAACTTTAACCTGACATTTGTCACATCCATATCCGGGTCCATATTTTTAGCGATATTATCTATAATTTAGAGCAACGTGTATAGTCTTTCCTTCAAAAGTGATCGCTTTTGGGGGGGCAATTAGAGATACAGGCTCCGCACATGGAACAATAATCATAAATTCCCTGATAGTCCCTTTTTGTAGGCTCATGTTCCATGTTCGTGATAAGGCTTGTAAAAGTCCCTGCTACTCCTTTCTTAGTAATCAGAGTTTTCGATAAACCAAAGGTGCCCAATCCAGCAACATAAGCTACGTGTCTTTGTGACCAATTACTTCCAAAGTCACTGTTATCAAGGGATCTATTGATATCAAGCCAGATGTCTATTATCTCTTCAAAACAATCCTCAATACCAGGCGCAACGCACAAATATCCCTTCTGGGTAAGAATTTCTTTTATGTACAGGGAAAGTTTGTCGATAGCCTTTTTACCTTCACGCCTAACATGAAGCCATTCTTTTGACGGCTCCCTCATATTTCGACGATTGCCTGCTTTTACCTGCTTTGAATATGGCAAAAAAATCGATATGACAGTCTTAGCATCTTCCATCCACTCTTGAGGTGGAATAAAACGACCGTGTGTTATCTTCTCGTCGATTTTGAATTTTTCATATAACTCATCGTTTGCACTGGCATATCCAATAATGGGTTTATCAAATAATTTCAGTCCTACTACCGATTCATCTGCGGCCTCTTCTTTAGATACATGGTTTATTTCCGGGTCCAGAATAAAATCCTCTACGATTTTCTCCAAAATTATCCCAATCTCTCCTGTATAATCTCTCAAACCAAAAACATGATATATAATACAATTCCTAAAAAACACATTCATATAGTTCGTACAAAGCTATTAAGGCGATTTAATGAACATTAAGAGCAAGGAAGACGTATACAACGAGATAGAGAACAATAATGTCAAATTCATCAGACTACAGTTCACTGATATCCAGGGTGTGGTCAAAGATGTGGAAATTCCTGTCACGCAGGTTAAAAAAGCCCTTGAAACAGGTATTTCTTTTGACGGTTCATCAATCGAAGGATTTGTGAGAATAGACGAATCCGATATGGTACTAAGACCGGATGTGAGGTCTTTTGCCCTGCTCCCCTGGGATCAGGGAAAAGGAGTTGTAGCCCGTATGGTCTGTGATATCTGCAAACCGGACGGCTCCCCTTTTGAAGGTGATCCCAGGTACGTCCTGCGCAGAGTCCTGAAGGAAGCCCATGATCTGGGATTTTCTTTCAATGTGGGTCCTGAACTGGAATTTTTCCTCTTCCAGATTGAAAATGGTAAGGCAACCACCAAACCCCACGATTTCGGACGCTATTTTGAATTTGCTCCTGCAGACCTTGCAGAGGATATACGCAGGGAGATTGTTCTCGGCTTGATTGATCTTGGTTTCAATATAGAGGCGGCACATCACGAAGTTGCCTTCGGACAACATGAGATCGATTTCAAATATGATGATGCTCTCTCGACTGCTGACAATGTGGTGACCTTCCGATACGTTACACGTACTATAGCAAAACTCAATGGACTACATGCAACTTTTATGCCTAAACCTCTCACTTCTGAAAACGGCTCTGGGATGCATGTCAATCTGTCCCTTTCCAAGGATGGTAAGAATGCTTTCTTTGATCCGCAGGATGAGGAAGAATTGGACAAAATCGCCTATCATTTCATCGGTGGGGTCCTGGAACACATTAAAGGTATCACTGCAATTTCCAATCCGTTGGTGAATTCCTACAAACGCCTAGTGCCGGGTTATGAAGCACCGGTGTATATAACCTGGTCCGGTCCAAACCGCAGTTCCCTTGTCAGGATTCCTGCTGCCAGGGGCCAGAGTACCCGTGTGGAATTGAGGAGTCCCGATCCGTCCTGTAATCCCTATCTGACTTTTGCGGCTATCCTGGCTGCAGGTTTGAAAGGTATCAAAGAGGAGATCGATCCCGGAGAAACCACTGATGTGAATATTTATGATCTCACTCCCAAGGGTCTTGCTGACAGGAACATCGATACCCTGCCTCCAACCCTCCTGGATGCGGCCAACCATCTGGCAAAGGACGAGTTCCTCAGGGATGCATTGGGAGAACATGTGCATGAGAACCTGTTGCGTATTGCCTATGCAGAGTGGGATGCCTACAAATTACAGGTTCATGACTGGGAAACCAATCGGTATCTCAATGCGGTATAATATATAAGATAGATTAATATATTCATGGTATCATAACCCACACCATGATAAAACGGCTGCGGGATTTTTCCAGAAAAGATGATGCGGTCATTGAGGTGTTCAGTGAAATACTGCTGACCGGCATCATCGTTCTTGCAATCGCGGCAGTCGCTGCTTTTGTTTTATCTTCTCTTGATGGACCCGATAACGTCAGGGTGGACATCGACCACTGGGTCGATAAGGATACCGACACCCTCTATTTTCGCCACAGTGGAGGCGAAACTGTTGATGTGGAAAACCTTGAACTTGTGGTCAATGTCAATGGTTCCTATGAAACCCTGACTTCAGAGCAGATCCGGGCCAATTACGATTCGGACGAATGGGCTCTGGGGGATGTAATAGAGATTAATACTTCTACACAGTTCAATTACGACATCACCGATGACAGGGTGCCTACCAAACTGGTCCATACCGCTTCCAGTCTGGTAATCTATGATGCCTATGGGTCCATAGGGGACAGTGGAGTTGGTGGTAATGGAGACGGCGATGGTGGTGACTTAAGTGCTGATTTCACTGCAAATCCTGTTAGTGGCAATGCACCACTTACCGTTAACTTCATTGATAATTCAACAGGGAATTCAGCATTCTGGTTATGGAATTTTGGTGATGGCAACACTTCAACAAATCAGAATCCTTTACATACTTATGTGAGTCAAGGAACATATGATGTAACATTAACAGTAACTAATGAAGATGGAATTGACGACTCAATAACAAAAACGAATTATATAGATGTAACCGAAGAACAAACTCCTGAATTTGGAGAATTTATTACGGATTAGAATGTCTTTGTTTACGGTACCCTTCTGAAATTTAAAGGAAATAGAATCAATGGTCCTGGTGCAACCATTGTATTGAATGGTGGTGATTTGTTATCGAGTGACATTAATGATGGGGCTTCAATTGGGGTTTCGAATATATATGTTGATGGTGATGTTGATTTTAATGGTGGTAGTGCAGGGCTTGGTTCCCAGAGTATTCCTGGTTCAATCAATATAACAGGGGATTTAAAGTTATGGAGTGGCACTCGTGATATATATGGTGATGTTTACGTCAGTGGGGATTTCGAATTGAAAGATGCTAAAATCCATGGAAATGTCTATGTGAATGGTAATCTTACATTAGATTGGACACCTTCTCTTTCTGAAGATTCATATATTTATTATACCGGGGAAATTGATCATCCAGACAATTATAATCAGCAAATTCTTGACAAATGTATAAAACAAAACTCAGTTCCAGAACCAGTGATGCCAGAGTATGCTATGCCTAATGTAAAATCTGATGAATGGTATAACAACAGTGGATATGTTTCTGGAGGAGATTTAGCAGACAACATCAAGATATTTGCAGATAGCTATTCAAATTCTCCTCAAGGTGTTTGGAGTGCTGAAAATATTATTATCGTTGCCTCTGAGGGAGACATATCACTTACTAACTTTAACAGTGGGCCAGTCAGCGGAGTGCTCTTTGCTCCCAAAGGCAAGGTGATATTTAAAGGAAGTCACTTTAAAGGGATTGTTATTGCACGTGATGGGTTTGAAGTAACTAGTGGGGGGTCTGAGGTTACTTTCAAGAATATCGACCAATATATTACTGACCCGGAGGATTATCCATTCTGATCCTAGGATAAGTAAAAAATTTAAGATCAGTTGTGTTACATTTTTGCACCCGCCACAATTATAATCTCCCGCCACAAATCAAACTTCCATGACCGATGTAATGCTGCTCTGGGATACTCCCATTCTTTTTGAAAAGTTGTTCAAGGAACACGGTTATGAATGCCTGCGGGTGGACGGCAATTCGCTGGGCACTCCTTTTTTGCCTGCGTCAAAGTGTCTGATGGTGCCCACTGGTTTTGCCAATCCGGCCTATACGAAGGTGGCGAAAGGTATCGAGAACAAAGGCGACAAGATAGCCAATTTTGTGAAAAGGGGCGGTGTGCTTGTGGTATTCGGGGCCTGTATGCCGGAATATGAATATGAATGGCTGCCCTTTGAACTGTCCTATGTGGAAGAGCACATGCAATCCCCGCTGGAGGTTGTGGATGATTCTATGCCCTGTATTATTGGAGAACCGCAGGAGCCGGTGGAATGCGATGGTTACTTTTCACGGACCGATGGGGAAGTGATTCTTAAAGATGAGCAGGGCCGGGCTGTGATGGTGAAAAAAGAGTTCGGTGAGGGTTTGATCATTGCCACGACTGTCCATGAATTCCCTTCTGCGGATTTCCTGGGATGTGCGGTGGATCAGGGCAAGAATACCAGATTGTAATTACTGGTAATTTCCCTGCCTCAATTTTTCAATTTCTTCCTGTGCATCATCCAGTTTGAGGACGAACAGTCCCTTGCAGGGTTTGACGTACTGGAAATAAATAGAATTGCCCTTGACGCCTATGGGTATGGTCTTGCCGCCTTTAAGCATAACTCCGGCCAGGCTATAGCCACCCGGCACGTGGTAGACCTCGTCACAGTTCTCACGAATGAATTCCTCACTTTTCTTGACGGATGCGCCCTTTAGCAGGATCTCATAGGGAAGGTCACTGATACATGCCATGTTGATCATTCAATAATAAGGTCTTTTACACGGATATCTTTTTCCGTAATCCTGCCCACAATTTTCCCGTTGACTATTTCTGCAACGTTTTTAGCCTCATGTGGCGGGACAATAAGCAGAAAGCCCATCCCCATATTGAAGGTGCGGTACATCTCCAGTTCCTCGACATTGCCCTTTTTCTGGAGGAAACGGAAGATCTCGGGTGGCTCGATAGGGTCTGTGAAATCAAATCCCAGTTCGCTTACCCTGCGCAACTTCAGCAGGCCGCTGCCGGTAATGTGTGCCAGGCCGTGTACCTCGCACTTATGGATTGCATCGAGCACTTCCATGTATATCCGTGTGGGGGTTAGCAGTTCCTCGCCGATGGTGCGGGAGCTATCATAGGGCAGGGGGTCATGATAGGAATAATCGGAATTCCCAATGATCTTCCTGACAAGGGTATAGCCGTTGCTGTGGACCCCGCTACTGGGAACACCCACAAGCACGTCACCCTCTGTTACTTTCTCCCCGGTAATGATGGCATCCTTGTCCACCATTCCCAGACATGTACCTGCCAGGTCAAATCCTTTGATTATCTCGGGAAGAGTTGCGGTCTCCCCGCCTACAATGGACATTCTGGAAATCTCGGCACCTTTTGCAAGCCCTTCGCCGATCTGCCGTGCGAATTCGTCGGAATGTTTCTCGATTGCCAGGTAATCCACAAAACTGACAGGTTCGGCGCCAATGGCAATCAGGTCATTGACATTCATGGCAATACAGTCAATCCCCACGGTGTCCCATTTTTTCATCTCATTTGCAATCAGCACCTTGGAGCCCACGCCATCGGTGGCCATTGCCAGAGCGAAATCCCCGAAATCCATCAGGCCGGCGTAATGCCCGATGCTTGTAATCGGGGCTCCCAATCCTTCTCTGCTGTATGTCATACCTCCTGTGAGATTGCTTATGGTGGATTCTTCCTGATGGATGTCAACTCCTGAATCAGCGTAGGTAAGTTTTTTGTCCAATTTATCCCTCTGTTTTAATTTCCAAGTTCAAACTCATGGTTTAACAGGCGTACTGCCTCTTCAGCTTCATCGGAACTGACCACGAATGAAATGTTGTGCTGGGAAGATCCCTGGCTGATCATGATAACATTTATTTTTTCCCTGCCCAGTGTGCTGAATACCCTGCCTGCCACACCCGGGATGCCATCCATTCCGGCACCTACAACCGCTACCACACAGATATTCCTGTCGCAGGCCACATCTCCTATTACATCCCGGTTTATCTCGGATTTCAGGGCAGCTACAGCATTTTCCAGATGAGCCTCATCCACAACGAATGACATGTTTGCTTCCGAGGAACTCTGGCTTATCATTATGATGTTCACCCCAGCATTGGCGAGTGTGGAAAATACTCTGGCAGCTGTACCGATTGCACCCACCATGCCGGCCCCAGAGATGTTTATTGCGGCTACCGATCGTATTAGGGTCACGGCTTTTACTACATCCTTGCGCAGTCGCTGGTCTGAAACAATCAATGTTCCTTCAAATTCAGGATCAAATGTATTTTTCACCCGTACGGGTATTCCATGCTTGATCGCAGGTTCAATTGTACGGGGATGGAGTACCTTTGCGCCGAAATAGGAGAGTTCCATTGCTTCAATATAGGATATCTGGGGTATCGGACGTGCATCAGGGACAATCCGGGGATCACTGGTCATTATGCCGTGAACTTCTTTCCATAACCATATCTCATCAGCCTCTATAGCAGCCCCTATTATCGAAGCAGTGAAATCAGATCCACTGCGTCCCAGGGTAGTAATAATTCTTTCTTCATTCTCTGCGATAAAACCGGTAACTATAGGAACATGTGTTGCAACAACCCTTTTCAGGATGTTTCCAACATTTTCATATGTTTTCTCGAAAGGTCTGGCACAACCATATTCACTATTGGTTACAATGCCTGCCTCTCCACCGGTAAATGATCTGGAATTAATTCCCTGACTTTGCACAGCTCCGCTAACAACAGGAGCTGCAAGACGTTCCCCATAGGAGGATATGTAATCTATGGAACGCGGGGAGAGTTCCCCCAGATAACAGATACCAATGAGTGCTTTTTCGAGTTCATCAATAAGAGCATCGATCGTGCGGATTGTTTCATCGGCAATCCTGGCATCATCGATGGCTATCTCAATTGCATCGTAGTGTTTCTTGGCAAGCTCTGCCATAAATTCCTTTACCCGGGATACTTTGCCTTTATGGGACGCATCAATACCTATTTCCATCAGCCCGTCGGTGACTCCACCAAGGGCCGAGGTCACTGCCACGATTTCGTGGCCCTGTTCCCTGTAGTCTTTCAGTAATTCTGCGACATGGCGAATCTTTTTCCCATTTTCAATGGATGTCCCACCGAATTTCATTACATATCTCATATTAGTATCACGTTATTGATGATTTGTAAAATTCTGGCTGTTATAGGGAAGAAGCGCATATAAATATTGTCACCTCCTCCTGCAACACACCCATGCTCCCAGAAGTATGAATATAGCAAAAAATGCGCCAGGTGCAGGAGTTTTTTCCAGGGTATTGGCAGTTTCATAGATCTTGTCCACAGCCTCTGATGCACTTGAAGTCACATTTTTTGCCTTCTCAATGATAGCTGCGGCGCCATTTCCCGGGCTTTCTTCTTTTGCTATGTCCCCCACAATCAACAGCGCAGACTCGGATACCACCATTCCTTCGGATGTTATTGCTTTTGCCTTGATATTGTACTCCCCGGTGCTTAATCTGTCGGTAACTGCGTCGTAGGTATCTTCATATACTTCTTTTCTCTGGTCAATGAGATTTCCATCTACATAGATCTCGACTTTGTCTGCATAACCATCAAGGGTGTAACTTATGATGGCTTTTTCATTTGCCGGACTTTTTTCAGGGACTTCTATTTTGATTTCCAGTCCTTCCCCCATTACCTTATCGGTTTTTTGAATAACTTTTTTTAGGATTACATGATCCGAATCCGTAGTTTCAAATATTGTATCAATTTCTCCCATAAAAATAGTCCTCAGACGATCTCCATTTTTGCGTGTATAGGCAAAAACATCCCCCTCACCAAGGTCTTCTGTCATTTTTACAATGTTGCCGTTTTTACGAAGTGTGATAGTTACGGTTTTATCGTCAAGATCTGTTGCCTTGATGGTGTAATCTTCTTTAAGTTCTGTTTCTTTTCCGATAATCATGGACAACGACTTGTTCGACTTATCTGATTTTTCCGATATCAAATAGTCATCAGGAGCAATTTCTGGATCGATATACTGTTTGATTATGATCTCGGAATATGTTTCGCCGTCCTTTTCTTCAGTATCCTGCAGGCTGACATTGAATATCAGGTAGTCAGTTTCTTCATCATCCTCATCTTCTATTGTCTTCAGATATCTGAAAGGCTTATTTTCTTTGACAATTCCCTGTTCTACCTTTTTCTCATCAACGTAAACTTCTATGAGCAAATCTCCATTTTCACTGTTTATATCAATTACATTGATGGAATAACCCTGATCCAGTACGATGCTGTCTCCTGCTCCCACCGTGATTTCAGCATGCTGGATTTGTTCCTCTATTTCTTCTGCAGCACTGGCAAAACCACAGAAGATTATGAATACACAAATGACGGCAGTTGCAAAACGTATATATTTCATTAGTCCTCACCCTTGTATGATTATATTTTTAATTGTCTTATGAATAATTGGCAGTTTTGTATTTAAAAAGATGGCAGGTGTTTGTATGAAACATATTGTATTAATCGGTGACGGAATGGCAGATTATCCTATTAGGGAACTGGGAGACAAAACTGTATTAGAAGCTGCGGATATTCCCAACATGGACCGTATGGCACTGGAGGGAATAAACGGGCTGGCTACCAATGTTCCGGATGGGATGCCCGCAGGTAGTGATGTGGCTAATATGTCCATTCTGGGTTATGATCCTGCCAAACATTATTCGGGACGTGCTCCCTTGGAAGCAGCAAGTATGGGAATTGAGCTGGATAAAAATGATGTTGCTTTTCGTTGTAACCTGATAACAATTGAAAATGGTAATATACTGGATCACAGTGGCGGTCATATTTCCACCGAAGAAGCAAGTCAACTCATGCAGGCAATTGAGGATGAACTGGGTGGAGATGTCCATTTTTATCCGGGGATCAGCTATCGCCATCTTATGGTTGCCCAATTTGGTGTGGAGGCTATCTGTACTCCTCCTCATGATGTGATTGAGAACCCGGCCTCAAATCACATGCCAATGAGGGATTCAGCAGAAAAACTGGAAGAATTGATAAGGGCATCCTGGGATATTCTTTCCGAGCATCCTGTTAATAAAAAACGCATTGAAGAGGGAAAGAGACCTGCCAATTCCATATGGTTCTGGGGTCAGGGCTATGCTCCTTCGATGCCTTCTTTTGAAGAAATGTACGGACTAAAAGCAGCTGTAATATCTGCAGTGGATCTTATCAAGGGTCTGGGTATCTGTGGAGGAATGGACGTGATTGAAGTTCCCGGAGCTACCGGATATCTTGATACAAATTATGTAGGTAAGGCAGAATATGCTCTTGAATCCCTGAAAGATCATGACATTGTTTTTGTCCATGTGGAAGCTCCGGATGAAGCGGGACATATGGGTAGTCTGGAGGCCAAGATACAGGCAGTCGAGGATTTTGATTCCAAAGTTGTGGGTACCATCCTTGAAGGAATAGATAAAATGTCTGAAGAGTGTAACGTACTTGTCCTTCCTGACCACCCTACACCAATTGTAGTTAGGACTCATACGCCCGATCCTGTACCCTTTGTGATTTATCCATCTTTCAATAAGGATGCTGATATTGTCAAAACCTACTCAGAAGATGCAGCAGCAGATGGTATTCTTTCAACTGTCAGGGGTTGTGACTTGATACATACCATGCTATCCCTTTGAGCAACCGCAATCTTCTTATAGAAGTACATGCACATATTATGTCTGTTATTTCAAAACAGGAATAACAGGAGTGGTATAATATGAAAAGAGGATTAATACGCAGGGAAAATTCACCTTCAGTAAGCAGATGGGATCCATTCGATGAGATAAAACAGACGCAGGATTACCTAAACGACCTTTTCAGGGAATTCTTACCTTCGGTACAGTGGAAAGGGGGCGAAACTCTGGCTCCCCTTGTGGATGTCCAGGAAAAGGATGATTCAGTAGTTGTCACCACAGATCTTCCTGGAGTCGATAAGAAGGATGTGGACATCAGTGTATCCGAGGGCATGATTGAGATCAGTGCAACGTGCAAGAAGGAAGAAGAGAAGGAGGAAGAAGGTTATTTCCAGAAAGAGCGCAGTTATTCAAGTTTCTCCAGGGCTGTCTCTTTGCCGGCTTCTGTGACTGAGGAAGGCGCCACGGCCAAACTTGAGGAAGGGGTGCTGACAGTCACATTACCAAAAACCAAAGAAGCTGAAAAGCCGAAGATCCCAATCGAATAAATTAGCTAAATGTGATATTACCTCTCTGCAGGTTGCAGGGAGGTTTCATTTTTTGCGGCATCAGCTAAGTTCTGTCCTCATACTTTGCTCAGTGGGGGTAACTCTCATCATCGCCGCAGGTCAATATATAGGGCTAGTATTATTTGTCAACTACCCACGACTAAAGTAGAGGGCTTGCAGGTAAATCATCATGTTAACAAGTAACATTCATTTCGCATATGACTGGTTGACACTGCCCGGACAACGGGTTAGACTTTCTTACGAAAGTGGCAGCCTACTCAATCGAGACGCTTCAAATGTCGTTTCCACGGGGTTGTTACCAACCACCTTGCCCGAAAGAGCAATGTGTTCAAACTGTTACCCTGAACTTCAACCGTTTACTTCCTGTCGGATTGTGCCTTTCCCACAAGGGGTATCAGGACAGTTTGTTCCTCAACATAATATAGGGGCTGATAGTATTTATTTCATTTCATATTTAAAAACAATAAAAAGTATAAGAGGTGAAAAGGGCGGCGAGGGTACGTTTCCTCCCACGACTAAAGTCATGGGTTTCCACGACCCTCTGCACTCCCGACGTTCATGAGCTGCTGTATTTTTCTGTGGAGTTGAAAAAAGGTGAGGATGGAAGCCTTTACTGTTGATGATATACCCCTTGTAAAACCCGGTGACGACATTGCGGCTATGATATGTGAGCGTGCCGCTCTGGAAGATGGCGATGTGCTGGTTATTGCTTCTACCATCATTGCAAAAGCCGAAAATGAACTGTTTTCCCTTGACGACATTACGCCCTCTGATCGGGCAATCGGGATTGGCAAAAAGGACGATAAAGACCCACGGCTTGTAGAGGCGGTACTGGACAGGTGCAGTGAGTGTTTTGTCGAATCTCCTGTAATGCTTGTGCAATCCGACAGGGCACATGTATGTATCAATGCGGGAGTGGATGATTCCAATGTCGAGAACGATTTACTTGCCGATCTCCCCCGGGATGCGGATGCCAGTGCCAGAAGTATAGGAGAGAGAGTTGAAGAGATTACAGGTTGCAGGGTTGCTGTTGTGGTAACTGACACCAATGGCAGGGCTTTCAGACTGGGTCAGACAGGTGTTGCAATAGGGCTGTATCATGCTACACCCATTTATTACTGGAGAGGTACAAAGGACCTTTTCGGTTATGAAATGCAGATCAGTGAGGAGGCGGTTGCCGATGAAGTGGCAGCTGCTGCAAACCTGCTGATGGGAGAAGGGAGTGGAGGTAATCCGGTAGTTGTTGTACGGGGCATACCCCTGTTTACCGAGGAAAAAACATCTGCCCGCCAGCTTTACCGGCCGGACAACATGGATATTATAAAGAAGGCCTTACGCATCTTCCAGGAGTCTTGATACTGGCAGGTTTATTATCTCCACTCCTGCATCATTAAAGAAATCCAGGGCATCAGTATCCGGATATGATGTCAGGTAAACCACCCGTTTTATCCGGGCATTGATTATCATTTTGGTACACAGGATGCAGGGTTGGTGTGTACAGTAGAGGGTTGCCCCTTCGATTCCAGCTCCGTGCAGTGCTGCCTGGATTATGGCATTCTGTTCGGCATGCACTGCCCGGCATTTCTCATGACGTGTTCCTGATTCGATATTGTTTTTTTGCCGGATACATCCGATATCCAGGCAGTGTTCCATATTACTTGGGGCTCCGTTGTAACCTGTGGAAAGGATTTGTTTATCCCGCACGATAACCGCTCCCACCCGGTTGCGAAGGCATGTGGATCTTTTGGCTATTACGGTAGCGATCTCAAGAAAGTATTCGTCAACAGATGGTCTGTATGGCATGCCTGTAAAATGGGTTGTCGGCAGTATATATTAGTTATGTATAGCTCTTTTCCAGAAATCTGGCCTTGAGAAAATTCACCAAAAAGCAATAACACAAGAAAATAGTATATATTACTTCATAGTATGGAAAAGTGTAATTTGACTTCTGAGTCTATGTTATCGGAGCATACAATTTATGGCGCTGTTTATTGATAAACTTGAAAACTTCATTAAAAACCATAATGAGAGGCAACTTGTAACTATACCTCTTGCGGTGTTTGCAATAGCCTTACTGATTATGGTATTTGTGTATTCCACATCCGGGTCCCCTGTGAACCTGGGTATGGAATTTAAGGGCGGAACAATGATTTCCTTCCAGACAGACGACCCGATAGAAAAACTGGAGGTCGATTATTCAGGATATTCTCTGGCCGATGTACGTAAAACCGGACAAAGGGCAGTACTCCAGTTTGGGCCTATGGACAATGACGAACAGCTGGAACTTGAAAAGAAAATAACATCTGCGTATTCATCCGTAGAGATCCGGCAGGTAGGAGCTGTCTACGGCAAGGATTTGCAGGTACAGGCTCTCCAGGCTGTAGTTCTGTCCTTTATAGGCATGGCAATAGTAGTTTTCCTTATCTTCCGCAGCACCATACCCTCCGTAGCAGTGGTCCTTTCTGCACTTTCCGATATCAGCATAGCCGCTGCATTCATGAATATCACAGGAATTGAACTATCCCTTGGTACAGTTGCAGCTTTATTGATGCTTATTGGTTACTCTGTTGACAGTGATATCTTACTCACAACCCGTGTACTCAAACGGCGCGGATCTGCAAATGAAAAAATATCCCTAGCAATGCATACAGGTATTACGATGACCACCACGACCCTTGCAGCGCTAGTGGTTATGTATATTGTTTCCACATATTCTTATGTCCTGACTTCAACTGTCTCACAGATAAACCTCTTATCTGACATTTCCATTGTACTGATATTCGGTCTACTTGCTGACCTGATGAATACCTGGCTGTTGAATACGGGCATCCTCAGGTGGTATGTGAATAAGAATCCCAAGGGGGTGAAGACATGAGCGAAGAAAAACCAAAGGGGCTGTTGAGTGACTGGCGTGTACGTATATTCATAATAGCCATTCTGCTTTCTCTTGTTGCAATCCAGCCCTGGTATTCGGCAGATGAAGGTTTTGATACCAACCTCGATTATGGACTTGATCTTGAAGGGGGTTCCTGGTTACAGGTAAGCCTGCAGGGTGCTGTAATACAGGCCAATGTAGACTCTGGAATGACTGCAAGTGCTCTTGTCGAAAATATTGTTGGCTCTCCGGTTGAAGTCGTGAATGTCATACCACCCTCTGAAGGGCAATCCACAATCACCATCTCCCTAAAAACACAAGCTTCAGTGACCCAATCCCAGCTAAATCAACTGGGTCTGAGTGATTCTTCAGTAAGTAGAGAAGGCAATCTTTCAGAGATCACTCTTTACACAACAGAACAACAACTGATAGCCACATATCTCTCCGAGGAACTCAATGCCGAGGTAATTCCCTATGCAGTTCCCGGCGGTGTGGAATATGAAATCAGGACCAAAGCAGAACAGGAAACTGTTGAAAATTTATTGGCTGATGTTGGCGGTTCTCTGCTGACCGATGAAAACGGTGACAAACTCTATCGGAAGGGTGTGCGCACAGAGACACGGGACCTTACTAAAGAGATCCTCAGTGAAAAACTCAATGCCCTTGGTCTGAAGGATATACCGGTACGTACGGTGGGTGATGAATACATACTGATGGACTTTGCAGGTATCGATCTTACAACTGCCAAGGAGATTGCCCAAAAACCTGGTAAATTTGAAATACGGATACAAACCGAAGGCAACAATACCAAACATGTGCTCTACGGTGACGATATTTCCAGTGTCGGTGTCCCCTCACGTCATGATGGACAGTGGTACACTCCATTTAAGCTGACCCTTGATGGGGCAAACGCTCTCCAAGAAGCTGCAATAGAGACAGGTGCAGTAAACGATCCCAATTCTCACTGGCTTTACATGTATCTTGATGATAAGGAAGTATATGGTGCTCCGCTAAGCCCTTCAGCTGCATCCCGTATAAGGACGAACCCAATTTATTCCTGGGAAGCTTCCACAGGTGCAGATAATGAAAGTAAGGCACAGGCCGAGCAACTCCAGATACACCTGCGTGCAGGAGCCCTGCCGGTCAATGTGGAGCTCGTAGGTTCCGGACAGGTCGATGCTTCACTGGGAGACCAGTTCAAGAAACAGGCAGTGCTTGCAGGATTGCTTTCAATGCTTGCAGTTGCCGGTGTGGTCTACAGACGTTATGGTAAAAAACAGATTCTTGTGCCGATGGTGGCAACTTCTGTTAGTGAAGTACTCATGATCCTCGGGTTTGCTGCAGCTGTAGGGTGGCAACTTGACCTTCCAAGCATTGCCGGTATAATAGCAGTGATAGGTACGGGTATCGATCACCTTGTGATAATTACCGACGAGGTACTCTATGAGGGCAAATTACCACCGACAAAGGTTTACCTTTCGAGAATTGCCCGGGCTTTCAGCATAATCTTTGCAGCCGCTGCAACCACGATCATTGCAATGTCGCCCCTGGTTGTCATGGGCTTTGGGGCCCTGAAAGGTTTCGCCATAACTACCATTGTCGGTGTATTGATTGGTGTACTTATTGCCCGTCCGGTATACGGTAAGGTGATAAAGGAAGTGCTTCAGGAAAAAGGAGAGAAGCAATGAAAGGTCTCTGGATATTGAAATACAGGCCACAGTACCTGGGTGATTTTGTAGGCAATGAGAAGGCAATATCGATAATGCAACATCTGGTATCTTCCGGGAAATTGCCACACCTTGTAGTCCACGGTCCTGCAGGAAGTGGAAAAGCATCTGCTGTATTTGCTCTTGCAAGAGGCATTTATGGTGATAACTTTGAGCACAACTTCACCTATTTCAATGCCTCAGATTTTTTCGATCAGGGGAAACGTTATCTTGTAAGGGACAAACGTTTTGTGCGTTTTCTGGGTACGGATGATCCCAAAAAGATCAGGTCAAGTGTAATTTCAATATTTAAGGACCTGGTAAATGAATATGCAAGTATGGGCTCAATTGATGCAGATTATAAGATAATCTTTGTCGATAGTGCGGAATCCCTCAATGAAAGCGCCCAGCATGCTTTGCGCCGGATTATGGAACGCTACAGTCGCACCTGCAGGTTCATCTTTTCCACAACCCAACCCTCAAGACTGATCTCCCCTCTGCGCTCCCGTGGTCTGCAATTATTTTTCACCTACGTGTCGGATGAAGAACTTGTAGGTTTCCTTGGTGATGTTGCTGATAGGGAGGGTCTTGCTTATGAACCAGAAGCTCTCGTAAGTCTTGCGCGTCATTGTAAGGGCAACGTGGACTGTGCTCTGCGGCTTCTCCAGTCTGCAGCTCTTCAACATGCCGGCGAAAAACTATCTGCAGACATAATCTTTGAGGTAGTAATGGAAGATGTACCTGCGGGTGTTTCTTCCCTTCAGGAAGCCATCTCAGCTGCGGATTTTCCCCTGGCACGTAAAGCGATTGATAAAATGCTTATTGAAGACGGTATGTCAGGGGTGGAAATTGTCAGGCATTTATATCGGATTGTGAATGATACCGGTGAATCTCCCGCAATCCTTGCCCGGGTCCTGTTGAAGATTGCCGATGCTGACCTGAATGTCAGGAGTGCCGCTAACGACAGGATACATCTTGAACGACTGGTCACGGAGATGGCCAATGTCTGATGAGAGTGATTTTGCTAAAGCCTGCAGGAAACTTGTTGAGCTGGTTCTTGAAGATTTAACATTGGATAAAGTGCAATTCAACAGGGAAAAATTGAACATAAGCAGGCAATATGGGCTGTCAACTCTTCCTCGTAATTCCGATGTCATAGCCGCTGCTTCTGATAGTGAAAAGGAATATGTGCGCAGCCGGCTGCGGCGTAAACCTGTAAGGACAATATCCGGTGTGGCGGTTATTGCGGTTATGACATCTCCTGCACCCTGTCCTCACGGTGTATGTGTGCCCTGCCCCGGCGGGCCTGCATCTGCTTTTGAGTCTCCTCAGAGTTATATGGGAAGGGAGCCCGCCGCCATGCGGGGTATACAGTATGAGTATGACCCCTACAGGATAGTGCACGCACGCCTGAAACAGTTGCAGGAAATCGGGCACGAAGTCGATAAGGCAGAACTTATAGTCATGGGAGGTACATTTACATCCCGTAATATGGATTACCAGGAATGGTTCACCAAACGTTGTCTTGAGGCGATGAATGATTTTAAGGGGCATCAATGGCGGGATAGTGTCCATAATGTTTACGGCTATATTCCTATCGAAGATGTACAGGAGACCAATGAAAGTTCTGCGGTTCGCAACATAGGTATAACCTATGAGACACGTCCCGACTGGACATCTCCTGTGGAGGTAGACCGGCTTCTGGATTTTGGTGCTACAAAAGTAGAAATCGGGGTGCAAAGTGTATACGATTTTGTACTTTCAAGGATGCGTCGGGGCCATACAGTTGCCGACACCGCTGAGGCAAATCGCGTATTACGCGATAGTGGCCTGAAAGTAGGTTTCCATATAATGCCCCGTCTTCCGGGTTCGGATAATGAGCGGGACCTGCGGGGATTTAAAAAACTGTTCAGTGATTCACGTTTCATGCCGGATTTCCTGAAGATCTATCCCACTCTTGTAACCGAAGGTACAGAGCTTGAAAAAATGTGGAGGGCAGGCAAGTACGATCCCCTCTATGATGAAGAAGCTGTGGAACTGCTTGCTGACATAAAAGCAATGCTCCCCAGGTGGGTGCGGCTGCAACGTATCCAGCGGGATATTCCTGCACAGCAGATATTGGCCGGTGTGAAAAAGAGTAATATTCGCCAGCTTGCAGGCCAGCGACTTCTGCAAAAAGGTGGCAAATGCAGTTGTATACGTTGCAGGGAAGTTGGTCATAATATCCTGAAAGAAAGGCCACCTTCAATAGAAGATATTGAATTTATGGTGCAATCCTACTCTTCCTGTGGAGGGGAGGAACATTTCCTATCGTTCGAGGATGTCAGTCAGGACATCTTGATTGGATTTTTGAGGTTGAGGTTTCCGAACAATCCACATCGGCCTGAACTTGATAATTCGGCTCTTGTACGGGAATTACATGTTTATGGTTCAATGGTTGTCGTGGGTGGATCTGCAAAGGATCACGACTGGCAACACAGGGGTTATGGTCTCAGGTTGATTTCTGAGGCTGAGAAAATGGCAAAAGATGCCGGTTTTGAAAAACTCAGTATTATCAGCGGTATTGGTGTACGTGAATATTACCGGAAACTGGGTTATGTTCTGGAAGGCCCTTATATGGTAAAATATCTTTAAGCGTAAGCGTGGAGTAGTTCAATTCTTTTCTGTGTATACTGTACTTTTTTATAGTTTTATTGGAATACAGTATTACTGTAATACCAGGATACAAATTATGGTGGTCACATGGTTTCAGAAGTTGAAATGAACAATATTCTTGTAGCTTTGAATGAAATCAATGATAAGCTCGACAGGCTGTTATTCCAGCAGGATTCTTCGTCTCATGTTTCACAGGAAGATGGTTTAAATGAGCTCGATGTAATGACCCTTCTTTCCCTGCCGGATCATTTGCGCACGACAGCGACCGTCTTATTTGAAATGGGAACTGCAACCGCTGCACAGATTTCGGAAAAAACATCTAAGGAAAGAGCAGTTGAAAGCAATTATCTCAATCAGCTTGTACGTATGGGTCATGTACACAAGTACAGAAATGGCAGAAAAGTCTTTTTTACAGTTCAATAAAGATAACATATTTCTGAGTGAAGAAAAATTCATATTAATCACTGTGATTAATCTTCAGCAGAATAATTAATGTATAATACATCTTCATTCTGAAGAATGGGTCTCTATATTTAAAAACAAAAGATATTTCCATCAAGAATTGGTGTCATTGTTACGAATTTATTATTGATGGTGGTTTATTTAATTAAGCAATTAATCTGTGGGCAAATCAAATGAAAGATACGTTTACAATTGCAGTCCACTCTCCACGTGGGGGTACGGGAAAAACAAGTGTTGCCATCAATCTTGCATGTGCTTATGCAAAAGAAGGTAAGGATGTATGTTTGCTTGACATGGACCTGAAATCTCCCAGCACATTTAATGGCATGTTCCCTCCCTCGAGTGAGTGGATAAATGATATTTTTGATTACAAAAAAAACATACGTCAAGTAATAGTGGATGGTTCAAAAAGCATTGCTTCAGAGGCTCGTTTCTATGTAGGTTACTCCAATCCTGAAATTTCTGCTATCAGGGAATTTTCTTCAAAGGACAGGAAATGGCAATCAGATGCCCTCAAAGCATTGATTCAATCTAAAAAAAATCTTCAAAAGGAAGGTTTTGACGTTGTGATTATGGATACAAGTCCCGGTGTGGATTTCACATCGGCCAATGTTGTGGCAAGCAGTGATTATGTCCTGATGGTAGTAAAACCCAATGAGTACTGTCTCACAAATATAAAGCAGGCAATTGATGGAATCTATACCCCTCTGGGCAAAAAATGTGGGATTGTGGAAAACATGTGTCTTGATGAACAATCATTGCAAATGGGTGAAAAATATGGAGTGCCTGTACTTACTTCGATTCCATGCATGTGTGAGGTGTCCGCGCATGGCCTATCCAAAATATTTACTGTCGAACAATCTTCCCATCCCTTTTCCAGTGCTATGGATAGGTTGAAGAATAGTATCGATTATTAATTCATTTTTCTTTTTCAATTATGTCTTTTACTTCGCGATTGATATAATCCATTACATCTTTGACATTGTGTTCTTCTTTTTCGTTCAGCATACTGGCATTTGCTTTCAGCAGGTTTATCCATACGATAAAAGCGTAGAATATGAGTGCTGATATAATCGCAATTAATATCCTTTCAAGAGGGTAAATAAATATTACATCTTTATACATACTGCTTCCAAAGTCGGAAATAAAGAGTGCTGACAGGCTTCCTGCAAGATGGTCTGTGGAGACGGCAAGTAGTGAACATGCAAAAAGGTATAGATATCCTTTGTTTTTGGAAAAAAAGGATATTTTGTTTTCTATTCTGGTAAAAGTAAGGAAAAATACAATAGATAATACATGTAACCAGGGATAATAAAAAACCTCTCTTCCCACTCCTGTTGCGAACCAGATGGCGATTAATAGGCATGGGAGAATGATTGCTCTCTTTTTCTTCCCTGTTATTGCCAATCCAGCTACAAGGGAGGCACTTGCAATAAATAGCGGGCTTATGAGATAAAATGGGTTATTGAGCAACATATCAACATGCACTATACGGTGGACTGAAATAGCTGCAAGGGATACAATGGCTCCATATACCGGGCCAAGAAGCAGTCCGTTCAGTGTGCCGAAAATCAGTGTGGAACTAATTTTCACATTCTCCATTCCTAAAACTCCCTGTATGTCAGGAAACCAGATGGCAAAATATGTTGCAACAAAAGCGACTAACAGATGCAATTTTCTTATTTTTTTGTCGCCCGATATCATGGAATAGGTTTTCTGCAGCACATATCACTATCAGTTGCACAAAAAATAAATAATTATGTATATACGGTTCGAGTTCATTTCATCAGAAATCATATATACGTTCATTCCAATCTAGCAGCTGATCGAGCATGATGTTAATTGGAGAAGCACTTATTGGCGAGGAACCCGAACTCGCACATATTGATCTTATGATCGGTGATAAGGAAGGACCTGTTGGGCAGGCCTTTGCTACCGGTATGACTCAGTTATCCGCAGGACATACTCCCCTGCTTTCTGTGATCAGGCCGAACCTACCCACAAAACCTTCCGCACTCATCGTTCCCAAGGTAACGGTAAAGAATATGGACCAGGCATCCCAGATATTTGGTCCTGCACAGGCAGCTGTTTCAAAAGCGGTTGCAGATGCCGTGGAAGAAGGAATTGTACCCAAAGAAAAAGCTGACGATCTTGTGATCGTGGCCAGCGTATTCATACACCCTCAGGCTCTGGATTACAACCGCATCTACAGGTATAATTACGGTGCGACCAAACTTGCACTGAAAAGAGCAATGGAGAATTTCCCTGCCATAGACACTGTACTGGATGAAAAAGACAAAGGTTCCCATGCAGTTATGGGATTCAAAGTTTCCAGACTATGGGACCCTCCATACCTGCAGGTAGCACTGGATAATCCAAACCTGGAAGCAGTGCTCAATGTTGTAAGACAGCTGCCCAAGAGTGACCACCTCATCCTTGAAGCAGGCACTCCTCTGATAAAACGTTACGGTGTGGATGTAATCACCAAACTGCGTGAAGTCAAACCTGATGCTTTCATCGTGGCTGACCTGAAAACACTGGATACCGGTAACCTTGAGGCACGTATGGTGGCAGATGCCACAGCTGATGCAATTGTGGTTTCCGCCCTTGCACCGGTGCCAACTCTTGAAAAGGCAATCTCAGAGGCCCACAAGACAGGTATTTATGCTGTAATGGACACACTCAATCATCCTGATCCTATGGATGTACTGGAAAAACTCGATGAGCTTCCTGATGTTGTGGAACTTCACCGCGCCATAGATGTAGAGGATACCGCTTATGCCTGGGGTAGTATTGAGGCTATCAAGGAACTGTCCCCGAAGATCCTTGTGGCAGTTGCCGGTGGTGTACGTGTGCATACGATACCTGATGCTCTCAAGGCAGGAGCCGATATCCTTGTTGTCGGACGTGCAATTACAAATTCCAGGGAAATACGCCAGTCTGCAGAACAGTTCGTCGAAGGCCTGAACAAACCCGAGATAGACCAGTTCAGAGTAATGACTGATTTCTGAGGAGATTCCCATGGACTCGCCCCTTATAGTTGTGAACTTCAAAACCTATTCACAGAGTACAGGTGAGGCAGCAGTAAAAATTGCTGCTGCCTGCAGGGATGTAGCCGCAGATGCGGGAGTGACCATTGGGGTTGCTCCCCAGCTTTGTGACATCTACAGGGTTTCTTCTCAGGTGGATATACCTGTCTATGCCCAGCATGTGGATGGTGTTTCCCCGGGTAGCAATACCGGCCATGTAATGGCCTCCTGTGTACAACAGGCAGGGGCGGTGGGTTGTCTTATCAATCATTCCGAACGCAGGCTCAAACTGGCGGATATTGAAGCATCGGTACGTGCAGCCCGGGCAGAAGGCATTACCACGATTGTGTGCACCAATAACATTCCCACAACAGCAGCAGCCGCAGCTTTGAATCCGGAATATGTTGCAGTGGAACCTCCCGAGCTCATTGGCACGGGTGTACCGGTCTCCCAGGCTGATCCGGAGGTAGTGAGGGGGTCGGTTGAGGCTGTAAAAAGAATAAATCCTGATGTTCAGATTTTGTGTGGGGCGGGTATTTCCCGGGGAGAAGACCTCACCGCCGCAATGGATCTTGGTTCTGTAGGCGTTTTGCTTGCATCAGGTATAGTAAAGGCAGAAGATCCCAGATCAGCCCTTGAAGATCTTGTCAGCCAGCTTTAAAAACCCAGTTGCCACCATGCAATAAACATAAGCAAGGTGGCGATTCCTAATTTTAATCCCATTGAAAGTTCTATGTTGAAATGCCTGATAATCATATTTGATATCCCGATAGGTGGCGGGGATATGAGCAGGGCTGCAATAAAGAGGGCAATGCCTGGAATATAGTTATTATCAACAATTATCAGGTATAATCCCAGGAGTCCCAGATATATGCCAAGTCCTGATATCAGGATCAGTCCCATTTTGTAAAACCTGAGATATTCGGTAATATCTTTGCCGAAAGCAGCTTTCACTCCGCTTTTTTGTGTTTGTTTTTTCAACCTATCACCCTGCTATATCTTCGATTGGATATGTGGCTGCTGGCATAAATAATTGCTTTAATTGCGCAGGCTACATCCCATACCTTCCAATAATTCTTCCATATCCCTTTGTATTTCGCAGGCATCCAGATCGCCGCGTATGTTCAAACGGAAGGTTGCACTAGGACCCATTTTGTGGAGATACGTATCGATTGTTTCGACTTTTACCCCATCTATGTGACAATCCAGGATTTGTTGTATCGTAAAAGGTCTGGCAGAACTGGGAATGAAAACAGAGATGTCGCGCAGAGTTGGTTTGAGTTTATTCTCTTTCCAGTGATTCAATTCATCTGCTGACAGGATCCTTATGTTACCTATTTTAAGTTGCAGTTCCCTTTTCCCTTCTTCAAGGGTTACATTATGCGAAGTAACCTTTTTAATAATTCCAACATGTATATTTCTGGAATATATGTGCAAAAGTCCCCTCTCTTGACCTGTGGAGTGTACGAGTTCCTCGAATTCGGCTACCTTGCTGTTGATGAGTTTGTCCGAGCGACGTAAAGCAGAGGCCGTGTCGCCAAAATGTAGGGCTGCAGCTTTCATTTCTTCACAGAATTGTCCTGTGTCATGGGAACGTACCATTGAAGAAAAATGTCTGCATTGATCTATAAACACGTCATGTACGTGGATAACTTCAGGATTCTCCATCTGGATGAGGGCATAAAGTTCGGGGTTTTGCCCCAGAATGCGTCCCACAAAATCCAGCATTATATCATATACCGGACTCATAAAACGCCGGGAACCTTTCACATCAAAATCCAGCGTCTGCATGGTTGCGCCAATGGTAATATAGGCAAAATGGGTGAGTCCCTGCACAATGGATACAAAATGGTCATGTTCATCGGGAGTTATGATTTCTATATTCGCCTCTTCTTCACTTAAGAGGTTGAATATATGGTCAAACCACTGATCACACCTGCCTTCTACGGGGGTGAGTATAAAGGTCTGGCCCTGCAGGGAGGGAATAGAAGGACCAAACATTGGATGGGTCCCCAGAAATTCTACATTTTCAGGAACGTATTTTTTCATGGCCTCAACAGGTTTTTTCTTCAATGATGTCAGGTCCATGAGCAAACTCCCCTTTTTCATTTTAGAGGCAGTCTGTGCTATAATGGTAGGTGTTATGTTGATTGGTACTGAAATTATCACAATGTCACATATCGGGATCACAATCTCAGGCTCAGCTGTAAAATGCACATCCAGTCTTTCGGCAACTTCCGCTTTTCCACTGCGGCCACTTATCCATACTTCATAACCACGTTTTTTGAAAAAGGTTGCAAACCACTGACCCATTTCCCCCGTACCACCGATAATGAGTATTTTCAATCCAGGCCCTCCAGTACGGCCTTGCGCATGACTTCCACCGGTGGTTTTTGGCCGGTCCATATCCTAAAAGCTTCGGCACCCTGGTGGACAAGCATTGCAACCCCGTTGATAGGTTTGGCGCCTGCAAGTTCTGCTTGATGCAGCAGTTTTGTTTGCAGGGGATTATAAACTATGTCAAAAACAGCCAGATCCGGATGCAGGATATCCCGATTGGCAATGGTTGCATCAATATGTGGATGCATTCCCACGGACGTGGCATTGATCAGTATGTCACTGTCTTGCAACAGTCCTTTTAGGTCCTCTATTCCTGCATGACTACAACCGACATCCTCTGCAAGGACTTCTGCCTTTTCAGGGGTACGGTTTGCAATTGTTACACAAGCTCCCTTTTCTGCGAAATGAAAGGCAATTGCACGGGCGGCACCCCCGGCACCGACAAGAACGACGTTAGAGGATTTTATTCCCACTCCTGCTTCCCGCAGAGCCAATTCAGCTCCCAGCCCATCTGTGTTGTGGCCACGTATCCCATCATTGAAGGATACAGTATTGACAGCCCCTATCCTGCGGGCCAGTGTATCAGGGTTTGTAAATTCTAATGCTTTTTCTTTATGGGGCACAGTGATATTGAGGCCGCCAAAACCCATTGCCTGTGCTCCCTGAATGGCGTCTTTGAGATTTTTTTTCATTACCCTGAATGCATGGTATTCACAATCCATTTTCAGTTTCCTGAACGCTGCATTGTGCATTGCCGGGGAGAGGGAATGTTCGATAGGGTCTCCCTGTACACCGAATACCTTTTTCATACGATAGTCTCCAGGGCCCTTTTAAGCTGGTCTATTCTGATCTGTCCCGGAGCGACCGGTTTTTCCACGCAGCCGTAGGTCAGTAATGAACCGTATCTGCAGGCAATAACCCTGCTGTGACGTCCCAAATCCCCCATAGCAATAACACAAACTTCTCCCCTTGCCTGCAATGCAGCATGGAAAAGTTCCAGTATATCTTCGGGTTTTTGAGGCATGACGGCGAGTTTGGCTATATCGGCTCCCTTATCCGTGCATTCGTTGAGAATAGCAACCATCTCTTTTAGAGGAGGTGTGGTCTCAAAGAAATGGGAGGACATAATTACCTTTGTTCCCTGTGATTTTGCCTCCTCTACCATACGGTTTCGAAGGCAATCGGTACTTTTGCGTTCGATATCGATCATATCCACGTAAGGAGTCAAATCTTCCAGCAGGGTCATTCTTTGCTCTTCTGGTCCCTGCCAGTTGCCGCCTTCTGAATGTGCACGATTGGTTGCAATACGAGGTAATTCACCCTGTGAATCCAGCAAGTCGAACAATTTCTTTGCCTGCACAGCCTCTTTTTGTTCAAGCAAATCCAGCCTGATTTCCAGAATATCCGCACCAAGCACTTTGGCGATGCGTGCCTGTAAAAGAGGGTCGCTGTCAATGGATGCGACAATTTTTACATCTTTGTCGGGGACAAAATCTGTCATGTTCATTTCTCTATGATTGTTTCCTGGACTTTCATCCCGAAATGCCTGCCAGTATCTTCCATATGCACCAGGACCTCGTCCCCTTCCTTCAGAGAGGCTATGGATACCGGTTTTCCATTGCTTGAAACCAGTTTTATTGTTTCTGCATTCTGGAGGATATTTTTCACTGTATTGCCGTCTTTGGATTGGGCTTCCACAAGCATCAGGGGGCGGCGTTCGATCTTAACCCTGCCCACAATTCCCTTACGTTGCTGGCCTTCTGAATTGACAATCGTTACTTCATCTCCTGCTTCCAGCTCGGACAGGTATCTTGTTTTATCCCCGATCTTAACATAAGCATGAACTGCTCCGGCATTTACCCTGAATGGCCTGGATGCTACATAGGGGCTTTCTTCGGATTCAGAATGTACAAGGAACATTCCGGAGGATTGGGAGCCCACAAGCATACCTTCCCCTCTTTCCATCAGGTTACAGGTATCCACGCAAACCCTGTCACCCATTCCGACAGGCTCTATTTTGGTGATGGTGGCAGGTACAAGATCAATTCCCTCTACTCCTGCTTCTTCTGCAAGTTTTACGGTTTCCTTCAGGGTATCGGGATTTGCGGTATCCAGCAGGACGCCATCTGACCCATGCTCCATGGTCTCCAGGGCAAGTTTAACCTCATCGGCGTCTCTGACACCGGATATTATACTCACTTCTTTTTCCTGGAGTTGTGCTATGAGGTTTTCCAGAGGGATGACTTTCCAGTCTGTACCGATAGCGATCAGGTAATCACATTCAGTTCCTATTGCAGCGGCAAATTTCTCATATTTCTTGTTCTGGATTACCACCAGGGCAGCGATACTCTTTTTCTGGCGTCTCAATGTTGCCAGCTGTTCAAAATCCCGGGAGTCGTTCATGTCCACAGGTAATGGAAGTGTCCCGTCGCCTTCTCCACCGCGACCGATAACTATTATGTCTGCGGCAGTATCCGCATTATCGGTAAATGCAGCAATTTTGATGTCTCCGAGTTCTTTTGCTTTATCTACATCCTCTGCCTCTACCAGAACACAGTCGGCACCTGATTCCAGGCCGCCTGTTATACGCTCCTTCTTCTCTTCCCAGTCGCCTTCGTCGGCACGTATCCATACCTGCTTTTTCATTTTGTATCCTCACTGAAGTTGCTTGAGGGCTTCATCCACGGTTTTATTCTTGTGTGCGATCTCTGTGATCGCCCGGGTCATCCGGGTGGGGCTTGGGTGCTGGAACACATTTCTGCCAATAGCAACACCGCGAGCACCTGCATCCATTGCTTCACGAATCATTTCCAGGAATTCCCTGTCAGTATTGGTCTTTGGTCCCCCTGCAATTACTACGGGTACAGGGCAGCCTTCTACGACCCTGGAGAAGCTTTCAATATCTCCGGTGTAGACGGTCTTAATCACGTCAGCTCCAAGTTCAGCTCCTACGCGAGCAGCGTGGGCTACCATCTGTGGATCCCTCGGGTTTGTGACTTTTCTGCCCCGGGGGTACATCATCGCAATCAGGGGTATGCCCCAATAGTCACACTGTCTACCTATGTGACCCAGTATCTTAAGTTGTTCGGATTCGGTTTCCGATCCCACGTTGATGTGTACGGATACGGCATCTGCTCCCATGCGGGATGCTTCCTCTACAGTACAGACCAGCACTTTGTCATTGGGATCGGGTCCCAGTGAAGTTGATGCACTCATATGGAGTATCAGTCCTACATCATGGCCATATCCTCTATGACCGTGCAGGATCATGCCTTTTTGCATAAGTACTGCATTGGCTCCTCCTTCAGCAACGCTATTTATGGAATCTGCTATGTTGATCAATCCCTCTATTGGTCCATCTGTAATTCCGTGGTCCATAGGTATGATAACCATATTTCTGCTGTCTCTGTCCATGATCCTTTCTATTCGAATTTGTTTTCCTATTTCTGGCATATTACCTCTCCGCAAGTATCGTGTTAGCATGTGACATGGTATCACCCAACTCTATTTATAATTTTCCCTTTTTCTTTTCTATAAGGGTTTGCGTATACAAAAAAAGTTAACATTTTGCCGGAATAAGCTTATATATGCAGTTCTCCTTCTGGCAGATATGGAAGAGTTGAGAATCCTTGTGATCAATAATCACGGACAATTCTGTCACCTTATTCACAGGACCGTAAGGGATCTTGATATGGATACAAGTATTGTTCCCAACACAACTCCGGTTGAGGAGGTCATTGCTGAAAAACCGGATGGATTGATCTTTAGTGGCGGTCCTTCTCTGGAAAGAGGAGGTCTATGTGAAGAATACGCAAAAGAACTGGATATTCCTATTCTTGGTATATGCCTGGGTCACCAGCTTATCGCACATGCCTACGGCGGGTCCACAGGAGCCGGCAGCCATGGAGGATATGCTGCCGTGGATGTAGAGGTTGTGGAGGAGGATGATATTCTAAAAAGGCTCGGTCCCCGTATTTCTACCTGGGCTTCACATGGGGATGAGGTTACAGAACTACCGCCGGGTTTTGTGAAACTTGCCCGCTCTGAGATATGCGCAATCGAAGCTATGAAACATCCAGACAAACCGCTATACGGTGTCCAGTGGCACCCTGAGGTTGCACATACGGACAAAGGCGAGGAATTATTCAGGAATTTCTTCGAGGTCTGTGCAAATTATAATAAGTAAAGGTCCCGCCAGGTCTTTACTTATTTTCATAAGTCTTCTGTAGCAGCAGGGCATCCTCTTCCAGATTTGGACTCTCACATATAACAAGCCCCTGTACCCCGAAGTCCTTCAATGTTTGCATGAGTTCTGAATAATTCAGGTCTGATTCCTCGAGCACAAGATGGTTTTTTTCTCCTTTGTCGGTATACTCGATTCCTGAAATATGCATGTGCATATTTTTCAGGCCTTCCTTGCCCAGGTATTCCTCGACCTTTTCCAGCACTGCACTGAATTCTGCATAACTGTTTTCCTCACCTTTTGAACGGGCGTGTAAATGGGCAAAATCGATGCATGGCATGACGCCTTCAATATCTGCTGAAAGAGCGAGGGTTTCTTCCAGATTGCCAAACTGGCTGGGTTTACCCGTGGTTTCCGGGCGCAGGGTCGCATTGATTCCCTCATCTTCAAGTTGGCCTGCAAGTTTTTCCAGCAGAGTCTCCACTTTTGAAAAAACGGTGTTCTCATTTTGTTTATGGTAGTAGGCCGGATGGAAAACTATTGAGTTGGCTCCACAGATATTGCCTATATAGGCAGAATCATAGATGCGTTTGATGCTGGCCTGGATTTTTTCCTCTTCTTTTGAATTCAGGTTTATGTAGTAGGGCGCATGTACACTCAGGGAAATCTCTGCTTTGTGGGCTGTATCTGCGATTTTTTCTGCAGTAGGCTCTTTCATCCGCACTCCTCGCACAAATTCCAGTTCCATGCAACCCAGGCCAAGTTTCTTTACCCGTCGGATGCCTCCTTGACTTCCCTTGCCTTTTGCACTAAGGGGTGTGCCGGCGGTTCCAATAAGAAGGGCCAATTCAGATCATCCCCAACTTATCCTTGAGTTCTTCCAGCTTTTCGGGTGAAATTCCTTCAAGGACGCTGAAAAAAGAATCCATGTCCTCATCTTCCAGTCCCCTGACATCCTCTTTTCCTTCAATTGCAAGGTCTGCCAGGTATTCCACATCTGTGCGGTCCAGTTTTTCCAGACGATTGCGGAAATCTTCTCCTGATTCGGCAAAACGATGGGAAATCGGCCTGAGAATAAATGGATAGGGATGTCCCATCTGTGAAATATTGTTTCCGCCGGCTTCGGGGGCAAGTTTGTTAAAAATGTTCATGTCTCTGTCTGTAAATTCTCGTCCCATGCAGGAAAATAAGAGATTTTTCCTTTAAAACTTTCCTCTCAGGTGGCCATGTATATCAATCTCGCCCTTTGATATCCTGGTTGATGATATGGGTTCTTCATCCTCTGCCATAACATAATCAATTTTGACAATTTCAAGTTCCTCTCTTCCATCCTGCCTGCGGAGTTTGTTTATTTTTTCAGCAACAGCGTACGTTTCCGGGGATACCACAATATACCGGTAGTCACCATTGACGGTAGTGCCAAAAGGATCTTCCAGTTTTTCGATCTGGTAATTTTTATCAGGAATATCAAGGCTGGCAATATAATCTTCAAGCTGGTTGCGACGGGTGGCATATGGGGGAATGTCCCTGTCCTTTTCACCTGCCATCGAGTCGGATGTGAGACCGATGTCAAGTAAATCTCCCGCAGCGATCTCAAAGGCCCTGCGAAGAAGTTTACGATGGCCGTCATGGAGGTATTCGAAAGTGCCTCCCACAGCAGTTTTTGGCATAGTTTGTGTGAGGTTTTCCCGGTTGATAAATATTTGTAAATATTAGTTGCATACGCAACAAATATATAATCCCTTTTCCCTCATAGCAGCCAATGAATCAAGATGATCATCTACATAGTCTGGGTGCAATGGTTGCTTGTCTCCATCAGCACAACCTGCGTTATCTATCAAGGGAACTGGAAAAATACGGAATTGGTGGAGGACAGTTTAGGTTTTTGCTTGCTCTGTATCATCTTGAAGGTATTCGTCCTGACGATTTGTCCCGGCTGCTGATGGTCAACAGGGCCACTACCACAAGGGCTTTGCAAAGATTGGAGGATGCAGGTTATGTCCTCCGAACCCCTGATCCTCTGGATAGGCGTGCACTGAAAGTGAACCTCACCGAAAAAGGGCATCGTATGCATCAATTTATACAACAACTTTCAAAGCAGAGAAGTGAGAGCATGCTTGCAGGCTTTTCCCCTGAGGAAAAGGCACAACTCAGGAAATTAATGGAAAAAGCTATTTCCAATTGCAGAGAGGAATGCAAATGAAGGCACAAAGTATTGCTCTTGGTTCGGAAAATATTGGCAAACTCCTTTTCAGGCTCTCTGCACCGGCCGCAGTTGGTATGGTTGTTATGGGGCTGTACAATATAGTGGATACGATTTTCGTCGGTCGTGCTCTTGGTTCTGAAAGTGTCCAGGGTATTGGTGGTATTGCTGTCAGTTTCCCTGTTATGATGATAGCAATGGCTATTTCCCTGGCAATCGGTCTGGGTGGCTCTTCCATAATTTCCCGTCGGCTGGGTAGCGATGATCTGGAAGGTGCGGAACATACCTTTGGTAATATTGTCGGTCTGTCTCTTTCGCTGGGGTTTCTGGTCCTTATCTTCGGTTCAATTTTTATTGTTCCCATTCTCAAAGCCTTCGGAGCAACACCGACGATATTGCCTTTTGCCAGGGATTATTTACAAATTATACTTTATGGTACTCCTTTAATCACGTTTGCCCAGGCTATCAATAATGTGGTGAGGTCTGAAGGCAATGCTAAAGTCGCTATGTATACAATGCTTATAGGAGCCGGCTTTAACATATTACTTGATCCCATCCTGATATTTGGTCTTGACATGGGTATCAAGGGGGCTGCGGCTGCAACTGTCATCTCCCAGTCTGTCACAACAATATTTCTGATACATTATTTCCTGTCGGGTAAAAGTAGCCTGCAATTCCATGCGGGTTTTATGAGACTGGATAAGGGCATAATCCGCGAAATGGTTGCAATCGGAGCATCCCCTTTTGCACGTAATTCTTCCACTAGTGCTATAGTGCTTGTTGTGAATAATATCCTGGCATTGTATGGTGGGGATGTCTCTATTGCAATTTATGGTATCTTTAACCGCATGCTTATGTTTTCCCTTATGCCGATGATAGGGCTGCTGCAGGGCATGCAACCGATAGTTGGATTTAATTATGGGGCACATAACTTCAAGAGGGTAAGAGAAACGTTGCGCATCTCTATAATGAGTTCATCTGTGATTGCAGTAGCAGCTTTTTTACTGCTGTTCTTTCTCGGAGCTAACCTTTTTTCGATATTCACAACAGATGCAACTCTTATAGAGGAAGGCACTGGTGCTACGAAGATCATGGTCCTTGCTGTCCCCCTGCTTGGTATCCAGTTTGTGAGTGGTGGTATGTATCAGGCACTGGGTAAGGCACGGCCATCTTTCATTCTTTCAACAGCCAGGCAGGTGTTCTTACTTCCCCTTGTACTCGTTTTGCCCTGGTTTTTTGATACTACCGGTGTGTGGATGGCATTCCCGATTTCGGATCTTCTGGCAGTTCTGCTTGCAGTGTATATGTTCATGAAAGAATACAGGTTACTTGAAAGGAGATCATCGGGTTTCTGAATACTTTCAATTCGCTTTGACTACATATAAATACGTTCAGCAGGATAGCATCATGAGTACAGTGTACAAGAGGGAAAACCAGTGCACCTAAAGGAGTATCAGATATGAGTGAAATTTTGCTTGAAGAACTTGATCATGTAGGGCCGGCAACAGCCCAGAAATTGAATGATGCGGGGTATAACAGTGTGGAAGCAGTTGCAGTCGCTTCCCCCTCAGAACTTGTGGCAACTGCCGAGATTGGTGAATCCACAGCTGCCAAGATCATAAGTGCTGCCCGCAGTGCAGCCGATATAGGTGGTTTTGAAACAGGGGATTTCGTGATGCAGAGGCGTATGGAAGTGGGCAAACTCCGCACGGGTTGTGAAGAATTCGATGAATTGATGGGTGGTGGGATAGAGACCCAATCAATCACCGAGATGTATGGGGAATTTGGTTCGGGTAAGACCCAGATAGCCCATCAACTGGCGGTTAATACGCAGTTGCCAAGGGATATGGGCGGACTTGACGGTTCAGTCATAATTATAGACACAGAGAATACTTTCCGTCCTGAACGTATTGAGCAGATGGTTGCGGGTCTTTCACAAAAATTAGAACAGGATTTTGATCCTGCCGAGTTCTTGAAGAATATACATGTTGCAAGGGCTTACAATTCCAATCATCAGATCCTTCTGGTCGATGCAGCAATGGAAATGGCCAATAATCTCAAAAATACGGATAAACCGGTCAGGTTGGTTATTGTGGATTCCTTAACAGCTCACTTCAGGGCCGAGTATGTGGGCAGGGGTACACTGGCTGACAGGCAGCAAAAACTGAACAAACATCTGCATGATCTGCAACGTTTCGGGGACCTGAACAACGCATCAGTGATAGTTACCAATCAGGTAATGTCAAAACCGGATGCATTCTTTGGGGATCCTACACGTCCGATTGGCGGCCACATTCTGGGCCATACTGCCACATTCAGGCTCTATATACGCAAATCCAAAGGTGATAAAAGGATCGTGAAACTCGTGGATTCGCCTTGCCTGCCTGATGGAGAAGCGGTTGCATGTATTACCACCGATGGCCTTTGTGATGCCTGAGAATAGTTATTTTATCAAACGTGCCTATTGTCCATAATGAAATTTAAAGCACTTGCAATAGATATTGACGGTACGATCACCTATAGTGATCGCCGTCTTCATTTTTTGGCAGCAGAACATCTGAGGGATCTGGGTATTCCAGTAGTTCTTGCCACGGGAAATGTACTCTGCTATGCTGCAGCAACTTCCAAGCTTATAGGACTTGGAGGTAAAGTTATTTCTGAAAACGGTGGGGTAATTTCCACAGGATTCGATACTAAACCTCACATTTCCGAGAGCATGGAGGAATGTGAAAAAGCGTTTTCCTATCTTTCCAGTCGTTTTGATCTGATTCGACTTGATGGTGACCTGAGAAAAACAGAAATTGCCCTGAGGCGCAATGTCAATGCAGGTGATTTACAAGCAAGTCTTGAAGGGGCAGGTTTTTCTATAGAAGTTATTGATACCCAGTTTGCCCTGCATATAAAAAGCAAAAAGGTCAATAAGGGTACGGGACTGGCAAAAATGGCATCCCTTATGGGACTGGATGTTTCTGATTTTATTGCAATAGGTGACTCTGTAAATGACCGGGAAATGCTTGAGCTAGCAGGTTACGGAATAGCGGTAGCCAATGCAGACTCCGGCCTTAAATTGATTGCAGACACTGTGACCTCCACATCCTTCGGGGGAGGTACAGTGGAGGCTCTTGAGATATTACGTCGAAAAAGTTTCTTTTAACTTATTGAGCGAGAAGTCTCCCTCCTCAAATTAATGTGACAAAGTCACATTAATTAGGAAGGGGTAGTTCACTCCAGACTGGTGGCTATCTGTTTATCCACAACAATATAATCCTTGATTGAGCGGACTGCTTTGAAGGGTATCTTCAAAAACTGGCCGTCGGTAACATATTTAGATGTGTCAAGCCCGATGTCAGGTTTGACCATCAGGTCTTCAAGTTTGCCAGTTTTGACTTCCATTACTATATTGTCGAGTATACCAATTTCTGCTCCGTCTGTTGTCATGACCTGCTTGTTGGATAGGTTTTTTGCAAATACCTTTGGCATTTTCATAACCTCCTTTTCAAATATATCCCGTAAATGACCCTGCGTCTGTCTTGCGGATTGATCCGCCCTTTAATTTTTCTTGAACCCGGTTGTAGAAGTCTATCATGTCTTCATTGACCGTTGGCTTTACTTTTTCCATAGCTGAAAGGAAATGTCTTTTGCTTACCTTTTCATTATCGAAATTTTCTCTCAGGGATAACATTGCTGCTTCCCTGCATATGGACTCTATATCTGATCCAACATAGCCTTCAGTTATTGTGGCAAGTTCCTTTATGTCAACATCGCTATCCAGGGGTATGCCCTTTGTATGTATCTGGAATATTTTTTCCCTGCCATCTGCGAGTGTGGCTCCTACCATTACAAGCCTGTCAAATCTTCCTGATCGCAGTAATGCCGGATCAATAAGGTCCGGTCTGTTGGTGGCTGCAATGACAACTACTTCATTCAGCGGTTCAAGTCCATCAATCTCTGTAAGCATCTGATTGACAACCTGTTCGGAAACCCTGCTGCCCACATCACTGCCACCCTGTCTTGTCGAAGATATAGCATCGATCTCGTCAAAGAAGATTATACAGGGTGCAACCTGTCGTGCTTTTTTGAAAGTATCACGAATTGCTTTTTCAGATTCCCCGACATATTTGGACAATATCTGGGGTCCCTTGACACTGATGAAATTGGCATTAGATTCGTTTGCCACAGCTTTGGCAAGCAGGGTTTTGCCTGTTCCGGGAGGGCCATATAATAGTATTCCTGTGGGAGGTTTAATGCCCATCTGGCTTATTTTATCAGGCCATTTAAGCGGCCATTCGACTGCTTCGCTGATATCTTTTCTGGCCATGTCCAGCCCGCCAACATCATCCCATCCCACAGACGGTACTTCGACCATAACTTCCCTCAATGCTGAGGGCTCAATTTCCTTCAGGGCTTCCTCGAAGTCATCGGGCGTGACTTCCAGTTTATCGAGTATTTCCTGTGGAATTTCCTCTTCATCGAGATTGATGTCGGGAAGCAATCTCCTCAGTGCCCTCATGGAGGCTTCCTGTACAAGAGCTAATAGATCGGCTCCCACAAAACCCTGGGTATATTCTGCCAGGTGTTCAAAATATTCTTCATCGATATTTTCGTTAAGTGGCATTCCACGAGTGTGGATTTGAAGTATTTCGAGCCTGTCTTCACTATCCGGAACACCTATTTCGATTTCCCTGTCAAATCTGCCAGGGCGGCGCAGGGCCGGGTCAATAGAATCAAGCCTGTTTGTGGCTGCAATTACAACTACCTGTTTACGTTCATCCATTCCGTCCATCAGGGTGAGAAGCTGGGCTACAACCCTTCTTTCTACTTCTCCGGTAACGTCTTCCCTTTTAGGGGCAATGGAATCTACTTCGTCAACAAATATTATTGAAGGGGCATTCTCCGCAGCCTCATCAAATATTTTTCGCAGTCTTTCCTCACTTTCCCCGTAATATTTTCCCATTATTTCCGGGCCGGCAATGTTGATGAAATAGGCATTAGATTCGCTGGCAACTGCCCTTGCTATCAGGGTTTTCCCTGTGCCGGGTGGTCCATAGAGAATAACACCTTTTGGTGGGTCTATATTAAGACGCAGGAAGAGCTCGTGATGTTTCAACGGAAGTTCTATCATTTCACGTACCCGTTGAATTTCAGTTCTAAGCCCGCCGATATCCTCGTAGTTGATACCTCTGGCAGCTCCCTCATAACCCACTACAGGTTTCTGCTGGAGCTGGATCTCAGTATTTTCACTGATGATAAGTATGCCATCGGATGGCTCGGTTTCAACAGCTATTAGGGGAATGGCCTGACTACCCGGGGTAGTTTGCCCCATGGAACTGATTATGGGAATAATGTCACCTTTTACAAGGGGACGTTTCAGGATATTATGTTTGATAACGGCACTTGTATTGTCACCAAACTCCATGACGATTCCCTCCGGAGGTGCAAGGAGTACTTTCTCCGCAGGTATTGGCTCTGCCTTACTGAGTGTTATCCTTTCACCAATCCCCACTTCTGCATTCTGTCGTGTATAACCATCTATACGGGCAATTCCCTGTCCCCAATCCTGCCTGTCAGCACGCCATACTTTTGCTGTAGTTTGGCGCTTTCCTTCGATGAGGACAATGTCTCCGGGGGAAAGCTGCAGGCTCAGGAGGGTACTCGGATCAAGTCGTATTATTCCCCTGCCAAAATCGATAGGATGCGCTTTTTCCACTTTTATTTGTAACTCTTCCATTTAGTTCATCCCGAAAATATGTTGTACTGATATATCTATCTTATTAAATTCCCAAATGATATATATTTATGGTACTGCCCCTGTTTTTCCTTCTTGCAAAGGTTTGATATAGGGGAAGTGTGTTTATTAATTTGTGCCTTCTAGAAAGGCCAATTTAAATAAGGATGTGTATTAGTTTGTTCGAACGTGTTGAATCAAGTGCTCCGGTAGAAGCTGGAGAAACCTACGATGTTGTGATTGAAGATATTGCCAAGAAAGGCGATGGAATTGCCCGTGTTGACGGTTTTGTCATTTTTGTACCCGAAACAGAAGTGGGAGATGAACTTTCAATAAAAGTAACCAAAGTCCTTTCGAAATTCGCTTTTGGAGAAGTAGTCTGAAATTTCTATTTCTCAAACCGACAGGTAAATCCCTGTCATCTATTTTTTACCCTGTCTTTATCAAAGTAATGTTTCAGTGTTTTGCCTTTTTTAGCAAACCAATAGAGTTGCATATTTTATTCCATAAAAAAGTACAGGCATGAGCCTGCTTGTAGTTCACTTTTCTTCCCAAATAGCTATGATTTTGTCGATGGCTATATGGGTGTATTTGTTGTCTTTACGTATTGTAAGCACACCGTCTGCACATGCCTCAACGGTTCCTTTAAAGGTATCCGGTTCGCCACAATAGATATCAAGTTCGGTTCCAAGGTAATGTTCCACTATGAAAGATTGCATGAATTGACCTCCTCTTTGACAATTTATCTATGTTTTGAAAGTTAATATTTTTTGCGGGTTAAAGGCTAGTTCTTCCCTATATTATTGTTTGTTCATCACCACTTGTAATAAGGACTTTATGATCAGCTACCTAAAATATATATATAAGTCTCAGCATATTGAAAACCGGTAGGTCGGATATGTATTCTTTCATCCAGCTTTTGCTCTCTGAGATTATATCCAGCTTCAGCGGGCAATGGTTATCCCAATATATAATGACAATCGTAATGATTCCATTATTATTTCTTATGGTTACTGTTGGGTATGTTTTTTTTGTGCCTGTCGAGAACAGGCGTCCTGAATTCAGCAGTATGAAAGGATTTTTCCATTTTGTGGTGGATGTTGCTATTTATGCCATCCCCATGCTAATTGTTTTTGCACTTGTGCATATGCAAACAACTGCTGCCACATTACTTGGAATCCCGGCAAACCAGAATTATGCTCGCTATATCATGATCCTGGAAGGTAATGTAGTAAGCCTGCTCCAGGAAATAGCGACTCCTCTGTTAACTTATGTAAGCGGTTTTTTTTATCTTTTAATGTTTCCTTTCTTAATGGTATTCACATTCCTGCTTTTGGTTTACCTGCAAAGGCACAAAGCCATCCAGGAATTTGTGGTGGCGTTCATCCTGATTTATATGCTGGCATTTCCGTTCTACGTACTGTTCCCTGTTCATGTGACCGGTTATACTCTTTCAGGTGTCAGTCCGCTTCTTTATAATTTGAGCCCTCTCATAGCCGAAGGTGTGCGTATTGTGGATCCTGAACTCAATAATTGTTTCCCGAGCCTCCACGCGGCTCTTTCGGTAATGGCTATGATAATGGTACTGCATAATGTAAAATCCCGCAGATATCAGGCCTTTGCCGTTATTACCACAGCAACAATTCTTTTTACAATTCTCTATCTGGGGATTCACTGGCTGAGCGATCTTATAGCAGGTACATTGCTTGCGATTGTATGCTGTATGATTGCTTTTCACTACAGTGAGCGATTTTTTGCCATTTATCGCTGGATTGTGGCCATGATAGCCTGGAAATTCAAAGGTCCGGCACTGCCCTGCGTGGGGTGTAACAGGCGTATCAATTTTGATTCGGTTATGCAATGTGATTATTGCGGTACTGAATATAACCTAAAAGGTCGTGTGGGATCATTGTTAAAACGTTTCAGAAAGCGTTTTTCTCCATAATAGAATTATTTTAAAAGTTCATCGACTTCAACGGTATCCTTGAGTATCTTGAAGCTCACAAAGCCGCCGACAAGTAGATTCAGATAGAATGTCAGTGCCCTCCATGCCACCACAATGATTCCCAGCATATAAGTGGGCACGAAAACTGAAAACAGTGTGGTTGCTCCTATCTCTGCCACACCGCTGGAACCTGGTGTAGTGGGTATGATTATCACAATCATCAGTAGAACCTGGGCTGCATAAACAATGATTGCTGAAGGGTACTGGTTTAGGCCCATGAGAAGTACGGGCAACATGGAAAATTCAATGAACCAGAATGCAAATGTGCAGAATATTCCTGTGATTAACCCCAGCCTGCCCTCTTTCAGGAAAAAGAAAATACTGTAATGAAACTCTTCAAGTTCGGTATCAACTTTTTCAGATATATTGCAGAATATGTGTTTTTTATCGTCTCCAAAGAGTCTGCTACACTTATTTATTATCCACTGGAGAAATCTGCGTGTGTAGTGGGGCTTCCAGATTGCATATAGAAGTATTGCAAGTATGAAAAATAAGAATAATTGACCAAACATAAGTAAACTGTCAAGTTTGCCGTCTCCAAGTACTTCTCCAAAGAGGGATAATGCAAAGGGTGCAGCTGTCAATATTATTATAGCATCCAGTACTCTTTCACCAAGCACGACTGCAGTAGCACTTCCTACAGGCATTCGGTCACTCTGAAGCAGATGTATCCTTAAAGGCTCTCCTCCTACAGATGAAGGGGTCATTGCTGCAAGGAACGAGCTGGATATAACAATTTCAAATGCCTTTTTGATTTCAAGGTGGTATCCCAGGGCTCCAGCCATTACTTTAGTCCGGATTCCCCACATAGCAAATCCCAGTAAATGAATGCCAGCAGCTGCAACAAGGTAAAGGGGGCGGATATTGTGCAGACTCTCCATTGTTTTAGGGTCGATTGTATAAACGAATACCCCAATTATTGTTACAATACTGATTATTGAAGAAACAGCAAGCCATTTTGTGAACTTATTCATCCTGTGCACCTGATCTTTTTTGCTGGATGCCATGCTGGTAACGATTTTGTGGAATCAGCATGCAGAGGCTATTCTCTAGATGTATATAAGACATTTATAATCTTTGGTATGCCAGATCTTCAAGTATTTTTCTTAAATTTTCAGGTCCATTTATTTCTCTGGCAAGTTTTTTCATTTGTTCGGTTTTATCCCTGTACTTGCCGTTTACGGCTTCTCTGACAGATTCGAGTATTTCAGAAGCTGAAGCCTTATAATCCATCTGCTTTCCACACCCTTTAGCTTCAAGTCCCTCTGCATTATTTTGCTGTTCACTATGCCCCCTGTCAGGGAATGACAATATTGGCACACCATAGGAAAGAGCCTCCATCATTGTTGTATGGCCGCCTGGGGCAATTGCCAGGTCGCAGCTTTTAAGATATGGGAACTGGTCGGGAATAAATGGTAGAAGTTCTGCATTATCAGGAAGGGGGGGTAGCTCTTCTTTATCAAGACCCGGGCCTGAGAGTAGTGTATAGTTGATAGTGCTGTCCATACTTGCAGCTTCGATTATTCTGCGGAAAATAGGTGCCCTGTAACCAAAACCACCTATAAGGGAAAGGACATGAGGTCTGGGCAGGTCCTGTGCTATTACATCTTCATAACTTCTGGCGGGCAGAGGGCCCGTGTATTCCACTTTAGAGGTAGATTCATCTTCAAAGTTGAGATTCAGGTCACAGATTGTATTTGGTTGTGGATAATCGGGTATGATCGTCCTATCCACGCGTTTGAAAATTCCGTTGTAGAATTCTTTCGCAATTACCCCCAGGCCCTGGAACAAATAATTCTCCTGAAAGAATATTTCCATATTGGATTGATTAACCATCAATGCAACAGGTATCTTTCTCCTCAGGGCTGCTATAGTTCCAAGGTAATAACTGTCTGAGAGAATTACATCCGGTTTTTCTTCATCAACAAGCCTTTGAACATTGAATAGGCCGGGTACCTGTCCCAACTTGATACTTTCCTTTATGGATTTTCCCAGGTTAAGAGAACCTTTCTCTCCCACAAGTCGAATTTCGGGAGGGATCTCTTTTACATTCATTCCATGCTCGGCCAGAAACTGTGCGGAATAGCCATAAGCACCACAGGTCACCTCATGTCCTGCTCTGGATAATTCCCTGCCGGCCGCAAGGCACCTGCCTGTATGACCAAGCCCCTCTCCACAAACGAATATAAGTATCTTGAGTGACATATTTATGGATTAATCTTTTTTACTGATATATGCTCAATTAATGTCATTCTTCACAATTTTTCCGCAGGTGGGGTTGTGTTGAGTTTGGCATACTTGACACCTTTCAGGGAAATGAGATTTTCATCAAGTTTCTTTATTTTCTCCCCGTCCCCGTCAAAGATTATGATTTCCATACAGTTCTCAGGGTCAAGATGTATATGGATTGAAGTTTTAATAAGGTCTGTGTAGCCATGTTGTGCGTCTGCAATGGCATTGGATAACCCTCTTTTTGTATGATCATAGATCAGGGTTATAGTACCAACTCTCCTGCCACTGATATCGCCCATCCATTCATGATAATTTATATAACTTCGAATAGCATCCCTTATTCCTTCAGACCGGGATGAGTAACCACGCTGCTCTATAATGGAATCAAACTTTTCCAGCAGGTTATTGGGCAGAGAAACTCCGATTCGCATAAGTTCTTGTTCCATGTTATCACCTTCTTTTCAATTGTCTTGCGTATTAATAATATTTTGTGTTACTTTAGATTACTATATATTATACCATGTGTAAACGGTGTGATAGATTTATATTGGATTTTGTGTATCTACTATGGAAGGAGATTGCATGATGTCTGATATCCAGATCAAGGAAGAGCTATACTCAGGAAAGGCCAAGACCATCTATACAACGAATGATCCGGAAGTACTTGTATCCCATTTCAGGGACAGTCTTACCGCTTTTGATGGCAAGAAGAAAAGTGAGGCTGAGAAGAAGGGCTATTACAATGCCCAGATATCTCGCAAGTTGTTCGAGATGCTTGAGGATGAGGGTATAAATACCCATTATCTTGGAATGTTTGACGATGAACGGATGCTTGTCGAAAAAGTGGAAATTATTCCTATTGAGGTGATTCCACGCAACATAGCTGCAGGTTCTATCACCCGGAAATATCCTTTCAATGAAGGGGACGAATTCAAAGTACCCGTGCTTGTAATGGATTATAAGAGCGATGAATATGGGGATCCCATGCTGAATGAGGACATAGCCCTTGCCCTTGGGATAGCCACAAGTGAGGATATTGCAAAAATCCGTGAACTTGCCCTGAATATCAATTCTATTCTCACAACTTACATGGAAAAACAGGGCCTTTTACTCGTTGATTTCAAACTTGAGTTCGGTTGGGCAAACGGTGAAATTGTGCTTGCCGATGAAATATCCTGTGACACCTGTCGCTTTTGGGATGCAGGTACCCGTGAATCCCTGGATAAGGATGTATTCAGGTTTAACAAGGGTGATGTTTCCGGAACCTATGAAAAATTGGCACGTCGCCTCGTTCCCGAAATATTTCAAAATTAAACTGTAAATATCATTGCTTGCAGGCTGTTGGATGCATTTTTCAGTCCTGTCTGGTATGTAAGCGGTTGGCTTCATCAATTCAGTCGGGTGTCAGGCAGCGCTGCATCCTCTTTCTTTTTCTAACCCCTTTTTATTGCTGCAAACCGGTTGTGGATGCTTATGACAAAAATCTTGAAAGCGTTGTTTGCTCTTTTACATAAGGCAGAAGCTCTGATTTTTCTCTCCATTGGTAGAAAGGCGTATTGATGCGTGTCTTCATATCCATCAGTGCTTCTTCCAGGGTTTCAAAGAAAGCCGGCTCTGTTGAAAGAGCATTGCGTGCTGCTTCTCTGACAACCCATACTCCCAGGGGCGCCCAGTAATCAGGAGTAATCTCCCTGATTGCAAATACTGCAGCCTGCTTTCTTATGCTCTCAAGTTTTTCCAGAACCGGCAGACGGGCTGCATAATAGCCACCTGCCAGGGTTGAGTATCCTTTCTTTCCTGAAGTTCCTTCCATGTCCTGTCCTATCCAGGCTTTGTCTGCAGACCACACCGTACGTGCCATCCACAACTCCAGCAATTCAAAAGAATAGCTCCTGGGTATCAACAGTATTTCAAAATGGTTTCCAAGGCTACCTCCACTGTATAGTTGTATATCTTCTATTTCTGGGTAATCCAGTAAACCCTTTGCCAGCTCTTTGCCCACCATATCATCTGTGGCGGTAATTGCCCAGCGTGTGGGAACAAGCTTTCTTTCCTGCCCGAGCAAACCGATGGAAAGAAGCCGGGTTATATGTTCACAGCCAATATCATGGTCATAAAGCTCCAGGGCAGCATCTGTGGCTTTTACATCGGTATCATAGGTCAGGTAGTCAACTTTATCAGGGACCTTCGGGTTTTCTGCGATATCAAAACGTTCCATTTTCCCGGCCGGTCCCATCGGTGTGAGTACACCATCGAATTTTTGGGCAGGCTTTAAAGGTTTGCTGAGCAACACTTCTGTGTCCACGGGTTTGCGGGAAAGTGCCATTTCCTGGGCTTTTTCTATCAGGCGGCTTTTTTCAAATTGTTTTACTTTGACAGTGGTGTTAGCCCGTACCAGCTGGCACCTTTTTTGTATGATATCATCTATTCCCATGCCAAGTAGTGCATGTGGGTCCTCCAGCTGTGCAGCGTCCTCACTTTCCATTAAAGGAGGTATCATGGGTCCGGCACTTACTTCGGGATAGCCATACCTACCAACAAATACAGCAGGAGGAGATGCTCCAAAAATAGTTTTTTCCCCTTGCTTTTGAGGGGAATGTTTAGTGGTGGCCCTGAACTTTTCAAGTATGGGACACCGCGCTCTTCCACAAAGTCCTTTCCCTTTACATTCAATACACCGGTTTTTCAATCATCTTCACCGCACAGGATACAGTATCCTACTTCTGGTGCATTCTTGTAAAGCCAGCCGGACTTCTGGACATGTTTGCATACTTCACACATACGTTTTACTTTTTGCTTGGGGGTTAGGCCATCCGTTGCAAGACAGAAGGCAAATTTACGGATTTCCTCATTTGTATTTTCAGAAAATCCTACTTCTGCACCTCTTTTCTCACTGACGTACTGAGATACGGCGGCTCTTGACAGGCCCAATAGGTTGGCCACCTGTTGCTGTGTGCACTTATGTTCATTCATAAGCTCACGTGCAAGTACGGCTCTGATGGCTGGCAATACCCTTTGCACCATTATTTCACAGGTAGGTTTCATTTAATGGTATCCTCTATGTTAGTTTTATTCAGATGACACTAATCCCTCTCTTTACTGCAGGATAAGATGCGCTATATGTAACTGAAAAGACCGGCTCAAAAAAGATTTTGTGTTTCTTCCTTTTGCCGGGACAGATGTTTTTCGGATTTCTGCCATTTAATTAGTCATTGAAAAAAGTTTTAATTCTTGATCTGATCGGGAGAAAACCCTTTCTGGACCAGAACGTCTTTCATCCTTCCAAGATGATTGCCCTGCAACTCTACGGCATTGCCACGTACTGTACCACCGCAGGCGAATTTTGATTTGAGGTATGTTGAAAGTTCATGGAGATCAATTTCATTGGCATCAAAACCTTCTACCACTGTAACTTCTTTTCCATACCTTCGCCTGTTTACCTTTACGGTTATTCTCTGTTGCTCTTTGGCCACTTCTTCGCAGATACACAATTCTTTTGGCAATCCGCAAACAGAGCACATTTCTGAACTCATCTTCTGGTTTTTCCTCCGAAAATTTAGTATTATGTTGTCTGTATAATTTATATACAGACAAATAGAAGTTAAATGCGATGCTATTAAAAGCTAATGGTAAAATGGTTGCAAGAGACGTTGAAATGGCTGATACGTTACTGAAAAGAACGATGGGTCTGATGTTCAGGCTGAATATCCCACAGGATTATGCTATGTTTTTTTCTATAAACAAACCCTGCAAGTTTTCCATACATATGCTTTTTGTTCCTTTCTCCCTGGATGTTTTTTTCCTCGATTCGAATTATCGTATAACACAAATTGAATCCCTGCATCCGTGGCTGGGTTTTGCCCGCGCAGAAAATGCAACCCGCTATATGGTAGAAATGGCTGCAGGTTCCGTGGAGAAGTATGGACTTGAGGTAGGGCAGTAGATGTCCCTGGAAAATACCCATACATAAGAAATGTTTATTTACATGCCTATTTATGGGTACATCATTCCAATTTAATGAGGTTCTCACATGCTACCTGAAGATGACCTGAAGATCATTGTAGAAAAAATGGGACGGCAGCCGAATAATGTGGAGCAGGGTTGTTTTCTCAATCTCTGGAGTGAACATTGCTCCTATCGCTCCAGTGCCCCACTGCTTAAGAGTTTTACAACTACCGGTGACCGTGTAATCATAGGTCCTGGTGATGATGCTGCAATTGTGCGGTTTGGTGACGGCTGGGTACTTGCCCTGGGTATGGAAAGCCATAATCATCCGTCCTATGTCGATCCCTACAATGGTTCGGCTACAGGCGTGGGAGGCATTGTCCGTGATATTATCTCCATGGGTGCCCGTCCAATTGCCCTTATGGACCCGCTCTATTTCGGCCCCCTGAACACTCCTAAGAATCTGTATCTGTTCGAGCATATTATCGAAGGTATCGGAGGGTATGGTAACTGTATAGGTGTGCCGGTTGTCAGGGGTGAGGCATTTTTTGATGAACGCTACAGTGGCAATCCTCTGGTGAATGTTGTATGTGTGGGGCTTGCCCGTCAAGATCAGCTTGTAACTGCCACGGCACAAAAGGCAGGTAATAAGATCGTACTTATTGGCTCGACTACCGGACGCGATGGTCTGGGGGGTGCCTCTTTTGCTTCCAGGGATCTGTCCGAAAGTGCCGAGGCAGAGGATCGGCCCAGTATCCAGATAGGCGACCCTTTTACTGAAAAACTTCTTATTGAACTCTCTCTTGAAGCGGTTGCAGAAGGTGTCGTGAAATCTTGCCGTGACTTAGGAGCTGCCGGACTTGCAGGCGCATCCTCTGAAATGGCTTCCAAGGGTGATCTGGGTATTCATATAATTGCAGACAGTGTACCCCAGAGAGAGACAGGGATGAATGCCTTTGAGATTATGATAGCAGAATCCCAGGAGCGTATCCTTTTCGAGGTGGAACCTGAAAATGTGGGCTATATGCTCCAGCTTGCAGAAAAATATGATTTAAATGGGGCTGTCATCGGTGAATTGACCGAGAGGCCTTATTTTACAGTTGAGTTTGAGGGTAATACTGAAACGGATATCCCCATTCATCTATTAACAGAAGGTGCACCCACCTTTGAGCGTCCTTCCACGCCATTCACAGTCAAAAAAGATCCTGTGCCGGATGCAACAGGGGATTTGAAACAGGCAATTCTGGATGTACTTGCATCTCACAATATGGCTTCAAAAGACTGGATATACCGTCAGTATGACCATGAGGTCCAGATACGGACCGTAGCCAAACCAGGAAGTGATTCTGCTATCCAGCGAATTGTTGGTGACAGGGGGATAGCTCTTTCATGTGGTTGTAATCCCAGGCATACCTATCTTGACCCTTATGAAGGAGGAAAGGGAACCCTTGCTGAAAATGCAATGAACCTTGCTGTAAAGGGGGGGCGTGGCCTGGCCCTGTTGGATTGTCTGAATTTCGGCAATCCTGAAAAACCTGACATCTACTGGCAATTCAAGTACGCAATAAATGGACTGGCTGATGCGGCACACAATCTTTCCATTCCGGTGGTAGGGGGTAATGTTTCCCTGTACAACGAGAGCGAGGAGCACCATACATCAATTCTGCCAACTCCTGCAATTGGTTTGGTGGGGGAAGTGGAGAATATTTCTGCGGTCCCATCCTCGGAATTTACAGGGATAGGCCAGTCTGTCATCCTTGTGGGAACCACAAAAGCAGAACTGGGTGGTTCGCAATACTATAATCTAAGGGGTAGTCCAAATGCAGGCAATGTCCCGCAAGTGCCGGCTGATATGACGGCAATAGTTGAATCCCTGATCACAACAATCCGGGCCGGTAAAGTCGCTGCTTCTCACGATGTGTCACAGGGTGGGCTTGCAGCTGCTCTCTGTGAGATGTGTGGGAATGTGGGTGTTGAAGTGAACCTTTCTGAGATTGCAGGGGACATGTCAGCAGAAGAACTCCTCTTTTCCGAATCCCACGGCAGGGCTCTGCTTGCAACAGATGACCCGGATGCAGTCTCTGCACAGCTTGGCAATATCCCGCACGTTGTAATCGGTACTACCGGTGGTAACAGTGTAAGGATTACAGTAAACAATGATTACATTGAAGTAGATCTGGATGAGATAAGGGATTCCCGTGCTTCGCTAACCCGATTGATGATGAAATAAAATCAGGCCAGGGTGGTTATCTGTTCAACGGTTTCCACCAGGGCATCGACTTCTTCTTCGGTGTTATACAGGGCAAAAGATGCCCGCACCGTTCCTTTCAGTTTCATGAAATCAATCCCCGGCATGGCACAGTGGTAACCGCTGCGCAGACATATCTGCCGGGTTTCATCCAGTATCATTGCCACATCATGGGGATTAAGTCCCCGGACATTGAAAGGCACCACAGCACCCCTGTTATCCGGGCCGTATACTTCCACTCCTTCTATTTGTGCAAGTCTGTATGCGGCATTTTTTGCAAGTTGTCTTTCATGTTTCTCGATGTCGCTGACACCTATTTCCTGGACATATTTCACAGCCCTTCCCAGTCCGATTCCTCCCGGGATGTTGGGTGTCCCGGCTTCAAACCTGGCAGGTGTTTCTTCCAGTTCGTAGCCTGTGGTGGTAACTGATCTTACTGCTCCTCCTCCTACATTGAGGGGCTTGATTGAATCCGGTTCTTTAATGTATGCCACACCGGTTCCCTGGGGGCCCAGCAAGCCTTTATGTCCGGGGGCAACGAAAAAATCGCAATCCATCTGTTTGAGGTTCACCGGCATGTGCCCTGCGGATTGAGAACCATCTATCAAACAGAGATTATCGTGGTCCCGGGCAAGTTTGCACATGTTATCCGCATCCTGTATGGAGCCGAAGGAATTGGATATGTGGGTAACTGCCAAAAGACGTGTGGAAGGGCGAATGTGCTGCTCCAGGGCTTCCACGGCCACATGGCCTTCATTGTCCGGTTCCACAATGGTAAGTTCAACTCCCCTTTCCCTGAGTTCCATCCAGGGAAGCAGGTCTGAGTGGTGTTCCACCAGGGTGGTTACTATGTGGTCACCTTCCTGCCAGTCTATGCCCCGGGCTATCAGATTAAGGCCTTCGGTTGCATTCTTGGTAAAAATGGTATTTTCTGCCGGGCAGTTCAGCAAATCAGCTATTGTTTCTCTGGCATCTTCAAAATGATCAGTTGTCTGGCGGGCCAGGTGATGGGCTCCCCTGCCGTGGTTTGCCGCATACTTGAAGAAATAATCTTCCATGGCCCTTACCGCCTGCACCGGGGTCTGGGTGGTGGCAGCATTGTCCAGATATATGTTATCCTTTAATACGGGAAAATCTGCACGTATATTCTCGACGTCATACATGCAGGCAAGTTATGGATAAAGAGTAAAATAGGTTTTGCAGCTTATTTGGCCTGCATCCCGCCTACCATAAAGTGGTAGAGTTCTTCATCATCTTCATTGAGTTTGCCTTCTGTATGTCCTCTGACTACTGAATGGCATTTTCCCTTCTTGTCTTCACATCTCAGAATATCATGTTTTTTCATTATAGTTGTCATATGGTATAACCTCCTGTCTTCTTCAATTTCAATACTCTGCTGCCATACATGACCCCTCAGGCATCAACAGCATAATTAGAATATTAAACAGTTACATAAGTGTTCTTTCTATATATATTTGTTTGTTGATTATTTTTTGTCGGGTTATGGAAATGCATTACATTGGTGATACAATTCTCACTTTTCCTTACATTTACCAATAACTTAGCTTAATTGCAACGTAATCGGTCCTTACGATACCTGTTATCGTAAGGATTATTAGCGATGCAGGAGACTTCCCTTCCATGCCTACCATAAACATTGATCCTTCTGTAAAGTATGAGGGAGATAGCCAGAGGGTGCTGGATGGTGAAGCCACCCTGAAAAAAGCCAGTGCCGGCCTGGATACAATTGGTGTGACCCGTATTGCCAATATTACTGATCTTGATCGGCTGGGTATCCCGGTGTTTTCAGGCATCCGCCCCACAGCTGCTGATGGTGCCATCTCCGTTTATTCAGGTAAAGGAGTGAACCCGCAGCAGGCCCGCATCTCCACGATTATGGAATGCTACGAACGCTGTCTTGCAGAGCGCAACGGGGTGAATGCAGACATTGACGAAAACGTAGCTGCTGATGAATTCATGGCCACAATGGAAGAAGCTGCCGGCCAGCATGACCTGATCCGTCCTGAAGAATTCCTGCTGCCGCAACCCCTTGATTCTTCTTCATTGATAGAATGGACAGAAGGGTTTGATCTGCTTTCAGGAAAAGAGGTCTATGTGCCCTCCAATTCTGTTTATCATCCCTATGATGCTCCGGGCATGTCTGCCCATCTTTTCCGCAGCAATACCAATGGACTTGCATCGGGTAATGTGATGGAAGAAGCCATACTGCATGGTTTGCTGGAAGTAATTGAAAGGGATGCTTTGAGTATGGCCGAGTTCAACCGCAATCCGGGAATGGAACTTGTGCTAACGGAAGAAGACGGGCAGGCCTACGAGATGCTCAAAGCCTTCAGGGACAGTGGTGTGGATATTCGCCTCTGGGTTTTGCTACATGACACTCCTGTCACAACAGTGGTCGCTGCTACGGATGACGTACAGCTGAAAGATCCGGCCCTGCTGGTTATGGGGGCAGGATCTCATTTAAGACCAGAGATTGCTGTTATGCGTGCTATTACCGAGGCTGCACAGTCTCGTGTTGTCCAGATACACGGGGCACGTGAGGATACAATCCGGGAGGACCTGGTGCGCAAGATTGGTTATGAACGTATGAGAAGGATGAACGATTACTGGTATGAGGAAGGTGTGGATAAGATATCCCTGGCAGATATGCAGGACATCTCCTCCCCTACACCTGCAGGAAATATCAATACTGTTCTGTCCCATCTGGAAAAGATTGCCCGCAATGCTATTGTTGTGGATTTGAGCCGCAGTTCGATCAATATACCTGTAGTCAGGGTAATAATTCCCGGATTTGAACAATACACTCTTGATCGTGAAAGGGTTGGTAAAAGGATTCGTCTGGTAGGCAAAAGAAAAGGTCCTGAAAAAGAAAAACCCTGGAAACGCAGGCCGAAAGTATGAAAACAATCGTTTTTGCCGGCACCAGTATAGGCCTGGAAGAAGCAGGAAAACTCAGTAGTGCCACCGTCCACGGCCCTGTTAAACGCGGAGATGTTACACAGGCTGTAAAACAGGGTTATGAGTTGATTGGCATCATTGATGGTATTTTTTTTCACAGGGCTGCGGTTGGGCACAGGGAAATACTGGAGGCTCTGCGCAAGAATGTAACAATCGTTGGTGGGTGTAGCATGGGAGCTTTGCGTGCATCCGAAATGGATCGCCACGGCATGATAGGTGTAGGTAAAATCTATGAATGGTATCGTGATGGTGTTATTGAAGATGATGATGAAGTGGCGGTTGCAACAAACCCTGATACCTATGAGTCCATTTCTGCTCCGCTTGTGAATATCCGATGTACCTTCCTCTCTGCTATGAATGAGGGCATTATTTCCTCTGTTCAGGAAGCTTTCCTGCTGGATATTGCAAAAGCTACCCATTATTCTCTAAGGAGTTACTACGGCATAATAAAAAGTGCCCGGGATAAAGAAGTGCTGGATGAACAGACAGCCTCATGTCTACTTGGTTTTTGTCGTGACACTGAAGTGGATATCAAAAGAAAAGATGCTCTGGCGGTCCTTTACAGAATAAAGGAGTTTTATCTCTAAATTTTATACGTCACAGTGGGGGTGCTCTATTTTGCCACACACTCCCATTGTCGGATGGCCCATGGTACTGCATATAGTATCGATAGCATGCAGGGAGACAAAGCTTTCAAAACGGTTTACCTCGCTGCAGGCTTCTTCGGGTGAGAGGCCATAGTTTTTGAGCATAAGGCTTAATATCCTGTGTCTGCGAATCAGAAAAGCAGCATAATCTTTCCCTTTTTCTGTAAGTTTCACGCCACGATAAGGTACATGGTTGACATATCCCTCCTCTGCAAGTTCGTTGATTGTTTTGGTTGTTGTAGAGGGGTCTACCTTAAGGTGGGCTGAAAGTTCATTGGTGCGTACGTTTTCTTTTCTCTGATGAATATATTTGAGATATTCTATTTTACGCGGGGAAAGCTCCAGCCCTGTTATCTTTTCCATGGTGGGAGTTTAATTAAAAATATATTTAAGTCTTATGAGGTTTTGCTCAGAAGATAGGTTTAATATCTGCATAAATCCATACAACAAGCCCGACAATTCCCACAATGGATAAAAGTATCAATGTTATACGGGCTCTTTTTTCAAGTTCCAAAGCACCTGCAATCCGGATGTAGGTGATTTTGTTGAGAGTGCTCACGATACCGGCAATAACTGCGGTTTGGCCGGCCAGCATGTATGAAATTTCACCCTTCACTGCAAGGGATGCCATGGAAGCTGTTACTGCCGAACTGCTGGCCACACCTCCCAGCGCAGTTACATATGTGCCATACGTTCCCGCGTATTCGTTGGCAAAGGTTGCAAAAAGCTGTAATACCAGAAAGATCGCTCCAAAACGCAGTGCAGGCTTTAAGGCAAAGGGTGAGCCAATGTCAAGCGCTCCTTCCATTTTCTTTGATATATTCTTGTTTTTCCAAAAAATCCCTATTACTACCAGTATCATCAATAATTGCGGAGGTAGCATATACAGTGTAGTTTTACCTGAATTATCTACAATCAGGGCAATTACCAGATTACTAATGAACATGGAAAGGTTGGACAAAAGGATCCCGATGTAAAAAGCATTTACAAGCCCGGATTTTTCCTTTGCTATCGATGCCAGGGCAGCAGTGGTGGCTTCACTGCTCACAAATCCTCCCAACAATCCAGAATAGGGTACGCCTCCACCTGCTCCGAAGCGTTTGAGAGAAATGTAACTGATAAATCCGATAAACATCACAAGTACAACAATAAGAATTGTGGCTTTAAGGTCCACAATGCCCCATAGTTCTTCATCAGGTACCAGGGGATACAGGATGAAGGCCACAGCAAGGAACTGCAGGCTGTTCAGGATATCTTCATTGGAAAGATTTTGGGCAAAAGAATGGAGCGGGCGTTTTTCAATAGTCAGAAAAGTTATTGCAACTCCACCGGCAATAGCAAACAGATAGTTATCGGTCGCGACCAGTATTCCCAGTAGGAAGGTGCAGAATAAAGACAGGGCACTTGTCATGCCCAGTTTGCCCCGCATTGTGTAGGTACGGTATATCAGGGCAATACTACATGCTATTATCAAAAAGGCTGCAGCAATTATAATATCATTACCGATTGCTTTCCCTGCAATTGTTGCCAGCATGCCTGTGACAGCAGCCAGAGAATATGTACGCACACCTGCAAAAACCGGATGTTCTGCTCTTCGATGTTCTCTTTCTATTCCGATGATAATACCTATCATCAGGGAGAGGATGAGTTTTTCCAGATAATCAAATAAAAAAGGATCAAGCCCGATGGTGGGTATAATTTCCATCACTCCACCTCCGGATTGGTAAAGTCTTTAAGTTCCTTTATTTAAGGACTTCTTCTTCAACTTCTTTTCTGCCTGCTTCCAGTTCATCTTCTTGTTCATTATCGTATTCAAGCAGCATGGTCTGGAATTCTCCCACATGGGTCTTTTCTTCCTTTGCAATGTCTAGCAGCACTGCCCGGATCTCCTCGCTGGAAGTAAGTTCGGCCATCTGTTCATAGAGGTTGATAGCATCAAGTTCGGCTATAATGCCAGCCCTTAAGATTTCTTTATCTATGTTCTCATCCTCTACAGCATCAAGGTCAATTGGTATCTTTGATAACATACGTATCCTCCTATCAATCATTATAGGAATCTTAGAATATAGTTCTTACCATATTGTCATATGTCTACGGAGTATCCTGCATAAATGTATGCAAATTTTTCCGGATATTTGCGTTTAATTTCATCATTGTGGGATGTGCAGTGTCCGGCTGCTATGTATGAAAGTTGTCCCAATGTGCCCATGTCATTGAAATCATGTAGTCCTCCAAGTACACCTGTGACATGACCCATTTTTGCAGCATTGTCAATTATTTCCCCCAGTCCTGGGTGGGCACATCCGGTTATAATATACAATCCATCTTCAGATTGGAGGACAAGCGATTGTTCTTTTATGTGGTTTCCCAGTTGACCGGTGGTAAAAACTCCCTTGCAGACCTGCCGGGATTTTGTGATTTCTATAAGTTGGGCATGCCTGGCTATTTCCTTTTTGAGATTTGGGGAGAATGCCCGGGGCACATACACTTCCAGGGCATCTGAATTATGTAATATTGCAGACAGCCCTCCTATATGATCCCAGTGCTGGTGGGAGAGGATAAGTATGTCTATGTCTGAGGGTTTAATTCCCACTTTTTTTAGGTTTTCCAGCAGGGCGGGTCCGTTCCAACCCGTATCAAAAAGAAGTGTAGTGTCCTCCTGTTGAATCAGACAGGCAAACCCCCATCCTGCATGAAAATCTTCAGCTGCATTATTATCATAAACAACGGTAAGTTCCAGATTCAATCCTCCAGATTGAACTTTTTGCGCAGGTAATATCCGGAATAGATTGCACCTGCAGGATTATGTGCAAGCACCCTGTCCTTGACAATCAGGGTGGTTACCGGGGCTTCGCTGTGGCGGGTAAATATAATGTCATGGCCCATGCAGAGACCAACGATGATATTCAACTCGGTTTGTTTTTTGGCAAGTAAGAAGGCCTGTCCCTTCGGGTTACAGGTAACCTCAAATTTTTCGGGATGGATCTTTTCAAGCTCATACTTTTCCTTTGGGATACCACAGACCTTGCAGCAGACAGAATAAACCTCGAAATCCTTTTTCAGGATCCGGGTGATGGTTGCGGCTTCATTGGCCAGTCCGATACAAAAAGCAATTCCCAGTTTCTGGTAACCCATTTGTTTGGCAAACAGGATAAGCTCTTCCAGCCGGGTTTTTTGCATATAATGTTGCCCTTCGATAGCAGCTGCAACCTGCATACAATCGAGGTCTTCACCGGTATATTCGATATCCTCTGCAACACCGCTGCAATCTTTCCCGTTGCGACATTTCTTCTCCTGACAGGTTGCACATTTCATGATTGCATCTCTTCTTTTACTTCTTCCCATACTTCTATGACGCATTTTGCAAAAGAATTGTCGGTATATTCCACAATTGTTTTTCCCTCCACCATTGCCTCGGTAGGGGTTGTATCATAGGGGATTTCGCCTGCAATTTTAATCCCTTTCTGAGTGCAGAATTTTTCTATTTCTCTTCTTTTGTTATCGTTTATATCGGATTTGTTTATACAAACCAGAGATGGTATCTCGAAGTGTTCTGTCACTTCCATCACTCTTTTAAGATCATGTATCCCGGCGACGGTGGGTTCGGTGACTACAAGGGCAATATCCACACCTGTAAGGGCTGCAATTACTGAACAACCGGTACCCGGTGGTCCATCTATAATTATTGTGTCACAATTATTCTTTGGGCCTACCTCTTCTGCAATTTCCCGAACGAGTGTGACAAGTTTCCCTCCGGCTTCTTCCCCTATTCCAAGTTTAGCATGCACAAGAGGCCCAAACCGGGTTTTAGATTCGTAGGCTTCCCCGCACTTATTGTATTCCATTGTCACTGCATCGGCAGGGCAGACATACTCACAGACTCCGCAACCTTCACATATGTACGGATCGATTTCGAAACCTTCCTTTATTGCCCCGAACCTGCAATTATCAACACATATCCCGCACCCTGTACACTGTTCAAGATGTATATTTGCGGTAGGTAATGCAGTAAAATCATAGGTTTTTATTATTTCAGGTTGCAGCAGCAGGTGCATGTTGGCAGCATCGACATCACAGTCTGCAATGGTGGCATTTTCCGCAAGAGCTGCAAAGGCAGAGGTGAGGGTGGTTTTGCCGGTGCCTCCTTTGCCACTGATTACTGTGAGTTGTTTCATCTAACTGCCTCCTTTATGGTTTCAAACATCTGCAGGAATTTTTCTTTCCACTGCGGCATTGTTTCAACAAAAGGTATGCCTTCTGAATAAACTTCAGCTATTCTGCGGTCATAGGGAATTTCCATTATTATTGGTAGACCAGTTTGATGGCAATATTCTTCAACACCACCATCTCCTACTCCTGCACGGTTGATTACCACTCCCGCAGGAATTTTCATTTCCCGGACAACTTCCGCTGCCAGTTTCAGGTCATTGAGTCCAAAAGGTGTGGGTTCGGTAACAAGGATGCAATAGTCAGTATCTTCAACGGTTGTGATCATAGGACAGGCGGTTCCCGGCGGAGCGTCCATTATTACTGTATTTTCGCCTGCATAGGTCTTGAGTTCTTTTATCAGGGGTGATGCCATTGCTTCTCCTATATTCAGAAGTCCTGTATGGAACTGTCCTGAAAGGGACCGCTCTATGTTCCCTATGCTGCGTCCTGTTTCACTGATAGCATCATTGGGACAGACGAGGCTACATCCTCCACAACCATGACAGAGATCGGAAAAGACCATCACTTTTTGTGGTAGTGCTGCAAGCGCATTGTAATTGCAAAAATCAGCACATTTGCCACAATGTTCGCATTTTTGCTCATCGATTACGGGAACTGGTATCGTAACCTCTTTTACTTTTTTAAGGTCATTGTGTAAAAACAGATTGGAATTTGGCTCCTCCACATCACAGTCAAGGAGGCTGGTTTTTGGAACAGAAAGGAAGAAATTAACAGCAACTGTTGTTTTCCCGGTTCCTCCCTTTCCGCTTGCCACAGTTATTTTCATGTTTGGTGTTTCAGTGGTGATCATGTCCACTGCAGGAGTTGTTTGCACCAGCTTGCTCGAGCCTCTCATTTTTCCAGTCTTCTATGGCATCCCTGACTTTCCCCTGTGCTCCCACGAAAACTTTGATGCCGAACTGGTCGAACATCTGGACGGCTTTCCACCCCAGGCCTCCACAGAGCATGGTTTCAACGCCTTCATTTGTGAGTAATTCGGGAGGCAATCCAACACCGCCCATATGCTCACTGGTATTCTCCAGAACATCTACTTTGCCGGTCTCACTGTCGTATATTGTGTAATAAGGGACTTTACCAAAGTGCTGGCCTACGGGTGAATCTATTCCACTGTTCTCGGTTGCCGGTATGCATACTTTCATTTTCTTCCCCCTCTGCCCTGTCCGCGACCCATGCCAGCATGTGCCCTGGCAGTTGGACCGGATACTTTTTCCAGAGTTCCTTTATTATACTGTTCAATTCCTTCTTTTACCGATACACCGGAAGTGGTTACGACTTCGATCCCTGCTGTGGAAAGGACTTCATAGGCATTAGGTCCCACATTACCGGTGATCAAAACATCTGCCTGCATTTTTGCGACTTCCTGGGCAGCCTGTATTCCGGCACCCCCGGTAGCACCTGCTGCAGGGTTCTCTATTGCTTCTAATTTTCCGTTCTCGGTGTCGGCAATTATGAAATAAGGAGCTCTGCCAAAACGGGGCTCAATATCTGAATCAGGTTCATTGCTTTTTGATGTTATGCAGATTTTCATTGTTATTCCTCTTTTTACGGTATTTAGCACATAATGGAGGAAGTATATATAACTTTCTCAAAACCATATTATAGAAAATCTCTTATGCTATATTTATTAAGCCAATGATAGCCTGTGGAATACTGCAAATATAAATACTGCAGTAAGCATTCCAGGCCTGTAAAAATCAAATTAATTTAGAAATTATAAAAAAAGAGATAAAGAACTGGACTTAGTATGTCCAGTTCTTTGCTGCTTCTATCATTGCCTGAAGGTTCTGGGTAGGAGTCTTGCTCACAATACCGCAACCCGGTGCGAGAAGCTGTACTCCTGCATCGAGAACTTTCTTGGATTCTTCCTTTACACCTTCGACATTGTCTTCGCCCTGGTTCCAGAGAACACTTACTGGGTCTAGGTTACCTACTATGAGGGCCTTGTCCACATTCTCAACTGCTGCTGCAGGGTCGACATTCTGGTCTACACTGAGTGCATCTACGCCGCAGGTTTCCATGATCGCAAGTCCGTTTGTTGTGTCTCCGCAGATGTGGAGGATGGATGGTATACCTTTCTCGTGGAGTGCTTCAACAATCTTCTGGTGGAATGGAACTACGAAAGTCTTGTAGAAGTCAGCACCAATAAGCTGGTAACTGGCTGTTGGATCAATGATTGCAAAGGTGTTGGCACCGTTCTCGACCTGCTTGAGGGCGTACTGTGTGCAGAACTCAGTGGTGAATTCCATGAGTTTGAGGCCAAATTCCTGGTCGGTCATGATGTTCATGAACCAGGAGTCACCATTAAGGTGCTGTGCGAGGGAGAATGGTCCGATCATACTGCCGATGATTGGAAGTTCGTCGCCGTATTTGTCTGCGAGGATCTTGACTGCCTTACATACGTTGCCGATCCTGCCGTCTTCGATGTTGTAACCTTCGAATTGTTCGAGGTCTTCGGCCTTGCTGACAACGTGGCTGATAACGGATGGCTGCTGTTCCTTGGTACTTGGCTTGATTCCGCATCCGAAAAATTCTGCTTCTGCTGTGATGTCGAAAGGAACACGTACTGCTTCAAATCCTATGACTGTGTGGCCTGCTTCTGCCAGTGCTGCCATTTTTACAGGATCTTCGTGAGCTTCTGGCCAGTAAGCATCTACTGCATCCATCTGTTCTACTGTTCCTGTCTGGGTGGCACAGATAGCAGGCATTCTGTCTACTTCTTCACCTGCAAATACGCGTGCTAATCTCTCTTTGGGTGTATATTCAACCATAACCTTTACTCCTTAAAACTTATTTTTATTCTAAAAGGTAATCTGGCTACGCATTTAGCATATATATATCTTTTCATGTTCAAATGTTCATGAAAAAAGCGCTATCAATATACTTGTTTTGCTCTTGAGGGCTCTCTACTTTACATTACCGCGTAAAGCATCGAAGCCACGCCAATCGTCAGAGGTTCCATTACCAAGTCGATTTCGTTCCTTTCCCCAATGTCTTCAGGTAATCCACAGGGAATTCCCGGTGTGGATATGAGGCATCTTTCTGCTACCATGCCTTCAGAGATTGTATTGGGGTTTGGTGTAGCTTCCAGGACCATGGAGAACTTGTGTTCTTCTTCGGGATCATAGGGTATGATGCCTAGTTCCTTGCGAGCCTTTTCCATAGTTTCCCGGTCGGGGTCATAGGCATACACATCGAAATTCCTTTTTACAAGATGTTGTGCTCCGGCATAACCCACTCTTCCCAGGCCGATTACAAGTATATCTTTTGAGTCAGCATATTTGTAACGGGAGGCGATTTCAGCGTAAACCACTCCGGTGCATACATGATTGGTTGCAATTTTGCCGTTTCTCATATTATGTGCAATAAAAATATGGTCATCTGCCATAAGTATTATATCGGCATCACTGGAAACAGCTTCATAGTAGCCGGTAACGTCAGGATGCTCGGTTATGGCACCATCAAGGCCGAAATATTCGGTTATCGTAAGCAGGGATGACGAAAAATTGGTAATGATACCGTTGCCGGAAGTTATGGGCACAATACCTACCTTTTCTCCGTCAAGAGTGGTGCCGTATATTTGTTTGCATATGTCAGCAATGTCCATTCCGGTTGCTTTTTTGATAGTATTGTTATTGCATTCAAGCTGTTTTGTAAGTCCTTCCAGATCTTGTGGTGTAAGTAATGCCATATTAATCCTCCTTTTACTGCTTCATATCGGATTTGATGAGTTGAATTGCTTTTTTTCTTTTATCACACATCTCATGCTGGGTCGTGCCGCTGCATATCAGGGTATAGGTTGGTCTTTTCCCCCAACATTTGAATATTTCCAACCCGTTTGATTCATGGAATAGCCGGTAGTCATCACCGCCTGAAAGCACATGTTCTCCAACAGGGATAAGTTTTCCATCAGATGCCATCAGGTGCTCATAGTTACATTGTTTGCCAACAGGTAGAGGTTTGTTTTCCCTTATATTTCCTGCAATAGTTTCCATTAGCCATTCAAGCAGGTTTACACCACTACTGTGATATACTACGGTAGGTGTCTGGCTGGGAAACCGTGCATCAATCTCAATAACCCGGATTCCTTCTGGGGAGAGTATTGCTTCCACATCCATGATTCCTTTGAGGCACAGATTGCTGGCCAGCAGGTGTGTTATTTCCCTGAAATTTACATCCGTCTCCATCGGGGTGACCCGGTGGCAATCATGTTCCTGGTCAATATGGACCTGTGTCTGCTGACCGATCATGAAATTGTTCCCGTCACCCACCACTTCCAGTGAAACTACCGGTCCGGGTACATATTCTTCAATGACCATCGAATCATCAATGTCTGCCAGTTCACTTTCGTTGTCAATTATGCGCGCGCCCCTACTGCTGCTCATGCATGGGGGTTTCACAAAATAAGGAGGGGATTGGGGTTTATCTGAAGGGATGGGTATGTCGATCGATTTGAAATATTCCCTTGAACGCTTTTTGTGCATGCTGGTATCATAAGCGGCAAAATCGAAAAGAAGAGGGCAATGTAGTTCTGGTTCTATTTTTTTCAAAAAGAGAAGGGTGCCAGGGTTTTCATTTGTCGGAATTATAGCATTTGAGTGGCGGGATAATTCGATGAGCCTTTCCGGCTTTTCTGTAATATCAAAGCAAAAATGCTTGTCCACACTATTACGTATCAGAGGCTTGTTTTTCCTGTCGATCAGATGTACCTGTATCCCGGATTTCCTGGCAAGATAAGCCACCTCGAAGCCCTGCAACTTGCCCCCAATCAGACATATCGTTTTCATTCTACCTTCCCAGTATCTGATTGAAATCTTCCTGTTTTCCCGGTTCCATTCCCATGCTCTGAAGCTTTTCCACCACACTCCATGCATCACGGTTGCGTTCTGTCAGTTCCCTGTCATAGTTAACCACGCCTTCCAGTGCCGATCCGGAAGGAATGATGGATGTCACAACGTTTGCTCCGGCATCCAGGCGGTAAACCATACCTTCCATGCCTTCAAGGTCAAGGGAAGCAGGTATCAGCCTGTCCGGGAACATGAGTCTTAGGATCGATATGATTTTCAGTTCTGATTTGCTGCTTCCGGGTTCTCGGCTTGCCAGAGGTGTGCCTTCCTGGGGTACAAATGTCATTACACGTACCATATTGGGATTTGACTTACGCAGGCCTTTGAGGGATATCAGGGTTGATTCGGCTTCTGGTTCGATTTCGGTAAGGATCCCATCCTCTACACAGTAACCAATTTCTTTTGCATCCTGGCGGCAGTTTATTCTCTGGTCGTATTCCTGGCCTACCCTGAGCTTGTTGTATAATTCCTGGTCATAGGTTTCCTGGTAAAGTGCCAGGAAATCGGCTCCGTTATCATACATCTGTTTGAGGGTCTCTTTCCCCACAACTCCCGGGGAGATCATTATCGGAAGGCCCAGTTTGTCCTTAACTTTCCGCACAGCACTGACCAGTCTTTCAGGGTGGTCATGATAATAAGGGTCCTCTCCCATTGTCAGGTCTATCATGTGGACAGGATCATTTTCAAGCGCCTCGCAGACCTTTTCGATCTCGTCGGGAGTAAGCCTGTAGCGGTGGATATTGTTCTTACAGTTATAGTAGCAAAACGAACACTGATTCTTGCAATATGTTGAAAAATACACAAAACTGTACAGGAACACCTTATTTCCAAAAAAGTTATCACGGACCATGCGTGCCACATGGAACAACTTCTGCATCTCTTCTTCATCCTCTATGACCAGCAGGTCTCTTATCTCCTGGTCCCTGAGCTGGTATCCTTCATTTATTGAGGATGCAAATTTATCCAGCTGTTCATTGTCCATGTTTTCAAACAAATTATTCACCTGAGATTAGTTGTAATTCCGTTATAGTATGATATAGACCTGCTTGAACGCTTGATGTTTGTGTATTTGTGCTTGACCTTGAGTAATCTTTCAAGTCCCATTCCTGCGCCCATCCAGGGTTTGGTCACTCCCCAATCCAGATCCTGTGGAATGGGTCCCACCACGGCTGAAGATATTTCCATGTCTCCATGCATTATGTCAATTGTATTTCCATACACCATGCAATTATCCGCGATTACCTCATAATCGATTTTCAGATATTTTAGCAATTCATCAATAATTTTCAGCAGATTTTCTCTTGTGCATCCCGAGCCCATCTGGCAAAAATTAATCATTGTAAACTCTTCAAGATGCTCCTTGCCGTCGGATTCCTTCCTGTAGCAGGTGCCTATCTCGAATATCTTGAGGGGGTCGGGCATTATGTTATCAAAATTGTGCAGGTAATTGTATAATCCCGGGGCAAGCATGGGCCGCAGACATGTGTTATTATCCACCCGGAATATCTGTTTGTAGAGGGGATCCTCTTCTGTGATTCCCATTCTTTCAATGAATTTAGCCGGGATCATGATTGAAGTGCGTACTTCCATGAACCCCTTTTCTATTAAAAAGAGGGAAATATCCCTTTCAAGCTGGGCCAGCTGATGTCTGCGGTCCTTCTCATACATATGACGCAGATCTTGCTTTCTCTTTTTGACAAGTTCTGTCTCCAGCTCCTTGAAGGGCGGGAGTTCTTTTACTGAACTAAAGTCATCTGCAGGGCTAAGCAGTGTTGTAATTCTTTTTTTCTGGGCAGGCGTGTAATCCGGTTTTACAGGCTTTTCTTTTTTTGTCTCTGCAACAGGCGGCATTTCATTTGCCTTGCTGGAAACAGCTTTAACCACTGCTGCCTCTGGAGGTTTGTTCTTTTTTGTTTTTGAAGCTGTGACAACGCGTGCCTGGCTTCCCCTGCCGAAATCTTTTGTGACAAAACGAGTAATACGCTCATCGGAAAGTTTGCAGTTTTTGCATGCTTTGCGATATTTATTGTTGCGTAGCGCCCTTGCAGAGCGACTTCTTCTGGAATTACGTACTGTAAAGCGGCTTCCGCAGTCAGTAGTGATATGAATATGGTTCCTCGACACCTCAAAGTTCTTTACACCATGAAGTAACCCATTCCTTGAGAGCCACACTCCGTTGGTGTCTATAAGTAAATCTAGTGGTTTCCTTTCCATAGGGGATTGCTCCGGCTATAGGGGCGACTTCTGATATCTACATTTGCTGAGGCGTCTAATTTTGCAACATATCCAGACCGTCACTTTCTATTTTACTGGCGGAAACCCCGGGAATCTAACCCGGCTGAATGGATCTAGAGTCCATTTGATCTACCTGATCAGGTTTCCACATGATAATCTGCTTTATTTCTTAGAATTTGTATTTAAATTTATGGGTGTGTGATGGGAATAACAGTGCCTAACAATGCCTAATAAATATATGAAGCTCTGCGCCTCATATATACCAAAGACTTCATTCATACCTGAGGGCATCTACTGGTTTCATTCTCGATGCATTATAAGCAGGAACCACTCCCGATATGATACCTACAAACACTGCAATGCCGATTCCCATTCCTATAAGATCGGGAGCTACTGCCATACCCATGGAAGATCTCATCATAGATATTCCAAGCATCGGCATGAGTGCTGTAAGTACAAAGCTCAGCAGGATACCAAGCACCCCACCAACAAAGCCTACCAGTGCGGAATTAATCAAAAATATCATCATAATATCCCTGTTCTTAGCGCCTATGGCTTTCATGGTACCTATATCCTTAGTTCTCTCCATCACAGACGTAAACATGGTGTTTGCAATTCCCACAGAACCTACCAAAAGGGAAACTCCCGCTATGGCTCCCAGAAACATAGTAATTGAATCCATTATCTCAGTTGCAGTATCTGCCATTGAAAGGGAATAAGAAACACTGAAATCTCTATCATCCTCATTTGCGATATGACGGGATATCATAAGCTTTTCTTCGATAGTATTGACTATTGTTTCTACATGTTTGGTATCAGAGGCTTTGACTATAATTGTATCATAGACATCTTCTTCAGCATCATCTATTATATCCACGGCTGAATCTATTGGCATTATGATCGAATTGTCACTTTCACCTTCATCCAGCACACCCACGACCCTGAAGTTTTTGCCTTCAATTGTAAGTGCACGGTTAAGACCTATCTCCTGATCAAATATTTGGTGAGCTACACCGTAGCCTATAACTACAACATTATTATCCGCAGCTTCAAGTAGCCTGCCGGATTCCATGTCATAGGTTACAGTATATTGCCAGACCTGCGAATCAACACCTGTTACGGAAAGTTCCGCCGTCTCCCCCATAAAATAAACATCCATATCTCTTCCATAGACCTGACCATAGATGTAGTCGATGTTTTCAATTAACTTCATCGCGCGTATATCCCTATCAGTAAGCTCTGCATCAGAAGAACCCGAAGAAGCTTTCGTATATCCCGGAGTTACCTGGATTGTTGTGAGATCCATATCTGCAAATTGTCCTTCCATCTCTGCAGACATGCTGTCACTTAGTGCCATAATCGTAACAACAGAACCCACACCGATAACAATACCTATTATAGTAAGCCAGCTTCTGAGCTTGCTGTGTATTAAAATATTCAAAGCAAGTTTGAAACAGGTACTTAGTCTCATTCTTTATCCTTTCCCAAGATCTTGCCTTTTAGCATTCTCAGCTGTACCCCGATGGGTTCACAATTACCTTCTTTCTCCATTTTTTTCTTTCTGTAAAATACAAGACCACCAGCAATAAGAATCAGGGCAACAGCATACAGATAAGTATTACTTCCTGTTTGACCCGGTCCCTTAGACCCTGCTGTGCCCATAGTACCTGAAGTAAGGTCTTCAATTTGAACTGCCTTTTCAACAGAAAGCCTCTGACCGGTGGTATCAGTATATTCTATGAGAACCAGAAGTTCATTGGCAGAGTCTCCTTGCTGCTGCATAGCTTCACCGTCTTCTGCTGTCACTTCGGCATCTGAAGCCATTGCACCTGTCCTGGATATGGAGAAGGAAGTAACAGTATAGTCACCCTTTTCAAGGTTACCAACAATCGATGAACTGCTTCCTGTAGTTACAAAGTTATCCTGTTTAGGTATCGAGAGTTTTACAGAATAGGCTTCATTATTACCGATATTTGCAAGAGAAAGGGAAACCTCCCCTCCGTCACTCTCGGAATAACTCAGATCAAAATCTGTTTTTCCGCCTACGAAGATACCCGCTTTGGTCTGTATGGTGGAATTATCACCATCATAATCTTGGAATTGCAGTGTAATATCAAGCTGATATAATCCGGGATCGGCATTTACATCAGCCATCACAGAATATGACACATTGGCAGATTCACCCACGCCTAAATATTTAATATACTTGCTTGTTGATGAGTATACAGGTAATACAACTCCTGTCGGTTCTTTCCAGGAAAATTCCATGTTTTTAATCGGTGCATCACCTGTATTTGTAATAACAAATTCAAGAGGTTCCACAGTTGCAAGATCTATATTTGACTCACTTATCGTCACAACCTGGGCATATTCCTTACCTTGAATGTCGATATTTATAGGTGTTCTTTTTCTTGCATCGCTTCCGCTATCCTTTACTACCACATCAATATCATAGGTGTCTTCTGCAACATCAGGGTCAACTTTTAGGATGAACTTGAGAATGGTTCCGTCTTCCTCATCCTGCCGGGCTTCCAGAAAAGAGATTCTTTTTGTCAGGGATTGTCCCGATATACTTGTAAAAGGATACTCCGGGTCCAATGAAACTACTATATCTGAAAGGTCTTCATCTCCTACATTCTGGATACTCAGGGAGAGTTCTACTGTCTCACCTGGTCTTGCAGGAGCCGGGCTCTGGGTTACTTTACCTACCTCAATACCACTAATGCTTGCAGAAATATCTGCTGAAGCAGTTACCGGTAAGATTAACAGTATCAATAAAAACGAAAAGTATGCCAACTTATTCATTAAAAACCACATCGTCTTTTACTTATTATTTCTTATCTCTATTCTTTCAATTGTTCCATCCAGAATATGGACAACACGATCTGCATATTCCGCAAGCTCCGGGTCATGTGTGATCATAATTATTGTCTTGGACTCTTTTTTATGCAATTCACTCAAAAAATCAAGGATATAAGTACCGGTTGTACTGTCCAGATTGCCGGTGGGCTCATCTGCAAGAATTACCATCGGATCCACCGCCAGAGACCTTGCTATTGCAACCCTCTGCCTTTGCCCACCTGATAACTGAGAAGGCAAATTGTATTTTTTATCAGAGAGATTTACAATTTCAAGCAGTTCTTCTGCTTTTTTCCATGAATAATCAGCATTCTCTTCCTGAAACTCAAGAGGAAGCATAACATTTTCAATAACATTCAATATAGGAATGAGATTGAATTGTTGAAAAATAAAACCGATCAATTGCCCCCTGATCTGTGCAAGCTCCGATTCCTGCATTTTAGATATGTCCTTACCGTTTAACTGTACGATTCCTTTATTTGGCATATCCAGACATCCCAACAGATTCATTATTGTACTTTTACCACTGCCGCTTGGACCCAGAATTACAACAAATTCTCCTGTTTGAATCTCCAAATCAATATTTTTCAATGCTGCAAATTCGGTATCTCCCATCTGGTAGATTTTCCATACTCCACTTAGATGCATGAGAGAAGCGGATTGAACCGGGTGTGTTACTGGATAAGTTCCTTTGCTTTCTTCCATAATTCACCTCACAAAAAATACAACAATCACTTCCAGATGAAACAAAAGAGGTGCAAACTTTCATCTGGAGTGATTGTTGGGTGGTGGTATTTGCCTGTCTTCTCTAAAACAGGGCAATCTCACATGAACAGTCATAAATATAAACATACTTATTTTAAAAGATCAGAAAAGGGTATTTATGAAATAATGAAGCTTTATTAAGCAATTAAAGACAAAATAGAAGATTTTAAATCACTTTAAAACTTATCTGAGACATGATAATGATTTAATAAGGCAAAGGCACTATAATGCATATAACTTATATCTGGAATTACCGGGAATATTTGATACGAAAAGAGCATCATTAATTTCATTCCAAAATAAAAATGATAATGTATTAGTGGAAGTTAGAGGAAAGGTTTTCTACAGAACCGTTTTTTAATTCCTTTTTGAATTTGTTTCTTCTCATTTTTTTAATGATTCGTTTAAGTGGAAGTTCATCTTTTACCAATAAGGCAGCAAAAATCAAATAAGTTTGATTGTGAACCCAAATCTCCACTTTCGTCAACAAACATATGCAACAGGTGAAGAAGGAAATAAATAACAAAATATTTAGTCTTTGTCGGCCTGTGTCAATGTGTGGGGCGGGACGTAAAAGACCATTTCAGTCTACAGAAAGGGCATACATAGGGCCACTATGGTCTTTAAATCCTTACAGATAAAATTTACTCGTTAACTGAAAGAACTTTTTGTATGGGTTTCTATGTGGGCCTACTTCTAATAAAGATTATAGTAAAAAAACATTGAACATTTAAAATTTTCTAAAATATTTAAGTGGACCGGTCGGGATTCGAACCCGAGGCCTCTACCATGCCAAGGTAGCGATCTTCCGAGCTGATCTACCGGCCCACATTTGCAATTCACAGTTGCAATCATTACTA
>Ga0182237_100005_pt1 | contig 171782 bp, 162 predicted proteins | sample hydfratesGB_TF_B_FD_132457 | JGI IMG/M metagenome (GOLD analysis project Ga0182237, IMG submission 132457) | Subsurface microbial communities from deep shales in Ohio, USA - hydraulic fracturing test GB_TF_B | ecosystem: Environmental > Aquatic > Deep subsurface > Shale gas/oil reservoir >... | reverse complement strand
TATTTTTCATAAAAGATTTATATATGAAAACCTTTTTTCTGGTTATTGTATTAACCTCACTGGGAGATGACAGGGTGGAGTCAATATATTTCTTACAGATTGCACTTGCTGTGCTTCTTATGACTATTATAGCTCATCTGCTGAGTATGCGTTTTCGTATGCCTATATTGATCTTCCTTCTGATTGAAGGAATAATCGCAGGTCCTGAAGTTCTTAATATATTGGATCCCATGATTTTAGGTGAAGGCCTCTCAGCAATTGTTGCCCTTTGTGTGTCTGTCATTGTTTTTGAAGGTGGCCTTCACATTGACCTTCATTCTATACGTAGTATCCAAAAAAGTGTACTAAGACTTGTTATATTTGGTATTGTTATAACATTTATACTAGCCACGGCTGCCAGTTACTATATTGCAGGACTACCTTTGAATATTGCTGCCCTTTTTGGTGCACTTGTAACAGCTACCGGTCCAACTGTAATAACTCCACTTGTAAGGAATGTCAATGTTCCCCATAAAGTTAGCAAGATACTTGAACTTGAAGGTGTTCTCAATGATGCTGCAAGTGTCATATTGGCGGCACTTATTTTTGAATTGATTGTCTCACCTCTTTCCGGCTTGGAACTTGTCAGTTTTCTCATACAACGAATAGGAATGGGACTGATTTTAGGGCTGGCCAGTGGTTTTTTGCTGCGAAGTATCCTTGGCAAAATGCTTCTTACTGAACAAACCGTACGGTTCATTACCTTTACAATGGTGATTGCCACCTTTGTGATTGCTGAATCTTTTGCCAATGAATCGGGAATTCTTGCCGTTGCAATATTTGGTATTATGGTAGGTTCATCCAAAGTTCCCTATAAGTCTGCACTAAAAGAGTTCAAGGCTGATCTTGTATTGATGATGTTGTCTTTGATCTTCCTGTTACTTGCAGCATTATTGCGTTTTGATTATATTATACAGATAGGGCTTGTGGGTGTAGCGGTTGTAATGGTTTTGATTTTTGTAGCCAGGCCAATTTCTGTATTTCTTTCTACCAGGGGTACATCTTTTAATCGGAATGAGAAATTATTCGTTTCCTTTGTTGGTCCAAGGGGCGTGGTTCCAGCTTCGATTGCAACCTATTTTGCAGTAAAGTTAAATTCAATGGGGATGGTAGGCGGTGATGCCCTTGTAGGACTTATATTTATTACCATCATCATTACGGTTTTAATGACCGGTTCCCTTGCCAATCGTGTAGCTAAGTTCTTAGGAGTGATTCCAATGGAGATACTTGTTGTAGGTGGCGGTGAGGTTGGACAGATTCTCGCCGAGCGTTTTGAAAAGAGAGGGGAAAATGTAGTGGTTGTAGACCCTTCCGAAGAAAATTGCCAGAAATTGATGAAATCTGATATAAGAGTTGTGCATGGTGATGCGGAAGATATTAATGTCCTTAAGGAAGCAGGAATTGATCATGCTAAATATGTGGTTGCAACTACTGATGAGGACAATACTAATCTTTTGATTTGCCAGATTGCCAAGACCAAATTTAATTTTGATAAGGACCAGATCGTTGCACGTGTAAATAATATTGAAAATCTTCATGCTTTCTGGGACCTTGAAATAAGAGCAATGAGTCCTGCAATGACAACTGCTCTTGTGCTGGATAATATGGTTGGCCGTCCTCATATGTTCTCCATGTGTGAAGTAGAGGAAGGAGCCGACATCATAGAGGCACATGTAAGTAATCCCAAAGTTGTAGGCAAAGCTATAAGGGAACTTAACTTGCCTGAAAGCAGTCTTCTGCTTATGGTTAGAAGAGGTCAGGACTCCTTTATTGCCAATGGAAGTGTCGTGCTTGAATATGACGACATTGTAACTGTAATTGGTGAAGGCGATTCAGCACAGAAGGTTGCAGACCTTTTTGAGCGTTGATTACTTTCAGTCCACTTCAAACATCTATATATACCCAAACGCCATATTCGTCTTTGCCTCTCTAGAATTAAAAACAAGAGGTCAAGGTGATTTTATGGAAGATATTGCAAAGAGTATACAGACCCAATTTAAGGATATGGGAATAGAAGTTCCTCTGGAAGAGATTGAAGAACGGCTAGATAAACTTGTTAACAAGTTCAAAGTTCCTGCCAATGAGGCACGAAAAAATACTGTAAATGTTTTACTTAAGCAGTATAATGTCAACAAGAATGAATTTTTCAACCAATCAAAACCCGCAACAATGTCTAATATTGCGGATGTGAAAGCAGACCAATGGGTAAATGTCGACATTAAAGTACTACAATTATGGGATAATTCAAACAGTTCAATTTCCCAGGTAGGTCTCGTAGGCGACTCTACAGGTCGAATAAAATTTATCAAATGGTCCAGGGATAATCTTCCTGACGTTGAAGAAGGTAAATCATACCGTTTTAGTAATGTGGTTGTTAATGAATGGAATGGTAAGCTGGAATTAACCCTGAATCGTACCAGTTCTATAGAACCGCTTGCAACAGATATTGATGCAGGTTCAACTTCGGCTGGTGCTTCTGAAGAATGTCAGGTATCAGATCTGAATCAGGAAAATATGTGGGCCAACATTGAAGCCAAAGTTGTTCAGTTATGGGACAATTCCAATGAAGCAATTTCCCAGGTTGGCATTCTTGGGGATGAATCCGGTACTATCAAATTCATCAAATGGTCTCGTGATGATCTGCCTGATGTAGAAGAAGGTAAATCTTACCTTTTCAGTAACGTGGTTGTCAATGAATGGAATGGTAAGTATGAAGTTACCCTAAACCGCACCAGTAACATTGAGCCTCTGGAAGAAGATATTGATACCTCCTTCCAGCCCCAGGGGTCGGCTGAAGACCGTTTACTTTCAGAATTACGTCAGGAAAACATGTGGGCCAACATTGAAGCCAAGGTTGTCCAATTATGGGACAATTCAAATGATGCAATATCCCAGGTTGGCATTCTTGGGGATGAATCCGGTACTATCAAATTCGTCAAATGGTCTCGTGATGATCTGCCTGATGTAGAAGAAGGACATGTTTATCGTTTCAATAACATTGTTGTCAATGAGTGGAATGGAAGCTATGAGGTAATTCTCAACCGTACTACTACAATTGAACCTCTCTCTGAAGAAATAGAAGTGGGAGCTAATAGTTTCCAGGGTGCAATGATTGATATCCAGGATGGGTCCGGTCTTATTAAGCGCTGTCCTGAATGTAACCGGGCACTTACAAAAGGAGCCTGTATGGAGCACGGTAAGGTTGATGGGAATTATGACCTGCGTATCAAAGCTGTGCTTGATAATGGGGAAACTGTGCAGGATGTTCTTCTGAACAGGGAAATTACCGAAGAATTGACCGGTATCACTCTTGAGGAAGCAATTAATCTTGCAGCAGATGCCCTTGATCAAACGGTAGTGGTAAGTAAAATGCGTGAGGACCTTGTGGGAAAATATTATTGTGTGGAAGGATCGCTTGCTGATCGTTACTTAATAGCAAAATCCATTGAACCATTATCCACTGTTGATATGGAAAAGGTTGATGAGCTTATTGCAGATCTGGAGGTGGCCTGAATGTCTACCTATGTACGTGAAGTAGCAAAAAGAATGTTTGCAAAAGAGTTTAGGAATTCGGATCTCTCATTCAGGGAAGGTGACGATGTTTATTCTCCTCAGTATCTGTTAACACCAACCGGGGCCAGGGTAAATCGCCTTTTTATTGTAGGGACTCTTATCGAGAAGGAAAATATAGGCAATGAAGCGGAATACTGGAGAGGTCGGGTTACAGATCCTACAGGTACCTTCACAATATATGCAGGTCAGTATCAACCGGAAGCAGCACAACTGTTGTCAGAATGTGAAACTCCCGCATTTGTAGCTGTTGCAGGCAAACCCAGTGTTTATGAGACTCCTGATGGGGACACTATTACTTCCATAAGACCTGAATCCATAAGCATAGTTGATGGTAACACACGGGATATGTGGGTTGTTGATACTGCTATTCAGACAATTAACAGATTAAATGATCTGGATGGTTCGGATACATATGTGACTCGTGCTAAAGAACATTACAACACCGATAAGGGAAGTTATTCATCCATGGTACTGGATGCTTTGAAATCCCTGAAAGAACAGATTTGATGTGTGCTTTATGCACACCTTTTTTTGCATAAGTATAATAAATGAGTAAATCTATTTTTATTCGGGTGATATTTGTGAAAACTTATCTGCTGGTGTGGTTTAACAGTGAAGGTGCCAGTCCCTCTGAAGTTAACCGTCGCCTTCTGTCTCTGGGGTTTAAACCAATTCAGGGATATTATGACTATGTCTATGAATGGGGCAATAATGTTCATGTTGAGGATATCCTCCAGTTTGGGGATAAAGTACACCTGAGCCTCAATGGGCTTGGAGTTATATTTAAAATAGAAACGATTGATGGGAAAAAGTAAACGGATTAATTGTCCGCTTTTTCTAGTTCTCTTGAAAATCCGACAAATCCACAGGAATTTCCTTTAATTTCTATAAATCTTGCTTTTACTTCACCGTTTTCAATATTTAGTTCGGCGGCCATAGGGTCTGACATGCGGGGCGATGTCGGAGAGCCGGGACACAATACCAGTACATCTGTTTTTTCCAGGATTGGGCTGTGAATATGGCCGAATATAAGCACATTAACACCCATTTCAAGGGCTTTGTAGCGCAGGGCAGTTGTATCGTTTATTGATAGGGCGGCTTCGTGGACCACGCCGACCCTTATGCCGTCAATGTCAAGTTGCAGGGTTTCGGGAAGAATCTCTTTTAACTCGTATGTATCAGAATTTCCATATACTGATTTGAGTTTCCCTGTATCGTTGAAAGCCTTATAACATTCTAGTGTAGTAAAATCCCCTGCATGTATTACCATGTCATATCTGTCAATCAGGGTTTTCAAATCAGGAGGAAATTCTCCACTTTTGAGATGTGTATCTGAAATAACTAGTATCTTCATGTTTTTACCTTAATGGAGACTCAGGTCTACAAGTTCGTATTCCAGGTTTTCCATTTCAAGTTTACTCATTATAGTCGGGACCTGCTCATCGATTGCAAGCACAAGGGATGAAAGCCCATGGAATGCAGCTTCTACGACCGATTCCTTGGCCCCATACATAACATCGGGTTGACTTCCAATTTTTTTGAGTGCCACGAGCGATTCAACTCCAATCACCGCTATATAGTCCTTTGATTCGGTGAGTTTTTTCAATCGTCCCAAATCTACATTTCTGGACCCCTGTCTTTCGCTGCGGGGAATCTTGCAGACTGTAATACTTGCCGTTTCCAGATCGATCATCCCGGTAAGGTTGGTGACACCTACATCTTCTCCTTCTTCTGCATCAGATACGGTGACACCCCGGGCATCTGCTTCTTCTTTAGTGTCAACATATAGCAGACCGTTTCTCATATGAAGATAGACCTCTTCGCCTTTATCCAGATTTTCATCGGCAATAGCAGTCCAGGTAGATACATGGCTTATGATATCACTCATTACGAATTTGGCATATCTTTTCATGTCAGCAGCATTTTCCAGGACCCATTCTACTCCATTTTTTGTAATTCTGTAACGTACCCTCCCATCAGAATAAATATATCCTTCAGATGTAAGTTCCTTGATATATTCTGAAACTGCCTGGGGGGTTACTCCGACTTTCTCTGCTATTTCTTTCTGTCTGACATTGGGTTGATGGGCGGCAACTTCGATAAGTATCTGGAATTTGGTAATGCCGCTTTTACTCTGGAGAATGTCAATCATTTCTTTTCCTCATTTATTTTCAATCTCTGGCCCATAACCGTTAACCCATTTGCTCTTCTTGCAAGGGATCTTATGTATAATGCACTTCTGTTGAGCTTACGTGTAAGAGCACTCATAGAATGGTTGCCACTTTCTACTTCCTTTTCAAGTTCTCCTATCAGATCTTTTATCTCTTCGTAAGGAGTGAATGTTAAAGTAATTATTTCACTGAGGTCGTCAAAAGAACACTGGAAATTCGCCTGTACTTTTGAATACGATGAGTGATATTCCTTATCCGGTTTTTTTCCAGGTTTGGGCATGCGCCACTGGCTTTCCAGTAACCCGCATTTCTGGAGTATATCGATACTTTCCTCTGTGTCAATTCCCATTTTTTCGTCAAGCTGGCCTTTTGTCATCCACTCTGAACTGAGTGCGTTAAAGACATGTTTATGCTCCTTTGATCTGAATGTTTGTAGGAGGGGTACCATTTCAGATGGGTCGTTTATTATTCGGGTTCTCCTGGGCATCACAAAACCTCATATGTAGGTAATTGATTCGATTTAGAAAAGGTTAATACAGCTATACTAATATGGTCTTAAGATTAATAAATGTGTTGTAGTATTTGTGTTGATACTTATCGCAGTTTTTTCCTTGTACATTTATACCGTTACATTTATTCAATCCTGTTAACAATACTGTTCAGGTATTATGACAGAGGCACTGTATTCTAAAATATTCAGGTTGCTTGATAACCGACAGCTTTCGATCAGTGGCATCACGAGAGACCTCAAATCAGAAGGTATTGATGAGCATCGTTTGATCATGACCGGTTATTTGAGGGCACTGAGAGATCTGAAAAAACTTGATGAAATAGAGGTGCCTCCATCAAAGACCTATAAACTTCCAGATAATGCTGAGAAAGAAGAAGATAATATTTATTCTCTTATAGGTCATCATCTGAAGGATGTTCCTGCATCCAAACGCATCTATGTAGCAATCTATGTATTTTCTTCTCTGTTGGAAAGGCCGGTTTTCAGGGCAGAGTTAAAATCGATGGGTTTTCATGAAAATACGATCATGGATGCAGTGCAAAAGGGCAATCCTATCATAGAAATACCTGAAAAAGACATCAAGATCCTGCGCAATTCTATTACCCGGATATCCATTCCCTCGGTTGACCCTGCTTATGAAATAAGCGGGAAAGATAATGATAATCTCCGGTATGTAGGTATAGTCCTCCTTCCGGTGCTCAAGGCGCTTATGAATCTGGAAGGCCTTGTACCCAAGACTAAACAAACAAAACTGGCAACTTAAAAGAAAGGTAAAAAAGAAAGGTATAATCCCCTTCATTCAATATAAATAGCCGGTCTCATTGGTGCTGCAAAGCGGGCTTTCTTTTCGGGATCATACGTCTCTGCACCTTCCCTGGCTATCTGCACTTCACAACCAATTTCCTTTTCAAAGAAACTTATTGCTTCTTGCAGCGTTTCTTTTTCGTCCAGGTTGAAACCGTATACCATCTCGAATTTCTCTTCTTTCATGGCCTTTATGTCATCAACAACTTTCTTTGCAAACTTGGGTATTTCTTTACCGTAAGGTCTCATTTCGGGATCCTGCATGAGATTCTTTATGAGAATTCCCGGGTTGAGATTTCCCTGTTGCTGGAGTTCAAGAGCCTGCTTAAAAGCTTCTGATTTCCATTGGGAGGCTGTATAGAGGACAAGTTTTTGCGGCTTTATACCGGTGACTTTTATTATTTCCTCAACATCTGAAAAAGTGTTGCTGATCAGCTCTTCGCCGGCTTCGGCATCCCTGTCGATAAGTTGTGGGTCATACTCAGGATATTTTTGCAGGGACACATAACCTTGCGTTTCTTCCATTTCACTCCAGATTTCCTCACATATGTGGGGAGTGAAAGGTGCCATCAGGCGCACCCATGTATCGAGTATATCATACTGGAGGGTCTTTCCTCCTCTTCTCTGATACCATTTCACATCATTAAGAAGCAGGAAGAAAGAATTCTGTAGGGCCTGCCGGGTGCGTATACCTTTAAGGGCCTCGTTTGTTTCACTGATACGCTGCTGCAAGCGGCTCTGTATCCACCTGTCTATCAATTGTTTTTCCCTGTAGGTTCCAGAGGTACATTTGGTATCGATAGTATCTTTTGCAAAATGGTAGAACCTGTCGATCTGTCTCCTGGCGGACTCGATGCCACTGTTCTTCCAGTCTGCATCCTGTGTTTGTTCGGCACTGGACAGGATATACATCCTGGAAATATCCGCACCATAATCTTTCACTGCCTCACTGAGTGTTAGCAGTGGTCCCTTGGACTTACTCATTTTCTGTCCTTCTAGAGATACAAAACCATTGATTGCAATGGCACGAGGCCAGTTCTCTTCTTTGAATATCGCAACATGATGGAAAAGGAAGAACAGGAGGTGGTTGGGTATCAGGTCTTTTCCTGAGGATCTGAGATTGACGGGATACCAGTAATTGAAATCTTTTCGCATGCTTTCAATTACAGAGATATCAATTCCACTTTTTTCTGCTGCATCCTGCACCCTTCCCTTTCCAAGAAGCACATAATCAAAGAGTTCGGGCACCAGTTGCTCGGTCTTAATATCTTCAGAGAGAAACTTTGCAACTATGTAGTAGGACATGTATACCGTGGAATCTCCCAGGGATTCGATCAACCAGTCCTTATCAAAGGGCAGGCGTGTTCCGAGGCCTTTTTTACGGGCGCAGGCTTTGTCTTTAAGCCAGTCAACTTTATTATTGAACTCCACCCTCAGTTCTTCGGGGATTATATCCATATTTTCTATGCAGCGGTATACTTTATCCTTCCATTCCGGATTGGAATAATTGAGGAACCACTGGCCCTTAACCATGTTTACTACACATGGGGTTCCACACCGGCAGACCACAGGTTCACTGAATTCATAGAATATCTCGCCGATTTTCTCATCGATCAAATCCTGTGTAAGAAGATCTTTTATCTTTGAGACCCTTGTGCCTGCATATTTCCCGGTATTTTCTTTCAGGGTACCTCCGTGGAATTCCCGCCGATAGACCATTTTTGTTGCAGATTCGGCTTTTGGATCATCCTGGTCCTGTACTCCAAATTCCTCCACCGCTTCAACTGCCGGATATTCTCCGTATTCAGGAACATCGATAAGGGGTATGAGCTGGATGTTCTGGAGATTTTCTGTAATACCGTATTCTGAAAGGTCTCTATCATAAAGGTCCTTCAGGGCCAGATAATCATAAGGTGCATGGGCGGGCACACTCATAACAACTCCGCTTCCGTTCCCTCCCCTGACAAAAGATGCCGGAAGGGTGATGACTTCCGAGTCTGTCAATGGGTTTTTGGCCTTTATTCCGATGATGTCCAGGCCACTTATTTTCCCTATGAGTTCGACTCTACGATCTGTGTAGGTAAGTTTGTTGTATGCTTCTTCACTTACAATCCAGGTCTCTTCATACTCGTCGGTTTTCACTTTCGCCTTGACATATTCCACATCAGGGTTTATCCAGAGGTTGGTGACCCCGAATGTGGTTTCCGGCCGCAGGGTAGCACAGGGTAATACCATGCCATCGTAGGTGAATTTGATCAGGGTATAATCCACGATAGTGGCTTCTTCTCCCCTGAGGATGTCATGGTCTTCCACAGGATTGTCATCATTGGGGCACCATTTGACAGGGTGTGAACCTTTTACAATCAGTCCCTTTTCGTAAAGCAGATTGTATTGCCATTCGATGAATTTTTTATATGTTTCATCGGTCGTGGTGAACTTTCTTCTCCAATCAATGGAATATCCAATGGATCGCATGGCTTTTTCTGCTTCCACACTGAAATATTCCACGATTTTTTCCGGAGAATCAAGTCCTTCAAGGATATTCTTCGGAATGCCATGGAACTTAGAATAGACTTCCATCGTCTGGGGTTCCCTGTTGGCGATTAGTTCAGCAAGTCCTACAATGGGCGTACCGGTTACGTGGAATCCCATCGGGTAGAGTACATTGTATCCCTGCATCCTCTTGTGCCTTGCAATAACGTCCCCGATGGTGAATGTCCTGGTATGGCCTGCATGCAGATTCCCATTGAGATATGGGTAGGGAACAGTTATGAAATATTTATTCCGGCTGTCAGGTTCGGCCTCGAAAACTTTGTCCTGAGACCATATATTTTGCCACTTTTTTTCAATGATGGCAGGTTTGTAGTTCTGCTCCATATTCATTTCCCCTCAGTACAGGACCTTTCTGATAGCCTCCATTGTGGCATCAACTACAATGGGTTTTGGTGCAACGGATATTACTTCTTCCGGGTCCTTGAGAAGATGTCCTGTAGTCACGCAGACCACGGATTCATTTGCACCTATTACTCCGGTCTCTACAAGTTTTTTCAGACCGGCAACAGAGGTGGCACTTGCAGGTTCAACGCCGATTCCTTCAAGTTGTGCCAGGTCTATCTGGGCTTCCACCAATTCATCGTCAGTAACACTTTCCGCACCACCATTTGATTCGGAAATTGCTATAAGGGCCTTTCTGGCATTAACCGGATTCCCTATCCGGATTGCTGTTGCGATAGTTTCGGGATTCTTTTCAGGGGTAATATCAGTTTTTCCTTCCCTTACGGCTTTTACTATTGGGCAAGAACCTTCAGTCTGTATTCCCATCATCTGTGGGACTTTATCTGTAATTCCCAGTTTCTTGAATTCTTTGAAGCCTTTATGGATGGCAGTAATGTTGCCTGCATTACCTACCGGAAGTACCAGCCGGTCAGGCATTTGGAAATCCAGCTGGTCTGCGATTTCAAAACCTATTGTTTTCTGTCCTTCCAGCCTGTAGGGATTAATGGAGTTTAAAAGGTAGATCTTTTCCTCATCGCAGAGTTCTCTTACAAGTTCCAGAGCATCATCGAAATTGCCGCGTATGCTAAGCACCTTTGCGCCATGCATCAGGGCCTGCGCAACCTTGCCCAGTGCAACTTTCCCTTCCGGTAACAGTACAACAGCAGGAACTGCCGCTTTTGCACCGTAGATGGAAAGGGCTGCGGAAGTATTACCTGTAGATGCACAGGCAATTGTTTTCATCCCTAATTCCAGGGCTTTGCTGACACCTACGGTCATACCTCTGTCCTTGAAGGAACCGGTAGGATTCATGCCTTCATGTTTGACATATAGTTCCCTGACACCAATCTTTTCGGCTAACCTGTCACATTTATAGAGAGGTGTGCCACCTTCCTGTATTGTTATAGGTTTTCTGTCAACAGGAAGAAGTTTTGCATATTTCCATACAGAAAGTGCAATTCCCTCTAAATCTTCCCTTTTAATATCAATCTGAGAATAATCATAAATTACATCAAGCAAACCGCCGCATTCACAGGTATACAGGACCTCTGTTTTAGGATATTCCTTACCGCATTCGATGCATTTTAAATAGTACATTGGAGTTCTCCTGATAGTTTTAAAGTTTTAATAGGGTGAATCTTATAACCTAATCAATTCCAATATAAATAAAGTACTCGGAAATGGCGCCTGACCCCTTCTATTATGTAATTGTTATTAAATCTGTTGAAAGACCACCGTTATCTTTATTGTAGGGAAGCCCCACCTATCCACCATGTACTGGAAGACTGTTCAGGGTACTCTTTTTGTTGATGACTTGAATGCTTTTTTGCAAAAACTGAATGATATTGCAGATGAACATGATGTTACCATACAGGCAATGGATGCAGGCAAAATAGCAGGTAGGGCCCATATCGAACTTGCAATAAAAAAAGCCAGAAAAGCATTCGATTCCGGCAGCAATGTGGCCCGGGACCTGGGGGTTGAAATTCTCCGGTATGCTTCCGGAAAACGACAGATTGTTGAAGCTTTTTCTATGGGTATGAAGGAAGGGGATATTTCTGTTGTTTTTCTTGTCCTGGGTGAAAAAAATAATGTAGATGCTGTTTTACCTGCACTTGATTCAATGGTCTCCAGGATTGAAGTGGTCGGTTATTCAGTCCAAAAGGAAGAGGCTGTAAGGGCTCATTTCAGAATCGGTTCTGCAGAGACAGATGCAATCGGTGTATCGCGGATACCTGACATCGTGCTGGAGCGAGTGTCACTGGTGGACATCCTGAAATAAGTCCATTGGTAAACTTATTAATAAGTACATACAGATTATTCATCTATATATCTATCAAATGAGAGGATTATTAATGCCACACCCGAAGACTGCAGAGAATATTATGAAAAATGCCGGTCCGATAGAAAGTGCCTTACTCCCCAAACTGATCCATGTCACAGAAGCTGCTGCTATTGCTGCTGCCCATCAGATAGGCAGGGGTGACAAGAATTATGCCGATCAGGTATCGGTGGAAGCAATGCGCAGGATGCTTAATTGCCTGGATATCAGTGGTGTCATCCAGATCGGTGAAGGTGAAAGGGATGAAGCACCAATGCTCTATATTGGTGAAGAAGTCGGTACAGGTAAAGGTGACCTTAAGGTAAATATTGCAGTTGATCCGCTGGAGGGTACCAATCTATGTGCAGACGGTGTACCGGGTTCCATCTCAGTTATGGCCATGTCCGAACCCGATGGTTTGTTCCACGGTCCAGATGTCTATATGGATAAAATCGTGGTAGGTCCACAAGTCGTAAAGTATGAACGCGAACACCCGGGAGAGGAAATTGATCTGGACGCCCCAGCAATTGACAATCTTGAGATAGTGGCCCGTGCTTTAAACCGCAGTGTAGAGGAACTTGTGGTTGTGATTCTGGACCGTGAGCGTCATAAGGATAAAATCGAGGAAATCCGGAAAACCGGTGCCAGGGTAAATCTGGTTTCCGACGGTGATCTTATGCCCGGCGTATCAACGGCTATACGTGGCTCAGGTATCCATGTGGTAATGGGTTCGGGTGGCTCGGGCGAAGCTGTACTTACAGCCTCTGCAATGAAGATCCTGGGTGGTAAGGTGCTTGCACGCCTGGTTTTACCTTCAGTTGCCAATCGCAAACCCGATGATGTAATTGCACGGGAGGTAGAGGAAAAGATGCCCCGGCTTAAAAAGATGGGCATAAACGAAGACAACATGAATGATGTTCTTGACACTGAAAAACTTGTACCCGGTAAAGATGTAATCTTTGCTGCAACTGGTGTGACCTCCGGGCATTTCCTCAAAGGCACCAACCTTTTTGGTTATGGGGACGCAAGGGTACATAGTATATCAATGGGTAGTTCGGGTGTTGTCAAATTTTCAGATTCGGTATATATACATGATAAGGAAAGCACGCCTCTCAGGCTATAATATGGAGATTTTGTTCTGTTAAATATACATATAGCAACCTTTGGCTGTACGGCCAACCAGTCCTCTTCCGAGATCCTTGAGGCTAAAGCGGTGGAGCTGGGCCACAGGCTTGTATCTGAAAGAGAAGCTGATGTGATCATATGCAACACCTGTACAGTCAAGGATACTACAGAGCAGAAGATATTGCACAAGATCAAGGAATGGGGCCTTCAGGGCAGGGAAGTAATTGTTACAGGTTGCATGCCTCAGGTCCAAATGGACGAAATATTAGAAAATAATCCCGAGGTTCATGTCCTGGGCATGAATTCCCTTCTTAAGCTCGGAGTAATTCTCAACCGGGTTCATGAAAGGCTGGGGGGACTTTCACTGAGGCCCATGAGTGTCTTTGATGATTCTCCTGAAGGTTTACTCAATGTACCCCGCAACAGGTCGAGTCCGAATATCCATATCTGCCAGATATCACAGGGTTGCAATAACCGTTGTTCCTATTGTATTGTTACACTTGCCAGGGGTCCCCTTTACTCCTTTGATGCCGATTCAATCGTTACAGACATCGAGCAGGCTGTTTACGAGGGCTGCAGTGAGATCTGGCTAACATCTCAGGACAATGCTCAGTATGGTTTGGATAAAGGAATTAATTTGCCTGCCCTGCTTGAGAGGATTACTGCAATTCCCGGAGATTTCAGGCTACGTGTGGGTATGATGAATCCTGCTTCAACACTTGAAATTCTGGATGACTTGTTAGAGGCTTATTCCAGTGAAAAGATCTACAAAGTTTTGCATCTTCCCATCCAGTCAGCTTCGGACAAAGTGCTTGGCAGGATGAAACGTAAACATACAATGGAACAGGCCAACAGGATAGTCGAAAAGTTCAGGGATACATTTCCTGAAAGTACCCTTTTCACAGATATTATTGTGGGTTTTCCGGGGGAGGATGAAGAGGATTTCGAACTTACACTGGACTGGATTCGAACCTATCGCCCCGATAAGGTAAATATTTCACGTTACACACCCAGACCGCACACTGAAGCATTGCAATTCAGAAATATAGATACACGTATTGTTGTGGAGCGCTCGGGCAAACTCCATCGGCTCTGTAATCAAATCAAACTCGGAAAAAAGGAAGATATGGTAGGAAAAGAAGTTGATGTATTCATCTCACAACAGGCAAAGGTAAAAGGATTGATGTCCCGCACTGCTTCTTATAAACCTGTTGTGATCCCTGAATCAGGTGAATTTAGTCCCGGTCAACGTTGCAGGCTGAAGATAGATGAAGCAACCCCGGGTTACTTTATCGGCCATCCGGTTTAAGATTATCATTTTCACCTGTTTGCATTCTTTTAACGATCTCCCGGTCATAGGATTTCACGATATCACTGCGGGTTATTATTCCTATCAGGGTAATTCTGTCCTTTCGGGAGACAACAGGTAATCTGCCCACATCATGGGCTGCCAGTCTTTTGAGTACGATATCAAGGGATTCATCAGGATACGCAGTAACAACATTTTTACTCATTATTTGGGTGATCGGTTTTTCCAGTTCTCCTTGCTTTACTTTGTCGCGCATATCATGGAGGGTAACAATTCCTGCAAGTTTTCCCTGATTGTCAAGTACAGGAAAACCTGCATGTTTGCTTTTATGCATCAGATTAAGAAGATTGGCAGCTGTGTCTTTTACATTAAGAAATAAAACATCTCTTACCATATTATCCCTTACAGTTAGCGATTCCATCACATTTACCTCGGTACCGGCTCTGATAACGTGTCCTCTTCTCCTGAGCAATTCTGTATATATCGACTCTTCATGAAGGTGAGTTGATATTACATTGCTGATTACACAGGTCAACATAAGGGGCAGGATAAGGCTGTAATCACGGGTCAATTCAAAAAGGATAAGCATGGCAGTCAGGGGTGCATGTACAACTCCCGCAAAAACTGCCCCCATCCCTACAAGGGCATATGCTCCCGCAGGTGCTGTGGACAGAGGAAAAATATAATTCACCAGTTTTCCAAAACCCCCTCCCAGCATGGAACCCGCAAAAAGGGCTGGTACGACCGCTCCCCCTGAACCCCCTGAACCAACAGTGAAGGCAAATGCCACTATTTTCAGGACAAGCAATATCAACAACATTTGCATGGCAAGTTCGTTGTTGAGGGATTGTTTGATGACATCGTAACCGATTCCGAATATCTGGGGATAGAAATAACCGATACATCCGACAACAAGTCCGCCAAGGGCTGGTTTTAAATAGGGTTTTATCGGGAGTTTTTCAAAGGAATCCTGGGTGAGATATGTACACTTTATGAATATTGCAGCCACAATGCCTGCAAGTAGACCCATAATAATGTAGAGTACTGGCTCGCGGAACGGGCTCTCCATCCCGTAGTAGGAAACCTGTATGGGCTGAATTCCAAAAATGATGTCAGTTACAAGAGTAGAAAATACTGAAGAAAGAACTACCGGTATAAGTGTCCTGGTCTGTAATTCTCCGAGAATTACCTCTACTACAAAAACCACTCCAGCAAGAGGGGCATGAAATGCCGCTGCAATTCCTCCAGAAGCCCCACAGGCAATCAATGTCCTGAAACGGTTGTCCGGACTTTTCAGCAGGTCGGCGACCGTAGCTCCTACTCCGGTTCCCGCAAGTATACCGGGAGCTTCTTTGCCCACCGATCCTCCTGTGCATATTGAGATCATTGAAAGGAATACTTCATAAAAAGCAAATTTGCTCTTTATCTTCCCTCCCTGAAGAGCTGTTGCCTCTACAATCTCTGCAACTCCACACCTACTTTTTTTCATAAATTTATAGGATATAAGGCCAACGCATAATCCTCCGGCAGCAGGGAGGAGGATGATATATATGGGCAGGCTATTATTCGGAGTGTTGAAAAAAAGGGTTGTAAAGTAATAGGTAACCTGATCATAGGCCACAAAAACCAGGGCTGTTATTATTCCTATTATTATGGCAAGGAAATTAGAAATGAACCCTTCGGTATAATACCGATCCTGTAACTCGTTTTTGAGGTTATTCAAAAAAGGTCGCCTTCATAAATAAGAAAGTAATAAGGAAAGGACTCCTTATTTATGTTTTCTTCATCATTTCGAGTAAGTCACACACCTTTTCAATAGTATCGTCCAGTGTCTTGGTGCCTGTCTCATCCTCGCTGAATGGCTTCTTGACAATGCCGCCGAAATGTCCGCCATCTCCCACAACAACCATTCCATGAATATGCATCCAGTCCTGGATTACCTGTATGGTCTTTTCCTGTCCCCCATTTCTGGAGCCACCAATAGCAATACCTGCACCAATCTTATCGCTGAGCTTGAAATTATGTCTCCTGAGCAGGACGCTTCTGTCAAATAGGGCCTTCAGCTGGGCAGTGGGACTTCCGAAATAGACCGGGGAAGCCACGATAATTGCATCCGCTTCATCCAGTTTTGGATAGATCTTTTCCATATCGTCATTGATAGGACATTCCTCGCTTTCCCTGCAATTGCCGCATGCAATACAGGGTTTGACTTCCATCCCTGAGAGGAATACCTTCTCAGTGTTAAATTCTCTTTTTTCAGCCATGGCGAGGACTCTGTTTATCATTTGTTCACTGTTTCCGTTCTTTTTAGGACTGCCTGATATGCCCAGAATTTTCATAAGATCACCTGACTGCTCGTATAGGTTTATGTTGATATTAGCTTTTGGGTGACTTTGGTATAAATTTATTAATCATAGGCCCTTCTCCTTATTGTAAAGAGGGAGCCGGGAATAATCATGTTATCCAGTCTTTTTAATCCTGATTCAGTGGCTGTGATCGGTGCATCAAGGAAAAAGGGTAAAGTGGGAAATGCTGTCCTTTCCAACCTTGTAAAGGATTTCAGAGGAAATATCTACCCTGTCAATCCCGGTGAGGAAATGATAGAGGGCCTTACATGCTATGCTTCCATCCTTGATGTGGCCGATGAAGTGGACCTTGCTGTTGTAGTCGTACCTGCAAAAGTAGTGCCTCCTACACTGGAAGAATGTGGAAAGGCAGGTGTGAAATACGTGGTGGTAATCTCTGCGGGGTTCAAGGAGGCAGGTATTGAGGGAGCTAAACTTGAACGCAGGTCCCTGGAGATTTGTAAGGAATACAGAATTCACATGGTAGGTCCCAACTGTCTGGGAATCATGGACCCGGTTGCAGGTCTGAACGCCTCTTTTGCTGCATCGATGGCATATGAGGGCAATATTGCAATGATGTCACAGTCCGGTGCCATATGTACTTCTACCCTTGATTGGGCAGAAGCCAATGGAATGGGGTTTTCCAAATTTGTAAGCCTTGGGAATAAGGCTGATCTGGGGGAAAACGAATTTCTGGCCGAATTCCGGGACGATCCGTCGACCTCGGTTATTGCAGCCTATCTGGAAGGTATCAAAAATGGGTCACAATTCATTGAAATTGCCAGGGATGTTTCCAGGAAAAAACCTGTGGTTTTGGTCAAATCAGGACGTACAGCTGCCGGTTCCCGGGCAGTATCATCCCATACAGGTACTCTTGCCGGCTCTGATCAGGCCTATAATGCCGCTTTTGATAAAGCCGGTGTGATTCGTGCGGATACGCTGGAAGATATGCTGGATTACATAAGGGCATTTTCAACCCAGCCAATCCCTTCAGGCAGGCGAATTGCCATACTCACAAACGCAGGTGGTCTGGGTATTCTCACGGCGGATGCATGTTATTATGAAGGTCTGGAGCTGGCTTCTTTATCTGGTGAAACAATTGAAGGCTTACGTGAGTTTCTGCCGGATGCTGCCAGTTTCTACAATCCTGTGGATGTATTGGGGGATGCAAGTGCAAAACTCTACGGTGATGCCCTTGAAATTGTGTTAAAAGATCCAAATGTGGATGGTGTAATCCTGTTGACTTCTCCCCAGGCGATGACTGATGTGACAAGCATCGCCAGGATTGTAATTCAAAAAATGGAAAATTCTGATAAACCGGTACTTTGCAGTTTTGTAGGAGGTACACGGGTTATGGAAGGCAATTCAATTCTTGTAGCAGGGGGAGTACCCAATTACACCTTCCCTGAAAGAGCAGTTGCCAGTATGGGTGCCCTGTGTGATTATGGGGAAAGGCGAAGTTTAACTTATCCTTTACCCAAACCGGTTCATTCGGACAGGAAAATGGCATCTGCACTGCTCGATGAAGCAGCAGCAAAGGATAAAAAAATCCTGGGGCTTGAATCATTTGATCTTCTGAAAGCTTATGGTATTCCAGTTGTGGAAACCGGGAAGGCTTCCACTGTGGAAGAAGCGGTGGAGGAAAGTGAAAGGATTGGTTACCCTGTAGTTATGAAAGTCCTGTCTCCTGACATTTCACACAAGACCGATGTTGGAGGTATCCGGCTTTCACTAATGAATAAAGATGATGTCAGGCGTGCCTATCATACAATGATGTCGGATGTAGGTCGCTACATGCCTTCTGCAAGAATTACAGGTGTACAATTGCAGAGAATGATTGAAGGTGGCCGGGAAGTGATAATCGGTATGAACAGGGATGTGCAGTTCGGCCCGCTTCTTATGTTCGGGCTGGGTGGGACATATGTAGAGGTCCTTAAAGATGTATCTTTCAGGCTTGCCCCACTCAATGAAAAGGATGCTCACTCAATGATTTCTTCCATCCGTTCCTATCCTTTACTTACAGGTGTAAGGGGAGAAAAAGCATATGATGTGGATGCGGTGGCGGATGTCCTTGTGCGTGTTTCCAGACTTGTGGAAGATTTCCCGCAGGTCCTTGAGTTTGAAATAAATCCGTTGATGGTCCTTCCAGAAGATGAAGGTTGTTTTGCTATGGATATGCGTCTTACATTGAAAGAATCAAATTGATAAAAGGGAGGGTTTGTATGGCTTCAATACTTGTAAGTTCTTCTGAAAATTATTCTGGTAAAAGTTCGATATGCAGTGGCTTTGGCTTGATTCTTAAAGAGCGTGGAAAAAGTGTGGGCTACATGAAACCGGTGGGTAACCTGCTGGTTGATGTTGATGGTGTTCTCTCCGATGAGGATGCAGAACAAATGCGGAATCTGCTGTCTCTTGAGACCCCCCGCAGTTGCATCACTCCGATTATGCTTACCGAGAATCTTATCAATGATGCTCTGCTGGGAGTGGAAAAACACCTGGAAGAAACCCTGAAACAGGCTTATTCAGAAGTTTCCAGGAGTAAAGATATGGTTCTCATAGAGGGTGAAGGAGGTATCGGTAGTGGTGCCATGTACAATTTGTCAGATCCCCAGGTAGCTTCCATACTGGATAGTAAGATCCTGCTGATTACCCGTTTTGATTCGGTTAGTGCAGTGGACCGGATTCTCTGTGACATTGAACTGATAGATGACAGGAATATGCTTTCAGGTATCATTCTCAATGAAGTTGAAGAAGACAAATTAGGAATGGTAAGGGATATGGTCGTACCCTTCCTTGAAAAGAAAGGGGTGAAGGTATTTGGTGTAATTCCCCGCGATCATACACTTGGAGCGGTTTCTATAGCAGAAATTGTGGAAGATTTGAGAGGGGATGTCCTGACGGGTGCACAGGAAATGGGTAAACTTGTTGAACATTATCTTGTGGGTGCTATGGAAGTTAATTCAGCGATCAAGTATTTCAGGCGCACACCAAACAGTGTAGTAGTGACTGGGGGGGACCGCGCGGATATACAGATGGCGGCTATAGAGGCCGGGGCAAGGGCATTGATCCTGACGGGCAATCTCCGGCCCAGCGAAGCTGTACTTGGAAGTGCTGATGAAGCAGGCGTGGTTGTTGTACTTGTAAAGGGTGACACTCTTTCCACGATAGAAAGAATGGAGAATCTAATCGGACATGCCCGGATTCAGCAGAAGACCAAGATTGAAACAATCGTTAGACTGATTGAAGAGAATGTGGATGTTGACTCTATACTGGATTCAGCAGGTTTATAAGAACATATATAATATGGATATGTATATAGGGGCTTGGCTGAAGTAGCCTATGTTAATGGAAAGGTTGACTGGTGATGGATACCGTGCAGGACAAGGATTATTTCACTATTGATGATTTTGATGTTGACGACAAAACAATTCTGGTGCGAGTCGATATCAATACCCCGATGGACCCCGAGGGCAGTATTCTGGATGACCTGAGGATAAGCAGCCACATTCCCACAATAAAGGATCTTGAAGATTCACGGGTAGTATTGCTTGCCCATCAAAGTCGGGCGGGAAAAAGTGATTTCACAACAATGCAACCCCATGCAAAAAGACTAAGTCACTATCTGGGCAGGGAAGTGGAATACGTAGATGATATTTTCGGCTCTCATGCCCGTTCAAGGATTGCAGCAATGGAAAAAGGGGATGTGCTTTTGCTCGAAAATGTACGTTTCTATTCTGAGGAAACTATTTCACGATCTGCCAAAGAGCATGCAAGCACACATATGGTGAAAAATCTAGCTCCCCTTGCGGACATCTTTTTGAATGATGCTTTTGCAGTATCCCATCGTTCTCATCTTTCTTTAATGGGTTTTACACATCTCCTTCCCTGTGGTGCAGGCCGTTTAATGGAAAAAGAGATTACCTCTCTGGACATGGGAATAAAGGGAGGGGGAAGACCCTGTATTTTTGTACTGGGTGGTGCCAAGGTTGACGATTCCCTTAAGGTTGCTGAAAATGTACTTTCAAATGGTGGCGCTGACCGCGTACTTGTGACAGGTGTTGTTGCAAATGTAATGCTGGCTGCATCAGGTTTTGATATCGGGAAAGCAAATAAGGATTTCATTGAATCCCAGGGCTACCTTGAACAGATAGACAGGGCAAAGAAAATTCTTGACGATTTTGACGGAAAAGTGGGTTTACCCATAGATGTAGCATTGAATGATAACGGCAGCAGGATCGAAGTATCGGTCGAAGAAGTCGGGGATTCAGTACTCCCAATCAATGACATAGGAATTGAAACGATTGTTGCTTATTCCAGGGAAATCAGTCAAGCAGGCACTGTAATTCTCAATGGACCAGCCGGGGTTTCCGAACAGGATGGATTTGAACTGGGGACCTATGAGATTGTAAAAGCTGCCACAGAAGCCGATTATTCCATTGCAGGAGGCGGGCATATTTCTGCCGAGGTGCGGAATATGGGGTTCGATCACAGTTTATCCCACATAAGTACAGGAGGCGGCTCATGCATCGACTATCTTGCAGGCACTCCCCTACCCGCAATCGAAGCCCTTAAAAAAGCTGCTGTCATAATATCTAAACACGATTGAGTGGAGGTAATATTATGCTTGGTCTGGATGAAGGCAAGATGGCGGTAAACCTTGCCCGCAATACTATCACTGAATTTCTTGAGAGCGGTACTAAGCTGGATCCGGATTCTATGTCCCTCTCTCCGGTCTTTGAAGAAGAGCGCGGCGTTTTCGTAACCCTCTCCATGGAAGGAGATTTGAGAGGCTGTATTGGTCATCCCTATCCAGATTCATCCCTGAAGGATGCAATTGTTGATTCTGCCATCTCAGCATCAACAAGGGATCCGCGTTTTCCTCCTGTAAAGCTACAGGAGATGTCTGTAATCACGGTCGAAGTTACTGTACTGACCCCGCCTGAAAAGATTGATGCGGCTGCTGCAGATTTGCCCGGTCTTATAGAGATAGGCAGGCATGGGCTTATAGTCAAACAGGGTTTCTATCAGGGTTTACTTCTGCCACAGGTGGCCCCTGAGCAGGGATTTAATGCTGTGGATTTTTTGAATCACACCTGCATAAAAGCCGGACTTTCACCGGACGCATGGCTTACAGGCGCTGAAGTATACTGGTTTGAAGGACAGGTCTTTTCTGAAGAATCCCCTGAGGGGCAAGTTGTGGAAAAGCAGTTCTAAACTGCTTATCTTTTCATATTTTCAAGTTCTGTAAGTAGTTTATCGGTTGAATACACTAGTTTAATTAGGGTTTTTTCTATCATCAGGTTGACCGTACCTTCGATTCCAAGTGTACGAAAATCAGTCCTCATCCCCATTACCGGGATATTTTTAGCATAAGCATAGCCGATTTCCCAGGCTGTACCGGAATCCACATCGCTGCCTCCATCCAGTATAGCAATTACAAGATCGGCTCTGTCTATAGCTTCTGAATTTCTCCGGAACAATTCTGCAGCATCCTGTTCTTTGCGCATACTTTTCGTATCTGTTGAATCCCTCTGTGGCAGGAATACGTCATATCCTGCACTTTCGATTTTCTCTGTGAGTTGTTCATTGAAATTCTTCTCAGCCTCGGAAAAAAGAGGGCCTGCCAGGTATATTTCTTTGTAATTCATTGTTTCCCTTGCCTGCCTGTATGGTAATAACTTTAATTAGTGGTAAAACATAACACTAAAACATGAAAGATAAGGTTAATGCAGGCATAATCGGTGCCTCCGGCTATACGGGGGGGGAATTGATGCGCCTTCTTCTCAATCATCCCCATGTAAATCTTGAAATGGCAACTTCAAGAAAACTTGCCGGACAAAATGTATCCAAAAAACATGCCCATCTGGCAGGTTTGACGGATCTTGAATTTGAAGAACTTGATCCTGTTGCTGTAAAGCAGAGGTGTGATGTGGTATTTCTGGCAGTGCCTCATGGCAGTGCTATGGATATTGTACCTCAACTTATTGACAGTGACCTGCTTATTGTGGATTTGAGTGCGGATTATCGTCTGGATGTGGAAGAATTTGAAAAGGTCTATGGCATTAAACACCATGACCCCCGTAAGGTAGTATTTGGCTTGGTGGAGTTGCATCCCGAGGTAAAGGGGGAAACCTTTGTTTCCAATCCGGGTTGTTATCCCACAGGAGCCACCCTGGCAGCTGCTCCTGTTGTTAATGCAGGGCTTGCAGATATTGCAGTTTTTGATTCCAAATCCGGCATAACAGGCGCCGGTGTGAATCCAAGCCAGGCATCCCATTACCCCAACATGGCGGAAAACATCCAGCCCTACAAGCTCACAACCCATCGCCACCGGGCGGAGATCTGGCAGGAATTGAATGGCCTTGGTGGCCTTGATAGTGTTAATTTCACTCCCCATGTAATCCCTGCTATCCGCGGGATACTGACTACAGCTCATCTCTTTCTTAATGAAGAATGCTCAGAAGAAGATATCCGGCAACTATACGATTCTTTTTACTCTGACTGTCCCTTTGTAAGACTGGTCGATGATATACCTGCGCTGGGTAATGTACGTGGTTCCAATTTCTGTGATATTGGTTTTGAGATTGACACAAACAGTAACAGGCTTGTAGTTATCTCGGCAATTGATAATCTCGTAAAAGGAGCTTCAGGACAGGCTATACAGAACATGAATCTCATGTGTGGTTTCAGGGAAACCGATGGTCTATGGAATGCGGGCCTTGCGCCCTGATTTATTTGGAGGTTGATTTATGCTTGTAAAAGAAATTATGAACAGTGATGTGATTTATTGCAGCCCAGATGACAATGTGAGTGATGCTGCCAGGTCGTTGAAGGATAATGACATAAGTGGTATGCCTGTAGTGGACAACGGCAAGATTGTAGGTATACTTTCAGAGGTTGACTTACTGGCTCTGCTGGAAACTCCCGAACATGGTGACTTCTGGCTCCCCAGTCCCTTTGAGGTGATAGAAATCCCTATCCGGGAATTTATCAGCTGGGAAGATACCAAAAAAATGCTTTCAGATGTAGGTTCAATGCCGGTTCGCAAAATAATGCGCACCGGTGTATTCACTGTCTCTCCTGAAGATTCAATTGAGGATGCTTCCCACCTGATGTCCAGACACAAGATAAACCGCCTGCCGGTGGTTGAAAATGATAAACTTACAGGGATAATCACCAGAGGAGATATCATCAGGGGTCTGGGTAGTCTGTGAGGTTTGCGGTCATGAGAGCAATTGAAGGCGGTATATGTGCGGTACGTGGCGTCCATGCTTCCGGTTTGAAGGATGATTACATGGGCCTTGCACTGATTGAAGGTGCGGGTCCTTGCGCAGGCGTTTTTACACGCAATAAGATTGTAGCGGCGCCGGTAGTGTTTACCAGAGACAATCTTGAAAACCATAAATATATTGCAGGCACAATTATAAACAGCGGAAATGCTAATGCCTTCACTGGTGAACAGGGAATGGCCGATGCCCGTGAGATGGCAAAGGCTGCTGCCAGCAAACTGGGAGTTCAGGATTCCCACATCGCAGTTGCATCCACCGGTGTGATTGGCCGTTTTCTTGATGTAGGTTGGATAAAAGATCATCTGGATGAAGTTTACGGGGCACTTTCTGCGGATCCTCAGGGATGCCGCAATGCTACAAAAGCCATCATGACCACTGATCTGATGGAAAAAGAAGTGGCTGTAGAACTGGAGTGTGGTGTACGTATCGGAGGTATTGCAAAGGGTTCCGGTATGATCGAGCCCAACATGGGAACAATGCTTGCTTTTATCTATACTGATGCTATTCTTTCTGCCGATACACTGAAAAAATGTCTTGTAAAAGCCAACGATTCAAGTTTTAACATGATGGTAGTCGATGGTGATACCAGTACCAATGACATGGCTCTGTTAACCGCAACAGGTGCTTCTTCAATAGCTCCTGATGTAGCAAATTTCCAGAGAGGACTTGATTATGTCCTTGTGGAACTTGCGAAGAAAATTGCCCGAGACGGGGAGGGTGCTACCAAACTTATCGAAGTACAGGTAAACGGTGCCTCTGACCTGGCCGATGCACGCAAGGTTGCCAAAACCATTGTACGGTCACCTCTTGTAAAATCTGCAATATACGGGCATGATCCCAACTGGGGTAGGGTTGTTGCTGCAGCTGGATATTCAGGTGCCTCTCTTGATCAGGATAAAATCTCTCTGAAATTTTCGGATGGAAAAAATGCAGTTACTCTGGTGGATCACGGTCATGTGGCGGATATCTCTGCCAACAAACAACTAAAATCCATAATGGAAAGTGATACTGTCATAATTTCAGTGGACCTTTCACTTGGGGAAGCTTCTGCGGTTGCCTGGGGTTGTGATCTTACATATGACTATGTGCGTATTAATGCGGAATATACTACATGATATTGTTTCAGGGGGAATTTGAATGGATATATCTGAGTGGGATAAGAGATACATTGAGAGTTATGAGTCGATTGCACGAAATATTCACTGTGTAAACGGAATATTTGTTGCCTATAACAGTAATGTGGATGCCATCAAGCACATTGGTCCCGGTGATGTGGAAAACCTGCTGAGGAAAGTGGATGTGGATACTGTCCAGCAGAGAATATTTTCCTATCCCCGACAGATAGATTCTCCTGTAGATTTCCTTGCACGACTCCTGATTGCAATGAAGGACGGTAAAGCTGCGGAAATTCCCACCTATTCAACTGATATCCATGAATGGTTGACCGATAATCTTGTTTTTGATGAAGCCAGGATGGGGGGGCAGGCCGGGATAATATCCAATCTGCTTGCCAATATGGATCTGAATAAAGTAATTGCTTATATCCCCTGGCTTTCCCCTGAGCAGGCGGATTACTTTGTATCCTCCCCTAATCTTTTACATCCTTTTGTCAGGGAGGGGAGGATGGAATTGCTTCCTCCTGCAGAGGCCTGCAATCCCGATTATAAAGCCAAGGTCAACTGGATTATAGAATTCAATAAAGGACTCTCTGTGAAATATGCCGAGGATAGGATAATAGTTCCTCGTGATAACCGCCTGATCATTTCATCACGTCCGCCCTGGATTCGTATCGATATGTCCGATGAGGTCTATGAGCACCTTCCCGAGATGGGCAAAACCGTCGATGGGGCTATTCTCTCCGGTTACCAGATGATAAAAGAAGAATATGAAGATGGCATGACTTACAGGGATTATGTAGAACGTGCGGTAGGGGCAATAGGCCAGTTAAAAAAAGCCAATCCCGATATTTGCATACATGTGGAATTCACTTCCATACAGAATAAAATCATTCGTTCGGCAATTCTGAATGATATTGTGCGCAATCATGTCCACTCACTGGGTCTTGATACTGTGGAAGTTGCCAATGCATTGAATGTATTGGGTTATGAAGAACTTGCATATTCGGTAATCAAAAGGGGAGAAGATGCTATAGTAGCCCTCTATGAAGGAGCTGTCCGGCTGCTTCATGAACTCAGATTGCAGAGGATTCATGTGCACTCCCTGGGCTTTTATATATGTGTTGTTTCCAAAGATTGTCCAATTGATATTGAACAACATCTTGATTCCCTGCTTTTTGCATCCACTGCAGCCGCTGCCCGAGCCCTTCAGGGCGGGATAGACAGTTTTGAGGATATAAAAGCAGGTCTGGATGTACCTATATCCACACAGGGAATGGACCAAATTGACAAACTGGGTGCCTATCTTGTCAGGCAGGGAAAATGTAATCTGGACGATTTTGAAAGAGGTTGTATCTGCACCCGCAATCATGACGTATTAATCATTCCGGCCAGGGTGGTGGATCATCCCGTTGATACGGTAGGTATAGGAGATACTATTTCAGCAAGTGCCTTTGCAGCTGTGCTGGCAGGTATGTGCAGTCCGCGGGAGGATTGAATGAATATCCTTTGCGGTTACAACGCTAATATCGATGCAGTTTACAGGATAACCGGCAGGGATGTGGAATCCATCCTTGGTGAGGTGGATGAAAAGGAACTGCTGATGAAGATCGAACGCCAGCCGGATATCATAAATTCCCTCGAAGATTTCCTTGCCGGACTTATCCATTGTATGGAATATGGCAGGGGTGCAGAATGGTTCATTTATTCCCGGGATGTTCTTGATTTTCTCAAGAAACGTTTTTTTGACCGGGCAGAGATCAGAATTGGGGGGAATATGGGTATAATGGCCAATGTCCTCTCCGGGCTCAATGTGGATATGATTGTTCCCAATGTTGTTTATCTTTCCGGGACACAGGAGGCTCTTTTTTCAAAAAGGGGAATGGTGCTGCCTCCAAAATTCGAAAGCCAGAGGGGTGAAGAGGAGCCGGTACATTTTGTTTTTGATTTTCGTCAAGGGGATAATTTCGACTTATACGGCCGCAGGATAACTGTATCCCGGGAAAACAGGTTCATTGCAACATTTGATAAATTCAACCCTCAAATGACAATTTCTTCCTTCTTCAAACAATATGCAACCGCATATATTGGGGAAATGGATGGTGCAGTTGTATCCGGTTTTCATATGCTCCAACCCTCCTATCCGGATGGTTCTTCTTTCGAGGAAAAGTTATCTCCTGTCCTTGCACAGATTGATGAATGGAATTCGATGCCCGGGTTTTTCATCCATGCTGAGTTGGGTCATTTTGCGACATCGGATATCGCCAGGCATGTTTTCCTTAAACTTGCAGGAAGGGTTGATTCTATGGGTTTGAACGAAGATGAACTTGCAACCCTGACGCAGAAGATGGGTTTTGGGATAGAAGGCATACATGAAATGGATATTTCCGCAATGTTCCAAGCGGCCCGCAATTGCATTAAAGGTTGTTTGGCCAGAGCCCTTGTTGTCCATACCAGGGATTTTGTCTTTTGTCTCTCTGCTTCAGATAACCTGAATGAGCAGAAAATAGATGCTATTGATTTTGGTTTGAAGTGTGCGGCATACTTTGCTTCTTCAGGATTATTGCCGGACAGGTCCAAACTGGAGGAATGGTGCAGTCAATTCAAGCGCAGTGAATACGGTAGCCTGCAGGTTAAGAGAATAAAGTCTATTACTGGAGCCAGGCAGTATGGTTTTGGGATATGTGGTATCTTCAATGAGTATTATTTTTGTGCAATTCCCACGCTTGTGGTCAATGAGCCGGCAGTGACAGTTGGGTTGGGAGATACATTTACTGCATCTTCTTTCCTGCGCTTGCTTGAATTACGCAATAGATCCTGAAAATTTCAGGCTATCCATTCCGTGTTGCAATTTTTATATTAATTTTGGTGGATTCGAGATAAGTTTAATATAGTCTCAAGTACACTTGCCATAAGTTAAAGTAATCAGGGTTATTATTTATATTCCAGGAGTATTTTACTTATGATCGGTATCTCTTCGTTTGCTTATCACGACTTATCGCTTGGTGAAGCTTTGCAAAATATTGAACACGTTGTCAATTGTGCAGAAATCTTTTCTGAAGGAAGACATGACCTATTCAGGCAGGATGAAATCGCCTTTTCCTATGACTTGAAATATACGGTTCATGCTCCCAGTACAGACCTCAATCTTGCAAGCATTCGTGAACCTATAAGGAATGCAGCTCTCCAACTTGTGGAAGACATGGCAGGTGTTTGCAATGAAATTGATGCTGAAGTCATGGTTGTCCATCCCGGTTATTTCCCCTTTGCTTATGATAGGGATTTTGCATTTAATGCATTCCAAAAATCGTTGCCTGTATTGGAAAGGATTGGTGAGGATGCCGGTGTGCGGATATGTGTGGAAAATATGCCCAAATGGGAATGTTTCCTTTTCAGAAAACCGGATTTTGAGATAGGGGCAAATGATTTTGTACTGGATATTGGTCATGCCAACACAATGGGCAATCTGGAGGCATTTCTTGAACGTGAGATTTCCCATTTTCATATTCATGATAACCACGGGGATAACGATGAACATTTGCCCCCTGGTGAGGGAAACATTGATTTTTCGGCCATACAGGGATTACTCCGCCAAAACAATTCTATTAAGATAATTGAGAATAAATCAGCTGAAGATGCCCTTCAGAGTATTTCTGCTCTGAAAAATATGGGTATCAAATGAACAAATCCAGTTAAATTTATATATTTACAATTCACTTGATTTGTATATGAGTTCTATGGGATGCAGGATATTTCATGCACTTGGTAGTGAAACCCGGATTAAAATACTGGAACTCTTAAGCAGCAACGAAATGCATATATCTGAAATTGCCCGGGAACTGGATATATCAGTATCGGTAGTTTCCAAGCATGTAAAGGTGCTTGAAGAATCAGAACTCCTTGAGAGACATATTTTCGGAAAATCCCATGTATTAAAACCCAACAGGAAAAATATTCATCTGGCTGTTGATTCGTTTGCTCCCACCAGGCATGTGGAAGTCGAGAAAGGTGCTTGCCTTATGGAAGCCCTGCGCAATGTGGCAGATATTGATGTCAGGAAAAAGGGAGATAGGGAGATGATTGTTTCTACTGATGGGGAGGAAGGCCTTTATGTTTATGAGATTGATGGCCAATTGGGGGATAAAAACGTGAATGACTGCGTACTGGAAGATGATACAATCGTGGACTGGAAAAAGCTGGAACCTATCACAAGGATTCGGCTTGACATTCACGTCAGGGAATGAAGGTGCCCAACGAATACTTTCAATCCACTTTCTTGTCTCTTATATAGGCGATGAACTTAGTTACATGTAATGAGTATTCCTTCAGACGGCTATCATTTCACTTTGCATGAGAGGATGCGATACCTTTCCTCGGGTACAAAGTATGACAGCTGTAATCAGAGTGCAGTATGCCACGCTTTCGGGCCAGACGGGCGCTGCATTCAATTATACAAGACATTACTGACCAACTACTGTGCCGGAGAATGTACCTATTGTCCTAATCGCTGTCACAGGGATGTGCGCAGGGTTTCCCTGTCCCCGGAAGAGATTGTGAAAATTACCTGGGATTTTTACAGGAAAAATGCGATCGAAGGCCTTTTCCTTTCCTCCGGTGTTATCGGGGATCCTGAAACAACAACTGAAAAACAGCTTCATGTGGCCCGGCTCTTGAGAAATCAGGGGTTTAATGGTTATATCCACCTTCGGCTCATGCCCGGTACACCTTTCCATTTGCTGCAGGAGGTAGCCGGGGTTGCCAACAAATTCGGGGTAAATGCAGAAACAACGGGTTCTGTGAACTATTCGGAAATCTGTCCCAATTTCGATTACAAAAATGATGTCCTTCAGCGTTTGAACTGGATCTGCAAATTGATCAGGAAACAGAGGAAATTGCACAGATATGATCATAAGATCATAGGTGCCAACGATACCCAGTTTGTTGTGGGTGCCCTTGACGAACCCGACAGGGATATTGTGAATACCGTGCATGATTTCATGGAAAAATACCAGTTGCGCAGACCTTATTTTATGAGTTTTGACCCGGTACCTGATACTCCGCTTGAGAATGGTTCAACATCTCCAAAATGGAGGGAACAGAGGCTCTATCAGGTATCTTATCTTTTGAAAGATTATGGCCTGGATTCCGGGCATATTGATCAAATCTATAATGACGATGGTTTTCTTTTGAATGATGATCCTAAACTTGAACTTGCCCGGGTCAACCCGGAAATGTTTCCGGTAGAAATAAACAGCGCCGATTATTCTTCCCTGCTCAGGGTGCCGGGTATAGGGCCTATAAGTGCTTCCCGTATCCTGAGATCCAGGCCAATTTATGGGGAGGATGAACTTGCACGTATGGGTGTTGTTATAGGTCGTGCACGCCCCTTTATCAAAATTGGTGGTTCCGGGCAAACTAACCTTATACAGTTTGCAGGAGAATGCACATGATTATTCTTTTTAAGGCCACTGTAACAGGTGTCTTACTGGCCTGTCTGGAATTGAGGCAACGGCCAGAGGCAGATCTGGTTTTTGCCTGTGATCCCAAAGAAGGGGAAACGAAATTGAAAATGACCTACCCGACAGCTGAAATAATTCGGGTTGGATTCAATAGTAAGGTTGATAATCAGCAGTTGGCCAAAAGAGTTTTTCCCGATGGGTGGCACAGAATAACCAATTTTGATTCCCCTCCATTGAATTATATAGAATTGGTGCTCAGGCACAGAAAATGCAATCCTGCAGAGCTTGTGAGACTATTGCATGGGTGTGAAGGGGAGGTGGATGGTCTTTATTGTGGTAAAGAAAGACTTTACAAGCGATATTACCGGTACATGTGTGAGGTTAAAAACAATTATCACAGACTTTGCATGTTTGTGCGGCCAGTTTGCGGAGATACAGTCCTTTATGTAAATGTAACTCCCAAAAACCATGTGTCTGATATGCTTTGCAGGTGGCTTGCAGTACGCAATCCAGATAGGGCGGTAATTGTTGTTGGTGGAAAGTTTGCTTATGTATGCAATGGTGAAATCCTGAAGATGCAGCATTTCCTGAAAACATCTGTGGATTCAATACAACATTTGATTCCTTCTGAAGATTCTGCTAATCCGGAAGAATTGTGGGATACCTATTACAAAAGCCAGATGATAGACAACAGACGTAACCATTCGCTTTCAAAAAGATTACAGCCCCGCGGCGATTCCGGCTATAGTACAATGTCTAAAAAAGATCGGTATTTTGTAGAACGGGGTATTCCCACATCTACATTACTTGATTTTGTGAATGAGAAACAAGGTGGTCAATAATATGCAGTCACTGGTTGATGCTCCACGTATAGGAGAAAAAATGGCACAGCGCTTTATATCTCATTTTGGATGTGAAGAGGATGCCATGGCGGCAATTCTCAGAGGGGATATAGCCGGTATATCGGAGATCGAAGGAGTAGGTAGAAGGTATGCCATATCCCTTGTACACGATGTGAGGTCTACACAGGATGGTATTGATATCTCCTCTTTTTTGAAAACCCGGGATTCAGTCGATATTTATGAACGGGTAATCGATTCTATCAAAAATTATGCTTCTACCCCTTATGCAAGGGATAAGTTGCACACTTATATCCCATATCCTTCAAGCAGGAAAGACCTTATTGACATAAACCGGGACTGGGTTGAAAACCATATGGAATACCTCTCCATGCTCGATGATATGGATAGGATTTCAGCAAGTCTTTCCAGAATAGAACCCCTGAAAAACTCTCCTTCAATTCCCCGGATCAGGGATAGGGTAATTGTCACTTCAAATACAGATGATTACAGCACTTTAAAGGAAAAATATGGTAAAAGCATTGAGGTCCAGCTGGTGGAAGATCCTCTGGAATTTGCAGATGTTGCACGCAGTTATCCCCATGTAATTGCCATAGGAGAACCCTTCCTGGAATATGATTTTCCAGAGGATACGAATCCTGAAATAATAACAAATGCCCGGGAAATTGAGGAATGGCATATTTTACCCGAAAAACAGATTTCGTTTTTTGCTTTCAATCATGAACGAATAATGAATGCATTGGATCTTGCAATTGCACTGGATAAAGCAGGCATACCTCCAGTAGTCAATGCGGATATTTCGGCTCTTAGCAATCTCATGGCTGCCATTAATCCTGAAGGAAATATTGTTGAAGGCAGGGATGGGGAAATAGACCGCTTACATCATATTCTGGATAATGTGGATTCGGAACTTACAAAATATGTAGACCAGTGCAACCAGGAAATAAATGATCTCCTCCAAAAAAGTAGTATTACACTCAGCGGGAATGATATGTTGGGTGTTATCAGGGATGAGATGGAGTTAAAGGATATTCTTTCACGCAATATATCGGCATCTTTCAGCCAGATAATTAATGATGCCAGAAAAGAATTCATTGAAACCCTTTCAATGAAGCAAAATGAATCTCTATTAGTGGATTATTTTTTCCCCTCTGAACTTTGTTATCCTGTAGAAGCCGACATGTCCCAGTTACAAAAATTCAAAGAACAGATCAAACAGCAGATATTCCGCAGGGAAGTTACTCATAAAAGGAATATTGCATATGAGCTACACGAATTCAGGCAACCCCTGAAACAACTTGTTATGAGGTTACTTGATCTGGATGTGGGGTTGGCAGTGGCCCGTTTTGGTCATTCTCTGCAGATGCAACTTGCCGGCTTTGAAGATGAATGTGGTATGGGTCTCAAGAATGGAAAAAATATTTTCCTTTGTGAAAAGGGTGTTGCTGTGGAACCTATAGATTATTCTCTGGGCTCGATCATGTCTCCTTCGCAGGTTCCCACTTCTTCCGTAGTTCTTTTAAGTGGTGTGAATTCCGGAGGAAAAACATCCATGCTGGAGTTAGTGGCTCAATGTACAATTCTTTCCCACATTGGTTTCCCTGTGCCGGCAGATGAATTGAAGATCGGGCCGATTGATAGTTTGTATTATTTCAGCAAATCCAGGGGCACTCTTGATGCGGGGGCATTTGAAACTACCTTACGCTCATTTTCAGCTTTGAGAGGGGCGGGATCCAAACTTGTGCTTGTCGATGAACTTGAATCCATCACCGAACCCGGAGCTTCTGCAAAAATCATAGCCGGTATCCTTGAAACCCTTTCTGAAGAATCCAATACAATGGCTATTTTTGTTTCCCATCTTGCCGACCAGATACTGGAAAATACCGACGCTTCCATCAGAGTGGATGGAATTGAAGCAAAAGGACTTGATAATGAATTGAACCTGATTGTTGATCGCAATCCGATTTATAATCATATTGCAAAGAGTACTCCGGAATTAATCGTGGAGCGTCTTTTCAGAAGCGGAGGGGAAGTTGAAAGGGAGTTTTACAGACGTTTGAAAAATAAATTCGAAAAAGGATGCTAATCAGAGGCATCCCTTTGTACTTTTGACCTCTTTTCCCTCAATAACCGTTGCTTTTTTCATTGCCTGAGCAAATGCCTTGAAAAGGGCTTCGATTTTGTGGTGGTCATTGTAACCATATACAGCTGCATGAAGGGTGACTTTTGCATTGGAGACGAATGATTCAAAGAAATGCCTTGTAAGCTGGGTGTTGAATTCGCCTACTCTTTCGGATTCAAAAGTAGTGTTCATCACCAGATAACTGCGCCCTCCTATATCCACTACTACGCTTGCAAGAGCCTCATCCATTGGTATTCTTGCTTCTCCAAAACGGGCAATTCCTGACTTTTCTGCCATTATCCGGTCAAAGGCCTGCCCCATTACGATCCCAATATCCTCTACCAGGTGGTGGCCGTCTACTTCCAGATCACCTTTAGCATCGATTGTAAGGTCAAAACCTGAATGTCGTGCAAAACATACCAGCATGTGGTCAAAAAAACCGATGCCTGTATTTATCTGTGAATCCCCTTTGCCATCGATGTTGATCGTAAGTTCTATGCTGGTTTCTCTGGTAGTACGGGATACAGTGGAAATTCTTGGCATACTTACTCTCCACCAGAGATTTCCTCTCTGATTGTATTTATCGCTTCTGTAAGGGTAAAATTTCCTGCATAAAGAGCACTCCCTACCACAACACCGCAGGCACCGGTTGTTTTCAGGGTCAAAATATCTTTCAGGGCTGTAACTCCTCCAGAAGCAATCACCGGTATTGTAAGTTCATTAACCAGCTCTGTTGTGGGTTCTGTGTCCACACCTTCCATTAATCCTTCTTTGTCTATGTTGGTGAACAGAATGCTTCCTGCGCCTTTTTCTTCGAACATTTTCCCGAGCTGTACCGCGGTATACTCGGATTGCTCGGTCCATCCCTTTGTAGAAACCTTACCATTTTTTGAATCCAGGGCGACATTAATGTTTTCGGGTTTGAACTGCCTGGCAAGTCTTTCAACCAGGTCCGGATTTTGGACAGCTGCGGTGCTTAGTATCACCCTGTTAGCACCCATGTGCAGGAGGTTTGCAGCATCCTCAAAAGAGCGAATTCCGCCACCTACCTGTACTTCGACTCCTTGTCTTTCACACAGCATTATGATTTTTTCTATTATAGGGGCGTTTTTCCTTTTCCCTTCGATGGCTCCGTCAAGGTCTATCAGATGCAGTGTTTTTGCTCCCTGTCCGATCCACTTAATCGCAACTGCTTCGGGATCATCAAGTGAAATACGTTCCTTATCTGGCAGTCCCTGTATCAACTGGACACATTTCCCGTTTTTCATATCTACAGCGGGGATGACCTCAAATTCCATTATTTACTCTCCTCAGGGTATCATTCTTTCGATGGGTACAACAAGTATGTCTGATGCACCTGCTTTTTTCAGTTCACTGACTATTGTAAAGACCTGGTCTGCATCAATAACGGCATGTATTGCATGGGTGGAATTTTTTGATTCTACTTTCATAACAGTCGGGCCCGCAAGACCTGGCAGGATGTCTTTGATATTTTCCAGTTTGCCTGAGGGGGCATTCATCATAAGATAGCGCTTTTGTTTTGCATGGAGTACACTTTCAAGGGCTGTTTTTATGTGCTGGATTTTTTCTTCCCTTTGGGAACTATCGGCATTTGAAATCAGGTACACAGATGAGCTGAACACCTCTGCAATTTTCCTGAGATGATTTGTCACAAGAGTTGTGCCGGAACTGGATATATCAACAATTGCATCTGCAATTCCCACATGGGGTGTCATCTCGCAGGCACCACTTACTTTGATAACTTCAACTGGAATGTCAACATTTTTAAAATATTTCTCTGTAATATTTGGGAATTCAGTAGCAACCCGCATATTTTTCAGGTCTTCAGGGGCTTTAATCCCTGAGTCTTCAGGAACTGCAAGTACCAGCTTTGCCCTCCCAAAATGCAGATCCAGCATAACTTCAACTTCTGCATCAGTTTCATCTATAAGATCAAGCCCGGTAATTCCTACGTCTGCAGCTCCGTCCTGCACATATTCGGGAATATCCGCCGCTCTTGCGAATAAAAATGTCATATCCGGGTCTGTTGTTTTTGCAAAAAGTTTGCGGCTTGATCCCTCAAGTACCGGGAGACCTGCTTCTTTGAAGAGTTTCACGGTCGGATCGTGGAGTCTGCCTTTATTTGGTATTGCAATGCGTATCATCCTGGTTGCCTCTGGAATCTGGGTCAACATTTCCAATACTTTCATTGCATATAAAGGTTTGATGAAGAAAAAGTATCCATAAGATATCTTGTTTTCCAGTAATTAATTCACTTTCATATAGTATCCAATTTATATAGAATGGGTTTTTCATATCAACACAGATTTGATACTGGAGCCTTATTTAATTCATATTTTAGTATTTTCATGAGGTTTGGTTATGCGGAATATAAAGGTTGAGCAACTTGTCCAGACACCTGTGGAAAATCAGGAGATAGAGCTTGTTGAACGTAAGGGTGTGGGACATCCAGACAGTATATCTGATGGAATTGCAGAGGCTGTAAGCCGTGCCCTTTGTGCTGAATATATCGAAAAATGCGGTGCAGTACTTCACCATAACACGGATGAAACCCAGATTGTTGCAGGTCGTTCTTCCCCTGCTTTTGGTGGTGGGGAGGTCATCAAGCCAATCTATACTCTTCTTGTGGGGAGGGCTACAAAGGAATTTAATGGTGTGGAAATCCCGGCTGAAACAGTAGCTGTCTCGGCAGCACATGATTACCTGAGAAATAATATTGTAAATCTTGATCTTGACAGGGATATTATCCTTGACTGCAAACTTGGTACGGGATCTTCTGACCTGCGGGATGTATTTGGCCGGGAAAAAGTTCCCACTGCCAATGATACATCTTTTGGTGTTGGCCATGCATCATTTTCCGAACTTGAGCGTATAGTGTATGATACCGAAAAGCAGCTTATAGGTGATCTGAAAGGGAAATTACCTGCAATAGGTGAAGACATCAAGGTCATGGGATTGCGGGAGAAAGATGATATTTCCCTGACTGTTTGCTGTGGAATGGTTGACAAATATGTTGATGATATGGATGCCTATATTAGTTTCAAGGAACAGATGAAGGATTATATTCTGGATATTGCGGGCAAATACACTGACAGGAACGTTAATGCATATGTCAATGCTGCCGATAATACTGCGGGTGGTTGTGGCTGTATCTTCCTGACGGTAACAGGCACTTCTGCGGAGATGGGCGACGATGGTTCTGTTGGTCGGGGGAACCGGTGCAATGGTTTGATAACCCCGAACAGGCCCATGAGTATGGAGGCTACGAGTGGTAAGAACCCTGTCAATCATGTAGGTAAGATATACAATTTGCTTTCTACTCAGATGGCCCGGGATATTGTGGAAGCCGTGCCACAAGTAGATGAAGTATATGTGCGACTGCTATCACAGATAGGTAAACCTATTGATCAGCCCATGGTTGCCAGCATCCAAATAATTCCCGAAGAGGGGGCAAATTTCGCTACAATTCAGGATGATGCCGAAGCAGTTGCCGATGAGTGGCTTGGTAATATTACCAAGATCACCGATCTTGTTATAAACGGGGCAATTGACACTTTCTGAGACAAGATTGCCTCTTTTTATTCTTTTCAGTGGTTTTGAATTTTGTTTTTTATTCTTGCTTTTAAGCGCTGGTGATTTTTCCTGCGGATATTGAATTTATATGCCTTTGGAATGGGAATTCGGCGAAAAGTCTATATAAGATTGTGAGGATGAGAATATCTCGCTGAGTAATGTCCCGCCTTAACTCAGTTGGTAGAGTGCGCGGCTGTAGTATGGTTTGTGTGGATTATCCACATACCGCGCGGTTACCGCGATGCCCCCGGTTCGAGTCTGGGAGGCGGGACCAAACACCTCTTCTAAAGGGTGTAAACAAAACCCTTATATATAATTAAATGTATTTGAGTGCTGCTCGTGTGAGCGGAAAAGTGTGCCCGGACATTGTCCGAATAGTGTAGAGGTCTATCATGGGGCCCTGTCGAGGCCCCGACCCGGGTTCGAATCCCGGTTCGGGCGTACAAAACTTTTCCGAAAGGCTCCGGTTCTGCCGGGGCCAAAACTCACATCTAATTTTGTTTTCTATAATTTTGTAACAGAGTAGTATCATTATTGTTTTAAGAACACGTCTGTTCATGTGTATATACAATTACTTAGTTCTAAAACGATAATTTTTATATAGTTCTCGTCCTTAGTTGTTTCAGAATATCGGATAGAATATTGCTGTGGAACAGAATCACAGATCACTACATATTCAGATTGCTCTGTGTCTTTTTCATTTTCATAGTATCCCAACTTTGACAGTTTTATTTTTAATCAACTGAATGTCTCTCTTTTTAGGTTCTATTCTAATCTCTATGTTTATCTTTTTTCTTTTAGTCGTTCGCTAGCATCTTTTCTTTCTTCATGCTTGTTTTTATAATTTTATCCATTTTTTGCCCCATTGATTTGACAGTATCACATAAGTCATTGGATTGTGTTTTTTCTGATTTTTGCCCATTTTTTGGACAAAGAATTTGACAGCATTGTTGAATCTTCTAAATAAGCCTCTTAGATCAATTTCATTTTCTTTTCAAGCAAAAAATATCCAAAAATAGTTTAATGGAATTTGACAGATGAGCATTATTCTTATGAAAATAAGGGTTCAACGAGTAAATTCAGGCCAAAATTCCTGAAAATTGCATCCATTTTAAAGGAAAACCGATGAAATCGGAGTTTTTCACATGAAATTGTTTGGACTGTCAAATAGCTTTTTCTGACAAAAAAATGAAAATTTTGGGTTGAAAGAGAAGACATTCTCTTCAAGAAAGAGTAGAAACTGTCAAACTGGGGTAGTATCTTTTTCTACAGGCGTGTTTGCCAATGGTTCCTATGCAGTGACTGAGGTCTATTGTAATGGTGAACTATATCCGGAACATTTCACTCCTTCTCCTGTTATGGATGCAAATGAGTCTTTCTCATTGGCAGTTGAGAGACCGTAAAACAGGCAAGTGTTGTCGATGTCACTATCGATCCAACACATTTTGGATCATGGCGCATCTCTGGAAATACAGACAGGGTCATGTGCATTCAATTCAACTCTTTCACGTAAGTTTGCCCCCAATGAAACATTTACCTATAAGTGGGTAATGGGGGAGGCAGCAAACACGGCATGTGGTGGGGTTCCGGTTGGATTCCACTATTCAATCAATCCTGTAAAATCTCCTGAATTAAATATTGAGCAATCTTCTATTCTTGTAATTCCCCACATCACGGATGAATATGTTGAAGACGGGATATGGGATGATAATTATCCTCTCTCTAAATTCCTACATCCCACGATCAGACTCATCTTCAGGGTTTTCATTTGTTGGTTTTGCCAGTCCTCTTTTTGCTTTTGCAATAGTGGGTTTACTATTGCTTCGTCGCAAAAACTAATGATATTGTGATTTCTGGCTTTAAGAACAATTGAAAAGCTACAAATATTATTAGTAAATTGAAACCATCGGATAGACCTTTATACGTACATCTCTCCCTCTTATCCAATAATCGTTGATGTGATCATATGTTTTACAATATACTTCAAACACGCAATCTTGTTCCTGATGTGAACCTCATGAAGGTCGAAGCTCCGGATATAGCAAAAGCAGCGAAAGCGGGCCAATTTGTAATATTACGTATTGATGAAAGCGGTGAACGCATCCCTCTCACAATAGCTGACTTTGATGTTGATGAGGGTTCTATAACGGTAATCTATCAGGTAATGGGCAAGACTACCAAACAATTAACAACCCTCAAGACAGGTGAGACTTTGCAGGATTTTGTCGGTCCTCTGGGCACTCCCTCTGATATCCGTAAACTCGGCACAGTAGTAATGGTTGGGGGTGGTGTCGGTGTAGCTCCTGTGTACCCACAGGCACGTGCCTATCGCGAGGCAGGTAACCATGTAATATCTATAATCGGTGCCCGCAATGAAGAAATGCTCATTCTTGAAGATGAAATGGCAGAGGTGAGTGATGAACTCTATGTGGCTACTGACGATGGGAGCAAAGGCCATCACGGTTTTGTAACCGATATTGTTAAAGATATTCTTGATAGTGACCAGCAGGTTGACCGTATTGTCATAATCGGTCCGCCTATTATGATGAAAGTAGGGGCCGGTGTAACTGCCTCCTATGGCGTGGAAACCCTTGTAAACCTCAATCCAATTATGATCGATGGTACCGGGATGTGTGGTGGTTGCCGTGTATCTGTTGGCGGAGAAACCAAATTTGCATGTGTGGATGGCCCGGAATTTGATGCAGCCGATGTGGATTTTGACCTTATGATGAGCAGGCTTTCTTTTTACAGACCGCAGGAAAAGGAAGCCCTTGAAAGTTACAACAAAAAATGCGGGGATGATTGTAAGTGTCACTGAAACAGGAAATGCCTGAGCAAAAACCAGAGGAAAGGATTGGAAACTTTGATGAAGTCGCATTGGGGTACACAGAACAGCAGGCTGTAATCGAGGCGGGACGCTGTCTTGAGTGCAAGAATCCCCAATGTGTGGCAGGATGTCCTGTTAATATTGATATCCCCGGGTTTGTTTCAAGGATCAAGAACAAAGACTTTGATAGGGCTATTGGTATACTCAAGGAATCCAATGCCCTGCCGGCAATCTGTGGACGTGTTTGTCCTCAGGAAGAGCAGTGTGAGAAATTCTGTATACTTGGCAAAAAGGGCCAGCCTCTTGCTATCGGCAGGCTTGAGCGTTTCTGTGCGGATTATGAAAGGGATGCAGGAGTAAAATCCCCGGAAAAACCAAAATCCAGCGGGAAAAACGTGGCTGTCATTGGTGCAGGTCCTGCTGGACTTACTGCGGCAGCAGAACTTGCAAAAGCAGGGCATGGTGTAACCATTTATGAAGCTCTCCATGAACCGGGCGGGGTCCTGACCTACGGTATACCCGAATTCAGGCTACCCAAGGACATTGTCAGGCAAGAAGTAGATTATATCCGTAACCTTGGGGTTGACATAAAAGTGGATTATGTCATAGGAAGGATAAAAACCCTTGATGAACTCCGCGATGAATTCGATGCGGTCTTTGTAGGTACAGGTGCCGGTCTTCCCAGATTCATGCGTATTGAAGGGGAGAACCTCAACGGTGTTTATTCTGCAAATGAGTTCCTTACAAGGGTCAATCTGATGAAAGCCTATCGTTTCCCGGATTATGACACACCCATCAAATGCGGAAATAAGGTTGTTGTAGTAGGGGCCGGTAACGTTGCGATGGATGCTGCCCGCAGTGCCCTCCGGCTGGGTGCAGAAGAAGTAACAGTTGTGTACCGGCGTAGTGAGGCGGAGATGTCTGCCCGTATTGAAGAAGTTGAACATGCAAAGGAAGAAGGTGTGGTTTTCAACCTGCTTACCAATCCGGTCCGTATCCTTGAAGGTGAGAATAAGACTGTTACAGGTGTGGAATGCGTAAATATGGAACTCGGGGAACCCGATGAATCCGGCAGGAGGCGCCCTATACCAATTGAAGGTTCTGAGCATGTGATCGATGCTGATATAATAATAGTTGCTATCGGAACATCTCCAAATCCAGTTATCTTTGCAGGCTCAGAAGAACTTGAAACCACTTCGAAAGGCACAATAGTTGTTGATGAAGATGCGATGTCATCCCTGGCAGGATTATGTGCGGGTGGTGATGTGGTTACCGGTGCTGCAACTGTAATCAGCGCAATGGGCGCGGGTAAGCAGGCAGTTGCAACCATTAATCGGTATATTGAAAACCGGTCCTGACAAAAGGTTAATTGAAGAAAGGATTCATATCATTATAAAATGCAAAAAAAACGCTCTACATTTACTTTTGCTTCCGTAGGCAAAAAGAGTCGTCCAAAGACCAGGAAGACCCGAAAACGATCCGATAAACAGGTGTTAGCCGACCATATTTTCTGGTGTAACTCCTGCAATGTGCCTTTAATAGGTCCTGTCTGTGATATTTGTGGCAGTGAAGGTACGAAATTACCCCTGACCTCTCCTTGTGATGTGAGATTTGCTTCTGCCTATGAAAGAGATCTACTTGATGACCTGCTACGGCAACTGTATGATTGTAATCCTTTTGTTGACAGAGTCATACTGTTGAACAAGGTTGCAGGGGATGACCGCAATGATGAGGTACTGGTTGATGGCATACGTATCGGGCATATGTATTTTGATATACTGCAAAAGCAATTCAGGTTTGAACCCACGGATATGGGTGCCAGCGTCCTGCTAAACCATACACATTCAAAAACAGCACATCTTCATTATTCCGGTCGCCATCTGAACGGTAAAAAAATCTCCATGGAGGGTATCGACCATTTTTCCCCGGATATCAAAAATGGTGACCCGGTATTGCTGCGGTGTGGAAAACTGGTGGGTATTGGCACCTCTCTTGAGGATTCAGCTAATTACAGGCCAGGCAAACCTTTGCTTCGGGTCAAAAAAATCAAAAAGATTTCTGCAAACCTGAAACAATCAGCGCCTTCCATGGATTCTGTCATTAAGGCCAACCAATCCTCTCTCAAAAGAATAGAATCCAATGCTGTAAACATGATAAAAGGGATTGGCAATGATCCCGCCTATTCTTCCTTTCCTGTCAATGTATCGTTCAGTGGGGGTAAGGATAGTCTGGTTGTGCTGGACCTTGCCCGAAGGGCACTGGATGCCAGTCGTCTCAGGGCAATTTTCCTCAATACGGGGATAGAATTTCCTGAGACAGTGCAATTTGCACATGAGTTTTGCAATGCCAATGGCATAGAACTTATTGAAAAAAAGGCAGAGAATGCTTTCTGGGATAATGTGGAGAGTTTCGGTCCACCTGGAAAGGATTTCCGCTGGTGTTGTAAAGTCTGTAAACTGGGTCCTGCTAATTCGGCTTTTGAGTCATGCAGTGCGGAGAATCCATGTCTTGCAATTGACGGTAAACGCAAATATGAGTCTTTTTCCAGGCAGGAGACTGCTGCAACCGAGGCCAATCCTTTTGTGCCGGGTCAGCTGAACGTTTTTCCAATCAGGCAGTGGAGGGCTATTGAGGTCTGGCTGTACATCTACTGGAAAAACCTTGCTTATAACCCTCTCTATGACATGGGTTTTGAAAGGGTGGGTTGCTATCTTTGTCCTTCGACCCTTGAATGTGAATTCGAGAGGGTCAGGCAATTGTTCCCCGGATTGTATGAAAGATGGATGGCATACCTGCAAAAATGGACAGCTTCAAAAGGCCTGCCCCCGGAATATGCCGAATATGGTTTCTGGCGCTGGCAGCAGCATCCTCCTAAAATGCTTGCCCTGGCAAAACAGCTGGGAATAGCTATCACACCCGTTGAAACAGAAGATTTCAGCATAAGTGCAGTTTCCGGCCATTCTGTATGCAGTGGAGGCAATTTTTCAGTTGAGGCCCGGATACGCGGGGTGTCACTTTCAGAAGCAGCGGATGTAATGAGAATGCTGGGCAATGTCGTATATTCCCCTGAGATGGGTGTTGTCCTCATAAAGAGTCGCTCATGTACGGTTAAATTCTTTGCATCGGGTAACTTGAAAGTAACAGCTGCTGACAGGAAAGTTGCAGACAGGATGTACAGGAATGCATGTTTACAGTTGCTACGTATTGCCCGTTGCAGTGGCTGTGGGGTATGTCTCAATGCATGTACCAGAGGTTCCATTGAATTGAAAAACGGGAAAATTAAAATACATGACTCCTGCACAGGGTGTGGAAAATGCAATGAGTCCTGTGTGGTAGTCCGCTATGCTAACCGTATCATTCCTGACATTTGATGCGCTGCTTTTAACTAAACAGGTGAGAAGTCCCCTTCCGTAAGGTAAGGGATGAAAGCCGTGCTATATAAAATAAAAAGTTGCATAAGTTATTTGTAATTATAAATTTATACAGATAACTATGAATAACAATCTGGATAAGGCCAGTCATTCTGTATATTTACTACAATATTATTTTGTACAAAGTGTAGAATATAGAAGAGATATGCTGGTGAATCCTCTTGTAGTTGATTGTTTGAAAAAACCGTATATAATGTAAGTGCAAAGATGCATTCTGGATAAGATCATATTTTTTGGTTACAACTGGACAGGTTACACTGGATGTTTTGATAAATTATGTTGATAATCAGGGCAAATAATGCAATTAACAAAGAAATACAAAATTCATCCAACTGAATTACAAAAGAATATGCTTTGGGAGTTATCCAATGCATGTACATCTCTTTATAATATTGCATTATCTGAAAGAAAAGACACATGGAAAAATGATAAAAAATCCATTTCATATAAAAAACAACAGAATGATTTACCACAAATTAAAAAAGAGAATCCTGATATAAATATTCTTTATTCTAAATCATGCCAGATGGTTTTGCGTAAATTAGATGCTAATTACAAATCATTCTTTGGACTTCACAAAAATGGAGACAAAAAAGCAAGAACTCCACGATTTAGAAGTCGTAAATACTTTTTTACAATAACATATAATCAGAGTGGTTTCAAAGTAATTGGAAATAGTATTAGATTTTCACATAAAATGAATGATGAAGATTTGATAATTGATATTGAACAAGATATATCAAATTTGAAAATCAAACAAATCGAAATATTCAATGAAGATAAAAAGGGTAATGGAGATTTCTTTGTCACGATTACGTATGAACCTGAAATCAATGTGCCTTATGTTCAAAATAATCATTTTCAAGCAATTGATTTAGGGATTACCAAAACGATTACTGCAATAAATGATAAAGGAAAATTTTTTGAAATAAACAATCCACGATATGATTTATATTGGGATTCTAAAATCAGTGCAGTTCAATCAAGGCGTGACCATTGCAAAAAATACAGTAAAAAATGGCATCGATTAAACAAAACTATTCGTACTATGGTAAGAAGGAAAAATAATCAGATAAAAGATTGGCAACACAAATTATCTAAATCAATGGTAGAGAATACAAGAGCCAATACAATTATTGCAGGTAAACTCCACGTTAAAAATATGGGTAAATCGAAAAACAAAACGTTGAATCGTTCTACACAAAATAATGGTTATTTATCACGTTTCATCGAATTTCTCACCTATAAAGCAGAACTTATAGGTAAACAAGTAGTTAAAATTGATGAAAGATATACGTCAAAAACATGTTATGTTTGTGGAAAACAACATAAGATGCCATTATATAGACGTGATATGACATGTGATTGTGGTAACGTTATTGATAGAGATAGAAACAGTGCTATCAATATCATGATACGTTACCTATCACAAAATGCCAATTGGACAGGCTATGAGCATTTTGCTCATAATCTACGACAAACAGGGTTATTGACATTTGATGTATCCCAAATACATCCAATGAATGACATAACAACTCGTAGGAATCTCCATGCGTAAGTGTGGAGTAGTTCAATATAATGAAATAGTAATATGAGATAGTTTATTGGAAGACTATTATCAATAATGTAAGGGAGTTTCATGGAGCTAAAAGATATAGACGGCGTATCCGTAATTATCGAAAATAGGTGGAAAATACTTGCTTTTATTGCTTTTTTCATTGTATTTCTGGCTCTTGTGAAAATTCTTCTCCCTCTTGCAGACGGTATCGTGTTGGGTCTGGTTTTTGCCTATATCTGCAGGCCGATATATGAAAAGATAAACAGGAAAAATCATTATGGGGCATTCATTGCGACGATGTTTATCGTAACGCCTCTCGTTATCATAATAGGCACCGGTTTTGTAGAGATATTCAGACAGCTTATCTGGGTCATCGAAAACCAGTCACAGGTACTTGGGATCATATTTGATTTTATAAGGGCAATAGTGCCGAGTACATATTTTGAACATATCAACCAGCTTGTTTGGGACTCATCGCTTTCGATTCTTTCTTTTGCAGGTAGCCTGGGTTTTGTTTCGTATGCCAAAAGTCTGGGTATGTTTATGGTCAATCTGGTTGTGGCAATCTTTGTTTGCTATTTCCTGTTGCTTGAAGGTGAGAAACTGTATGCTTCTGCGGTATGTATCGCTCCAACGGGAACCCAGTTAAATACGGGCCGTTACCTTCGGGAGCTGGACCGGATACTGAGTGGAATATTTATAGGTAATGCCTACGCTGCTCTGACTGTAAGTACGATTTCAGTAATTGTGTTTTATGCCTTTGGTTTATCTCATATACCGGCACTTGCGACCCTGATATTTATTGCTTCTGTGATTCCCCTTTTTGCCGGTTATATGGTACTTCTGGCACTGTCTGTTATCAGGTACATAGAAATGGGCGCAGAGGCTGCAATTGTCTTTTTCATTGTGTCTTCTATAGTAATCTACGTCCCGCCTGAGCTTTTTCTGCGTCCGTATTTTGTGAGCATGAAATCCCAGATACATCCGGTAGTACTTGTCGTTGTATTTCTGGGTGGAGGTTTTGCAGGAGGAATAGCGGGATTCTTTGCCGCACCGGTACTCCTTGGGGCTTTGGTGGCAGCTTACCGGGTATATATTGACAATTCGAACAGTCAGGATACCGAAGATTCCGGCAAGGATTCGGATGAAGCGTGCCATAAGAACGATTCCATTTGAAAAAGGTTAATAAGGATTGTTCCAATTTATCCAGAAGACCCGAGGTGAGTTCATGCAATTATTGCTTATCCATTCCGATTATATTGAATACGAAGTGAAAAAAAGTACTCCTGTTGCAGAGCAAATAGAGAATTCCTTCAAAAAAGGCAGACTAGATGAAGCTTTGACCGCTTTCATGGCGGTGGAAAGTACTGATGAGGCAAACCCGAGAGATGTGGCTGAAAAGGCAGTTACTGAGATCAAAAAGACTGCATCCCAGGTAAATACTGACAATGTAATGCTTTATCCTTATGCCCATCTAAGTTCCGACCTTTCTTCCCCTAAGGTGGCAGTTTCTGTAATGAAGGATATTGAAAATAGCCTTATTGATTCTTTTAATGTCAAACGTGCTCCTTTTGGGTGGTATAAATCATTCAAAATCAGTTGCAAAGGGCATCCTCTCTCAGAACTTTCCCGAACTATCAACCCAGAAAGCGAATCATGTGGTGAAGTAGTAGATACAGAGGAAGAAGTTGTATCTGAAGCCCTGAAAGCCGAAAGTACGGCCAAATCTTACTGGAAGGTCCTGACTCCGGACGGTGTGCTGCATGATGTTGATGATTTCAATCTCAATGATCATGAGAATCTAGCTACCTTTGTAGATCATGAAATCTCCAAAAGCAGGGCTGTGGAAAAGGTCCCTCCTCATGTTGAATTGATGCGCAGACTTGAGATTGCTGATTATGAACCCGGGTCTGACTCCGGTAACATGCGTTATTATCCCAAAGGCAGGTTGATCAAATCCCTGCTTGAGCGGTATGTGCTGGATTCTTCTGCCAGAGAAGGAGCAATGGAAGTAGAAACACCTTTGATGTACGATATGAATCACCCAACGCTCAAGAAATACCTGGACAGGTTCCCTGCACGTCAGTATTCCATCGAATCCGATAAACGCCAGATGTTTTTGAGATTTGCGGCATGCTTTGGCCAGTTTCTGATGAGTCATGATATGACCATCTCCCACCACAACCTCCCGATGAAAATGGTGGAACTTACACGTTACAGTTTCCGTAAGGAACAGAGGGGTGAACTGGTGGGCCTGCGCAGGTTGCGGGCTTTTACAATGCCGGATATGCATACAATGTGCGAGGATATGGACCAGGCTGTCGAACAGTTCGGTCGCCAGTACCAGATGTCAATAGATGTGTTGAAAGATGTCGGGATTGATGTTTCAGATTATGAAGTTGCAATCAGGCTTACCCGGGACTTTTATGAGGAGAATAAGGAATTTATCACTGCTCTTGCAAAGAAAGTCAATAAACCTGTTCTTGTGGAAATGTGGGAGAAACGTTTCTTCTACTTTGTGCTCAAGTTCGAGTTCAATTTTGTGGATGCCCTGAAAAAGGCAAGTGCGCTTTCCACAGTCCAGATAGATGTGGAAAATGCAGAACGATATGATATTAAGTATATCGACCAGGCAGGGGAAGCTAAAAGACCTGTCGTATTGCATTGTTCACCCAGCGGTGCAATTGAACGCTGTATTTATTCCCTGCTGGAAAAGGCCTCCATGAAGGCTGAAGGGGGAGAAGTCCCAATGCTTCCGGTCTGGTTATCACCTACACAGGTCAGGATCATACCCATTGCAGAGCGACACATGGAATTTGCCGAAAAGATTGCATCACGTCTTCAGTGTCGTGCGGATATAGATGACAGGGAAGAAACAGTTGGCAAGAAGATACGTAATGCAGGACAGGAATGGGTTCCCTATGTGGTAGTTGTCGGTGACAGGGAAACTGAAAGCGGTAATATCAATGTCACTGTGAGGGAAGAATCCAGACCAAAGAAGCCTTCCAAGGTTGAAATGTCGGTGGATGAACTCAACAGCCGTATTATTGCAGAAACTGCCGGGATGCCTCAGGGTCACCTGCCTCTTGCACAAAAACTTAGCATGAGACCAAGATTCATATAATATCGTCTCGAAAATTAATTTATGGATATGGAACGTGCAATAATACATGTATCCGGTGTTGTGCAGGGTGTTTTCTTTCGCTCCTTTACCATGCAGAAAGCATCCGGCATCGGACTTACAGGTTATGTGGAAAACCTCCCGGACGGCAGGGTAAAAGCTGTTGTCGAAGGTAGTAAGGGTAAAATAGATGCCCTGTTGAATGCTCTCAAAGAAGGTCCTCCTGCATCCCGGGTAGATAATGTCGAAATAGTTTGGGAGTCCCCAACAGGCGAATTTAATGATTTCAGTATCAGGAGATAATTTATCTCCTGTCAATTACTCATTTTGGCGTCCTTTCACTTTATAGAATTCCATCTCCCTTTTAGAAAGGAAATTGAATAATATCTCAAAGGCTTCCTTGTTATAGGCATCCTGCAGACCAGGTTTGGATTGCAGGAAACATTTCAGGAAGTTCTCCTGGACTTTCTCACGGTCACATACGATTTGGGCACCCCGCTGATGCCACTGGTTTCATGCACTGTATAGACATCTTTCCAGCCTGCACTCTTAAAACGAAAATCCGGTGTTTCAGGAGGCTGGTTGTTTCTTATGATTTCACTTGTAACAATTGGTAATTCCAGCAAATCCTCATGGGTGGTAATATCTGCAGGTGTGACATTATTTTCCCTGAACCATTTCCTGTAAAAAGGCAAATTTTCTGCTGCATACTTGACAGTATATTTAATCCTTTCATCAACAAGGTTGTCCAGTTCTCCTCTTCCGAGATTTTCCATCTCAGGGTTAAAATAAGGGATAAAATCATCCTCCTTATTTATCAGCGGATAGTCTCTTCAAGTATCTCATATTCTACGGAAGAAACATCCCTCTCAAGAGAAGTGACTCCCAGTACATCTCGTAATTCTTCGATACAGTCCAGGCATACATGGACTTTTCCTATTATTTTACCCGATTCTGCATCTTTTTCGGATCCGCCCTCAATCTCGTAATCCATACATTCTTTTCCACAAAATATACAGCTCAAGAAACCCCCTCCTTCTTATTTTATTTTGAAAAGATTTGTATATATTACTTTCGACCCTTAACAGAAGGGTTATTTTTATAAGTTCTCCCTTTCTATGGCTATTGATGTCTTCTTTTTTGAACAATAGTTCTTTGACTACCTCTTCGATGTATGAAATTAAGAGAAGGTATGAACTGCTTGATGAATTGCTGAACGATCTCATAAAATGTTCTGATGAAGGTGACATTATTCTGGTTGAAGGAAAAAGGGATGTTTCTTCATTGCGCAGTCTCGGTGTACGTGGTATTATTAAGAAAGTAACTCATATTCCCCTGCTTGATCTATCCGAAAAACTGCGGAAAATGGATCGCTGTGTTATTGTTCTGACTGATTGGGACAGAAGGGGAAACATACTTGCAGATAAGATATCTACAGACCTGGAATACATGGGTGTCGATGTGGATACTTCTATCAGAAATAGATTGGTGTCCCTTGTTCAAAAAGAGATAAAAGATGTAGAAAGTCTTGATAGTCACATGGAAAAAATGAGATATACTGTTTTACAACAGTATTAGTGAAGTAATTTCCGGAAAGTTGTCCTGCCACATTTGCGGCAGTAGTAAAGGACATTGGATTTCATCTTCATTACCTTTAACTTTTTCCTGCATTGAGTGCAGATCTTACAGGAGGATGCTTGCATCATACTACCTCTCTCACGCAAGTATAGTTATGGAATCAAGGGCGTGCTGTTTACTCTATTGTCCAGTAACCGCACACGTTACAGTATTCTATTCCATTTTCGTTGACTTCCATTTTGCAATTACATTGCGGACATATGTTTAGTCTTGGCATATTATTCTCCCCATATGTCTTTGAAATAGGATCAATTCTAAAAGTAAATTATTTTATCCTATCTTTTAGTAAATTCCGTCTGGAATAATAAGATTATTTTTGCATTTAAATGTAGTGGGACAAGTCAACTTGTTTTTGTCAACTGTTTTTTCCATGTATATTTGGTCCTTCAGGTATTTCGCAGGAACGAATATCCAAAAAGCAGGATGGCTACTACAAATCCGGCGATTCCCAGTTCATTGGTTGCTGTGTCGGCTCTGGTAGCAAGATAGGCCGATGTAACCAGGATTATTGACAGGAATACATAGCTTGCGAAGTTTTCATACATCCTGTTTCTTTTAATTTCATTGGTTTTGTTCTCCAATTTTTCTATCCTGTAACCCCGGATTGTTTCGATAACGTCATCTACTCCCTGGGGCAAATTTTTGAAAATGTCAAAATAGCGATCTCCTTCAAGCTGGAAGTATTCCATCGCCTTGGCCGGGGAATATCTCTGCAGTAATACTTCTGTGATGAGAGGTCTGGCGTCATCAATAAGATTGAAGTCGGGATTTAGTTCGAGGCAAACACCTTCGATGAGGATAAGGGATCTTTCAAGTGTGGAAAAATCACTTGGAAGAGATAGGTTGTATTTCAGGGCAAGGTTTGCATAACTGTCATTCTGTCTCTGGCCCAGCGCATAGTTTTGCTTTGCTATCAAATCATCAAGATCAAGTTTGAAATGACGCACATTGATATCTTCCTTTTTTATATCCGCGATCCTCAGGAAAGCCTCAAAAGCAATATCCAGATTCTTTTTGTATATTCCGTAGAAAAGGTTGAGCATGTTGCGTCTCAGTTCACCATCTATGATTCCGATTGCTCCAAAATCAATGTAGGCAATACTATTATTCTGGATGAGGATATTCCCTCCATGCGGGTCTGCATGATACAGGCCATCGAGATAAACCTGCTTTAAGTAACTGGAACTAATCATGTGGGTATATTTTAAACGCTGTTCAGAATCCAGGTCCTGTATATTTTTCACCGGGGTTCCTTCCATATACTCCATTACAAGTACACTTTCAGTACAGTAGTCGTCGTATACCTGAGGGATATTTACATCATCAATTGATTCAAAATTTTCCCGGAAACGTTTGATGTTGCGGGCTTCATTGCGAAAATCCAGTTCCTTGTTCAATAATTCCCGAAATTCATACAGGAATTCATCAAAATCGATGTTGTTTCCAAATCCCCCGATTCTTACAATGAAAGGCTTTAGGTCTTCGATTATGGATAGATCAATGTTAATTTTGTTTATAAGGCCGGGTCTTGAAACTTTTACGGCCACTTTCTCATCATTCAGCTTTGCTTTGTATACCTGGGCAATTGATGCACTTGCTATAGGCTTTGTATCAAATTCATCAAAATATCCCATCACCTGTTCCATTGATATTTCAGGTTCACCGTTTTGGGTGCCCGGTATTGCACATTGCAGGCTTGCAAAGGAAGGCAGCATCTGTTCAAACTCAAGGGGTTTTACGCGATCCTGCAAATTTGCCAGTTCCCGTATGTAACTTGGGGGCAGGATATCGGACCTTTTACTCATTATTTGGCCCAATTTAACAAAAGTAGGTCCCAATTCCTCAAAAGCAAGTCGCATTTTGCGGGCATTTTGCTGGTTCTCAACATCGAGATAACAGGTACCACGTCTGCTGGATATGTAGTTGCGATTAATTTCTTTATATAGAAGACTGAAAAGATTATATTTCGTAAAAACCTTGAGAATTTCCAGATATCTGCGAACCTTTCTTAGCATCAACCTGTTTTTGCATCTTCCTTATTAAATATGTATTGTTATATTTTATGGAATAGGTTTAATTAACATATGTGAATATTTCTTCCCATGAACAATATAGTCATTATAAGATACGGTGAACTGTCCCTGAAAAGTCCGGGTGTGCGTAATTTTTTCGAACGTACACTGGTTAATAATCTTAAAGCAATGCTTGAGCAGCAGGCAGTTTCATATAATGAAGTTATCAGGGACAGGGGGCGTATTTTTGTCGAATCCGATGATCCGGCAGCCGCAGAAGTATGTTCGAATGTTTTCGGGGTGGTCTCTACCTCTTTTGCCCGTAAAGTCGATCCAAATTTGAAATCAGCCGCAGAGGAATGTGCTGCAATCGCTGGTGATTTCATCGCAGAATCCGAATCATTTGCAATCCGTCCACGTCGCTCAGGGAATCATTCTTTTACCTCCACAGATTTAGGGCGAAGTTGTGGGGATGCGGTTTATGAGAAACTTGAATCACTGGGAAGGAATCCTTCGGTGAATCTTGATAATCCTGATAAAGAGATCTTTGTGGAAATGAGGCAAAACGCCGCTTATGTGTTTACGGGTATTTCCAAAGGCATGGGTGGTCTGCCGGTGGGTACTCAGGGTAAAATGGTAGTTCTGTTATCAGGGGGAATCGATTCTCCGGTTGCTGCCTGGTTGCTGATGAGAAGGGGTGTAAAGGTCATTCCGGTATTCTGCAATAATGCACCCTTTTCCGATGAGGCAACCCGGCAGAAAGCCATCAAATGTGTGAAAGTGCTTAACGAATGGTCTGCCGGCAACCCCATGAAAATGTATGAAGTTCCCAATGGAAAAAATTTGCAGGCAATTCGGGACAACTGTTCTCTCAAAAATACCTGCATATTATGCAAGAGGGCGATGTACAGGATTGCTTTTGAAGTTATGGAAAAAGAAAAAGCATCAGGTATTATTACCGGGTCATCTCTGGGTCAGGTGGCTTCCCAGACAACTTTCAACCTGCATGCTGAAATTTATGGTCTGGGATTTCCTATATATCATCCGCTCATAAGTTTTGATAAGACTGAGATTATCGATATGGCTAAAAAAATAGGTACTTTTGATATATCCATACTCAGTTCTGCAGGATGTGGAGCTGTCCCTGAACGTCCGGAGGTAAGGGCTATGTATGATGCGGTAGTTGAAGAGGAAGCAAAACTGGATGTTGATGGTCTTATTGACGATTCCCTGGCAAATGCCAAGGTATTGTATGAGTTTGAGTGAAAATAAGGCTTGATAGGGTTAAACTATCAAGGAATTAAAAACCCTCCAGCCATCTTGTAAGCAGAATTGCGTAGAGGGCAAGTATTACAAGCCCTAATGCAACTTTTGCGTTTTCATGTTCTACCGCCCACGCTGTTGACAAAAAATCATCAGGTATATAGTCTTCGATTCCCATTTAACCACCCTATAAAAATGGATGTTTATGTTATATCTGCTTTTTGTCATGGTAATTTTGTCTGTACAGGTAGGGACGATTCTGGTGCCCTGATGGATGTTGTATTGTGGTTGGGCCAGGACACTTCTTCATTTTTTGTAGACTATGCATTGGATCCTGTAGCATTGAATTGATTTATGAATAGGGCAAACAGGATAATAAAAAGAAAATGAAGGACTTATATCAGATTTATTTAAGCTTGTGACGTGGACCTGGCGGGATTCGAACCCGCGGCCTTTACGTTGCGAACGTAACGATCTTCCCCTGATCTACAAGCCCAAAAAAAAGACTGTGAAGACCTTCAGACAGGTCTTCCTACTTCTTCTACCTGTACGCTTTCGACGCCTTCGATAGTTGCTATGGCTTCCTCAACAGGCTCGGTTCCGCCTTCCAGGTCGCCTACAAGAACTGTAGCTTTAATGGCCTTGAGGCCAAAAGCGATAGGTTCATCGGCAGTTCCGAAGAGTTCTGAACCTTCAGGTAAAACATCTGCAATCTTTGCTTTGATCTCTTCTAGATCTCTTTCTACGCCATCTGGCATTATTTTAATAGTAGCTGCAACATCTCCCATATTTACACCTCATGGACCCATGAATCCACATTTAGGACAGACGTAATTGTTACTCTGCTGTCTGCATTTTATGCATCTTCCAAGTTCGGTGTCACATTCGGGGCATGCAAAACGTGCAAAACCCTTGTCCGAAAGGTGTACACCGCAGGAGGTACAGTAATTGACCTTCTCCATTGTATTTCTCCTTATTGTGATTTTACTATAAGTATGACGGATTGAGTACATAATCCGTATATAATTTAAAATTTCCCCCTGATGTAGGTACCTGTATCTCTGTTTCCCATAATAGCCCCTGTTATTCTGGAAAAATAGTTGCCATTTACAATAGTGCAATTCATTTCATGTTGTTTAAGGTAGTGTGGAAGATAGGAATCCACACAACTCTGTCCCATTCTTATGATGTCAGAAGCGGTAATTTCCCGTAATAATTTTCCCTGTTCCAGGATCCCGTCCACATCTGTTACTTTAATATATTCTGCTCCCATCATTTGGGCAAATTTTGCACCTATTGTGTCGGATGTGACCTTCCACGAATGAGGCAGGTCGTCGCTATCTGTAAGAAGTCTGTAGGGTAGCAGAATTCGTATCCCTTCAACAGGTCTGAGAGTAACGGTTGTTTCAATTTTCGTTTTTTCCCTGAGGTATATGCCGTACTGTTCCATGGACAGGATTGCCAGCCAGTGAGAGATATCATCATTAAAACCTGCTCTCTTTTCCATATCCCTTATTCTATCTGCAAAGGGTCCTCCGCCGGGAACCACGAGCAACTGTACTTTTTTACCCTTTGCCCAACTTTTCAGTGACAGCAGTAATTCAGGCCCCTGTTTTATCAGACTCCCGCCCAACTTTAATACAACTTTTTCTTTCATGTTTTCTTCAGTTTCACTCCAGCAGATTGGCTACTGCATAGGCGGGGAATACCTTTGATACATCAAGGCTCCATTTCTCTGCAAGTGATATGCACTCAATACCCAGTTCTTCACATGTGGTTTTGATCAAAAATTCGCCAAGTCCTGCTGCCAGGACAATATTAATGTCGTGTTTGTGGCAAAGTTCTGAGATTGCTTCTGAGAGCTTTTCTTTCTGTCTATCCTTTACAGCCACTGCTATCTTTCTGACATCTGCCATGTCAATTTCATTCAGGTCTGCGCAGACAACCCTTGCAAGTCTTCTGGCAGCCTCTTTTTCTGATTTTCCATGCCCGTCAGCAGTTTCACATGTGTATGCATCTTCATCGATATATGACAGGAGGAGGTAAGCATCCGCGCTTGTGGCAAAGAGTTCAGAGGCGACTTGGCAATTCCCCGGCCTTATCGCCACACTATCCAGCAGGGCAGCGATATTTGTCCTCAGGATTCCCTGATACAATAATTCATTGTTTGCAAGACGTTGTGTATCGGTATTGTGTGCAATTACTTTCCCGTTTTTTACAGGGATTAAATCACTTGTAGTACTGCCCATATCCACAAATAGGCAATCTTTCATTTTTCTGGCAATGAAACTTGCAGAAGCCATCCAGTTTGCTGCGGCAAGGGAGGCGGGATTTTGTGTATGTTTTATAAAATTGCCTTCCTGGTCCAGAAAATCAATCTCACAGTCAAAACTATCTCTTACGATATCCATAATGCCAACAACCCCTGCTGTTTTGTCTTCGTAACAATCGGCAAGTTCTCCGGTCATCACAACGCCCACATGAGATGGATTGTGCTTTTTTGAGATATTTTTCAGAACCGTTGGAAGTTTTGTTTCTTTCCAGAGGGGTACATAGTGAAGTTCACAGACAGCGCCGTCGGAGGAGGCTATTTTTGTATTTGCCCCTCCGATATCTATCCCGAGTTTTTTCATAAAAGGTCCTCCTTTCGGAATTCATAATTGCCGGTAATATGTACTGTTGGTGGTAAATTCTCTTCCATAGCACCAATCAACAATTCTCCGATTTGGGGTTTGATTATTTTGCAGATACCCACAAGCGAAGTGGTAGGCCTGGGATTTATGTCTATTACATAGGGCCTGTCACCCATTACAATATCAACACCTGTGTACCCCCTGCATCCAAGTGCCCGGGCCGCCCTTTTTGCAGTATCAATAATCAGTTCCCTGTCAGGTGTTTCATAGGGGGTTATTCCTCCTTTGTAATCGATGGCAGTTCTATCCCCCTTTCCTGTAATTTCTATGTACTGGCGATTGATTGTCAGGGGAAGAGGCGCATTGGCACAGACAAGACTCACACTCAGGTGTTCTCCTTCTACATATTCGGTTACGACCATGTCCTGGGATATTGAAGGATTGGATGTAATGATCGTATTCTCTGCAGCACATCCATAACGGGGTTTAACCACATAATTGGTATCTTTTTTGAGCTCTTCCACCGTTTCAACAAGTCGGGGTGTAGATATTCCATTTTTTTCAAGGATTTTTCCGCACTTGAATTTATCCGCACACTCCCGGATGACCTTCGGGGATGATCCCATATTTGAGGTATATTCTTCTATTTCTTCCACAAGCCCCGCAAGCAGGTCATCGGGTGCAATTACCAGTGCAGCATCACATTTTTTGCCCTCGTCCTGTAAAACCGTCTTTATATTCTCTTCAGTACAGTATACAGGTGTGCCGACCTGGATTTCGGTTGCAGATGTCGTATATTTGATCTCATGATGGCCTGCGACAAAGCTTTCTGCAAGGCTTTTTAGCATGGCTTTACCCTCAAGCAGGAAGGTACCTCCCATTCCGGTACTTGTGGCATATTCGCAAATTAAGATGTTCATATTTCGAGAAATGTTTTATTTAATATATGCTTTGGGTTTATATCGCTGAGACAATAAATATATACTATCAGGACCTCTTTTTTGCAGAGAGGGATGGATATGGAAATGTCAGAAAATCCTTTTATTCAGGCACTGTTAATATCTTTTGCAATGGCAATTTTCATGGTGGGTATGGCCATGGGTATAATGCAAATAGTAACCACCGGTTCAAACCCCGTACCTTATGCTATTATACTTTTGGTGTTCGCCATAATCTTCATTCTTGGCTCTGTTTTCTTTGAAAAGAGAGGGGCTGACGAATTGGGATCAATTGCTGGTGCAGCACTTGTATCCTCGGTAAGTACCTTTTCAATCATCTCTTTTCTGGGAGGACTGAGTTTTGCTTTTAATGATGGACTTTTTTCCATAGGATGGAATAGACTAGTTTCTGCACTGGCGATTTGTATGATTGTTAGTATGTTGGTTGTCAAATTCTTCTCTTACAGGATCCAGAACCAGTATTCCTGATTAGATACTCTCTTCCCACAAACTATTTATAGAATATCATACATCCAATTCATTGCAATTTCTATTATAAGTTGGACCGCTCAATACACAGGCGGAGATGTCAGTGATGGTAGGTAAAGATAAACAAGAAGATGATAACTCCTCAGATGCGGGATATTCTCCTGAAGAGCTGGAACAGCTGGTTCAGGAAAAGGATGCGGAAATTGCATCTCTGAAGGAAGACCTTTTGCGTAAGAGAGCAGAATTCGATAATTTCCGTAAACGTACCCGCAAGGAGCAGGAAGAATTCCGCAATTTTGCGGTGGAAAACCTAATGATGGAATTGCTTGATGTCTATGATAATTTCGAGAGGGCCATTGAGTCCGCTCACAATACCAATGATGTGGATTCGGTGGTTGAAGGGGTAGAAATGGTGTTCAGGCAATTTGTATCGATCCTGGAAAAAGAAGGTCTCAAAAGGATTGAATGTGAAGGTGAGGAATTTGACCCATCCGAACATGAAGCCATGATGCACGTTGAACATGCGGATCATCCTGACAATACTATCATTGATGTTTGTAAACCTGGATACAAGTTAAATTCCAGGATAATCCGGCCCGCTATGGTGACGGTCTCCAAGAACACTTCTTCTGACAAAGAGGAGAAGTCTTCTGACAAAGAGGAGAAGTGTTCTGACAAAGAAGAGAAGTAAAGTTCATTGAAATGAATAGATAAGAAATATCAACTATAAATCTGATAATATTACAAAGAGGTAATCTATATGGGTAAAATACTTGGAATTGATCTGGGAACTACAAATTCCTGCATGGCAGTGATTGAAGGTGGCGAACCAACTGTATTACCGAATGCAGAAGGCAGCAGGACGACTCCCTCTGTAGTTGGATTCTCAAAAAAGGGAGAAAAACTTGTGGGTCAGGTAGCCAAAAGACAGATGGTAGCAAATCCGAATAATACGGTAAGCTCAATCAAACGTCATATTGGAGAAGGGGACTATCAGGTAACTCTCAACGGCAAGGAATATACGCCACAGGAAATTTCTGCAATGATACTGCGCAAACTCAAGGAAGATGCAGAAAGTTACCTTGGTGAAACAATTACAGATGCTGTAATCACAGTCCCTGCTTATTTCAACGACTCTCAGAGACAGGCTACAAAGGATGCCGGTAAGATCGCAGGGCTTGAAGTTAAGAGGATTATAAATGAGCCCACAGCCGCTTCTCTGGCATATGGACTGGACAAGGAAACCGGTGACCACAAGATTCTTGTTTACGATCTCGGGGGCGGTACTTTTGATGTGTCCATCCTTGAGTTGGGAGACGGCGTTTTTGAAGTACTATCCACAAGTGGTGATACCCATCTTGGAGGAGATGACTTCGATGACAGGATTGTCAACCACATCATAAGTGAATTCAAAAAGGAAGAAGGTATCGATCTATCCGGTGACAAGGCAGCAATGCAAAGATTCAAAGATGCCGCGGAGAAGGCCAAGATTGAATTATCCGGTGTTGGTACCACAAATATCAACCTTCCTTTCATTACAGCTGATTCAAACGGCCAGCCAAAACATGTCGACATAGATATAACGAGGGCACAGTTCGAAAAGATGACCGAGGATCTTATCGACAAGACCCTCCAATCCATGAAAAAAGCTCTCAGCGATGCAAATCTTAAAACTTCAGATATCGAAAAGGTGCTGCTTATCGGTGGTTCTACCAGGATGCCTGCAGTCGTCAGGACTGTGAAGGAATTCATCGGTAAGGATCCGTACAAGAATATCAATCCTGATGAAGCGGTTGCTGTAGGTGCTGCCATACAGGCCGGTGTAATGGGAGGAGAAGTTGAAGATGTATTGCTGCTGGATGTCACTCCTCTTACCCTGGGTATCGAAACAATGGGTGGTGTCGCAACACCCTTGATTGAGAGAAATACCACAATTCCTACACGTAAGAGTCAGGTGTTCTCGACAGCTGCGGATAACCAGAGTTCTGTGGAAATTCACGTATTGCAGGGTGAAAGAGGCATTGCTTCTGCCAATAAGACCCTTGGACGTTTTATCCTTGACGGCATACCACCTGCACCGCGTGGAATACCACAGATCGAAGTAACTTTCGATATAGATGCCAATGGTATCCTCCATGTTTCTGCAAAAGATAAGGGAACCGGCAAAGAGCAATCTATAACAATCGAGAAGCCAGGTGGTCTTTCTGATGAGGAGATCGACCAGATGGTCAAGGATGCAGAGGCACATGCTGAAGAGGATAAGGCTAAGAAAGAAGAGGTTGAGGCAAGGAATAATGCACAAACTCTGGTAAGTTCTGCCGAGAAGGCTCTCAAGGAGGCAGGAGACATTGCTTCAGATGAGCAGAAATCCAAGGTAGAATCTGCGATTTCGGATCTCAATACTGCTCTTGAAGGTAGTGACATTGAAGCAATCAAGAGTAAAACCGAGGCTCTGCAGGAAGCAATGTATGAAATCTCTGCTCTTCTTTACCAGAAGGCACAGGAAGAGGCTGAGGCTTCTGGACAGGCAGCAGGCGGAGAAGGTGCTTCTACATCTGGTGCTGAAGGTGGATCAGATGAAGATGTTGTCGATGCTGACTTTGAAGAAGTAGACGACAACGACAAAAAGTAATCGAATTCAGGCAGGATTCCTCCCTGCCTATTATATTTTATAAACAAAAGACATCTTTACAGGTTTTCCCATGTCTACAAAGCGTGATTACTACGAAATACTGGGTATTTCCAAGGACGCATCAGCCAGCGATATAAAGAAAGCTTATCGAAAGCTTGCAATGAAATACCATCCGGACAAAAATAAGGAACCGGATGCTGAGGAAAAGTTCAAGGAGATATCCGAAGCCTACGCCGTCCTTTCTGATGAGGAAAAGAGAGCACAATATGATCGCTTCGGACACGCGGGAATTGATAACCAGTATTCGGAAGAAGATATATTCCGCACAGCCGATTTCGGAGGTTTCGAGGATATCCTCGAGCATATCTTCGGCGGCGGTTTCGGTGATTTTGGTGGTTTTGGCGGTTTCGGCGGTTCACGCAGCTCACGCAGGGGCCCACAGAGAGGTTCTGACCTGAGATATGACATGGATATTACCCTCAAACAGGCTGCATTCGGAGACAAGGTTAACATCGATGTCCCAAGGGCTCAGAATTGTGACACCTGTGGTGGGACCGGGGCCAAACCCGGTACAGAACCAGTCAACTGTTCTAACTGCGGTGGCAGTGGACAGGTAACCCATGCCCGTCGTACTCCCCTTGGTAATTTTATGACAGCCACTACCTGTGACAAATGTCACGGCAGGGGACAGATAATCGAATCGCCCTGTGAAACCTGTAATGGTACCGGCAAAGTCCGAAAGACAAAGACCATTGAGGTAAACATCCCTAAAGGTGTGGAAACCGGTCTGCGTTTGAAAATGACTGGAGAAGGAGAAGCCGGAAGTCCAGGTGCCCCGCCGGGGGATCTTTACATTGTCCTTCATGTTAAGCCTCATGAATTCTTTGAAAGGATGGGTGACGATATAGTATGTGAAATCCCTATCTCATTTGCACAGGCTGCTCTGGGTGACAGCATCCAGGTTCCCACTCTTTACGGTGATGTAAAGATGAATATAAAACCCGGTACACAGACCCATTCAGTATTGCGTCTGAAAGGCAAGGGGATGCCGCATCTGCATGGGCATGGACAGGGGGACCAACTAGTAAAAGTTATCGTGCAGACTCCTACAAAGCTCAATGAGGAGCAGAAAAAGCTTCTCAGGGAATTTGACAGTTTGGGTGGAGGATCAGCCGGTTCAGGTAAAGGTGGTGTTTTTGATAAATTCAAAAATGCTTTTGAATCTGTAATCTCTCCTGATGACTCTCCGGGCGATTCTCCTGCCTGATTTTTCTTTTTTTCAGTAAGCTTTAACAATAATAGCATATATTATCGCCCAATCCAGTTCATTATTTCATGTTAATTGGATAGAGGTACTTTTATGAAAATCATTGTCATAGGTGCAGGTGAAGTTGGATATCATATAGCAAAATCACTGTACCTGGAAAATGATCTTGTTATTATTGATGAAGATGAAGATGCTTGCCTGAGGGTCGATGAATTCGATGTTCAGGTCATCCGGGGCAACGGTGCAAATGCTACAGTTCTTGAAAAAGTTTTGATAGGCGCAGATCTCCTTGTGGCTGTAACCGGTGATGATGAAGTAAACATAGTTTCATGTATGGCTGCTAAATTGATAAAACAGTCCAATAAGAACTTCAAGACCATGGCAAGGGTCAGTAATCCTGATTATATAGATAGGCCGGTAGCCAAACGTACACAGGTTGGTATTGATGTAATGATATGTCCTGAACTTGCCCTTGCATCTGAAGTTGCTGACATTTTATCAGTTCCTTCTGCTATTGATTCTGAATCCTTTGCAGATGGAAAAGTAAAAATGATGGAGTTTGTTGTTAAGGACAATAGTAATATTGCAGGCAAACATCTTCGGGACATAGATTTGCTCGATTGCTGTATCGTAAGTGCTCTTTTCAGGGGTTCGCAACTGATCATTCCTCATGGTGAAGATATTATTCAGGCCGGCGACCACATCGTAATTATTGGTAAAACAGAAGCAATGAAGGACATTTCTTCCTTTTTTGGTGAGATCACTAAATCACGTAGCCGCGTGATGATAATTGGAGGGGGGGTAGTTGGATTTTATCTGGCACAGCTGCTTGAAAATACCCGTTTGAACGTAAAGATTATTGAAAAGGGTCGCCAGAGGTCTGAAATGGTAGCCGATAATCTTCAAAAGGCACTTGTTTTGCATGGGGACGGTTCCGACCTGAATCTTCTAAAGGAAGAAGGTGTCGGTGAGATAGACGTAGTAATCTCTGTCACAGACAATGATGAAAAGAATTTATTGTGTTCACTGATGGCCAAACAGCTGGGAGCAAAGAAGGTAATTGTCAGAGCTGATCACTTTGATTATGTGCCACTTTTCGAAATGGTAGGTGTAGACCGTGCTGTCAGTCCCAGGGAAGCTACGGTTAATGAAGTACTCAAACTTACTATGGGAACGGGAATCGAAGCCCTGACGACTATTGAAGGCGAAAAGGCAGAAATTATCGAATATACCGTATCTCGCAAATCAAGAGTGACAGGAAAGCTTCTAAAAGATGTGAATTTCCCGGATGATTCACTCGTAAGCATGGTAGTACATGGAGGAGTAACTATTATTCCCCGGGGTAACTACAGGATAAGGGAGGGAGATCACCTGCTTGTATTTTCCCTGCCCACGGCACATCAGGCTGTAGAAAAACTGTTCAAGTAAGTACATTTCTGGGTGTCCATATCCGGTGACTGTAGGATAGAGAAGTCGAAAACTCCTGAATTCTGGAAATATAAAAAATCAGTCAAACTGATTCTTTTTATATTTGAATTCAAAGTTGTTGTTAACAACATCTCTGAAAAGACCCCTCAGGTCCCATAATAGTTTCTTGTTTGCTTTGAATAGGGCATAAAGCAGGTCTTTAAGACTCAGGCTATAGAAATTAACATTGGACAGGGATTGTGCAAGGTGATTGAGGTCCTTGTCTGTAGATTTGATAAATGTCTCTTTTACTACCAGACTATATTCGATTTCCTTTCCGATGGTGGATCTCCAGAGAGTTTCATATTCGTTCAGGGTATCTGTGGTGTAATCTCCTTTTTTGATGGCATCAGCAGCGACTTCTGCAGCAATCTTTCCAGCTTCCATTGCATTGATTATGCCTCCTCCTGTAATTGGATCAGACTGACGTGCAGCATCACCCACAAGGATTAAGCCATCACTAACGGTTTTTTCGATGGGTCCACTAACGGGAACTCCTCCATAGACCATTTCGATGATCCTCCCTTCGGGGTAAACATCTCTCATAAATTTGTCAAGATAGTCGATGGCTCTGTGGTCACCGGATTTACTTCCCAGGATGCCAACACCGATGTTTGCCATATTTTCACCTTTCGGGAATACCCAGAGGTAGCCTGCGGGTGCAATTTCGTTTCCGAGATAAAAATCACAGAATTGTGGATCAATATCAATATCAGTTACAAGATATTGTACGCAGGTTTCCATATCGGCTGGTTTCAGGGAGGTGTCGATTCCTGCCCATCTGCCGACCTTTGATTCCATACCGTCAGCGCCGATCACGATCTTTGAGTGTATTTCGTATTCTTCGCCCAGGTGCATTGCATATATTCCGCATACAACACCCTTTTCCATTATAAGCCCGGTTGCCCGGGTCTTGACTCTAACTTCTGCACCTGCCCTGGCACATTGGTCTACAAGGGCACGGTCGAAAACTTTTCTCTCAAGGACATAACCTACTTCTCCTCCAGACATTTCTTCACTCATTTCAACCATTGTGCCGTCCGGGGAATATATACGGGAGCCTGTAAGATCTGCACATATCCATCGTGGATCAGGTTCAATGTGGTCACTGAGACAAATTTTAGAAACTCCCTCTGCACAGCGCACAGGGTCGCCTACTTCCTGCCTTTTTTCGATAAGGAGTACATCAAGTCCGAGTTCTGCAGCATTTTTTGCGGCGATTGCTCCCCCGGGTCCACCACCTACGACTATTAAGTCATACATTTCTTTCATTTATTCACCTCAATAGCTCCTACAGGGCAGATTTTAGCACAGAGGCCACAACTTGTACAGCAATCATTAACTTCCACCCAGGTTTCTACAAGCTCGAGGGCTCCGCCGGGGCATACACCCACACATGCACCACAGTATCCGCACTTGTATCGATTTATCTTAATACTCATCCAATCACCGAAATAAGATATGAATTTACCCTAATAACACATGTAAGGATATATGTTTTGTCAGTAAAGATTTAAAATTATTACATTTTACCTTTTCTGTATCATATAGGCAGGAGATATATAAGTTATTGCATGTTATCATTTATTATGGAATTTATTATCATTTATATCACAACTTCTGGTACAGTTGAGGCACGCAATATAGCATCCGAGTTGGTTTCCAGAGGTCTTGTGGCCTGTGTGAATATGTATCCTATAAGATCGGTTTTTATGTGGGAAGGGGAAGTAAACGAGGACGATGAAGTCGTCCTTTTTGCTAAAACGACCAGGAACAATTTTGAACCTGTGCGAGAGCTTGTGCGCAGCACACACAGTTATGAATTGCCTGCAATTGTTTCATGGGATATTGAGGGAGACCCTGAATTCCTGGAATGGATCAGGACATCAGTATCTCATTAAAGGGGCTTATTTTCACCCTTCCTTTACTTTCTGTTTTTCCGAACCTTCTTTCGGCATAATCCTTTGCAATTCCCTGTCCATGTAATAGGAGTTCTGTAATATCCTGTGGTTCATCAATATCCGTACTTGCAAGGAATGAATCATATACCCGAATAGAGAGTTTTTGTTGTGCGGCAATCATGCAGTGATTCTCAAAACTTGAACCGTAGTATTTGACCCTGAAATTCTCAGGTTTGCGGATGAACAGTATATTTGTGCCGCCTCCCTTGCCCGGGACAATTGTCACATCCGCTTTACTCGCTACTATATCTTTTATATGACTGAATTTCACAAGGGGCAGATCAGCCATTATGATCAGTATCGGCTCTTCCTTTTGAGAGAGATATTCATTCAAACAATCGTTGAGGTCCGTGTCATCCTCAATTATATTTGCTTTCACTTCCTTTTTCACGTCACAGGCTTTGGGGGTGATTATATCTAGATTCCGGATACCGCCTTCATTTAAGGTTGCAACAACATCCAGAAGCATTTTTTCGACAAAGGTCTCCCTCTGCTCCCTTGTCATAACAGTTGAAAGTCTGGATTTGGCATTTTCCTTTTTGTAGGGTATCACTGCTCTCATTTACATTCCCTGTAATATGTATCACGTCTGACAGGCCTGCGTCCGATCTCTCCTATTATCCATTCCATTTCCCCGGAGGGTAAATATTCACCATTTTTGCCACCTGAAGCAAGAGTAATCTGGTCCTCCATGAGTGTGCCTCCCAGATCGTTTGCACCACAATTCAGGGCCACCTGGGCCAGTTTTTTCCCGAGTTTGACCCAACTGGCCTGAATATTGGGTATATGTTTATTGAGAAGGAGTCGTGCAATGGCATGGAGTTTGAGGTCTTCTATTCCACCGGGTCCATATTTGCCTTCTCGCATCATTTTTTCTCCGATTATGTTGTTATAGGGCATAAAGGGCATGGGGACCAACTCTGTGAATTTCCCTGTCTTTTGCTGGATATCCCTGAGTATAAGCAGATGCTCAATCTTTTCCTCCCAGGTCTCTATGTGCCCGTACATAATGGTTGAGTTTGTCACAAGGTCTGCTTTGTGAGCCGTCATTATTGTTTCAATCCATTCTTCGGTCGTAATCTTGTTAGGACAAATCATCCCGCGCACCCTTTCGGAAAGGATTTCTGCGGAAGTTCCGGTAAGTGTGCCCAGTCCCGCTTTCTTCAGTTTCCTGAATGCTCTTTCTGTAGATATATCGCAGACTCCGGCTGCATGACTTATTTCCATCGGGGAAAACCCGTGAATGCTTATATTGGGATATTCCTTTTTGATCGCCTTTACAATATCAAGATAAAAGTCAAGATCGAGTTTTGGTATAAACCCTCCAAGGATGCAAACCTCGGTTGCACCTGCTTCATGTGCGGCCTTTACCCTTTCAAGAATTTGCGGGATTGTTAGTATATAGCCGTCTCTTTGGTTAAAGGAGCAGAATTTGCAGCCACCCTTGCACATATTGGTGATATAAATATTGCGATTCACAACATAGGTCACATCGTCACCTACTGATTCCCTGCGAAGCCTGTCTGCCAGGTCAAAAAGTTCAAAAGGGTTTTCTATCAGGAGTTTCAGGGCATCTTCCCTGGTGGCCAACCCGTTTCTAGCCCGATTTTCAATATCTTCAGGAATCATTTTCTGCCTCAATGCTTTCATAGAGAGTATTCCTTTGCACAGGTTTGCGACCGGCCGTTCGGACCAACCATTTTATTTCAGAAACTTCCATATTTTCCCCGTTTTTTGCACCTGCAGAGCTGGATATTTTCTCTTCCATCAATGTCCCCCCAACATCGTTGGCACCACAGGCAAGAGCTACCTGTGCAAGTTTCTTTCCGAGTTTGACCCAGCTTGCCTGTATATTGGGGATGTGGGTATGCAGGAGGATCCGGGAAAGCGCATAAAATTGTAAATCCTCTATGCCTCCGGTGGCATACTTGCCTTCTTTTATCATCTTTTTGCCGATAGGATTGTTATAGGGCATGAACGGCAAAAGTACAAATTCGGTAAAACCAGCGGTTTTTTGCTGGATATCCCTTATTTTCAGTATGTGATCTATCCTTTCTTCCTTTGTTTCCACATGTCCGTACATCATGGTCGCAGTAGTGGCGATTCCAAGCCTGTGGGCTGTAGTGATTACATTTTCCCACTGCAGGGTGTTCAGTTTTCCGGGGCATATTATTTCGCGCACCCTGTCTGAAAGGATCTCTGCAGCAGTACCGGGCATAGTTTCAAGGCCACTGTTTTTGAGTTTTTTTATTGTAGATTCGATAGAAAGCCCGTTTTTCTTTGCAAGGTGGAATACTTCCATCGGGGAATAGGCGTGAATATGTATGTTGGGATAATTTGCTTTGATGGAACTGAGAATATCCTGGTAAAATTCCAGATTTGCATCTTCAAGTAATCCGCCCTGGATACAGACTTCTGTAGCACCCAACTCTACCGCTTCTTTTGTTTTTCTGATTATATCAGATTTTTCCAGAAAGTAATTTTCCTGGTTCCTGAAAGCACAGAAACCACAGTTGCCTATGCATTGGTCTGTGAAATTGATATTTCTGTTGACAACATATGTCACATCATCGCCGACAGCTTGCTTGCGTAATCTGTCAGCAAGGGAAAATAGTTGTAAAGGGGGAACTTCCAGCAATTTGAGGGCATTTTTTTTTGTAACATTCCCCTCATATGCCTGCTGTATGATATCATCAGGTATTGTGTTTTTCATAGGAATCCTTCTGTTATTTTCGATAACCTTTGGAATCTGCAAGGGAATTTATCAATCCATCAAGTTGTTTACTATACCATCCCCTCCTTATGTATTGCGGGTAGATTGGTAATCTTTCCTTTAATGGGACATCTCTTGCCATAGTTTTCAATTTTTCAACATCCGGCCATTCAGCTTCGGGATTTATCCAGTCAATCGTTGTGGGGGATATTCCTCCCAGGTCTTTGGCACCTGCTTTAATCAGCAGGTAAGGATCAATCAGGTTTGGGGCCACCTGCACTTCTACGTCTGCAGGCAGTATTCTTCTTGCCAGTTGTACAGTATCGAGCATCTCTTCTTTTGGTGGTGGCTTGATGCTTTCCATCCGGGTGCCAGGTTTGGGCATGAAATTCTGGATAATTACTTCCTGGATATGTCCGTATTTGATTTGTATTTCAGCAATGGTTTCAAGGGAATCGATACGATTTTCGCGGGTTTCCCCGATACCTACAAGGATGCCCGTTGTGAACGGAATATGTAGTTTACCTGCATCTTCTATCATGCGAAGACGGATTTTGGGTTCTTTACCCGGCGACAGTTCATGGGCAGGTAATCGTGCAGTGGTTTCGAGCATGAGGCCCATGCTTGCATTTACAGGTTTAAGGACTTCCATTTCTTCATAGGTCAGTATCCCGGCATTTGTATGGGGCAACAGTCCTTTTCCAATTGCCATTTCACACAATTTGTAGACATAATCCACAGTTGAAGAATAGCCTCTTTGTTCCAGCCATTCCATATATTCGGGCACTTCCTCGGCATACTCTCCGAACACGAACAGGGCTTCTGTACAACCCGCCTTTTTTCCATGGTTTAGAATATCATATATCTCTTTTTCCCTCATCAATTGTGCATCAGGATGGGATGGTTCACGACGGAAGGTACAGTAATGGCAGTTGTTCCTGCAGATGTTTGTGACAGGAATGAATACATTACGTGCGAATGTGGCATACTCTGGCATGAATGGAGAATGAAATGATATATATCCTACATAAGATTAATGCAACACAAATACGGGTTTATATTATGGGATGTACATTTCTTTTCAGGGAGGTCCATACAATTGCGTCAACTACCCCTCCCTTACGGCAAGGGGCTTGAATGTCAATTAAGCATTCGTCCGGGTGGCTGACAAGCACCCCTGAGATTCCAGGATATACCTGTAATCCCGTGTTTTGTGTTCAATATTCATTGCACCAATCAGGTCGGCATTGTTCTCATAACCACATTTTTCACATCTAAAAGACAACCTGTTACGGTTATTCTTAGAGATATGATTGCATCGAATACAGGTTTGAGAGGTATAAGAGGGGTCAACATAATGTGTAATTATGCCTGCTTCTCTTGCTTTGTATTCAATGAATGTTTGCAATTGGCGGAAAGCCCAACTACTGTGATTATGTCTTCTCTTTTTAGAAACTTTGGGAAGCGTGGAGTCACGTATTCCTGATAAATTTTCAAGACCTATTACAGATACACCTTTTTCAGTTGCGAACTTCACAATTTTCTTTGAGATTGTGTGGTTTACATCTCGCATAAGACGTTTCTCTTTACCTGCAATATGTTTTAACATACGTTTTGCAGATAAAGTTCCCTTCGATTGTAAACGCTTTCGCATTGACTTGTATTGGTTGCGAAGATTCTTAATTTCACCACCAGCAAAAAAACTACATTTCCTGTCAGTGGTAGAAGCAACAGCAAGATAGTTCATACCAACATCAATTCCCATGAAGTAGAAGCATCTGTTATTTTCTTATCGGGGATTTCTTTCTCAATAGATAAATGGAAATAATAGTCTCCATCTTTGTGTTTTACAACTTTGGATGCTTGGTATTTCCATGAACCATCAAAATACTGTTTCGCATAGTCATAATTCAAAATGGAATATGCTTTCCTTCCGTTGATAGTGGTTATTTTAACCATATTTTCACTAATAGCAAAATCCCTTTTGTAAGAAAAGGTCATTGATGATGGCGAAAATTGTACTTTTTGCCATTTTGCCTTTTTCTGTTTATGCAATGTTTTGTAACATCCAGCAACCTGTCTTGGGATATTACAACTCATCTGGGATTTTAATTTTAATGTTTCACGAAGATATGGGTAAACTTCCTGCTGTAATTTCATTGCTGGAATCGGTTTACCTTTGTCAAAAACGAATTTCAGAAACATAATTCATTCCATCTGAATATTTCTGCATAGTTTCCTCTAAATCATCATCAGGATTTGCTATTTTCAAGATAATTGTTTTAGTGAGAAACATACAATAGTATGTTCTAAAGTATGTTATAAAACGTTTTGTATGAATATTAGACGCATTCCTCTTCCACCTTACGAAAAGGAGACTCCTGCTATAAAAGTTGTAGAGGCATTTAAGGAACACCGGTCACCGATGTTGTTGCTTTATGATATCCAGTGTGTTCATAACACCCAGGGCAACACCTTCTACTTCGATGCCTCCTTTTCCCTTTGCCCCGTCCCCAACTACGTAAAGGCTATTGATGGGTGTGGTATTACCTATATCTGAGCCGGAGGATGCCCGGTTTACGGGCCAGCCGTCATAATATGACTGGGTGAGGATCACTTCATATTTTTTATTGGGGAATACTTCTTTGAGATCCTGCAGGCCAATTTCGATCTCTTCTTCAAGTTTATCGATTTTTTCCTGCCGGACACTTTGGTGTGCCATTACCAGATGTTTTCCTGGGGGGGCAAGGTTGGGATCTGTGTTGGTCACTTCATTGATTCCATTGACCCGGCGGCAGTAAGGTGTCAGGAGAATACCGTTGTGGCCGATCAATGGCTCATCTGCGGCCAGACATGTCTTAATTCCTGCAGAAGATTTGACATTGTCTATTTTTTCTTCATAAGCATTATTAATGGTGTATGAGTCATAAAGATCTCTTGTAAATGGGTGTCCAATATTGCTTATTACAACATCGGAGTAATGTTTATTTCCATCTGCTATTACTCCCCGGGCTGTATTGTTTTCCACAATTATCCGACTCACTTCGGTATTTGTATGAATTTTTCCACCATTTGAACGAATTATTTCTACAAGAGCATCTGTAACTCCTTTACACCCACCCATTGGGATGCCTGTTCCTCCATAGCGGTAGAGATTCTCAAATATTTCAAAAGCTTCCTCTGCAGGTACATCTCTGTTTGTCAGGCTCAGTGCCCAACCGCAGAATGAGTTAGCGGTTTTGTGTGCGCTATCTTCATTCAGATATTTACGAATCCAGTTTTCAAAAGAAATATTTTTAGGAGGCCACCTTCTGGTGGTAACAAGAAGAATTGCAAGTTTGAGTCTGTTCCACATGGAGAATTGTGAGCCAAATTGATTGAAAGATATATCTTTAAATCCGGATTTGTAATTATTTGAACCATTTGCAGGTATACGGATCATGGCCATTGGTTCACAGGGTACGATTTCCACATCTGCACCTATTTTTTTGAGCAGGTTGCCCAGAGGGCCTGTAGAACCGTGAGGTATCATGTGCAATGCTCCTGTGGAGAGGCTAAAACCGTGATATTCAATGTTCGTAAACCGGCCACCTGTAATGGGTAACCTTTCAAACACCTCGATTTCATGTCCTTCGATTGCGAGTGAAGCCGCGCTTAAAAGACCTCCGAGCCCTGCTCCGATTACATTGATTTTCATTTTTCAGCCTCGATAGCCTTAAGGGGGCAGTAAAATGCACATATGCCACAGTTGGTACATTTATCTGTAATATACGCATTTCCTTTAACCACAATGGCGTCCTGTTTGCAGAAAGCGGTACATTGTCCGCACCCAACACATTTTTCATTTACTCGCATATGATTCTCCGCTATTCTGGTAGGTGTGCTATGTTTTGAACCCCGATATGGATTGGAATTGAGATGAATACACAATTTACTAATATTTAGTTTTCGTTACTTTAAAGGGGGCATTGTCACAGTTAAAGCATCTTTCCCATTGATACGGCGTATATGAATTTAGATATTGATGATTTCTGTTGTAATTATGATAAGCAATAAACATATTGATCCAATTATTGATATGCTGAACAAGTTCCTCTGAACCAGTACTGGCTTCCAAGCTGCACTTTCAACTACTATGGTATCTGGTAATTTACCAGCATAAGGCTGCACGCACAAGCTGAATTTCTGTACCCGGTAATGTATTGCCGTGTAACTTATCGATTCACCAAAATATGATAATAGTTCTGAGGTTTTTCTCAAACTTAATTCCCTGCTGGTACACAAGTATGGATAATGCTATGGCTTTTAGGTCTCTTCTCTTCCTTTGCACGAAAGATTTAAGGTCTACCGGTATTAAATCTAATTATGCATTCTGTTCCATTTTCATCCCCTTTAAATAGGGGATGAATCCCTCTTTATTTCTTAACTGTAACAGTGCCCTTTAAAGGTGGGATAGGTGGGATAGAATATTGTTAATTATCAATGTTGGTAATTATATATCTCCTTGTTCATATGTGCTTTAATGGTGATTGGATGTCTGCAGAGATAATACAGGTAGTATCCCGAAAAAAAGGGGAAATTGTTTCTAAAAAAGTAAAGGCAGCGCCCTATGAATTTACTATCGCAACTCGTGCAAGGTGGGAAATGGTGATTGCAGATAACGATCTGGAGATCAGGGCAGGGGAATACAAAAAGATTCCTGTAAGGGAAATCACTCTTGACCCCGATACTCTTGCAATGCCATGCGCTTTCACATATCATGCGGTTGCTTCTGTTCTCAAGATTGCTTCTACTGAGGGGGCATCTCCGGTGGATAAAGAGCGTACCGTCAGATATGCATATGTCTTCGGTCAGATAAATGGGAAAATCAGGGATGGCGACCTGCTTGGTGTATTGAATGTTTTCCCGATAATGTTTACCAGGGAAGCAATGACTCCTACTGAAGTTGATTGAGGGGTATTGGGATGGAAACCTGTTTGATTTGTGGTGAGGTTCAGGATTATAAACAGTATGGTAATTACAATATCTGCACTACCTGTGCTGATGTTATGGAAGATGTGATGGGGGAATTTTTCCTCCGCACAATTTGCAATTGCTCCAAGCCCCAGTCACATGAAACGTATTTTAGTTATTTAAACAGTACATCAAAATACATTTCTGATTACAAGAAAATCACATCCCGTTCGAAAAAATATGAAAGACATATTTCCGAAAAAGCTTCGGATGCAATTAAATATGTGGAAGTCCCTTCAAAGCAGCGATATTTTGAAAGAATGCAGGCTGTTGTAAAATGGCTGGAAGACAACCCGGCGTTTTATCATTATTATTTTAAGAAATATTATGTATGCCCTTCTTGTGGAGCTTCTATCTTTGACAGGTATTCAAAAGAGGAAGTAGGGGATTGGATCATTATTTCCTGTTCGGAATGCGGTGAGCTGATTAAGAAATACTTCGCTCCAAAAACTCTTTGATGTATACATTTCCAACTTTTTTTAAGTCCAACCATATTTGTATTTCTCGCGTCTTGTGTAATGCCTTTTTTTAAATTTCAATTTTGATTATAAAGCGTGATAAATCCAATATGTTTTTATGTGATGATTCATTAGAAGATTCAAAATAAAATCCAGTGGACCATTTATTATACAAATGCAATGATGTTACATAAAGTCAATTGGTTCACATTTATTTGATATTCATAATCAGGTGAGTTATATGTCAGGAATTGTCGATAGTAATATCGTATATAGTTACATCCCGGTTGCGGTGTTTCTTGTCGTCTCACTACTGATGCCTCCAATGACGATGTTGATCGCTAAATTGCTCAGTCCGAGAAGTACAGGTGCTGAGAGATATTCCACCTACGAGTCAGGTTCGATTCCTACCGGCCCTGCACGTATTCAATTCAGTGTGGAGTATTACCTCTATGCGATCGCATTCGTATTGTTTGATATCGAAGTCCTCTTCCTTTACCCGTGGGCTATGATATACAGAGGTAATACAGGAGTGGATACGACGGTAGCGGTAGTTGAAATGCTTATATTTATTTTTGTTCTCCTGTTCGGTTATGCATTCTTATGGAAGAAGGGGGCACTTAGATGGCTGAAGAATTAACTTCCCAATCCTATGAACAGCCGGCTCCTAAAGAGCAGGCTCAAGAGGAATCCATTCCTGGAGTTATAACTACAACATCCCGGGAAATCAACGAATTCCTTAAAAAGACCAAAATTCAGGATATTCTTAACTGGGGACGCAAGAATTCTCTCTGGTTTATGTCCCAGCCAATGGGATGCTGTGGTGTGGAACTTATCGTTGCCGGTGTGGCTCCGATGGATACCGATCGCTTTGGTATTATTCCCCGTAATTCTCCCAGACAGGCTGACGTTATGATAATCAGTGGGTATGTTACCAGAAAATATTTCCCCGCTCTTAAGAGATTGTGGGATCAAATGCCTTCCCCTAAATGGGTTTTTTGTGTGGGCGACTGTTCCATAAGCGGGGGTCCCTTCTATGAATCCTACAGCACAGTTCAGAATATAGATGAGATCTTCCCGATAGATGTTTTTGTTCCCGGATGCCCTCCAAGACCCGAAGCAATAATCCAGGGTTTTGTTGAGATCCAGAAAAAGATTGAAACCAAAAAGGACCGGGGTTCTGGCTATGAAGGTTGATACTATGGAAGCGGAGAAGATTATTGATTCACTGAATGCAAAGTTCCCTGATACAATCTCTGATTCACAAATTGAATCAGAAAAACGTATTTCTGCTTATGCAGAAGCCGGAAGTATTGTGGAAATATGCAGATACCTGAAGGATGAACTTCAGTTTGACCATCTTTCTTCGGAAACAGCTGTGGATTTGATCCTGAAAGATGAAATTGAAGTAGTATATCACCTGAGTTCCTTCGGCCAGCCTTTGGTACTGAAACTGAAAGCAAGACTTCCACGTAACAATCCGGAGATTGAATCCATTACTTCTGTTTACTGGGATGCCAACTGGTATGAAAGGGAAGCCTACGAACTATTCGGTGTACAGTACAGAAATCATCCGAATTTGAGAAATCTAGTCCTGCCGGATGAATTGCTGGGTGACTGGCCTCTGCGTAAAGATTACGAAGATTTTCCCCAAAAGACTGCTAAAAACCTGGTGTGAGTGATAATTATGGATACCAATATTGGCCCTGATGAGATGCTTATCCATATGGGACCTCATCATATTGCACAACCCGGACCTTTCAGGCTAAATGTAAAATTGAAAGGAGAAACTGTGCAGGATTCTGATGTGGAAATGGGTTTCATCCACAAGGGCATAGAAAAAATACTAGAAAGCAAGACATATCTACAGGGAATACCTGTGGTGGACAGGGCCTGTTATCTTGCGGCTCTTACCAATGAGGAAGCTTTTGTAGGCTGTGTGGAAAAACTTGCAGGAATCGAACCAACTGAAAGGTCTCAGTATATCAGGGTTATAGTTGAAGAACTGTCCAGAATACAGAGCCATCTGCTCGGTTATGGGGAATATACTGAATTTATTGGTTTTATGACAATGTTTTTCTACCCCATGACTGTCAGGGAAAAAATTCTCGATCTCCTTGAAATGACCACCGGTGCCCGTATTACACATTCTTATCTCCGATTTGGCGGAGTACGCGACGATCTCCCTGAAGGGTTTGAGGCAAAATGCAAGGAGGCATTTGCACTGCTTAGAAGAGGCCTTGAAGAGTGGGGTGAGTTAATGAAGTCCGATACGATCTACAGGGAACGTACTGTGGGTGTCGGTGTCCTTACACCGGATACAGCCAAGGAAATGGGAGTTACCGGACCACCTCTGAGGGCAACTGGTGTTGATTTCGATATAAGGAAGGATGAACCCTATCTTGTTTATGATGATCTGGATTTCAAGGTATGTACCGAAACCGCGGGAGATGTTTATGCCCGTATCTGGGTGCGTGTTGCTGAAATCTATGAGAGTATGTATATCATCGAACAGGCACTGGACCAGATGCCTTCTGGACCGTTGTTCCCGGAGAATCTCCCCTATGACCGTCGGGCTCCCGTGATGAGGGTTCCGGAAGGAGAGGTTTTCCACAGGGTTGAAGATCCCAGAGGAGAAATGGGAATGTATATGGTGTCCGATGGATCTGATAAGCCCTATCGTGTGAAGATCAGGGGACCTGTGTTCCCTACAATGCAGGCAATGCCACCTCTTATAAAAGATTCTCAACTTGCAGACGTTGTAGCGATCGTAGGAAGCCTTGACCCATGTGTAAGTGAGGCGGATAGGTGAAAATATGTTAGAAGTTCCAGCAAATATTTATCCATGGTTAAAGGGAATTGTGGGCCTTGTGCTGATAGGTGCCTTGTTTGGATTCGGTATGTTCGCCATCTGGGTTGAACGTAAATTGTCTGCTGATATACAGGAAAGACATGGTCCTAACAGGGTCGGTCCGAGGGGTATATTCCAGCTGGTTGCAGATGCTATCAAGCTGTTTACAAAAGAGGAAATCATTCCAGCCAAAGTTGACAGGATACTCTACATAAGTGCGCCTATTGTTATATTGCTGTCTGTTTTCCTGATGCTTGTTGCGATACCTGTTGGTGCTGTTTATGTAAATGGCACCGAATATGTACTCGCAGCGACCCAAATGGACATTAGCATCCTTTACATCGAGGCCGTTTCAGCGATTGCTATCATAGGTACCTTTGTACTTGGATACGGTCAGAATAATAAATATGCAATGATGGGTACCTTCCGTAACTTTGCACAAATGGTTGGTTATGAGATCCCTCTGGGTCTCACTATCGTAAGTGTAGCAATAATGTCCGGTACCCTTGATGTGGTCGGAATCGTACATGCTCAGGATCGTATCTGGTATGCATTTCTGCAACCAATAGGTTTCATAGTATTTTTCATTGCTATGATGATTGATATGGGTCGCCTTCCCTTCGACCAGAACGAAGGTGAGGAAGAACTTCAGGCCGGTGTGTTTACTGAATACAGCAGTATGAGGTTCGGTCTGGGATTCTTTGCGGAATATTTCCATTTGATTCTCGGTTCATTTCTCATTGCCCTGCTTTTCCTGGGTGGATGGAACGTTCCGGGATTTGTAACAGATAATACTGTGCTTGGAGTAATCCTTCCCACAGTGGTCCTCGTAACCAAGGCAACACTTGTCATGGCATTCATAATAATGATGCGTTGGGCTGTTCCGAGGTACAGAATTGATCAGGTTGTAGATCTCAGCTGGAAAAAACTCCTGCCCTTCTCCCTGTTAAACCTTGGATGGGCAATTGCATTAGGTTTGTATCTGGGAGTGTGATTTGATGGTTCTGAAAAATATTATTAGTGCTTTTAGGTACATGCGAAGACCTCGTGTTACCCGCTTATACCCTGAAATACGCACACAATTGCCTGAAAGATTCAGAGGGCTGCAAAAACTTGATAAAAGTAAATGCATCGGGTGTGGAATATGTGCAAATACCTGTCCCAACTGCGCAATCAAGATTGTGAGGGCCAGGGTACGTAAAGATAGTACCAAGACCCGGTGGTTCCCCGAAATAGATGTCGGGCACTGCATGTTTTGTGGTCTGTGTATTGACCAGTGTCCACAAGATGCCCTCTCAAGTTCAAAAATTTATACAGATGGTATAGTCACGTGGAAACATGAGGATCTTCTCTTTACACCGGACAAACTGGCAAGGGAAGAACCTATTGACGCACCGGAGGCTGAACAATGATTGGAATAGGAGAAGCTTTGGTCTTTTTCATACTGGCGATTGTTGTCATATTCTTTTCCCTGGCAACGGTACTGGTCAAGGATATCGTCAAGGCTGCACTTTCACTAGTCTTTTCGATGTTTACTATGGCAGGCCTGTTTATCACGCTGAATGCCCAGTTTGTGGGTGTCGTACAGGTCCTGGTCTATGTGGGTGCAATCGGTGTACTGATTCTCTTTGCCGTGATGCTTACAAAGAATACAATGGGAAGTGATGATAATGGCAACTGATAAAGTAGGTGTCTGGGATTCTTTTGTACACCAGTTTAGTCCCCGCAGGTTCCTTATCCGTCTTGCACATATCGAAATCCCTCCACTGGAAGTAATTGGAAGGGCATTTGCAAGGGCGGCAATTGTAGGTTTGTTCCTTGCGGTGGTTCTCGTATCCCTTTACGGGACGTCCTGGACAACAGTTGACCAGCTGCCCCAGAACATGGCAGACCAGAGTAATATTAAAGCCATAGGTACCCTGATATTCACTGAGTTTGTAGTGCCATTCGAAGTTCTTTCAATTGTACTGCTGTCTTCACTTGTGGGTGCTATTTACATGGCAAAAGGAGAGGATAACCAATGATTCCCCTTAATTGGTACCTTGCACTTTCTGCAATAATTTTTTCCATAGGTCTCTATGGTTTCATTTCACAGAAAAACGGTATTCGTATCCTGATGTGTGTGGAACTTATGCTAAATGCAGCAAACATAAATCTTGTAGCTTTTTCCAGTTACAATGACGATATGAGCGGCCAGGTATTTGCTCTCTTCTCGATAGCACTGGCAGCTTGTGAGGCTGCAATAGGTTTCGCAATCATGATGTCCGTTTACAGGATGCGTGATTCAATCAATCTTGACGAGCTTAACTTGTTGAGGTGGTAATGATATGGCTTATGAAAATTTAGCGTTTTTAATACCACTTTTACCCGCACTCGCCTTTGTAATTACCTTCTTTGTAGGTAAGAAAACCCCATATGGCGGGGGATTAATCCCGATATTCGCAATAGCAGCATCCTTTTTGATTTCTCTATTGATCACAATCGGTTTGCTGCAGAACCCGGATCAGGTAATTAGCCAGTCCTATCACTGGTTTGCAATTTTTAATCTGGGTATCCTGATAGATCCGCTTGCAGCGGTAATGCTCACAATGGTGACCTTTGTAAGTCTGCTTATTCACATATATTCAGTAGGCTACATGTCACATGACCCGGCCAAACCAAGGTACTTTGCAGAGACCTCCCTTTTCACTGCGTCCATGCTGAGTTTGATTTTGTCCGACAATATTCTCCAGTTATTCATAAGCTGGGAACTTGTGGGTCTGTGTTCTTATCTGCTGATCGGTTTCTGGTACCAGAAGCCCAGCGCTGCTTCAGCGGCAAAGAAGGCTTTCCTCACCACGCGGATTGGAGATGTCATGTTCCTTGCAGGTATTATTGTCCTGTTTGCCGATCTTTTCAAACTGGTAAACGGCATTATTCCCGAAGGTGTCTATCTCCTCCGGTTCGATGAGATTTTTTCATTCATCCCTGAAATAGCTGCCATGAATGCAACTATCCTGGGATTTGAGGTTAGCCACCTTACGATAATCACCCTTCTGTTCTTCGGAGGTGCCGTTGGTAAATCCGGTCAGTTCCCGCTACATGTGTGGCTGCCTGATGCAATGGAAGGCCCAACAACAGTTTCGGCTCTTATCCATGCTGCAACAATGGTTACAGCCGGTGTCTATCTGGTTGCAAGAACCTTCCCGATGTTCATCGCTGCACCACAATCCCTTATAATAGTGGCATACGTGGGTGCTTTCACTGCACTGTTTGCCGCAACAATGGGAATTGTGATGAACGATTTGAAACGGGTACTTGCCTATTCCACTATCAGCCAGCTTGGTTACATGATGCTGGGATTGGGTATGGGAGCAGTCATCGGTGCAGAAGCAGTCGGTGTTTCAATCTTCCATCTTGTCAGCCATGCATTCTTCAAGGCACTGCTTTTCCTGTGTGCCGGAAGTGTGATCCATGCTGTGGGAACTCATGATATGAGGGAACTCGGTGGCGTTGCAAAGGTCATGCCGATAACAGCTGCAACAATGGTAGCTGCATCTCTTGCTCTTGCAGGCTTCGGTATACCCGGAACCTCTATAGGAAGTACAGGTTTCTTCAGTAAAGATCCGATAATTGAAAATGCATATCTCTTCGGGGAACATGCAGGAAACTGGTTCCCATACATCTTCGCTATCGTGGCAGCACTGCTTACTTCACTCTATATATTCAGACTGCTGTTCATGACATTTGCCGGAAAGCCCAGGACCAATTACGGTGGGCATGAATCTCCTGCATCAATGACAGTTCCACTTTCCATACTGGGTATACTTGCCCTGGTATTCGGAGCTATCGTTGTTGAGCCGTTCAACAAGTTTGTAAACAGTACCTTTGTGAACAACTTTGTTAACATGGATATCCCTGCTCTGGCAGAGGTGGGTAACTATGAACTTGTCCATCATGCAGGCCAAGAACCACTGCTCATCCTGTGGATGCCTGTTATCGTTGCAGTCATCGGTCTGTTGATCGCTTTTGTGATCTACTACCAGAAAGCAATAGACATGAGCAGGTTTGTTTCAAAAGACAACTCTGTGTACAAACTCCTCTACAACCGCTACTATCAGAATGAGATATTCACCCAGCTCTTTGCTGTCAAGTTTGTCTATGAAGGTCTTGCTATGGCAGGCTATCACATAGACAGGTTTATTGATGGTATCGTCAACGTAATCAGTTACCTGATAATAGAGGCAGGGGATTCCTTCAGGAAGGTACAGACAGGAGTTATACAGCACTACTCGGTGGCTGTCATTACGGGAGTAAGTCTCCTGGTAATATTGATCAAGCTAGTCATGGAGGTCTTCTAATGTTGCCGGTATTATCCCTCATTGTGCTGATTCCGCTATTGTTCTCAGCATTTGCGTTCCTTACGAAAACAAGGGAGCAAGCTCGTGTGGTGGCCCTTATGGGTACACTTATCACCCTGATACTGACCCTTTACATGTATTTCAGCTTCGACAGTTCATCGGCTGCGATGCAGTTTGAGGAATTGGCAAGCTGGATTCCAAGTCTTGGTATAAATTACCATCTTGGTGTCGATGGTGTCTCAATGCCCCTTATATTGCTCAATGCAATAGTAATTCCATTGCTAATACTGTTCACCTGGGATGATGTCAGATCAACTCCCAACAGGTTCTATGGCTTGATCCTGGCAATGCAGGGAGCAGTTATCGGTGTATTCATTTCCCTGGATTTCTTCCTCTTCTATGTATTCTGGGAACTTACACTGATCCCGCTGTTCTTCATGGTGAACATATGGGGCGGTCCGAATAAGAGGCATGCTTCAATCAAATTCTTTATTTACACCCATGTGGCTTCCCTGGTGATGCTGCTGGGTATCTTCGGACTTTACTTTGCTGCCTGGGACCAGACAGGTGTGGCAAATATGGGCATTGCCCATCTCATGAGCCAGTTCCCGATGATTGGGTCAGGTATTGCCAGAGATGCAATATTCCTTGCACTTCTCTTCGGTTTCCTGGTGAAACTTCCAATAGTACCATTCCATTCCTGGCTGCCTGATGCTTATGCAGAGGCACCGACTGCTGGCAGTGTACTGTTCATCCTGCTCAAGATTGCAGGGTACGGAATCTTCCGTGTTATCCTGCCAATGCTTCCTGCTACAGGATCCCCGGATATGATGATTACAATCCTGGGATTGCTTGGTTCTGTAAGTATTGTGTATGGTGCATTCCTGGCACTGTCCCAGAAGGATCTCAAGAGAATGGTTGCTTATTCCAGTGTAAGTCACATGGGTTTTGTTACCCTGGGAGCTGCAGGACTTGTTACATTGTCCATTTCAGGAGCGATGTTCCAGCAATTCTCCCACGGTTTGATCATGAGTATAATGTTCATGTCCGTAGGAGTAATTCAGGCATCTACCGGTACCAGGATCATCAATGACCTGGGAGGCCTTGCTACAAAAATGCCTAAGCTGGCGGTTATAATGATGCTGGCTTTCATGGCATCCCTGGGTTTGCCAGGTTTGACCGGTTTCATCGCCGAATTCATGGTTTTCACTTTCAGTTACATGAATGTGCCAACATTTGTAATACTTGCACTGTTTGGTGTAGTCATAACTGCTGGTTACCATCTCTGGGCAATGCAAAGAACTATGTTTGGCGTCTATAATGGAAAGATCGGAAAGGTCTTTGACCTGTCCAACGTACAGACCTTCTCCATGGCAGTTATAGCCCTGCTGGTACTGTACTTCGGATTGAACCCAAGTCCGGTGCTGGATATGATGATTACAGGTTCGAATGAAATAGTCAGCCTTATGGCTGCAATGGGGGTGTAAGAATGGTAGATTTGATGTTACTTGCACCTGAGATTATAGTTGCATTGACCGGATTGATCGTACTCATGATTGGTATTTTCATGGGTTCTTCATCCAAAAACGTACTTGGCTATATCGCAACAGCAGGCTGTCTGGCAGCCCTTGCAATGGTGATCGGCAACTTCAGTGCCTCTGCATTGATGTTTTCCGATACCCTGAGTGTGGACCCCCTTTCCCAGTTCTTTAAACTGGTGTTTTTGGTGGTTGCTCTTATTGTGTCCATTGCATCTATCAAGTATACTGAAGACAATAAAGACACGGAAATCTTCTATGCCCTTGTGTTGTTTGCCACTTTCGGTATGATGTTTGTGGCATCTGCCAATGACCTCATGGTTCTTTTTGTGGCCTTTGAACTGGCAAGTATAGCAACCTATGCCCTTGCCGGATTTGAGAAGAAGAACCCCCGGTCTGTCGAAGCAGCAATGAAATACCTGCTTATGGGTGCTCTCTCAGCGGCCCTGTTGCTTATGGGAATATCCTTTGTTTACGGTGCAACCGGTACCACATCCATTCCGGGTATCGCCCAGAATATGGATGTATTGGCCTCCAACGCAATCGGCTTACTTGCAATAGTACTCCTGATAGCAGGTTTTGGTTTCAAGATTGCTCTTGTACCATTCCACATGTGGGCTCCGGATACCTACCAGGGTTCGCCTTCTGTAGTATCGGCCCTTCTGGCCGCAGGTTCCAAGAAGATGGCATTTGTTGCTGCATTCAAGGTATTCATAGTAGCCCTTCTGGCAATGCAGGCGGACTGGAGGATGGCTTTTGCGATACTGGCAGTAATTACCATGACCTATGGTAATGTCGTGGCCCTGTCCCAGAAAAGTGTGAAACGTATGCTCGCATACTCCTCTATTGCACAGGCAGGCTACATTTCTATGGCATTTGTTGTCCTGACCCCGATGGCACTGACCGGAGGTATACTTTATACCCTGGCTCACGGTTTCATGAAAGCCGGTGCTTTCATAGCTACTGCCGTTGTAGTCTACATGGTTATAAAGGAAAAGAGGGATACGGAAATCCCGGATCACATTGATAATTTCAAGGGATTGGGTAAGAAAATGCCAATAACTGCACTGTGTCTTACAGTATTTGTATTTGCACTTGCAGGAATTCCGCCAACAGCAGGATACATGAGCAAGTTCATCCTGTTCTCCTCGACCATTCAGTCAGGAATGGTATGGCTTGCGGTAATCGCAATCTTAAACAGTGCGCTTTCCCTGTATTATTATGCAAGGCTTGTAAGATACATGTATGCAATGCCCCATGAAGGTGAAAAAGTATCTGAGCCAGTTCCTTATGTAGCAGCTCTTCTGATATCCCTTGTGGGTGTAATGGCTATTGGTTTATGGCCAGAGCCATTCGTTGAAATTGCAATGCAGGCAGCCAGTGTACTTGTCGGAGGTATTTAATATGGCAGATTGTGATCTATGTGGTGTGTCAATACCCACCGTTTGTCCGGTAAGAGTGTTTGAACCCCGGTTTGAACACTCTTATCCCGAAGGAATCTGGAAAGGTCTTTGCGAAAAATGTCTTGATTCTGCAAAAGGTACATTTGACGAAAAAAGTGATGAGGAAGGCAACTGCGTTCCCGGCAATAAATTCGAGAAATGTGACCTATGCGGAACCACATGCCAGCTCTATGACATAGATGTTTTTGTTCCCTCTTTCAAGAATGTATACGATGAAGAGACAAGACATCTCTGCAGGCGCTGTCTTGAAAGCTGTAATGAGGCCTATGACAGGAAAGATGAGTGTTTTGGAGAACACCACTAAAAGGAGATTCTCCCCTCTTTTTACTTTTTTTTAAATTATACTGAGTAATATCACCAGTATCGTAAATCGTATCAGTATACTCATTCCGGTTGATATTGTTACTATTTTCACGCCCAGTTTAGGACCGAAAATAGAAATATATCTTGGCAACAGAGTCCTTATACTGAATATCGGCAGCATGAACATACTTCCAAGCATTATGATGATCATAGCCTGCAGGTAGGATATACTTCCTTCACCGATCATGGGGCCAAGCAATGACACTCCCAATATAGGGCTGGCAATGTAAGTTGTCAGGGGAATGATGCTTTCTGAAGGAATCCCAAAAAGGTCTGCCAGGGGTAGCACACTGAATATCTCAAAGAAGCCTTGCTCCCTCAGTGCAAAAACAAGGGTGGTCATACCCAGATATATTGTGGCAATCTTGAAGAAAAGTTTCTTTTCTTTTTTGAAACTTGCTTTCATTGCTTCCTTGAGTGGAGGTCTATTCCCGTTATGTCCGTCATCCAGTGTACAGCTTTTTTGTTCTTTTATCCAAAATTTGCTCAGTATAATAACAACTGAAAACTTCACAATGGCTGATATAATGAATACCATCACATAGAATCCACCGACTACAGGTCCCAGTGCAGGTAATATTATGGGAATCTGATACGTTATAATTCCCCTTACATAAGCAGGTGTACTGTTGAGGAGGGCACATAGTATTGCTTCCCTGTCATTAATACACCCCTTATCCTTTGCCTGGACTACCATGCTATTTGCAGCAACCGTTGATCCGATAGCAACTAAAAAAGCACTTCCGCAGGACTCGGGCAGATTGGTGTGCTTGAGCAGAGGTCTTGTGAGGCGGGATAATTTTTTCATCAGCCCCAATTCTACAAGGAGTCCGGCACCCCATAATCCGATAAAGATCATTATAAGTATGGGGAATGCAAAATCAAGAACCCGGAGTAGCAGGTCGATCATATCATTTTAGTTGACAATCCCTGTAAATTAATCTATTTATCCCCTTTTTATTAATACCATTAGTTTGATATTATTAGCAATAATATCTGGAGATGTGAATGTCATGAAAAAAGAAATGATAAACATCCTTGCCTGTCCCCTGTGCAAGGGGGAGCTAGTTCTAAATATAAGCAGTGATGAAGGGGAAGAGGTTATTAGTGGTACCCTCTATTGTGCTGCATGTGACGAATATTATCCCATCGAGGAAGGCATTCCCAATATGCTTCCTCCTGAAATGAGAGACTAAACAGGTGAATCCCCGTTGCAACAGATACATATCAACAGACTTGGTGTAAATTCCATTGAATTTGATATTCCTTCTGTTGAGGTCTCCCTCTCTCCCGGTGGAGAACAGAGTTTTGAGATTGTGATTATTAACTATGGTTCGCCTACTCATGTCAATTTTTCCATTTCAGAAAATCTGGATGGTTATGTAACTTTCCTTGATGACAATCCTTATGTGACCCATGAAGAATATGTACCCGTTGTTGTCAGGATTCCACATGAAGGCAGGGTATTCAGTAGTGGCACAATTTTTGTTACCATGGGATATGGCTCCAAAACAGAATCATTTGGTATAAACATAGGGCAGAAGGACAATATACGAATCCCTGTAGAGGAAGAACCTAAAATTGAATCTGTCCATAATCCTTCCCCTCCTTCTTCTGCATCAAAGACTAAATGGAGCATGGATTTTGGCCAGTTCCTTAAGAAATCCATCACTCCGAATGATATGAAACTAGTCATCCTTCTGTTTTTTTTAATTGGTTTCCTTTTTGGTGCCTATTATGTAATATCATCTGTTAACCTGAATCCTGCTGGTTTTTCAACCAGTTTTTATACATCCCTGACAATTGCTATTCTTCTGACTTTATTATTTGTTTATATGTTAACCAAACTACCTGTTTTCAGGAAATAACGAGGTACTTAGAATGAAATATATTATAATCACAGGCGGTGTTATGAGTGGTCTCGGTAAGGGGATTACTGCTGCTTCTGTAGGACGGAACCTGAAAAACAAGGGACAAAAGGTAACCGCCATCAAGATAGATCCCTATATCAATATTGATGCAGGTACCATGAGTCCTTTCCAGCACGGTGAAGTTTATGTGCTGAAAGACGGTGGTGAAGTAGATCTTGATCTGGGCAACTACGAACGGTATCTTGACACTGAACTGACATGGGATCATAACCTGACTACAGGTAAGATATACCAGTCTGTTATTGAAAAAGAAAGAAGGGGCGAATATCTTGGTAAGACCGTGCAGATCATTCCTCATATTACCAATGAAATAAAGGCCCGTATCCGCAGGGTTGCAGCCAAAAGTGGTGCTGATATCTGTCTGATTGAAGTCGGTGGGACGGTGGGTGACATTGAAAGTATGCCGTTCCTTGAAGCAGTCAGGCAGATGCACAGAGAGGAATCCGAGGAGGACATTATTTTCCTTCATGTAACACTGGTTCCCATTGATGCCCAGGGAGATCAGAAAACAAAACCCACGCAACACTCGGTCAAAGATCTGCGCCAGCTTGGTCTATCCCCGGATGTGATTGTCGCACGGTGTAAAAATCCTCTGCATGAAAGTACCCGTGCTAAAGTATCCCTCTTCTGTGATGTTCCAAAGGAAGCTGTAGTAAGTGCTCATGATTCAAATGATATTTATGATGTCCCCCTCCTGCTGGAAGAACAGGGACTTACAGGGTATATGATGCAAAGACTCGATCTTATCACCAAACAGCAAGATCATTCCTGGGAAGATATAGTCAAAAGAATGAATGCTGCGACCGGGGAAGTCAGGCTTGCAATTGTTGGAAAATATACCAATCTTGAGGATTCCTATCTAAGCATAAGGGAATCCCTGAAACACGCAGCAATAGAAGTTGGATGCAAGGTAAGGACCGACTGGGTAAGCTCGGAATCCTTTGATGAAGACCCCGCGGCAATCAATAAGCTTCAGATGTATGATGGTGTGCTTGTTCCAGGGGGTTTCGGAGAACGTGGTGTAGAAGGTAAGATCCAGGCAGTAAAGTTTGCCCGGGACAATGATATCCCTTTCCTGGGACTATGTCTTGGTATGCAATTGTGTGTAATTGAGTTTGCACGTAATGTAGCGGATATGGAAAATGCCAACAGTTCCGAATTCGATGAAAACACCCCTTATCCGGTAATTGACCTTTTGCCGGAACAGGAAAATATAGTAAATATGGGTGCCACAATGAGACTCGGGGATTATGAAGCCATTCTTAAAAAAGGTTCACTGGCAGAAAAAATATATGGAACCGATACCATAGTCGAGCGCCATCGTCACCGGTATGAGGTAAATCCCAATTTTGTAGATAGATTGGAAGAAAAGGGAATGGTATTTTCAGGCAAGAATCGCAATCGTATGGAAATAGCTGAAATACCTTCACATAGTTTCTTTTTTGCTTCCCAGTTCCATCCCGAATTTCGCTCAAGACCCGGCAGGCCCTCTCCTCCCTTCAGGGCCTTTGTGGAAGCAATGTATAAGAAAAAATAATTAACTCATATCTGCGGGTTCTGCTTTCATGTATTCCCTGATGACTGTTGTCGCATAACTCCCCTTGGGCAGGCAGAATTCCAGTGTAACTTTTTTCTTCCCTGCATTTAATTCGTCATCGGCAATTGTGTAAGCCGGTTTGAAATTCAATAAGATTTCCCTGCGCCTGCCCTTTGAAGTGATACGGGGAATTTCGGGAATATGGAAATCTTTCTGTTCAACACCTGTCTCCTGGAGTATTTCTTTTTCTATATTGCCCGGGGAGCTGTCCGTAAATTCGGTGGATGTGCCGACCAGCGGGGCCGTCACAAAAGCTCTGCTCCTGCGAATCAGGTTATTGATTCCTTTTACCTTGGAGGATGTTACAGTTTCAAGCCGGGAGGTATCTGGCAATCCCTGTTTATTCTTGAAGCACACAATATCACCTTCAACCGCTTCATTGAGGGGAAGTTTTTCCCGGATTCGCCTGCAGATGATCCGATTGTAGATATATGATTGGTAAGCATGGACAAACATATTCCGCATATTGGAACTCAATTCTCCGAATGCTCCGGCAAAGTCATCCGGATTATTCACAAGATAGTGCATCATTGCCCTTTCATAGCGCAACTGAACCGGATATTCTTTCAGGCTTTCGATATAGTTGCGCTCCTTATAGAAACGGTCGCGTACAAGCCTTGTTTTCTCGTGCTCATCTGGAAAACTTAAACCAATATAATCGATTGCAGCTTTCTCAATATCTCCCTTGACTATCGATTCTCCCACAAGGTGGGTGATGGGACGACGGGAGCCAAATCTCTGAATCCCGAAAAAGTTGGGTACTCCATCAATCTTATTTATTGTGGAAGTGATATTCAGGAGTCTGTTATCAAGTTCCTCCTGTGGCAGGTCGACATCCCGGATAATTATTTTGAATTTATTTCCCACGAGGTCTCCCAAACCCACATCTTTGTTGGAACGACCCAGAACTTTCAGATTTACATCCCTGAGTTTTATCCTTTCAACGTCTTCTGCTTCAAGGTTGTATATACTTATACGCTGGGTGGTAAGTGCCCTTTTATCCTTGGTACCGGCAAAACCAAACCTTTTGGAACTTATTCCCAGAATTCGGGACATGTCTCTTATCAGGTGGTGGGTTTCCCAGTTTTTTTTCGTAAGTTCGAGGATCAGGTATTTTCCTTCATTGCCTTCATCCCTACCCGTGATTTCCTCAACAACAAAATCTTCACTAGTTTGTTTTAACTTTCCACCGATACCTTCTGTTTCCGTTACATAAAGGTCGATACCGGTTTGTTTCTCTATATCAGGCACTTGCATGGATAATCCTCATCTTGCGGCAATATCTATTACTGTTACATTTGTCTGCCTGGTGTATGTCCAGCCATTTTCTGTGGGAGCGGTTTCCACCGGCAGGCTCCCTGCATACATGCCTGCCGAGGGGTCAAGAAGTAACCAGCAACCGTATTTGTCGGTTGCGTAATATACGGGTACGCATCCATAGTATTGCTCTATGGCCTCTGAGATACGATCGATGTCTTCCTCCATTCCGATGTAAACTGCTGCATAGGCATGTGTTTCGGTCAGGTATATCCGGGATGTGCCCCCGATAGCTTCTACCAGGGAAGCCATTGTAATAGCGTAATCATCACAGTCTCCTGCCCCGATTTCCAGAGTCTCACCCGGCCCGACCCAGTAATCCGATCCACGGGGGTCGCTGATATAATCCACATCTTCTATCAAATTATCATAAAGGGCACATACCTGGTAAATATTGTATTTGCCGGGGTACTCTTTTGCTGCTTTTGCAGCTTTGCTTCTGACCTGTGGGTCGGATGAATTGACAAGAGAGTTTATCTTATCGAAAAGATAGGCCGGGTTGTACGTATATTGTGGACTTACTTCTGTAGCAGCAGCCCGGGTTTTGATTTCAATTGCGTCAAAATACTGTATTCCGTAATCGTGCCATTTCCCGGATTCGGAAGTTGCCATTATCTTTACAAAAGGCTCTGGTTTTATTGTCGATTTGTCGGGTACGTCAAAACAGGCATATCCCAGCTCTTTTTCTTCTTCCGGGGCGATCAGGTATCCGCTATCAAAATCGTATATGCCACTTCCACTTGCCTGCCGGATGCCGTATCCATATACGTAAATTTCATTATTTCCCTTATTTGTGATGGTCATTGTGAGCATACCGGTATTTTCCCGGAAAGGTTCTCCATAACTGTAAGCACTTGATATGCTGTATCCGGGGGACAGTATATTGCTTTGGCTGGGTTTATCATCATATTCTGGATCAAGAATGTGTACATTTGGGGATGTCAGGGTTTGTGTATCGAGTTCATAGGCAGTTTCCATACTCCTGTCATCGGAGACGAAAAAACTTTCCTGCAGAATTTCCGGATTTTGAGCGCCGATATAGGCCAGTATGCCAATCAGGGCTACCAGTAACATGAACCCTTTTTTCCCCATTGTACCATCCTTTAAAGCAATTTCAGGGAACCGGTAATACGTTCTATGTCTTCATTTGTTGCGGGTCCGATGCCAAGAGCAGTGACAGTACCCGGTTTTATCTCGGTCAGACCGGCATCCTGTATCAGGGCGGTGGGAAGGTTCTGTGCCCGGGCTATTTCCCTTAACTCATAAAGGTCCCTTTCGGCAGGCACTTTAAGTACTACTTTTTTCTGTCCTTCAGCTTTCCATTTTGAATATATTCTGGAATCTGCCTTCTCGGATGCTGATACTGCAGCATGGGCCACCTGTACTGCAAGTTTGCCCTTTGATAATTTCAGGTCCTGTCGGATCACAATACATTGTTTGCAGGTAAACATTTTAATATCCTCTTCAGGAAATCGGTTCAAAGTCTTTCCATAAGGTGGTCTATTATCTTCTCTGCCGGATTTATCCCCCATGTTCTATAAATACCTGCCCCGGAAGGAGTTGCATTGACTTCCAGCACCATATTACCGTCTTTTCCCTCTATCAGGTCGACTCCTGCATATTCAGCCCCCATTTTTTCACATGCACGGACGCAAAGTTCTTCCTGTTCTTTTCCCAGCATACATTTCTCAGTATTTCCACCCTGGCTGAGATTGTATAACCATCCCCCTTCTGCTTTCCTGTAAATGGCCCCGATTACTTCATCACCAACAACAAAGGCACGTATATCCCTGCCGGGATTTGCTATATATTTCTGGATGTATAACATTTTTCTTTCATTCATCATCCTGCTCACAAATTCCCTTGCCGGTGTATCATCCAAATTTCCATCAGGATTGATTAGCTGTGCGTTCTTTATCCTGTATATTCCCTTGCCTTTATACCCGAATACTGGTTTGATGATGGCGTCTTCGAATGATTCCAGGGCATTCATGGCACTTTCTATATCCTGGACACCTTTTGTGGGAGGTACCGGTATATTTGCTTCTGCCAGAAGATATGTAGCATGATATTTGTTTGCAGCATTCTGGATTGATGCCGGTGAGTTGATAACAGGTATCCCAAAGTTTTCCAACTGGCGTAAAATATCAAATCTGAAAATGATTCCTTCCCCATTTCCTCCGCCGGCATCCCTCACAATGATGGCATCAAGGTCCTGCAGGTTTATGTCCCCTGCGTGGTAGGTTATGTTTGTCCCGATAGTCACTTCTGCATCTGCAAGGTTTATCGGAATAGGATTAATGTTGTTGTGAGATGCGGTTTCGATTAGGGATTTTGTGGTCCAGTCTTCAGGATCGGTTATGAGTATTCCTATGTTTTTCATCTGGATTTAATGTAATCCTGATCGGATAATTATGTTTTTGTCCATTAAGTAGAAAAATTAGTAAAAATGACATGTCTTTAATCAGACATGCTCTATATCAGTATTTCCTGAAATTTCCGTGTTTGTGGTGCACAGGTCCTCTGTGCTTAATTTATGGACATCATCGTTGCCAGTCAGCCGGGCAAAATCCTTCATTTCCTCCGTTGAAACTCTCAGGAAATGCTCCAGTTTTTTGGCGGAATATTCGATCTTCAACCTCTTTCGAAGTTCCGGATCCTGGGTGGTGACACCTACAGGACACTGGCCGGTGTCACACAAACGGTATTGCTGGCATGCACATGCCATCAGGGCTGCAGTGCCTATTGCTATGGCATCGGCTCCCATTGCAAGGGCCTTTGCAAAATCAGAGGAAACCCTTAGGCCCCCTGTGATAACCAGTGAGATATCCTTTATGTTCCTGTCATCCAGAAATTTCCTGGCCCTGTGCAGGGCAAACAGTGTAGGCATCGAGGTTGCCTCTTTTACAAACTTCTTTGCAGCCGCAGTTGCTCCGGGTCTCAGCCTTCTCCTCTTTTACGGGTTTTAAGTGGGTCTTATTCGCTTTACAGATAGGACATTCCCAGTCATCAGGGAAATCTTCCGGTTTCGTATCCGGCCTGATATCTGTAAGTGGCTTTCCTCTATCGTCGTCATACTCAAAAACATTACAGATCTCACATCGGTATTTGGACATTGTATCACAGTATATTTCCCTGATGTACTGCACGGAATATGTATGTTCAAAAAAAGATATTATGAAAGGATTACTTCCCAAGCTGTTCCTTCTCGGATCCCCTGGTACAGTAATAGCCGTTAGTAAGTCCCATTTCCTCTGTTACCGGACAGCCTCCACAGATACAGCCACTCTCTTCGTTAATACAGTCACTCTTTCCGATTGTTGGGAAACAATATCCTCCCTTTTCCCCACATTCGACCCAAGAGGGACAGCTAGGGCATATGCACATGGACATTACCATTTCTTTCTTTTGTTCCATTTCCTCAGGACTCATTTCTTCTGCCATTCATTTCACTGCCTGTTATATTTTATATTCATTGAATGTATGATCCATGTCTCTTATTTATCTAACTGTTGTCTTTGAATGTTTATGCAGAATGGGGGGGGACAATAATCAATTTCATTGGCAGATTCTGTTCATCCGATCAATATCTGTGATTGACGTATGTTTTTCTCCATTACCTATATTCTCTCCCACAATACCGTTCTGTTCCATCCAGCAGGCGGTTAGGTCGGCCGCCCTCTCCACAGCATCTACTATTACGCTGTCAGCGGTTGCTATAACCCCCCGGTATCCAACCTGCTTGAGATCGAAATCCACATTTTTTGATGTGGTGACGGCTGTTTTGAAAGGGCATTTAGCTGCTCTCTTACGGATAAATTGTGCAAGTTTACCGCTGTTGCTCATCTGGCTGTCAAGGAGGATTGTTGCAGAATTTATTGCCAGTACCGAGAGTGTGGTCAGCATCTCATCAACAGCCTGGTAGGTTGTAGCTGTATTGGTGTGGTTCTTGAAAATTCCCCGGGTGTCACGCAGGAATCCATCGTCTGCAAACCATACTGTCTCGTTATGAAGCACGCTTTCCATGGTTATCAGTACATTGTACCCGTCTATGAATATATCACACCCTTTTAGCCGGGAGCACGCAAGCCTTTTATTACTGCGTCTGGCTGCGGTCTCCGGGTCAAATATAAGCCTTGTGAGAATGTGCCTTTCTTCTTCTGCCAGACGGTAATGGTTACTGACAAACCTGATTGCACCTTTTCTCCTGTATCCCCGGTAGAGAAGGTACCTTATGTCGGCTGCAGGTTCCCTTAGTTTATTTTTGAGTCTTTCGACTGATGTGCTACCTGCGGCAGATGTCATATCTGACAATCTCTTCCGATAAGTTTTATACATGTCGGCAACCACCCTTTAATGGTGATTTTTTGGAAATACTCTGGCTTGATCAGGATGATGTGAAATCCCTGCTGGATATGCCTTCAGCCCTGGAGGCAGTGGAAATGGCTTTTGCCCAGCATGGCAGGAATAAGGTACAGATGCCACCTAAGTCCTATCTCTATTTTACCGAGCATAATGGTGATCTACGCACAATGCCCGCTTTCCTGGAGGAAGAGGATGTTGCAGGTGTCAAGGTCGTAAATGTTCATCCTGAAAACCGCAAAGTAGGGCTGCCTACTGTTATGGCGACGGTGATACTCAATTCCACATCAACCGGTGCACCTCTTGCCATGATGGATGGTACATACCTCACGGAAATACGTACCGGGGCCGCAGGAGGTGTGGCAGCCCGCTATCTTGCACATGAAAACAGCAGTGTCGTGGGGATGGTGGGAGCTGGTAACCAGGCCAGGACACAGTTAGAGGCTATATCGAACGTTTTCGAGCTTGAACAGGTATATGTATTTGATCTGGATACTTCAAGGGCGGAGGATTTCAAAGAAGGAATGGAATCAGTTGCATGCTGTGACATAACAGTAGTTGATAGTGTCCAGAAAGCCTGTGATGTGGACATTCTGGTAACTACCACTCCTTCAAAAAAACCGGTCATCAAAGCACAATGGTTGCCTGAGGGTATCCATATAAATGCTATCGGGGCTGATGCCAGGGGTAAGGAAGAGCTGGAACCCTCCATCCTCCAGAAAGCAAGGGTTGTGGTCGATGATATGGCACAGGCCACCCATTCCGGGGAAGTGAATGTCCCCCTTTCTGAGGGATACATCCGACAGGCAGACATCTTCGCCCAGCTGGGCCAGATAGTCGCCGGTCTGCATGAGGGGCGTGAATCGGATTCTCAGGTCACGGTTTTCGATTCAACGGGGTTGGCAATACAGGACATTGTGACTGCCAATCTGGTTTATAAAAAAGCAAAAAATAAAGGTATAGGCTCGAAGGCAAAATTGTTCTGATTATGTCTGGTAAGGGCAAGGTAACCACTCACCTTTTGCCCCTTATGGTCTTAAATCCGCCGACCCTTTCCTCACAGATCTGCCTGTGGCCTTCTTCCTCTTTAGAGATATGTTCCATCTCCTTGAGGAAATTCTTCTGGTCATTTTCATCAGGAAACAGTTCCTCAATTATATAGGGCTCGATCTCAGTGATATTCTTGTAAACATCTCGTGCAAGGATTTCATATTTCATTATGGCTTTGAACATTTCGGGGCTGTCCATACTCTCAAAATCAAATACTTTTTGAGGAAGCCCTCTTGGTATTTTATCTGGAAGTGGTATGTCGGCTTTTTCCATCCAGTTTTTGAGTTTCAGGCCGTGTTTGTCTGAATCATTTGCAAGTCTTTCAAGGGCATCCAATTCTTCTCCCATGAGTTCGATGCGTGATTCCCATACGACAAGTTGTTCCATTTCTGTTTCGATCCAGTACATTTTCTGTAACTGGGATTTCAGTGTTTCTTTATCTTTTATTCCGGACACACTTTCACCTTTTATATTAATATATTGTAGATATTATATTTGCCAGTTTCGACGGGATATCTATAAATAATACCCCGGGAGTACTGGAGGAATACCGGTGTATATTAATGAAAGCGGTTTGTTTGATCAGCAGTGGATTGGATTCTCTCGCATCCCTTGCGATAGCGTCTGCAAAATAGGATGTACAGCTTGGCCTGACCTTTGATTATGGGCAGCTGGCTGTGGATGCAGAGATTGAACGCTCCCGGCAGATATGTGCCCATTATGGCATTCCACACCGTGTCATTTCGCTGGACTGGATGAAAGATATTACTACAACATCCCTGGTAAACCGGCAGGGACACGTACCGGATATGGCCGAGGCAGACCTCGGGAATGGGGAAGTGACTTCTGAATCCGCCGCAAACGTCTGGGTTCCCAACAGGAACGGATTGATGGCAAATATTGCTGCCGCTTTTGCCGAAGCCATGGATTGTGGTTATATTATTGCCGGTTTCAATGCCGAGGAAGCCGCTACTTTCCCGGACAATTCGCCGGCATTTGTCGACTGTATAAACAGGGCTTTTTCTTACTCCACTCTTAATGGAGTACGGCTGATATCTCCTGTGCTTGAAATGGATAAGGTGGCCATTGTAAAGGAAGCAGTGCGAGTACAGGCTCCGTTGGTTTTAAGCTGGAGCTGCTATCAGGGCGAAGAAAAACCCTGTGGAGTTTGTGAAAGCTGTGTCAGACGGGCACGGGCTTTCCGGAAAGCTGGCATCAAGGATCCGGCAGCGGAGGATATATAATGGGAATTAAAATGCATATAATGGATGAGATTTATGATTATGACGGCAGCCAGATATCCTCTCTCTGGGCCTACCAGATGTTCGGGATACAGGCAGATTCTGTGGTGGCATTCCGGGGACAATGTGATGTGCAAATCGCACACATGATAGATCTTGAGGACAAAAGAGAAAACGAATCCATTGTATCTGCGGACATGCTTCATTTCATCATTGAGCATTTTGATTCTACCGACCTGAAATTAATCTACACCAGACAGCGGCTTTTCACAGCTCTTGTTGCTGAAACTCTTTTTTCTATGGGAATCATGACTAAAAGGGAAGGGGATGATCTTTTTGTCAATGGGAAAAAACTGACAGTATCAATTGCAAGCACCTCTGCGGTCTCACAGAAGATACATTTTGGCATCAACGTATCCCATGATTTTTATGGCAACCTGAAAGAATGTGGTATTGCTGCAGAAAAAGCCCGGCAATTGCTGGAAGATATCACAGGCAGATACATTAAAGAGATGGAGGATATCGAAGGAGATCTTCGAAAATCCCGGCCTCTGGATGTGGTTTAAGTGGAAAGGAAGCCGGTGTCCGAGATATTCTGTGCGGTACAGGGAGAGGGTCCTTATGTAGGGGCGCGGCAGGCCTTTGTCAGGTTTGTTGGGTGTAATCTGGATTGCTCCTACTGTGATACTCCTCTCGATGAGCCGGATCATTGTCTTTTTGAAAAAGTGCCTGGAAGTGGTGAATTTGAGAAACTCTCACCCCTGCTTTGCGCTTCAGACATTGAAGAGAAAATCAGGTCATTTAATGATCTGCATTCGGTATCCCTTACAGGCGGGGAACCTCTTTTACATGCAGAATTCATCAGGGAGCTGGATCTGCCTGCCCCTGTTTATCTTGAAACTAACATGACCCTGCCGGAAAAAGCGAAGGTTGTGAAAGACTCGGTGGATTATGTGGCCGGAGATGTTAAATTACCTGAAGAATTTGAAGGGAGTAATTTTGTTGAACACATCGAACGCACATACCAGTGTTTCCGCACACTTCGCAGCAATCAACACAGGGATTGTTTCTGTAAAATTGTAGTAACTTCTTCAACTAAACCGGCTGATGTGATGGATGTTGTAGCGCAGATATCCGATTACATAAGCTGTGTAGTACTGCAGCCGGTCACACAGTACACAAGGGCTACAGATATACAAACAATACTTTCCCTGCAGGAAAATTTACTCGAAATTAAAAACACTCTAATAATCCCTCAGACTCACAAAATGTGGGGGTGTCTATAATGACAAAAATGAAACTTGGAGTAGAGGAATATATTGACAGTGCCCACTATCTGCCCGGGCATGAAAGTTGTGGTATAGTTCATGGTCATACATATAAAGTCGAAGTTGTCCTTGAAGGAGAGAAGAAGCCATCCGGAATGGTCATTGATTTCTATAATGTAAAACAGACCGTCCGATCTACTTTGAAAGAGTACGATCATTGCATGCTCAATGATATCCTGGAGTATCCAAGTTCGGAAAATCTCTGTGAGCACATCTATAACCGCTTATCCCAGCAGCTGGATTTCCCTCTCTCTGTGAAGGTCTGGGAAGGACACGGCAAGTGGTGCCAGTTAAGTGGAATTGACTGAGCAGGATTCCAAAACCTATATCTAGCTGTGACTCAATAGCAACATAAGATTTGTCTAGAGTGGAGGAAATGTTTTGGCCATGGAGAGCGGAAAGGACCCTGAGGAATGTCTGCCGGAAGAATACCGGGACTCGATAAAGAGACTTATTGCCCAGCATCCCTGCTATAACAAGGATGCACAACATAAATTTGGAAGGATTCATCTGGCGGTGGCTCCTAAATGCAATATTAAATGCAAATACTGTGACCGTAAATTTGATTGTGTAAATGAAAGTCGACCCGGGGTTACAAGTGAAGTTTTAACTCCACAACAGGCCCTTGAAAAAACACAAAAGGTATTGGAAGAATATCCTTTCATTAAAGTCGTGGGTATTGCCGGTCCGGGCGATCCGCTTGCAAATGAGGAAACCTTTGAGACTTTCAAACTTATAAAACAACATTTCCCGGATGTCACTCTCTGCCTGAGTACCAATGGTCTGGCTCTGCCTGCCAGGATACAGGATGTCCTGGATTCCGGTGTTTCCACTTTAACTGTTACTTTGAATGCCATTGACCCTGAAATAGGGGCAAAAATTGTAGATCATGTAAACTATAACGGTAAAACCTACCGGGGTGTTAAAGGAGTCAGCATTCTTCTTGAAAACCAGCTTGAAGGTATCCGCAAGGCTGTGGAAGCAGGACTGGTTGTTAAGATCAACACGGTGCTTGTTCCGGGTATCAATGAGGATCATATTATCGAGATTGCACAGAAACTCAATGACATGGGTGTGTATATCATGAATGTTATGCCTCTTATCTGTCAGGCTGATTTTGCTGACTGGACTGCTCCTACTTCACAGGAACGCAAAGCTGTACAGGATTCCTGTGAACCCTATGTTCAACAAATGCGCCACTGTCGCCAGTGCCGGTCCGATGCCTATGGCCTTTTGGGTAAAGATCTTTCTCAAATGAGTGAGCAGCGTCGCAATATGGTTAAAGTTGATGCTCTTAAAAAGGCCGAATCCGCCAAAAAGAAAACTTCTGATGACACACCAGAATAAATGTGGAGACTTTCAATTGGATGTACATACCCTTGCCCAAAAACTGCATGATTTTGAGGGTGTATCCCGGAAGGCACCTATCGCAGACATTGCACGTATGTTTGATGACGTGAGGGAAAGTTATGGGGGTGCTGTCGTTGATATGGGTGATGACGCTGCAATAATTGATATTGATGGTGATGACGTCATCCTGTTTGCGGCTGATGGGATATGGGGCAGGATCACAGAAGCAAGTCCCTGGTGGACAGGTTATACTTCTGTCGTTGTAAATATTAACGACATATCTGCTATGGGGGCACGGCCGCTTGCCATGGTTAATGTGATGTCTTCTTCTGATAAGGATGTATGTGACGGTATGCTGCAGGGTATGAAAGACGGGGTGAAAAAATTTGGTGTGCCCATGGTCGGTGGTCATCTGCATCCTGACACACCTTACAATTCACTGGCAGTGTCCATTATAGGAATCGCAAAGAAGGATTGTGTCATCCGCAGTGACACCGCCTGTGTGGGAGATACAGTTATTATCGGCTATGATATGGATGGTCGTGTGGGCAAAAATTCCCCTTACAGCTGGGATACGACTTCTTTCAAGGACCCTGAAACCGTTCGCTCCCGGTTCATGATAATGCAAAATATCGGCGAAAGACATCTTGTCACCGCCGGCAAGGATATCAGTAATCCGGGTACCATAGGTACGCTGGGGATGCTTTGTGAAACAAGTATGGTGGGTGCAGAGGTAGATCTGAGACAAATTCCCAAACCTGCAGATGTTGCCCTGGATCAGTGGCTGATGATTTATCCGGCAACCGGTTACATTGTGACTGCAAAACCGGAAAATGTCGATGAATGCCTGGATGCATTCGAGGAAGTGGATATAACTGCTGCAGCCATCGGGAAAATTGATGATAGTTGTTGTGTGAAAGTAACCGATGGTAAAGATTCAGCAGATGTTTTTGATTTCAGCAAAGATTTAATAACGGGGATCCAGGAGTAATTTCACTCGGATCCCACGTAGGCTTTCAATTCATCATAAAGGTATTGTTCTGCTGCCTGGACGGCTTCAAGTTCTCCCCTCAGTACTATAACTTCTCTTTCATCACATTCAACAATGTTTACACCAATCTTTCTCTCAAGGGGTTCAAGATCGAATTCTTCAACAAGATCATAGACCAGATATGAAGGAGTGCCCGGAGGGATTACGAGGTCATACAGGCCTTCGATTTCAGCTCCCATCTCATCTTCCATTTTTTCCTTGCTCAGTTTTAGGTCTTCGAGGGTCAGTTTTTTTACCATAAGTTCACCCGTAACGTATATCTTGAGGCTAAATTGGTTTTTCTGGTATTATAATTTGTCCATGGTTGCAGGCGTAATTCAATTTTAGAAAGTTTGATATACTTCTATATTTATTGTTGTGAGTGGGAATATAAAATGCGACTTATCAATATGGGGTTAAAGGGAGAACAGGTACGTCTGGACTTTTTTGGATGTAACCTGAAATGTCCCTATTGTATTCATATCAGGCAACCCTTTGAGGAATACAGTATAGATGAAGTTGTTGACTTTGTTAAAAATTCAGCTGCAAAAAAGGTTTTTATCGGAGGAGCCGAACCCACTCTCCAGAAGGATTTAATCCCTTTGATTGAGCGGTTGTATTCAATGGGTATGGAGATCATTTTAAAGTCGGATGGCATGAAACCTGAAGTACTGGAGCAATCTCTGCCCTTTGTAAAAGGTTTTGTTCTGGAATTGAAAGTTCCACTTGAAGACACGGCTGCAATTGAGGAACTTACAGGCATTTCCTCCAAAAGGGTAGAACAATATGTAGCAAATCTCAAAACATCGATAGATATTGCTAAAACCAGATGGTTGCGACTCTGGGTTCGTGTAATTCCCGGTTATGTTACTGAAGAATCCGTGAAGAGGATGTTGCCTGTTATGGAAGGAGCCTGTGAGGTACTTCTTTATCAATTCTTAAGCAATCCCGACTTTGATCATCCTTTTGCAGGATACACCTCGCCTGTGCCTGCCTGGGAGGATATGGAAAGCCTTGCCGCTATTGTTGCAGAAAAGGTGCCCCGTGTAATAATTGTGGGAGAAAATGGGCGTAAGATAATTGGTAAGGAATAATTTTAACGATAAGGTAATGAGCAAGGTATCGTAAAAAAAAGCAGATTGGTGGTATGGTGGTGGTACGATATGAAAGCTGCTTTTCAGCCTTGCTCATTACAAACCGCACTATGATATGAAGGTATTTAAATATGTTTTTATATATGAGAAATTATATTTTGTTTATTTGTTTTCTATGTGGTTTGAATTCAGATAATTTTTTTAGACCAAAACATTTATCCATGTCTGCCGGTATGTAATTAATCGATCTACATGCAGGAATACAAATTAAAACGTGGTCATTCCCCCGATATTGAACGTATCTATGAAGCGCTTGAGGAATGTTTCCCTTCCGATATATCCAGAAAAGGAGATAGATTAGTTACTTCATACGGTGTTATGAAGGAACTTTCTGTGTGGATGAACGGTAAAAAACTTGCAGTTGACACGAATTCTGAAGCTGAAGGTGTCTCTGATGAGATTATTCTTGATACCAACAAGAGATTCCGCGATTTTCTCTATAAGGCAACAGGTTACACTGCCAAGGAACGAGTTAAGAACGCCAAGAAGGCAGTTTCCAAATAACAGGATCATACGTGTTTGCCAATCGCGACTTTCTCAAGGATCTTAAGGCTTTTGAAATTCCCACATGCCTGCGTGTCTGTGCAGGTACCGATGGTTCTGTCACTTTCCTGCTTGAGATCATGACACGCCACGAAGTTGAGGTAATTACCGAGGATCAGCACCTTGTAAAAGCAGATGAGGAGATGGCCGGGCTTTTGGATGTGGATGTTGGTGAAGAAGTGAATCATCGCACCGTGCGATTGGTGGCGGATGGTGTCCCTTATGTTCATGCGGTTTCCCTCTCTCCTATAGGCCGTATGCCAGAAGAGGTTCGCAGGGATATGATGCGTGCCGATATACCAATTGGTAAGATCCTGCGTAATTACGGCATGGAGACCCGCAGGGACCTTGATACCATACAGATGGAAGCCGATGGTCCACTTTTTGGCAGTCGTGAATGTCTCTCAAGGACCTATCGTATTGTGCACCACAATGACACGCTCATGTGGATCAAAGAACGCTTCCCTGCAGATGGTCGCTGGTTGCTCTGAACCGAATCCAGAAAACCGAAAACTTATTATGGTATCACTCCTATTGAGGGGTCGCAGTCAAGAAAAGCGTGCCTCGGTGGCTTAGGGGTGTAGTGCGTCCTTGGTAAGGACGAGGTCGCGGGTTCGAATCCCGCCCGAGGCTTTAAACTTGCAGTACAAAGCCCTCCTGCCTTGAATGATCAAGGAAGGTGGGAAGAATGTCTGTATTCTATGATACTGAAAGAAGGCTCAAGTCTTCAGAGAGACGTATTGAAAATTCTAACTTTTCTGAACGAGATAAAAACCTCCTTTTTTCTTATGAAGCTGATCTTTTTGTAGACGGGCTTGGTGAGTGTCAAGTTCTTAAATATCTGGACCAATTGTATCGATTACGGCTCTGGCTGGATACTGATTTTGAGTTAAGAGAACGATCTAAAGATACTTGTCGGGTACATACAGAGAAGGGATGTATCTGCTTCTACAAAGAGGGACTATAAGATATGTCTTCGAAAGTTTTTCCGATGGCTGTACAATGATGATTCTGTACTAAATTGGATCAAGATCAAAAGCAAGGTCAATGAATCGAAAATTCCTGAAGAATTGCTGACAGAGGAAGAAATTCTCAGACTCATCGAGGTGGCTGACCATCCCAGGGACAAGGCAATCATCGCTACTCTCTACGATACTGGTGGAAGGATAGGAGAAATTGGGACACTTAAGATAAAACATATTTCTATAATGGAAACATTTTCAGCTAATATAACTTCTTTTGGTATATTAATTCAAACTCAAATGGTGTACCGTGGTCGAAAAGGCAACACCCGAAAGATATCTATTCCTATCTGGGCCAAAAGTTATGAACAGTATTTTGTGAGGGATGCCATGAGAATTTTATGGAAACAACTTAAAAATAGATAATGTATCTTATCTTCAAAAAAGAATTAATTCAAATGATTGAAACAATGCTGTCAACAATGAGTAAGATTCTGTATACTATGAAATGACTGATAAAGTGATTGTTATATCTACTATAGGAGCCATAAAAGAATCAAATAAAATTAGCTTAGAATTGATAACTGAAAAATGCGGTCCTCTGTCCTTAAAGTTTAATGAAATTGAACCAGATAGTTTAGTTCCATACCCTCGGTCAGTAAATAGAGCATACATTTTGGATAAACTAATATCATTTAAAAATGATGGGATTGTCAAAGAAAATGTTATTTTTCAGTTTCAAAGCAAACAATACTATAAGGACCTTAGTGCACATTTGATTTTTTTCACTGTGATATCTGCTGATTTGGAAAGGAATCTGAGCAATGATGAGGCGTGTTCAAAGCTAATAGAGGTAATGAATGAGTATATATAAGCAACTTCTGAAAAATCTAATATCATTGCTTCGCCATGAATTTCAGAAAAACTCTTGGCTGAATGAATCAAACTCACAACATTAGTTCAAATCATATGTTACTAAAATACTTATTATACCAATTATCTTTAGTGTCGTAATATCCGATACAAACAGATTCCAGATGTTTGTAATCAATTCCATCAAGCATTTTCTGAATCTGCCTTAAAGAGACCTCTGTCTCTGCATCATATAAAAAAATGATTCTGGGCAATATGTCTCCTTGATAATTCTTTCTTTTCATTTCTTCAAAAGATTTATCAAATCTTTTTACTTTATCAATTATAATTTCAGGTGGTGTTTTTGTTTCGAATTCAATAATGTTAGTAATTGAGTATCTTGAATTTGTACCTGGATCACGCTGACAATATATTATGTCGGGTAATATCAACCTTGATTCCCTGGTGCAGGGATATGGAAGACTGTTGCTGCCAATAACTTTTTTCCAATCCAATTGATTGGACTTTTCAGTAACGGTTTTTCTGATTTCATCAAGTGTGTCGTTATGGGATAATTGTTTTGTATTACAATCCCTATTTCCTTCATTACCATTGAAAGTAATTGTAGCCTTATATTTCAGGCATTCTCTTTTCAATGAATGTGCACGATTGTGTTTTAGACACCAGAAGTATTGTGGAGTCTCTGAATTTGTCTGATCTAAATCGATGTATCGTCTGTGTTCTTGCCAGATCTTCGTTTTTGGTCTGTGCCATACAACCTTATCTTCTGTACTGCATAATGAGCAAGCATAATACATTTTTTCATTAAGTTCCATGTTCATCGACCTATAATTATTGAGCAAATCGTTCTTTGAGTGGATAATTTGTCACATAGTCTAAATAGATTGCAAAAGGAAGTATTCCCTATTTTCACGGGTGCTTATGTCAACTCCCAAAATGGTAAAAACTACCATTTCAAAACAGAAAATGGTTACCATTCCCTTTTATCACGGGTGCTTATGTCAACACATATCTATGTGATAAGTTTTATGCGCATGAGGCAGGCGGTTACCATTCCCTTTTATCACGGGTGCTTATGTCAACTTAAAAATTTGGAAACGTGGAAGGAGAAGGCACCACAGCCACACGAGTTACCATTCCCTTTTATCACGGGTGCTTATGTCAACATATAATGCACCGTTCGACCTTGGAAAATTAAGTTCTGTTACCATTCCCTTTTATCACGGGTGCTTATGTCAACAGATTACAGCACTACTACCTATGTATGGCCTAACAGGTAGTTACCATTCCCTTTTATCACGGGTGCTTATGTCAACTTAAGACTAAATTGGGAATGAGCAAAACGGAGGCTGCTAAGTTACCATTCCCTTTTATCACGGGTGCTTATGTCAACACATTAAGCGTATAGATTTGACCGTATGAGTTCAGGGTGAGTTACCATTCCCTTTTATCACGGGTGCTTATGTCAACTTATATCCTCATGTAATGAAAAAATATGACTATCCGTTGTTACCATTCCCTTTTATCACGGGTGCTTATGTCAACAAGATACGTGCAGATGCTACTTCTGAAATGGGTGCACAGGTGTTACCATTCCCTTTTATCACGGGTGCTTATGTCAACTTAGCGTATATGAATTGGATGATAGTAACCAATATGTAAGTTACCATTCCCTTTTATCACGGGTGCTTATGTCAACAGAACTGAAATTAAACATGAATTAATTTATATAGTGTTACCATTCCCTTTTATCACGGGTGCTTATGTCAACATTTTACTTTATCAATTAATATTGATTTAACTTAACTTATGTTACCATTCCCTTTTATCACGGGTGCTTATGTCAACCCCTATGTTTTTTTCCTTTAAATCCTTTTTGGAGGCATTAGAACTCTTCTTTTTGAGGGGGTAGTGTACAGACCTCAATTTGCCAGTACCCTTTAAAAAGGTCTGTACAATCGATAGCAGGAGGCGTCGTGAAAATTAACGCTGTTAACATCAGTAAAACACTATCAAGTGCCATCATCAAAAAAATATTAATATAAAGTCGATGTCCGTTTAAGGCAAGATTTCTATCATTGATGCCTACAAATGATAATATATGTGTACAGACCTCCTTTTTACTCAACCCCTTATAAAGGTCTGTACATCATAATGACAGATGCTTGATTTCCTGAGGCAATGGTTCTAATGTAAGGACATTATTCAGACATTCCCTGCATAAAGGAAATACTGTGATATTATCTGTTTCTGCTAGATTACTGTCAAATAGTAGGGAGGACAATTCATTTATTTTATTCGAAGGAATTTCACCTGCAAAAACACTATATTGAATTCTCATTAAACCATAATATTGAAGAATATCGGCAATCTGTAATCTTGTCCTGTCATTCTCAATATCATATGCCACAACAATATATTTTGAAGGCAGGAACAATCACCTCCTTCTGTACATGAAGGGTTCATACTCATAACCCTCAACAATTGCCTTTTGATACTCGATGGCCTGCAGGTCAATAATGTCCTGGAAAGTCTTCTTTCCATCCCTGTAGATCGTCTCGCTTTCAAGTCGGGAAAAAATCATATTTGCAAAGATTTTCTTGAAACGATTGTCTATTCTGCAAAATCCATCTTCGTTTGAAAAATAATCAAGATGCACCTGATTTCTGCCGATCATGGTAAGTACAACTCTATCTACAACAGGTTGTCTGAATTCTTCAATCAGATCGTACACAAGTCCTTCCTGATTTCTGTAATTCGAATGAAGCACACCACGGTATGGATTCAGTTTGGCTTTGTTAATGGCTGCACGTATTTTTGAATACAGAATACCGTATCCATAACTTAACAACACATTTACAGGATCAGGGGAAGGATGTTTTATTCTGCGTTCGAATTCAAATCTAGCAGGAATAATCAGTTTAAGAGCCTCAAAATATGCATTTGCAGCACTGCCTTCATAACCCATCAGAGAATCAGTATGGGATACGTCATACATCTTATCTATGATATTTTCAATACTGGCAACAAACTCTCCCAGTTCTATATCCCGACTGTTTTGTATCGTTTGCAGTATACTCTTTTTGTTAGTTGCTCCTGCCAGACATATATTTTTAGCAATATCGAGTTTATGAATAGAGTCTATTGAAAGCTGTTTTTCCCATATATTCATATACTGGCAGTATGCATGTGGAAACAGGTACCCGATTGGATTTCCAAAACTATCCATACAAGACAGGCTTACATTATTCTCGAAAAGTAATCTTATGGCACCAGTACTTATGGAATGCTCTCCTGAAAGTATCACATCCTCAAGTTTGGATGGGGTAAAAGATGCTTTTTCAGAATTCTCTCCCTCTTTCCATTCCACCACCAGTGAATTATTATGTTTTTTCAACTTTTTTCCATATCCAGATATATGGAGGGTAGAAGGTGTCGAGGATTTCATATCAGATCAGCAGTTTGGGGATATCAGACCGTCTGGCTAATTGTTTGAATTGCTTTTTGCCAAGGGTACTGGCAATTATTTTTTCAGTCCCATTAAAAAGTACATTGTAATCTTCCCTGGTGATTGGATTCGTACCGTGCGCAAGCAAAGAGCGATTTCTTTTATCTCTAAGATTTTCTCCATTCTCATCTGAACTATTCATACGACCATACATATGTGCAGATGGAACATTGATTACCTGTAATATTGTCATAATATCATTCAACCCAGGAGGTGACCTTGGACTATCAAAATTAGAAATTTCTTTGAACCTGGCAAACAAATCCTCTTTAGTCATACCATGATCTGCTGCAAATTTTTCATAATCAATCTTGTTGATGTCGCAAACGCCTTCCTTTTCCATCAAAAGAGCCGCACACATTTCAAGACAGCGATATAATCTTGCAGTTGCATCGTCATACTTACCTTGAATCGCCCTGCGCTGGGCGTTTTTGAAAATATCCACTATACGAAACTTATCCACGATATTGGTACCAGGTTTCCAGTGATTCTCAATCTCTTCCAGGAACTCAATATTTTGTCTAAGGTCATCTTCGCGTACAAGCCTTATTCCATATCTTTTACAATCTGCACAAATGGATTTTAACCTGTCTGAAAGATAGGATTCGTCTTTTCTCTCCTTTGCACTGGAAGCAAAACTGCTATGTAAAAACCTATCCCAATCACAGTACACCTGAATAAAATCCTGCAGTAAATCCAGTTTCTTACCCAGAGCAAGATCCCTGACTTTTCCTCTTAATTGTTCACATACCTCTGCTGCAGCATCAAAATACCCATTATCGAAATTTGCTTTCAATATCTGCATATCCACATCCCCATAGTAGTCATAGGGATTCTCTATATCACAGATCTTGCCTGTAAAAGGAACACTGATACCCATTTTTTCCTCGGCATGCAGATATATCATCGGAATCCTGTAAAAGAAGGCAAATGATCCCACTGCAGTACCCATAATCTTTCTTCCAGCGGTAGGATCAATTCTTACATTCTGTCGATTACCGATTTGCGGAAGTACTTCATTTTTTAATACATTATAATTATGTGCAGCATCCAGATCATCAATCTCTATCTTTTTAAATTCAATATTCAATTTTTTAATATCTGGATCAGCCTGGATTTTGTCAGCCACATGCTCTGAACCCTCGGTATGCAAAAGGATACTTCTTTTGGGTTTAACAGAAATCTGGGATAAAATAATAGGAGCCTCACGCATCCCCACCGTGCATATCAACACGTCACAATTGCCTGTGTATTCTGGAAGATACTTCTTCTCATAGGAAAACAATTCCTTTGATATGGATACCAGCTGGGTCCTATCATCCGAATTTTCAAAATCCGAGATCCTGTCCAGTACATATTGGCAATCTGTACTGTCGTTTACCCTATTTTCGATATCTCTTTGATTAACCATCAGAAAGCACTTCCTTAAATCAAATAGGCAACTTATAACTTTGTTCGAGAATAATCAGGTCCTTGAAAATAGAAGGATCACCTGTTTCAACAGAAATTCTGTAATCGTCCCAATCGTCCTCATTTTTGCCTGTCCATATGCCATATATATCGATATGTTCCAGACGTATATGACCGAATATTATTGCCATGCAGTAAAGCAATTCAACAAGCTCTTCCCACTGACACTCGAAGTTAGTGTCATAATTAGATGGCTGTTTCATGTACACAGAACGTATCTTTTCCTCATGTGCCATTGCAGTAAAATCATTATCACCACTTATCAAAAGAAGGTCCACATTACGCTTATCCCTAAAAAATTCATACGATTGAATGATATTATTATCCCCCAGACCCTTCCCATTGATCTCTTCACAATTTAATTGGGCCATCAGATGTTTGTATTCTACTGCACCCAATCGGGCCATACGGGCAGTTTTAGGATGCTGGTTCAGAAAACGTGTAGCCTGTGGATGTAATGCACAGAGTTTGTCGATATCTGATTTTTTATGTTTATTTTCCCATTGATTGCGCAATTCTCTTTTAACGACCTCACTCAGGCAAAAGCCAATGTTTGGAGAATCCGCCAAAGACAATTTGGATAATGTGTTTTGAATTAAAAGGTTGCTTCTGTGACGTAAGGAATTGGTATCGTATCCAATAAAAAGAGGCTTATCACCCTTCAATAAGTTACGTTTGCCTTCATCCTGTAATTCATGTTCAAGTACGGATTCATTTTCCGAATTTAACAGGGATGAGGCATACATACATATTTTAAAGTCATCATGATCAGGAATTTCCCGAGACAAGAAATTATCATTCCGATAGAGACGTAATGCATTACTTCTGCTTGTTCTGAAATATTCTCTGGAAATAGCAGTTATTTCGCATTTTTCGCCAATCCTGATATCCAAAAGATGTCCCAGAGGAGGATAATCCACCTCCAATTGGCTGGAAGTTTCAGATAAAACATTAAGCAAACCAATCAAATATTGTTTTGGTATTATCATTCATCTTCCCCAACCGATGTATTATCATAGAATTCTTTCTTCATATCAATCAAGGCATGGCGATGTTTTGGAATTAAAGGATACGGAGAATTCTGATACCTGTTATCTGATAGATGCATGTAATATACATGATCCACCCCCATCTCCAGTCCAACTTCCATCGATATGGCTGACATATATTTTCGTCCAGGCGTGATATCCACAGCAACCTCATCATTATCACCGATTTCAGAAAGAAGGGAACGATATTTGTTATGAATCATCTGAAAATCAGTTTCTACAATGTCCTCGGTGGAGTATAGCGGGTCGATTACACCATATTTTTCAAGAAGTGTGGGGACCCAATTGCCAATAGTGTCCTTCCACTCTTCTTTAAGTTCCCTGTTTGTAAGGAACTTGACATGTTCGGGTACATAACCTTCTTCCCTGCAGGCCGCCCAGATTGTATTGATTACAGCAAACGGGCTCGAACCAATAAAAGCCAACCAGTATTTCATATTTATACCATTAATTCCAGGAACTTGTTTGCCTCAAATTTTTCTGGTAATACTGGATGAAATCTCACAACATTGCGTGAAGATTTTCCTGTTTTGTTGGGATCGGCAACACTTTTTCCTGTAATTGTACATTCTTTTTTCAGGATGTTGCTAATAAGTTCAACTTCGTGCCTTTCAATATTATCAAAAACCATCCAGAGTTTCAGTCTTGTATTTGCAGGAATCATATCGCTAGAGGCAAATTGTTCTAGTGGAAATGCATCGGAGATTAAAATCCTTGAACGATGTTGGTTATTACCCACAGAGGCACCAAACAACTCGTCTATAGTATCTGCATCTTCACCTTTAGAAATCAATGTATGTCGAAGGTAACCCTTGATGGTTGAACCTGGTATTATTGGTACCCCTTGATTGGTTACGGTAGCCTCATCTGCCCCTGGCATCTGGAAATCCTTCGTTGTAATAATCTCATAAGGAACAACCACATTGCCTTCCAATTTATCGGTAGAATAAGCACGATAGTATACATCGAAATCTCTACGACATGTATCCTCACCGTTATCTATATTTTTCAGGTACTTCTTTGCTGCATTACAGAACATAATAGGGTCCATTTGTTCTGTCTTCACCTGAAACAAGGCATCATCATCATTGTCAACACTCTTTTTTGCAACCCTAACCCGATTTACATCTACAAACCCGTTTCCTCTAGATGTCCCTCCTCCAAGACAGCATCTCTTATGGTTGAATTCATTCAGGGCAAGTAATACAAAACCAACTTCCTGCTCGTTTGCATTATCAAGATTAATAGTGACATCAAACGAATTGTTTGCTGTTACAATTTCTTCAAAGCGAGGATTTGCATTTGGTACTTGTCCGTTGCCTTTCTTTCTGGTTTGCATCACATATTCGTGTCCCCTTTTTTTATAGCGGGTTGCACAGTGTGGACGTTCTCCCAGAGCAAGGTTCTGATTTAGTTCATCGGAAAGATGTGCATCCTGTACCCTAATACTGGCACCTTCTTTCTGTGATCCAAATATTGAGCAGGGAATACAATCCTCTTTTCCACAAAGCAAATTGTTATCTCTTTTATTACTTACAGCAATGCAGGATTTGTTTTCATTGAAAGTACGTATTATTCTTTCAACCGTACTTCTCAATACACCTTTAAGGCTGCTGCCTGGTATATACGGGTCGGGTTTTTTTGTCTGGGCATCATAGGATAAGAGTACTGGACTCTGTGAGAGAGAATATGCACCTGCATTCTGTCCACCACCGATACGCAGAGGTGTAACCAGTGTTAACCTGGCAGTTATTTGCCATCGATTTTGAAAGATGCTATAATCGGTCACTATCATCCCTCTTGACAGACATGCTTATCTTCTTTTACATATTTGGACCAGTCAGCAGCAGCATTTGATTTTAAATCCTGATATTCATCAGTCTGTGGAGAATATTCGCTTCCTTCATATTTGCCGTCAAGATAATCCTGTGCTGTAATCAGATTGAGTTTTTCGATTTCAATTTCCACTTCCCCAAATCCTCGGGACACAGCATGACCTATGTTTCCACTGCATGCATTGAAAAAATCGATCAGACCGAGTAATCCACCAAGTTTTGCATGGTCATAGAGATAACCATCCGATTCAATTCCTGTGTTTTCTATTGTTATTGTTCCCTTGAATATTGTACCCCTGGGAACTGCCTCTATATCATATTTGCCACCATCACGGGCTTTCCTTGTCTGGCGGTCAATGGCTACACTATCTCTGATCAATGTCTTTTTATTATCGGCAACTGCATCTTTAATGCGTATCGATGATGCCAAATCTTTGCCTCCGAAAAGGTAGCAAACTGGACACTCATTACAGCCTCCATAACTTTCATTATCAAATACATCACACACTTTAATATCCAGTCCTTTAAGCAATCGCTCCACTTCGGTTCGCATTACACCTTTCAGACTGCTACCTGGTATGATTGGATAACCTTCCGTATTTTTGATTACAGGATTGTCAACCTCTGCAGGTTCAACAGTAGTGTGACCCCCGATATGTAAATCGGATTTCGTAGTGACCTTATACTGCAAAATTGCTCTGTCCACCAGTTTTCTGAACATAATTATCTTCCCCTGGGATTGTTTGATTTCCATTTCATAATTTTGTCAACGATTATGTCAACATCTTTTTCTCTGTCAATAAGGCCAAGTTCGGCATTGACCATGGTGTGAACCCTCTCACGCACTTGCTGATCACTGGCAGACATCCCGAATATATTACAAACCGCATCCATACTCCAGTTACTGTATCCTATAAGATAACGTATTCTTTCCCTGATTTTTTCAGGATCAGATTCTTCCCTTTGTATCTTTTGGACTTTGGAGAGCAACATTTGCAAATAGTCACTCAATTTAGCATCAGAACGTGGTAAAAAATAAGATGCACTTTTTGTGAAATGTAATATTGCAGATTGTGGATCTTCAAACTCCCGCAGTGCTTCAGGAAGATTTTTCAGTTTGCCCCTGGAAGGAATTTCGTATTTATCTCCTTTTTTATTGGGAGATGGAATTTCCAGCATAAGTTCATACGAATCCAGAACTATACTCCCCAACTCATCTCTATTGAACTCAACAGTCATAATTATCTCCTCCTTTTATCCCTGGAATTACCTTTCCTTCTGTTATCATCTATGAATTGCTTTAAATTACCCGTAATCTTTTCTTTATTTACATATTCACAATCAAGCTCCAGAGCAATTTCATCTATAAATTTATCTTCAGATTTCTTGTAAGCATATTCAAGAATTTTTATATTCCATAATACATATTGTAACAAACGCTGTATATCTTCTACATCTCTTTCAGATATAACTTGAATCAAATTATTCCCAAAGTCCTTATTTTTCTGGCGTTTTGCGCGGATTTCACCCTGAGCCTGGTACTCTTTCTTCCCCTGAGGGGGAGCAGGTGAATATTGATCTATAATATTCTTGATATCGTTAATGTTGCCTGAGTTCCCAGCTGCTACAATTCTGCGAATCTGGTCAGTAGAATACGCTTTAAGTTCTTTTCCAGCTTTCCACATGGCCAGTGTTGCCAGTTCCCAGGCATATTGATTGATTTCGATCAAATTGCTGCTCATAGATGGCCCTCCATGAAATACACGTCACCATATCCACTGTTGATCATCTCCCCGATTCCATAGACTTCCAGAGTTGCCATGACTTCAGGGTCTCCTTCAACCACTGCGCAGCTACCCATTCCAATACAGGGAATGATCTCGGAAACCTTGTTACCTTCCTTAATGGACCAGCCACGTGCAATACCTTCATTGAGTTTCTGTGAACCCTTATCTCCACTCACAATTTTGAAATTTCCCTGAGTGGCGCAAATGTCACAACTTTTAGAAACATATTGTTCGAAATTCTCATCAAAGCCTATAATGGAAGTTTCACCATCCCTGAGAATCATTGGAGAATTAGTAACCATCATTGCATTCTTGAATTGCGAGATATTACTGGCTTTTTCCTGAATCATATCAGATGCAGGAGTTGCATTGAAATTGGAAAATGTCACAGTTCCATATCCACGGGAGCGGAAACCACCCAGTCCCCCAAATATACCAGATTCATTCAATGCTTCTTTCAAACCATCTACATATTCATCTTCAACAATACACTGGAATTCGAATTCTGTACCCTCTACAATACTCTCTATGTTATAGGGAGCAATGTCATCATATGGTCCAGGACTTGTATTACCATCTCGTGTAATCGGACATTTTGTAGAAATCTGTGTATTCACCGAGACGCTTTCAAGTTCCCCTGTTTCAAACGAATCAGCAGTAATAAAGCCTCCATATTTTTTCCCTTCATGCAAACACGGTCTGTCTTCCACTGTATTGGTACACTCTTTTTTGTCAGGTTCAATCATATGACCACATTTTTTGCACCACTTAAATGATACAGGACAGGCTCGTGTGGACTTACCTTTATTAATCGGCAGAGCGTTTTTGAAGAATACTCCAGTTTGACTCATATCCTCATCTTCATTGATGCGAAGGGCGTTGAATAGAGATTTGTTATTATTGTATAGGTAATACCCCACCATTCCCCGTATTGTTCGGCCTGGAATATACTCAAGGGTTTTTGAAAAATTTCCAGTCTTTTTTCCTGTTCCAATATGCAGAGGTGCCAGGTTTTTCAGTGTTGCCGTTAAAACTTTCATTATAAATCTACCTCTGTGCAAAATTGCTCATATTTGATCTCTTTAATTCCAGCAACTTCAAAACTACCCATTCCACGTGACCGTTCACCACCAAGACCATAATGACACATTGAATGCAGGGCACCCCATAGCAATTTATTATCGTCATCACTTAAGTTTCGGATTATGAAATATCCTGAAAAAACAGTGCCTGATGGTACTGCAAAAGTTCGATATAATCCACCACCTGTATTCGAAAGCATATCTCTATCTATAGATACATGCATCCTTGCAGATGTACTCTTATTCCCTTCCGTATAGACAAAATCAGTTACTCGAATTTTACCTTCCGTGTACTTATTATCGTCATTGGGAGTGCCAAATATCCTGCAGACATCACACGTTTCATCAGATAAATCCCTACAGCTTCGAATTTTGCGCTTATTTTCTTCAGATACTTCCTTTTGATCTGGGTCACCCGTAACCCAGCAATTAACATCTTTTAAAGTGCGTATTATCCGTTCTGCCTCTGTTCGCATAACCCCTTTGATATGAGTGGCAGGTATGTATGGCATATCTTCACTGTTTTTCAGATAGTCAATCGTTGAACCGCTGGATTTTCCTGCTGTATGGAAATCACTGGTGGCTTTGAGTGATACTTTCCAAATATTCATTTTATTCCCCCTCCCCATGTAACAGATGAGGTATGATCATACGGGATGCCGAAAGCAGATTGTCATTACATAATGTATCGGCCATCCATTCACAATCATCAATATTTATGCTATCACTTTTGCGCTGCACAGATGAATACATGTATTTTATCAGGTTCAAATATTCATGTTTTGAATTACCGCATGTAACCAGGTCTGAAATGAGGGTTCGAGATTTTTCCCGATAGAAAGCAATATCAAATATCCTGCTTAACTGTTCAAGATCTTTGAGATCATGAGGGAAAACAAATGAAATATGGTCTTTTTCAGGCATAGCAGAATTTACAGCTGTGACTGACATGGCACCTTTTGGAATTTTGATTATGTTGTAATCATCTGTGCTGGTATTCTGCCTGAATTCTTTCTTGGCACTGGATTCCATTTCTCTTGCTGCATCCAGCAGGAAATAGATAGGAAAACTGTTATCTGCAATTGCAATTCCACAGGATATGGTTACGGTAGGATTCTCAAATGTAGTGGTATCATAGAATTTCTTTTTAAACATGAACTCTTCAGATACATTTTCAATCAAATGACTTGCAAACTGGATTACAGCTTTTGCATTCATGAGAATAAGTACGTCATCTCCACCCGCATAGAGTACATCGATTCCAAGATAGTCAATACCTTCTTTTCGATGCTTTACCAGGTTGAGATTCTCTTCTTGATCAAGAAAAGTGGTTATTGAATCTTCCAGTATTTTGTCGAATTTGGTCTTGAAGGTGTGACTCTTATAGGTATACTCTGCAGGTGTACTTGTCTGCTGGAATAATCTCCCCATCATGTTACCATCGATTACCAGTGCACCGATCGATTCACCAAGATGAGAAAGCTCTGTGGGTATGGAACAATCATGAGTATTCTTGATATATTTGTTGAAAAGACGACACTTCGCCAATTTGCCTTTTTCTTCTTTCTCCTTGCATACCTTGCAAGAACCACCACTTGATGCTTCAGGTCTTTTGGCACAATACCGACATGTCTTTTTCGTATTCTTTATGGGCTGTCTGGATCTTGTCTCATTCTTCCTGGTTTCAAGTTCATTCTGCGATTTTTCCAGAGTATCATTGAACTGCCCCGCAACGTTTGCAAGTTCTTCTTCAAAGGTAATTACCGCAACCTGCAATCCGTCGTTTGATATATCTTTTACCTTATTTTCTATAGTTTCCTTTAATTCTTTTCTATACATTTCAGTTGCTGGAATGAATGAGAGAAGATTGCCTCCTCCCCAGAAAAGGACTGCTTCAGGGCATACTTTATGTGCAATTACGTCTTTTGCTGCTTCAAGAACTTTGTCTACAAAGTAACTTCCACCCCTCAACATATTGAGTTTATCTGCTTCACCTATGAACCCTTGAATGCCCATTACATCAAGAGAAAGAATACCGATGTTGCCCGATATAGGATATGTTTTCCCGAGATATTTTACAGGCCCTCCATAGCATACAGAATCATAGAACAGTTGAGCAGAGTTTGCTGTTGGGTCTTTGATTTCAACCTTGCAATCAATTGTGCTTCCATTACCCAGTACAGTGGTATGATTCTTTTCCAGACATTTCATACCCCCTGCATCACAGTTGATCTCATGAGGAAATATTTTATCCTTGCTTTCAAGATGAAGATTTCCGTTTTCCAGATTACTGTCAATTTCATTGATCCTGTCTGCAGCTGAAGCCACTGTATCTGCTTTGCTGAGCAATCGTTCCAGTTTTGTGGAGGTATCTCTTGAATGATGCTGTGCTGCAAGTTTTGGAACGATTTTATTCAATTCATATTTTTCAACAAGATTAGAACTGGTATTTTCAAGTATGTGTTCCAGAATTTCTCTTGTTTGAGTGGTATGATGATAATATGGTCCATACCTTACCTTTTTACTTGATGAGCGCGGTTTTCCAATATCATGTAACAGTGCAGCAATCCTTAAAAGAGAAACAAGATCCTTTTCTGCATAATCAGCCTTTATATCGTATTCTTTCAGACATTTCTCCAAATATGACTTATCTTTTGCAATATTTTGAAACAAAATGCATGTTGCAACAGCCGATGTGTTTTTCATGTGATGGAAAAGGGAACATATAGGGAAACGAGAATCAGAACATATATTGTTGATGAATTCTGATTTTTCAAGTTTGTCATAGATATCGTCTGCAGCATCACTCAATTTTTTTGAATTGTCCAGGATCCCTATGATATCGTTAATGAAGACATCCAGTGTTTTGTTACTCTGTTCTGGATAATCAATATCTTCCTTTATTTTTTTAGTGAACCAATCACTAACCCCAATATTCTGATTCTTCTGATTCAATCTGTATCCTCCTTATTTGTCACCATGAATCCTCCAAAGCCATAGGTAGTATGTTTTCCAATCTGCAAGGCTTCACCCATTCCCAGGATCGTGCCTATTTCAGATGGTAAAGCGGATGTGTCGTATTCCACCCAGCCTTCAACCCCGCTGAAAAACATTTTTTTGTTATTTATGTTTACATGGGAATATTCCACAGTGTTTATATCAAAATCGACAATCTCGGCATCTGATTCAGTTATATCTTCTCCGACATGAAATGGATAGTTGTCCGTATCGTGATATTTTGCAATACGGTTGTAAGCACGAATGCTAGACCTGAGAATAGTATTAAAGGACGGTATAATCTCCATATCCTGATTACTTGTGAGATGGAGAGGTGAAACAGTGGCTATTCTGACCCTATCTTTTGTATTAATCGGTTTGATATTCTGGTTGTAGGCTTTTATGGAATCGATTTTGTATTTTTGTCCACCAAAATGAGTATTATTTTCATTCTTTTTGATATAGGAGAGTATCTTAGGCGCAAATTTCTTTTTATCGCCATAGAGACGTATTATTCCCCTGATTTTCTGTTTATCTGCAAAAGCAAGAATTGAATATGGCCTGACACCTGTTTTTTCTTTGAACACCATAAAATAAGGACATTTCTCTGTATCCTTGCAACCTTCACATTTTTTATTCGTGTCACATTTCAGGTTATAGCCAAGCCAGCCTCTGAATACACTGCCTATGAACTTCTTCTTGACGTTTTGATTAGTGGATATATCCACCTGTACAACCGTGGTTATCATGACACTCTAAATAATAAGAAGAGGATTCATATAAACTTATTGTATTTATTCTGTACAGGGAGTTATTTCTACATGAATTAATGCAATAAACGCACCTATATGATTTTAAATCATGAATACGTCATAGATTTAATTCGATTAATGAACTATGTGTAAAGACCTTTATAAGGGGTTGAGCCAAAAGGAGGTCTGTACACACAGATTATCATTTTCAGGCAATTGTGGGTTTAATTTAACCTTAAACAGACATTGAATATTTATCAATCTTTTTATTATGAAGCCTGCAGATAGTGTTTTACTGATGTTAACAGCGTTAATTTTCACGACGCCTCCTGCTATCGATTGTACAGACCTTTTTAAAGGGTACTGGCAAATTGAGGTCTGTACACTACCCCCTCAAAAAGAAGTATTCTAAGGTCTCCAAAAAGGATTTAAAGGAAAAAAACATAGGGTTGACATAAGCACCCGTGATAAAAGGGAATGGTAACAAAATAGATGATGACATACTCCAAGGCGGTATGCTTGAGTTGACATAAGCACCCGTGATAAAAGGGAATGGTAACCCAGATGCACCTGTCAGATCAAGCCCGTCACCACGTGTTGACATAAGCACCCGTGATAAAAGGGAATGGTAACTTACTATAGTATATGTCATCCCAATCCGGGCGGGCGAAGTTGACATAAGCACCCGTGATAAAAGGGAATGGTAACGCAAACCCATATGTCACGAATTTACCGTCATTTATTATGTTGACATAAGCACCCGTGATAAAAGGGAATGGTAACAGCATGTATTGAGTGTACCGATTGTGGTACACTTTTATGTTGACATAAGCACCCGTGATAAAAGGGAATGGTAACTAGATAGCAATTCGTGGACAGTCAGTCTGTCTTTTTGGACATTGTTGACATAAGCACCCGTGATAAAAGGGAATGGTAACTTAATCTCATCCTCTAGCTGTATAATGTCCGATTGAATCAGTTGACATAAGCACCCGTGATAAAAGGGAATGGTAACTGTACGTTTGTCATATTGATAAAACCTGTTTGCTACATCAGTTGACATAAGCACCCGTGATAAAAGGGAATGGTAACTTGCCTTCATTTTCTGTTTGTATTTCCTGCATGACGACTTGTTGACATAAGCACCCGTGATAAAAGGGAATGGTAACCCTGTGTGTTTCAGGTGGCCTTTCGGCATTGGCTTTTGGTTGACATAAGCACCCGTGATAAAAGGGAATGGTAACCATTTGCTTGTTTGCGAATTATCATATCATCAATTTCGTTGACATAAGCACCCGTGATAAAAGGGAATGGTAACACAACTCCTTAGTAACAACCAATGTAGACTCATCTGTTGACATAAGCACCCGTGATAAAAGGGAATGGTAACTTTGGGTCCTGCGAGCCCAGGGATAGTGGAGATCCCGTTGACATAAGCACCCGTGATAAAAGGGAATGGTAACATTTGATTTTTCTCATTGTTGGCACAAACTATATATATTGTTGACATAAGCACCCGTGATAAAAGGGAATGGTAACATAAATCAATTCTGCTCCTGTAGGGAGATCGAAATATTCCGTTGACATAAGCACCCGTGATAAAAGGGAATGGTAACTTTGTTCTGTTTTCGGCCTGTGTCCAGGAAAATTCCACGTGGGTTGACATAAGCACCCGTGATAAAAGGGAATGGTAACCCAGTTCACCTGCGCAATATTTGAGATGAATATTGAGTTGACATAAGCACCCGTGATAAAAGGGAATGGTAACGCAGAGGACAGGCCAACATCTGCAAGAGTCGCAACAATTTCGTTGACATAAGCACCCGTGATAAAAGGGAATGGTAACTTGTCATTGTACTCTACCCTAGCTACTATTTCGTCGTGTTGAAAGTAGCTCCCGAGAAAATAGGGAATGGTAACTACTCAATCTCAAAATCTTTCTTTTCTGTGTTGTAGTTGAAAGTAGCTCCCGAGAAAATAGGGAATGGTAACTCGTCATCGACGAAATGGAGATCTATTCCTTGATTGATCAGTTTCAAATATAAATTCATCTCTTTTGAAACAGGAGATTCCTTCCGTAAGGTAGGAGAGATAAGAACAAATTTTATCGAAGTTCTGGAAGAGTAACGTTAATCTGAATCCTTAATACTACTTTTTCAAATTAAATCACCTCTAAAAAATACAATGAAGTCCTACCTCTCCTAAAAAACTGAAATAACAAAACTTATACAACTTACCATCAATCATTTGCTGGAAAAATAAAATATGAATGGGGTACTAAAAAGTGGGAGATATCAAACTCAATCCTTCACAATCACAGGCAGTTGATTATACAGACGGACCACTTCTAATACTAGCAGGTCCTGGTTCTGGCAAAACCCTGACCATTACGGAAAAGGTCGTAAACCTTGTGGATGAAGGATTTTCTCCTGACCGGATACTTGCCCTTACCTTCTCTGAAAAGGCCGCAGGTGAGATGGAGGAGAGAATTGAAAACCGCATTGGTGAATCCAGCGGAATTACGGTATCCACCTTTCATTCCTACTGCAATGATTTGCTCAGGGAGTTCTCCCTGTATGCTGGCATCAACCAGGGTACCAGACTGATATCACAGGAACATTCCCATGTCTGGGGAATAAACAATATCGACTCCTTTGGTTTTGAGAATATTGCGATTCCCAACAGACCCTATGATCTCATCACAAGCCTGCTGGAGGGTGTGTCTCAGTTACATGACCATCTGGTAGGTCCGCAGGAATTGCTGGATTTTGTCACGCGAAAGCTGGACGAAATAGTTGATGAAGAAGAAAGGGATGAACTGCTCAAACTTGCCGACCTTGCCAGATTCTATTCACATTACCAGCAGTACAAACGGGACCATAATTTCATGGATTACGATGACATGATCACAATGACATGTCGCCTGCTGGAAAACAATGACGTTGTTCGAAATCAGATTCGCAACAGATATGATTACGTCCTGGTAGATGAATTCCAGGATACAAATTATGCCCAGCTTTTTCTTATCAATCTAATTGCTGATGGCACAAATCTTACCTGTGTTGCTGATGATGACCAGTGCATCTACCGATTCAGGGGTGCCTATCTTTCCAATATCAAACAGCTGCAGGATTACTATGCATCCCTTGAAAAAATACCTCTGGACCGCAATTACAGGTCCAGCTCACAGATAGTACAATTATCCCAGCAATTGATAGCAACAAACCCGGAAAGGGAAGCTAAGACTCTGCATTCCCATAATGGGGATGGAGAGAAAATAAAGGTAGTAAAATCCCCGGATGATTCCAGTGAGGCCAGGTGGGTTGCAGACGAGATTCAGCGGCTGATTGAAGAAGAGGATATTGCTCCTGAAGAGATCTTTGTACTTACCAGAAAACGTGCTGATGGGAAAAAGTACAGTGATGCATTGAAAGGCAAAATGATCCCTGTGGAATATGTGGGCAATCTGCAGCTTAAGAATTATCCCATTGTACAGGAAGCCCTGGCCTACATGCATATTGTTGCTGATCCCTTCAACAGTGGAATTGCTTTTGCCAGAGTGTTTGCAAGGGAAGGAGTAAGTGAACATGACCTCCAGAAGATCAATACCGTGGCAAAAAAACTCAGCCGGGAAACGGAACTGGAAGGGGACGGAATCTATTCTGTGCTGCAACACCATCTGGATGATGTGCCGGTAATTCAAAAGGCACTTGTCAAGTCCATCCTTACCAGGCTTAATGAACTTATCGATTACAGAAAGAATCACCTACCCTCTGATACTGTGAAGTATCTGTTATCCGAGAAAACCGACCTATACAGGGCCCAGTTGCTTGCAGATACCGTGGCTTCCAGAAGGAATATTCATATCCTCAACTCCCTGACCAGTATGGTAGAAGATTTGGAACTTGTGGACGGGGGTTCTGAATTTGCCAGGGCTGTTGAATATCTGGAACTTGTTTTCAATCTGGATATCGGGGATGAGGAAACCAGTGAGGAAAATACTGTTAAGGTTATGACAATCCACCAGTCAAAGGGTAAGGAAGCAAAGGTTGTTTTTGTCTGTGATATGGCTGATCGCCATCTGCCTCTGAGATTCACCAAAAAGCAATTCCGTGTTCCCGGGGAACTTGAGAAAGGTGTTCAGAGGGATGTGGAGGATAAAGTCCTGCATCTGGAGGAAGAACGCAGGCTGGCCTATGTAGCCATGACCCGGTCCAGGGAAAAACTGTATCTCACATTTCCTGAAAAATATGCAGGCAACAAACGAGGTGTCAAGCCCAGTGAGTTTGTCACCCAGTTAGATTGTGAATCCAATCCCCTGATTGAATACATTGAAACTGACAAATTGCAGGATACGGAGACTGTTACCACAGAATCGCCATTGAAAGGAAAACAGGATGAATATCTCAGGCTTTTGAACATGTATGCCGGCCAGGGTCAGATGAAGCAGGCACTGGAGTCACTGGTGGTGCTGACTCAGTTAAAAGAGATAGAGGATAAAGGCAACCTGGCTGTTTTTGATATTGAGGATTTTCTGAAGATCACACCCAAAGAGATGGGAGAATTGGAGGCACTGGTGAATGAAGATTTACCACCTCTTGTAGATTCTGATATGCGCTTTTCAGCGTCCAAGATCAGGCAATACATGGAGTGTCCTCTGAAATTCAAGTATAGCAATGTACTGAATATACCGATTCCTCAAAAGACATTCTTCCAGACTGGAACCGATGTGCATTCTGTGTTTGAACAGCTTTGCAGGCACAAGATGCAGGGCGAGTCCATTGATATGGAACTTGCCACTCGTATCCTGGATAAAACCTGGGATGGTTCTGTTTTCGATTCAGAGACCCACGAGCAGCAGGAACTTGAAAGAGTCAGGCAGATGCTGGAATACTGGTTTGAGTTTGAGGAAAGCAATGTCAATGAAACGATTGCTGTGGAGGATAAGTTCAATCTCAAACTGGATGGAGCACAGTTTGGAGGAGTAATTGACCGAATCGACCAAACCCCTGCGGGCGAATATATTGTTATTGATTACAAGACCAGCAAAAGTCCATTGAGCAAGAATAAAATGCCAGAAGATGTACAACTTGCCCTGTACTGCCAGGCTGTCAGAGAGAGGTATGGAAAATATCCTATCAAAGCAGGGCTGATGTATGTCAATCCGAAGATCCGTGACCTCAGGTTAATGGATGTGGACGAAGCACAGATCAATTCTGTACTTGATGGTGTCAGGGAGATCGTAGCGGATATCAAGGCCGAGGACTTTGAGATCAAGGAAGAGCCGAACTGTTATTTCTGTGAATATAAGGGGATTTGTGAGTGGTACAACCATCAAGGAAGAAAAATTCATATGCATAAATAATATATATTAAATGTACATTGGTTTTAAAACATGTCTCAAAATACTTCTATAACTCTTTTTGAACATGAATCTCGCTCATATTCAGATTTTATTCAGGGTCCATCCTCACATCATCTTGACCTCATCGAAAAACTAAATGAATCAAATGGAGAAATCCTTACTCTGAAAAGAAATGGTCTTCATACAAAACAATATGTTGGTTTAATTCAAGTAAGTGACCTTTCGATAGAGATATTACCAAAAATGTATAGTGATGGTTTGACAAGAGCCTCAAAGATAGAAAATTCTCAGCGAAATCTTCTATATTTGCTTCATTATTGTTATGACATACCAATCTATGAAAGTGACATCGCACATATGCAATCTCGGAAAGCCGCCTGGTTTGAGATATTAACTTATATGTTTATAAAAAATCTAATCGATGTATTCAAAAAGGGAGCACAAAAGCAGTATATGGAGGTAGAGGAGAATTTACCTTACTTTAAAGGCAAATGGATGGTTCAAAAACATATAATTTCGAATTGTTTCAAAAAACACCATTTTTATGTCAACTATGATGAATTCAGCCCCGATATACCACTAAATCAGATACTTAAATTCGTTGTAAGAAGATTGAAATATCAGTCTCAAGATTCTGAAAACAGAAAGAACCTGCATATTCTTGATTATCAAATGGAAAATATCGCATATGTCTCCAACCCAACTCCACTCTTAAACAAAGTCATCTTCACAAGACTGAATGAAAATTACCGGCCAGCATTTAATATGGCTAAAATGTTTATCGATGCAAATGTTGTCGAGACATCAGTGGGTTCCATGAGTTCTTTTGCATTTACATTTGATATGAATGTGCTTTTTGAACGCTTTATTGCACGATTTCTAAAAAAACACCGCAGATCAATTCTTCCTGAAGATCTTCTGGACTGCAATCTTTATTCACAGATGGGTAGGAAGGAGCTCGCTAGAAATTCAAAAGAAGAAAAATCATTTTGGCTTATTCCAGACATTCTTTTCAACAAAAGAGAGATAACAAAACTTATTATTGACACAAAGTACAAAAAATTAAGGAAGAAAGATCGAAAGAAAGGAGTTTCTGTGGCGGATATGTATCAGATGGCCGCTTATGCTAACAGATATGATTGCTCAAAAATCATTCTCCTTTACCCTCGTACATCAGGAATAAATGGACATATTATTGAAAAATACATGCTTAAACCGACTGGTCAACAAATAAAGGTTGCAACTGTAGACTTAAGGATTGATTTGACAAATCCAGTTAATAAAAAGAAACTTATCGAAGACATTAGAAAAATATTGGAAGAGGAATGAATATGGGTAACAAATGGTTTATACGCCCTGGGGAAAAAGGTCGTCTCTGGAATGAATTTTTGAACAATAAATGTATTGGAATAGGATGGGATGGTGATGAAAGTTATTCTGGATATGAGTCTCTGGATGATGTAAAACAATCTCATGGCACTAATGATGCAAACTCAATCTGGTACTTTTATAATGACATGAGTGAAGGGGATGTAGTAATCGCCGTCAATGGTCAAAATACCGTATTAGGAATTGGAAAGATTACAAGTAATTATCTTGAGCCACAACATCCGGAAAATCCCGGAATTGAGTACCTCCATACACGATTGGTTCATTGGCTCATTAATGAGCAAATTACTCTTTCCTATAATCTTGCTAATAAAACAATTACTCCAGTCAATGAAGAATGGAAATGGGAAGAAATAAAGAACGGATATATTCAAATGAATAATAAATACAAAGATATATTTGCTCAACTGGAGAATGGAGACAAAATGGATATTTCACAATTGGTAAAATATTTTATTTCACAATTGGATTCCGATGAGCTAAAAAATCATCGAAAGGAGCACATAAAAAGTAGTGAGATGGTACGTGAAAAACTTACAAATCAATATTCTGAAGCACTTACCGAAGAAGAGATGCTTGAAATATTAAATGATACCGATGCTGCCTATGGTGCACGTTATAATATAGAATCAATATTTGCCAATAATGGTGGTTTCGATAATTTCAAAGTAGATCTCATAACCTCATTGGAAAGCACAAAGCCTAATGAAAATGATATAAATCAGGCACTCAAATCATTCAATAATATGGGGATTGGTTTTTTAAGTGAATTACTTTGTTTAAAAGAACCTAATAATTTCTGGATTAAAAATTCTGTAGTCGATGATTTCTTTTCAAGAATGAATATTGACATTAAAGGAACTCTGCCTTATGGAAGCAAAGGTGATCAAGGGGAATACTACATCGCAATGAAGCCACATATGTCAAATATTCTGCAAAATTTGAAGATCAATGGCTTGAAAGATGCAACCTATATGGATGTAGATTTATTTTTATGGTGGTTAAAGGATATCGATGTTCCAAATATCACTACTCAAAACAAATCCCTACTCCACAATACACTAGTACATACTAAAAATGTGATATTATATGGCCCGCCTGGTACAGGAAAGACATACGCCATTCAACAATTCACCAAATCTTTTCTTAAAGATCAATTATCTAAACCTAAGTCATTCGAAGAGATGAAAATAGAATTACTTCAGGATTTGAAGTGGTATCAAGTGGTTGCTTTATCGATTTATTTAAATGGCAAAAATGAAACGGTAAAGGTCCCAGATTTAAAAAATCATGATATCATAAAATTTTATTTTGAAAAAATAAGGGGAAGAGAAAGGAATTTTTCACAAACTTTGTGGGGTCAACTACAATCTCATTCAAATCCTAACAGTGAAACTGTAAAAACTGAAAACAAAAGTTCTCCCACTTTATTCGATAAGGCTTCGAGTAGTGAATGGTACCTGCTACCTGAGGGAATCGAATATGTAGAAAATAACTTATCAGAAGCAATCGACCTTTTTACAGGAAATAAACAAATTTATGAGGAAAAAGACTTTGGTCATTATTGTACGTTCATTACTTTCCACCAATCATATGGGTATGAAGACTTTATAGAAGGCTTGAAACCGATTGTATATGAAGGTGATGTTTCATATAAGGTAGGAAGCGGTGTATTCAAGGACATCTGTGAAAGGGCCAAAAACGACCCAGAGAATAATTATGTTCTTGTGATAGATGAAATCAACAGAGGAAATATTGCAAAGATATTCGGAGAATTAATTACTCTTATTGAAGACGATAAACGTTCAGGTAAATCCAATGAGATATCTATAAAACTTCCTTACTCAAAAACCGATTTTTCTGTACCTTCAAATCTCTACATAGTAGGAACGATGAATACTGCTGATCGTTCAATTGCATTGCTGGATATTGCTTTGAGGAGAAGGTTTACTTTTCTGGAAATGATGCCTGATTATTCCATTATTGATGTTGAAATTGATGGAGTTAATATTGGTTCATTGTTGAAAGAATTAAATGGTATGCTATCCGCACTAATAGACAGAGATCATCAAATCGGGCATAGTTACTTTTGTGAAGTTGTAGAACTGGAAGAAGAGCAGGCCAAGAATAAATTGTATTTTGTTTGGTATAATCGGGTTATACCTTTGTTACAGGAATATTTCTACAATGATTGGGAGCAGCTTAAGATGGTTTTAGGCGATTTTGTAGTTGAGAAAGACAATAACAGCATTCTCGAAGATAGATTAGTTAGTAAGAACTATGAAATAAAGAACTTTGAAAATGATTGGTCTGGTTTCTCAACTGCTTTGAATAAGGTATACCTTGGTGGAGAATTGACTGGTGATATTGATACAGATTACTAAGAAGATAAATTAAAACTTGAATGAAATAGCTTTACTGATAGGAGTGGGTCTGTGTTGGATGATAATATCTTGTTAGATTCCTTAAATGGATATCAGTTTGAGGAAGTAGTTGCTGATATTTTTAGGAAAAATGGTTTTCGAAACGTTATTGTTACTCCTTGTTCTAATGACGGTGGAAAAGATATTGTTATGGAGAAGAAAGACCCAAATGGTGAGTTAATAAAAATAGTAGTGGAATGCAAGCATCATCAAAGTAAAATAGGAAGGCCCGTTGTACAAAAATTACACTCTGCAGTAGTTACTTTAAATCATGTTGGAAAAAAACAAGGTTATGTGGTCACATCAAGTTCGTTTTCACCAAATGCAGTTCAATATGCCCAAGAAATAAACAATTCACTTGAAAATATAGAAATTAGATTAATTGATGGCAGAGAACTAAAAGAATTGGCAATCGGCGCTAAGGTGGATTTAAAAAATGGGATTATTGAAGCATATAGCAATGAATCGACTTACTACTCGCCAAAAGAAAAAACAATAAACTGGACATTAGAAAACTTCTTCTATCCGGTTAATGCCATTAGTAAAATGGACTTAGTCGTACAGAATATACGAACAGTATTCCATCCAGTTTTCTATATCGAATACAACATATCTGCTAACTTTTCTACGACTGTAGGTATCATTCACAATGAAAGGGCAAATGGACAATTGTTTTTTGATGGGGAAAGAGGAAATCTATTAGATTATAACTTGGCTGGATTGCTAATAAATGATTCAAATATAAATTTTAAAACATTACCAGAAAACCAATTTTCTTCCAAAATAGACTTTCGACTAAATGAAAGTGAATTAAAAGAACTTGCTATGAATGAAATTATAATCAGTCATACTAGAAACATAAGATATAAAGGAAAAAATAATGTACAATATATAAAAGAATGCATTCCAAAAGCAAAGGACATAACAATATCCAATTATAAATGCTTATATTACCCAAAATGGGAAATAAACATACAAGCAAAACGAAATGACTATAATATCTATTTTGTTGAAACACCTAGCGATAATATCGTTACCAAAAATGAAACTGATTTTTGTAGGGTTTGCAACTCAAATATTACAAAAAAAATCATATTTAGGTCCAAATGGTATTGTAAAGAATGTGGTTCCATCACCTGCAAAGGTCATGTAAAAGTAACAAGAATGACAAATGCTAGTATCTGTATTGATTGTGCAGTGATGAAAAGATTCTTTGGAGCTAAGAAATATTTTGAATCGACTGAAGAACTTCGTGATTTTGAATCTTACTATTCAGCCTTACCACGACATAAAAAAGTGATGGAAAATTCATATTTACTATTCACTACAGTTGTATTTTCTTTCATATTTATATTTATGGTTGCATTATAATAGTTTTGGTATTTTAATATTCTATATGTGCACATAAGAAAACATATAGAATCTAATTACTACATAGACTAATTGCAAAAATTAAATAATAATACAAAAACATGACTATTTGATAGCTATAGGACCAGATTTTAGAGTGATTTCGATATGTGGAGCAAAAGTCAAGATTGTGAAATTGATTTTTCATGTCCAAGATGCAAAAGGGAGTGCAAATTCTTTTTGAAAACATTTAGTAATGGAACTCAACATATACAAAAAAAATGTCCAATTCATGGTCATATTAGGTATGTGAGAAAAATTCCCGAATATTTAGAAAAGGCGGTCGAAGAAATTGAGGTGAATAAGTCTATTTTTGATTTCTAATCGCCTCATTATCATTAATTATTTTTGTTGATGTTGAGTTTTTTATTGATGGAAGTTATTTTAAGACCTTAAAATTGGCTGATAAAGGTTCTGACACGGAAAGGATGATTACTTGGCTTTAAATGTAATACCAACCAATTTCCCTGATTTGACTCCTAACAAAATCACAGGATGGCAAATCTTTGACTTATTTCTTATAAATATTTTCAAATCTCTGCTCTACAAGTTTGCATTTGCTAATATCTTTACAATTACAACATTTTTTTGGTAAGTTGCTTTTTTAAAAATCATAATCGTTTGTATCCTTATTTCCTTTATTTGATGGTCTTTTCGGATATTTCTTATGATGAGGGTCTTTTTGAAATCCCAGAGCTTTTGAGGCTGCATAGTCCGCCTTTTCATTCTGCTCTCGAGGAATCCATTCCAGTTTTATTGAATTGAACTGTCCGACTAGTTTTTTAGCAATCTGGCAGGGACCTTTAAGATTATCACTTTTTACAGACCATTTCCCATTGACTTGATTTACTACAAGTTTGCTATCTCCCTGTACATTGATGTCAGTCCAACCAAGGGCTTGTGCCTTTTTTAATCCTTGAATTAGGGCATTGTACTCTGCTTCATTATTAGTGCCAGTCCCTTCAAGCATTTCGGATATTTCATGTAGGACTTGTCCATTGTCAAGAAGAACTGCTCCGATTCCTCTTTTACCGGGATTTGGTATTGCAGCTCCATCAAATTGAATTAGTTTCATTTATTCACAGATTTTAAATATCATATAAAGAAGTTTTGCTATTTGTTGTTTGTAGATTGTTTTCATGAATACTTGTATATAAATATCTACTCAAATATTAGCTAATGATCACATAAAGAACAACGCTTTCTGAACAGCATCTATCGGGTCATCATAAAAAGATAGCTGGAACTTGCTCAACACTTCAGGTGGTACACTTCCCAGCCTTGATGTGGAAGCAGAAGGAATCAATACTTTCTTTGCTCCGGCATCAAGACATACCTGGAGAAGGTCTGCCAAATTATCCACTGCATTAATGGAGCCACCTATTGTCATGTCTCCAATTATGGCAGTTTGTTCATGCAGTGGCTTGTCAAGGGCTCCGGAACATAGACTGATAAAAGCGGAAAGTGTCAGACCATCTGCCAGTCCGATTCCATACATATCCTGGAAGTTGAGGAAATAATCACTTTCTTTGGTGGATATGGATTGGCTGATAGATTTGGCATTGGCTTTGAAGTAATTGATAGCGGTTTTGACAGATTCTTTGGCTGCTGAATTGCTGCTAAGCCCTGTGGCTTCATATTTTCCATTCCCGGTGGCAATTTGCAGTTCCAACTTGTAGACACCGATTTTTCCGTTTTCATTTGGAGCAACAGCAAAGGCTTCACCTGGTTTTCCAAGTCCTGGAGGAATTATCTTGTTACCACCACTTTCCGGAACGTTGACAAAATCTTCTTCCATGGTTTCATTATCCAGATAGGAGAAGTTCACATCAAAGAATTCCATACCGCCGATCTTTTTGAGTTGTTCCTTTACACGCCTTCTGCCTTCCAGAGCGTATTGAAGTACTTCTTCAGCCTCTTCCCGGGTGATTTTTCCATTGGGATAGATTAATTTGACAAGCCCTGAATAGGTTTTTTTCACAGCGATTACGTCTCTCTGGTTCAGATTGGACCCCATCTTGAAATAGTTGAATAGACTGTCTGCGTAGGAGTATTTACGCATTTCACGGAAGAATTCGGCAATATAGTCGACAATAAAACCATGTTTGTCGGTGAAATGTTCAGGCCTAAATTTTGGAACCTCCCAGCCGGGGAGATAATAATGTATCCTGTCAAAAAAGGCACTGTCATTATTCATTGCCTCAGGGAAGGGAGCAAATAGATGATGAGTTTTTAAAAGAGAGGATACACTTTGATTGATATTACCTACAAAGGCTATGGAGGCGTTGGCATTGATCTGCTCTCTACCTCTGGCAAAGGAACCTGAAGCCATGTAGTCTTTCAGAATCTGGATGCCATCTTTATCTTTGAAATTAATCCCTGCAACCTCATCAAAGGCTACAACATCCCACATGCCTACCAGTCCTACCTGACGTGTGGACATATTGTAGAACAGGTTTGCTACAGTGGTTTGTCCTCCAGAGATAAGGACTGAGTTTGGTGAGATCTCTTTGTAAACGTGGGATTTACCTGTACTCCTGGGGCCGAGTTCGCACATATTATAGTTGTTTTCGACAAGGGGTACAAGCCTTTCAAGAAGATGCCACTTTGTTCTTTCTTCGAGATTGGAAGGCTCCATCCCCACAGAGCGCAGCAAGACGTCCATCCATTCTTCTTTTGTGAAAAAGTTCCTGTTTTCAAGGATCTCGTTTACATTGATGTTGGGCAGTTGAATGGGTTTTAAATCCGAAATTATGAAGGGTGACCCCATCTGGTCGGGTTCGTATTCCATTTTGACGATACACCAGATGCCTCCACCAAGCAGTTTATCATAGCGCATTACATAATCAGATTCAACTTCCACCTGGACAATTCCCAGGTTGGAAAATACGGCTTCATATACATCCCGTCTCTCATTAAGTTTTACAGTTACCTTGTCTATTATTGTGTAATAACCACTTTCCCTGATGCGGGATTTTATTTTTTCCGCCTCATCCGGTCGGACATAGTTTCGGGAGAGGATATTTTTTACCTTTTCTACACCGGCTGCTATCAGGTCTTCATCTTCGGTAGCACAGTTTGAACCCAGCAGGTATTCGAGGACATAAACCGGGACATTGTAGCCTACTTTCATCATTTTGGTGAGGTCTTTGCGTACCACACGGCCTGCAAAGTATTGCTGCAATTTTTCATCAATGGATGTATCAATTTCTGTCCCGTTCATTTTTCTGCCTCAAAAATCAAAATCATCTTTCAGTAGTAGATCTACTTCAAAAGGTATCGGCTCGATTACATTCTTATTAATCGCAGTTGGATCATCGTCTATCAGCTTGAGATAATATGTTTTGTTCTCTATATTATTCCCAAGGGTTAATATTACCTTCTGCTGGCGTTCTGTAGGTTCTTCTGAAGAACGTTCCAAGATCACGGTCTTTTCATCACTTACCTTTTCGCCATCAAACTCGCTGTCCCAAAGGGCTATACGGACCTTCAAAGGTTTAAGTTTGTCACTTACCTTTTCAGTCTGCAGCAGGTTTACAGAGAAGGAATTGCTTGTGATCCTTCGACCCGGATTTGTAACAGTTACTCCAACTTTGCCTTTTTTGATTCCTTTGCGCTCCAGCTCTGCACTCTTTTTATAGCTATATTTGAGGACAGGAATGATTATTTCCTGAGGAGCCAGGCCACCATGGACAAACTTGTTTCCGCCTCCCTGCATCCTGAATCTCAAGTCTGCTACCGGGACATATGCATAAAGATCGTTTTCCGTTTCAACAAGATTGTTGATCTTGAATTTGTGAGTGTTCATCACATCGATATCTTCTGTAGTGAGGATGAAGCGTTTTTTAGAGTCGATAATTCTGTCTTTATCAAAGGTTGCTTTATCGAGTTTGTAAACACTTTCCAGGTCGTCCCGTCTGTAGATGAAGCCGTGGTCAGATGTTACAATTACATTATTCAGAAGTTGGGAATTAGTGAGTTTTCCAATTATTTTTTGGATTTCTTGGATGCAAGTTTCCGTCTCATTGAATACTTTGTCTTCTGAATGTTCGCCAGTAGAATCTATAACATCGTGATATATATAGAAAAGCCGCTTTCCTTTGTACTTTTCACGTAATTCTTCTCTTGATAAATCAATTATTTCCTTATATGTCAAAGTAACACTGTCAGGAGTTGCCGTGTCCACTATTTTTGCTCGGTTGGGAGTGCCTTCAGTGCTGATTCCATCGGCCAGATAATGATTATTCTTAAGTTGCAATGAATCATGAGGCAGCAGGGATGCCATTCCCAATTTGGTGTAGGAAGGAAGGGAACCAACCATTGTTTTAAGTTCCATTGTACCCTGGCTGGATTTGTTGAGTCTTTCTCGAAGTTCTACAGCGATCTCATAGCGCATCGCATCGGAAATTATGACTGCAATCTTATCCCTGTCATTCTTTTGAATGGTGTTTTGCACATATAATTTGTAGAATTCATCCTGTCTGTCTGCAAGTTCTACTTTCCAGTAATCCCCAACATCTGTATTGATCAGTTCACTCCAGTGGCCGAGCATTTTGTCGATAAGGTTATTGTTGTACAGGTTTTCCACACGTTCCCTGATCTTAGAAAGAACGTCCGTCTTGTTGTCGAGGTCATAATGGAAGTAAAATTTACGGTAGTAATAATCCATCTGGTAGAGGTCTTTCTCATAGCGGGCTATGAATCCACGTACATCTTTACAGGAAGCAAGCGTTTTTTCAAACCCTTTGGCAAACCTATGGAGTTTGACTGCGTATTCCAAAGCACTGTAGATATGCTGGAAGTCCGCATACCAGTGTTTGGTTTTTCTCTGGAAGATCCAGTCCAGGTATTTTTCATATTCTTCCAGGTCATTACATAAACTGCTTACAATCCGACTTATGATTGCTCTATCGAATACATCAAAGGCTTCTGCATCCAGGTAATCGCAAGGTTCAGTTTCTTTGATCTCCTGTTTGAGATATTTTTCGAGTTTGAGCTGGCTGTCTTCAAACGTTTCCCTGCTGTATTGATCGAAATAAATCCCGTCTTTGGAGTGGTCCATCCATGTGCGGATGAAAATCTCACATTCATTGCTCATGGAGTTGATATAGTTCTTGTATTTCTTCAGGGGAAGGGATGTGTTTCGTTTTATGTGGGTTAGGAGGATGCTCAGGAATAGTTTGCGTAATGTGGGATCAGATTGTACAAATCCGAAGTATTTGCCTGCAAGTACCCAGAAATCGTCTTTAAGATTGAGCCTCTTTATCTCGGACCAGGTAGGATTGTCAGTTTCATACAGAGATTTGAGGAATAATTTGCGGACGATATCTTTAAAATCTATGGTATCTGAACCTGTGAGCACTGCCAGAAAGCCCAGTACCATTTCGTCCCGGCGCCATTTCGGGTCATAGAATTTCCTGAACGGCTCCACACGTGCCTTGCTGTCGAAGAACTTGTAATGCTCTTCCAGGAAGTTATCCAGGTCATAGCCTTCGATGCCAAATTCACTCTTTATATCGGATATTCGGCTGTTTTCAAACCGCTCGGAGTACAGTTGTATATCGAGCAACCAGTTCTTCTCGTGTTGTGGTTCGCCTCTGGATGAATATATCAGGAAATGGGTATCAGGTTTATCCTCTTCAATGAGTTTCTTGGTCCCAAAGAAGTTCTGCTCAAGCCTGTGGACCCGGATATTGTTCTCCTCAAGGATCGGTTCGATCTCCTCAAGCCCGCCATCAGTTGCAGTCTCGTCCTTATCATACCAGAAGACTATCCTGCGGTCTCTGTATCCGTCTGTATCATTGAATTTTTTGAGTATGGCCTGTGCGGTCTTTTCGGCGTTGAGCATGGTTGGATGTGAGCAAGTAAGTTTATTTTTCAATTAGTGTGACTGAACTAAAAAATGACAATTCATAAATTTCATGTTAAAGTTGTATTCCTGCAAGGACACGATATATGTTCGTAGTTTCCATTTTTTTCATACCTTATGAATTTATGGCATTCATTACATTCGATTTGTTTTTCTATGTTTTTCCATTTCTGAACTATCTCTCTAATTTCTGATGAACTATAGTCGCTTTCTGACCTTTTCCAGTGATCACAAAAGTTTCTAAACCCTGACTCTAATTCAAAATCTTTTATTTGTTTTACAATTGGATTGTCTTTCTTTAGCTTTTTTTCCATTCTGGATCTGAATGCTTGCAATAGTTCAATTAGAGTATATTCATTTCGTTTTTTAAATTTAACAGAAGCTCCTAACGACTCACACAATTCTTGAAGCATCCCCTCCAAGTACCTTCCAAAAAACCACCCAGCTTCTGTAGGTCTATCATTTGTTAAGGATTCATCAATTCGCTCATATGTACTTTTACCTGTTTTAGTTCTTGGTCCAATCATGTAATCCCAGCCAGAAAATTCCATTCTTTTCCACTGGGGGAATTTCTTTTGGAGACGATCAAACCAAATTGAATCATGTGTGAGAATCAAAAATTGATAATCTGGAAAATGAGTAGATATTATATCAATTATACGTGGTCTTTTATATATATCAAAACTATTAATCACGTCATCTAAAATAATAAATTTAAAAGTTGAGTTAAATCTTTTTACTGAAGATAAGAATATGGAAAGCCCAAAACTGTTTATTTGTGATTCACTCAGGAATTTGTAAGCAGGCTTAATAAATTCGCCACCAAACATGATTTCAAGCTCAACCGCTTTGTCACTATCTGAATATAATTCTATTTTGGGATCACCAAGAACGTCATTATCACATTCTAAAATATTAAAATAGGCGGCCACATCAGAGGATATCGAATCAAATGACTCCTGTACATTTCTTTTTGTTTCTTCAATATAGTCTCCCTTTATTTTTTCATATTCATCTTTTATTTGTATAAGATAAGATATACTTCTATTCAAATCATACCATTTTGAAAAATAGTTAGATAAATTATGAAGTTTATGGCAATCAGAAACTAATTTTTTGCGATACTCATTTTTTTCGAGTTCATCAATTTGTATTGAAATAGATTCTGTAATTTCTTCTTGTGAATTTAGAAGTGAATTAAATTCGTTTGTATCTATCTTGTTTATAAAGTCATAATCTGTATTAATGTTCTCCACTCTTTTTTCCAATTGTATATTACATTCTTTAAAAAAAGTAAGACTTTTATTTATATTTTCATTCAAATGTACGATTGGCGATTCAAGATCAAGTTGACTTAAATTGTTAGATGCATAATCTAGCTTTTTTATAATTTCATTAATTGAAGAATTAACATTTTTCTTCTTTTCTTCAATTTCTATTCGCATTGTGTTCAATTTTTTCAATGATTTTTGCTTATGTTCAATATATTCTACCAAATTTCCTCCATAATATTGATCACATAGAGGACATTCATCATAAGCCTTTAGAGACTCAATAGCCTCAAGACCTTTTTCATACAAATCCAAAAGAATAAGTTTCGATATCTTATTTTCATCTTTTTTGAATTCGGCAAGTTTATATTGAAAATCTGATACATCCGTACATATATTTTCAATTGGATATATCTGATTTATGATTTGTTCAATTGTTTTCCAATAGGAAAGCTTTTTGCTTTTTTCATCGTTTTCAACTTTCTCTTTCAAATTTTCAAGTTTTACATTTAATTCAGATAATTCATTGATATATTCAATATCTTGTTGATAAAAGATATTATTCAGTATCTTTAAATGTGATTCTATAGATTTAGGTTCTTCTCCCGTAATTTTACAATATTCTTTTTTATAAAATTCTAGGTCTTTTTTTAGATCAATTAATTTTTCATTTAACCGGGTACTACCCTTTTTTAAATCGTTTTGGATCTTGATGGCATCGCCAAAGCCCATTTGAGAGGACAAAAATTCATATTTTTTTCCTTTAGTCGCATATACAAATTCAGTTAAGTCACGATATCTAAGATGGCAAGGATGTGAAACAACCTTTTTAATCTCAGAGTAATTTCCTTCAATGAAGGGATGAGTTATCCTATCTAAGTTAAATGTGGCTACAATTTCCCCAATCTCACTTCTAGTAAAATCAACTTTTACCCAAGTTTGATCATTACCTGCTTCTTTGTGAGGATACGCGTGTTCTTTTGCATTTTCACGTGCTAGATGCATTATTTTTCCAGAATATAACCATTCCCATGCATCAACTATAGAACTTTTGCCAGTACCATTTGTTCCATAAATCATCATTGATTTACCATTTTGAAAATCAAGTTCTAAAGGAGGTCTATTTATTCCCCTAAACCCCGATATAGTGATTTTTTTTACTTCTCCCATATCAATCATCACTTAACTCTTGATTTATTTTTTTATCAGTCCAATCCATGAATTCATTGACATCAAATCCATCTTCGGAGATGCACGATTCCATCTCAGTAATTACATCTATTTCATACTCGCCTGAATCAATGGCTTTTTTAAACCATTCAAGTGGTTTATTCATTAATTATTCCCCTCTATATTATTGTTAAAACGGTTTCATAATTATTTTTATCTGATTAATAATTATATCTTCTTCACCAATCCATCAAACAACTTGTAATTCTCCTTAACCCCGTCATCCAGATCGATCTCAATATATGCATCGGCCTTGTTCTTGAGCACTTCATCATAAGACATTATTTCTTCAATATACCCGGCCAATTTCGCCTTCTCCTTTGCACTGCGGGCATCCTCACTGGAAAGCATCTCCCTGTGAGCATCCATTTTCCCTTCCAGTTCCAGTAGATACTCTGTCCGCATCCTGGCAAGTGTGGTCCTGTCATAGCGGTGCATATAGACCAGCGCATTGAAAGCCCGCTTCTTTCCTGAAGTAAACAACCAGTAAATCGGCCGCTTCTTATACATTTTCACGTGGTCCTTGTAAAAATCCTTCAGGAAATAATCCCGGATGACCTGCTCGGAAGACTTCGTTTTCTTCTTGCCCTTGGTGCTGAGTGCTTGTGCAATGAAATCCATATTCTCCGACAATTTCTCCGGCCCGAAGGTCACATTCAAGAACTCCTTGAATCTGCCCACGATGTCATCTGTGAAATACTCCTCATCCAGTATAGGTATGATGGCATCCTCATCCGGCAAAAACTCTGCATCAGGCACTTTCTCCATAAACTCCTGCATTCCTTCTCCCTGATTGGCAAGAATCAGACCTTCCTTATGCGGAGAATACCGCCCGAACATGCAGCCCACGGCGTAGGAGATAAACTCTTTTATGGTATCAGTAAACCGCAATGCTTCAAGTTCTTCCTCTGATTTGTTATTTCCATACCGATAATAAGGATTGCAGGTCAGCGTGATCTCTGAAAGGGGAACATCAGGTGTCATTTCATCCTGCAAACCATAAGCCTCAATGAAAATACAGTTGTTCTCCTCTTCCAGTCGCTGCATATCCAATGTCATTTCTTTCCAGTGAGTGCGGAGTTTAGAGTAGGTTTCTTCGAGGGTTGGACTGTGGAATTCGGTTTTAAGGAACGGTGAGGTGGTGAAGTCCCAGGATGTTTCGTAGGAATCCCAGTCGGATTTTGAACCTTCAACTAATCTTTCAAAATTTAAAGGTTCATTTTTTAGGTATGGCAGTTCTTGTATGGTTCCAAATCTGAAATCTAATGTAGGTGTCACTAACTCTAGAAGTTTGCCACATATTTTTGAATTCAAATAGACAACAATTCCTTTTAAAGCTCTGTCTGAGAAAAACATAGTTCCTTTGCTATCAAAAGCGAATCCTTTCCCAGAATAACGAACAGATAAAGAAGATGAACTTAATGCAGAAAAAGTTGCTCCGTCTCTAAAATGGTATGAAGGATTACGAAAAGATGAACCGGGATAATCTTTTATTCTACTGCCATTTATTCTCCAATCAACAATATAGTAGTTGTTACCAAACCATTTCCTGAAAGTTCCACCTTTATTATAGGGAACCCAAAATAAACTAGAATTAGATTCACTAGAATTAAATGTTATGTCACTTATCTTAACTTCACTCCAAAGTCTTAAAAATAAGTCATTGTTAGCAGTTGTTATACCCTCTTTGAATGTTGCATATTTTTTAAGAGGTTCGTGTATGAATAACTTTTTTTGTTTTTCACTCATCCAATAAGCAATCGGACTCCCTGGAATCTTCTTGAAATCGGCGGCGGAGGCGGTATAAAACCAGCTACATTCTGGATTTTTTATAGCTTCTAGAGCTTTTGGAGCCTGATTTATTGCTCCACGGAAATCAGAGAGCCTTACATATCCACCTTTATAATTAGGAAGATGGACATTTTTAGCTGTAAATGTACAAATTGGTACTGTTGCACCATCAAAACCCGAATATTCAAGTTGAATCAATGAAGTGATAGTTTTCTGCTCTATCAAATAATTTCTTAATTTTTCATATGATGAAATAAACATCCATACATAAGGTGCCATAAATCCGAGTTGACCTGCAAGCTTCGTAAAATTGAAATTACTTTCTATAAACATGGCAAAAAGATCTGACTTGCTGTCAGGATAGTTGTCTTTAGAGTATTTTTTGAGTATTGGATTCATTCCCTTATTACCCATATACGGTGGATTTGTCACTACGCAATCATACTGGCTGCTCATCAGTTTGGCCTGTTTGATGATGGCATCCGGGCTGTTTGGCACATCTCCGAAAGTATCTATGGCAGGATTCTTGCTGAACTTTGCGTATTCGGCATCGATTTTGTCGAAATCGAACTTGGGCATTTTGAGGATGGAGCCGTATTCCTTGGCATCCTCGAAGAATTCGATGAGGCGGTGCAGTTCGGGATACTTCTGCTCGGGGATGTAATCTATATTGTTGGTCTCCTGGATGGAACAGAGGTTGAGCTGGATGTCTTTTTCGAATAACTTGCGGTCGTATTTGTGGGCCTGCATCATCAGGGCAAATCCTGCCAGTTGGGTGGCTCGGTCATCGATCTCCAGACCGTACAGGTTCTTGTTCAGGATAAGGGGAGCGATCTCATTATCCAGATAGCCCATGGAGCGGTAGATCTCATAAAATACATCAAAAGCATAGACCAGAATATGGCCTGATCCCATCGCCGGGTCCAGCAGGGTGATTTCCTCGGGGCTGTAGATTTTTTCTTCCGGCTCAGGGGTCTCCTGGTCAATGAAATACTCAAACTTGTCCTGCAGGTTGGGACTGGGATTGGATTCCAGCCATAATCTGCCCAGGGAATTCTCCACCATGTACTTGACAATCCACTTCGGAGTGAACAACTGGGTCGCTGCAGGAATGTTTTCCTTATTGATTTTCACATTCTTCTTCAGGTTGGCAAACACTTTTTCCTTACGTGGTGCCACGTAATCCTGATAGATCCAGCCGATGATCTCAACTTCCTGCCAGTCCTCCTCAGGAATGATATCATTCAATTCCACAAGGACCGAATCCGTATGGAGCAGGTATTCCGGGATGAGTAATTCGGTGTAATCCTCGATCTGCTCGAACAGGAATGGCATAATCTCATGCAGGTAATTGCAGATTTTGAGGATCAGGTAGTGATAGAGTTCCTCATCCTTGCCCTCGGCTTTGATGTCCAGTACATAATCGAGATCCAGTTTCAAAAAATCCAGGTCTGCTGCTTTTGTCAGGATTTCAGGTTCCTTCCTGTCTGCATTAGATGAGGTAAATACCTTTACAGGCAGATAATCGTTAACCTCCATGAACTTCAGGGCCACAAACCGGTTAAACCAGGTATAGGTTACTTCGTCCATCACCTTCTCATAACCCTTCTCGGCTACTTCCTTCACAAGTCTTGCACGTTGGTTTTTGATCTTCTTGTTGTAGACCTTACCTCCGATAACAATGGAATCCGCATGCTCTGAATCCACGGGTAATACTTTATCCGGCAGGATACCGTAAAAGGCAGCCCTATCCTTTACTTCCTGCACCAGTTTATTTCGTAATGAATTGGAAAATGTAATGATACTGCTCTTATCCATTAGACCACCGTGATCTTGTTTTCTTCAAGCAGCCCCTTCAGTTTTTGCCGAATGCTGTCTAGATATTCTTCAAGGTCTTCTTCGGTCTCGATTTTCTTTTGACTCCTAAATTCAGATGCATCAACAACCCTTACAGGTTTGACATGAGGCTTTTCTTCTCCACCTTCAACATCATCTCTTTCCCTGATTATTTGCAATTGTCTGGAAACTTCATCAGTAACATCCTTGTACAGGTCATCGATAGAATCATTCAGGGTTTTTGCATATACACAGTCTTCACATTCTGCAATCTTACCCTTTAGATGATCAAAACGCTGCAAAACACGATCTTTGAAACCATTCCCTAAGTTTCCATAAGAATCGATTTCCCGAGCAACTTCTGTCCTGCGGAGATCTAGTTTCTCGTACCCTTCTTCCTTTAGATTATCAAGACTCTTCTGGAGAGCATCATCTATTTTCCCGCCTAACTGCGGTAATTCTTTGATACGGGAGTATGGTTTATCCATCTCCAGAATTTCCTGTACAGTCCGGACATTTTGCTTCATATCTGCATCGAGAAACTGCAGATTCCGCTCATATTTATCTGCCCTGTTGTACATTTCCCTGAAAATATCAACCATCTGACTTTCAAAGAAACCAATCGAATGTTTGGCTTCTTCGTGAACTTCTATCAATTCATCTTTCCTATCTGCAACCTCCTGCAAAAAATCAGATGGATCATTGATTTGATTGATTTCTTTCAGGAAATCACTGTAAGCTCTGATCTCTTCTCTGCCTGGATAGGCTTCTACTTCCTGATAACGTCCAGCATATTTTTCTGCAGCATCCCTTTTCTCGCTGAAAACCTGCTTTGTATATTCAAAAAGATCATTCTCTTTTTCAGGAATTGCCGTCCTGTCAAACACATCATTCAACACATCTCTGACAGCCTTTATTGTCTGCTGATTGGATTTTTCCCAAATCTTTACAACTATTCTATCAGCATCTTCCCTTTTAGTCAGATAACGGGCAATCTCATCGGCATTCTCAGATTTAAGGATCAAAGCAGTTTTCTGGTAGGAGAGTTTGATTTCCTCGTTGGCAAAAAGAGTGGCTACAAGACCTGCAATGGTCATATCCTTCCAGCCATATGGTTTGCTCGAAAACTTCTCCTTGATATCCTTCAAAACAAGGACATCATTCCTTTGATGTCGGACTTTGATATAATCACGCAGTTCTTCAAGAGCATTCCTATTTGTATCAGACTTCCCTACACCAAACTTTTCCAGGTCATCAGCTCTTAATACCCTCAATACATCCTTATCAGAATCGTAATCATAAGTGACATAGGATGCCTTACTGTAAACATTCTGGGAAAGTTCATCAAGCCCATCCTTAATTCTCTCCTTAGGGTTTTTCTTCTCAATACTGTTCACTTCTTTCCCATGAATAAAAACACGTGCATTCTTTGCACTTTCAAATACTGCCCTTTTAGCCTCATCAATTAGTTTTTCCTTTTCCACTTCCTTGGAACGGAGAATATCATTAATTTCTGATATATTGGAATTTGAACTATTTTGACGCAGATATTTCTCTATTTTCAGGTGGTTGCGAACCATATCAACTACTTTACTATCCGGAGGGAAAACAAACAGTAAAGTTTCCTTGGAATCAACATTGCTCAACACATCTCCAGACAGGGATTGTTGATCACTTTTATGGTACAATTCATCTGAAAGGGGTGTCAGGAATTTGACAGTCAGGTCGGCATTGCCGGCAGATTTGTACTTTTCATCAACTGCTTTGTTAAACTTATAATCCTTATATCTCGTAGGACAAATCTCACTGGAATCACCGAAAATATATGTATAAATCGTATCCAGAACACGGTAATTCTCAACTTCGGTATTTTTGATTTCTTTGTTGATTTCCTGTTCTTCATTGGTCAGGAAATGATAACTATCTCCGGACTTACTGATAAGGGTCTGCTGTTCTAATCTTTTAAGGGATTCATCCACCTTTCTCTTCAATTCCAACTTATCCTCATCTACAGAACTCACTGAAAGGACAACCAGATTATCCAGATTTGGAACGACTTCTTTTACATTTCTTATTAAAAACAGTAACTTGAGAATCTGATTGTCAAACTCCTCTAACTCTGAATTGTCCTGAGCTTGAGTGATAGTAGACTTGATAATGGGATCAAGGAAACTCTCAACTGTATCATAAAAAGAATAAAATGGAATAAGTTTGCCCATATTCTCTTCAGCATACTTTTCAGTAGCCTCTTTGAAAGCATTAAGCATCGAACGTTCACCTTTTGCCAGATGCTTGCCTGTAAACCCACTGTTTCTAATTCTCTCAAAGACCTTTTGCAAAACGAAAAATTGGTAGGGCACATAAGGATAAACATTAATGAAATCTTCCTCGCCCCTGTAGAATTTCATCTCAGCACAATCTTTGGAAAAAGCCAGCAAATTCTTAAGTTCATATTTCTTCTCAGCAAAAAAGGCTGCAAGGGTTGCATTATATTCTTGCTTTTTTGCAAGTATCCTCTTTTTGATAACTTCATCCACATTGGCACTGGAAAGACTCAATCTGGTATCGAATCGTCCCTGGATCTTTGAGAAATCATAACCTTTGACACGGTCTTCTGTAATAGTATCAATGTCTGCCTGTGCAGTCACAACCAGCCACGCTTTCCCTGCCAGTTTTGTGCCCAATTCCTCTGCAATGGTCTGCAGATTCAGCATCATCTTGCTATTTTCACCAATATACTGTCCAATCTCATCGATCAGGAAAATAACCTGATGATCTTTTCCCTGGGATTCACAGTATTTTTCAACTTTTTTGGCAAACTTCTCTACATCCAGATGATAAGTCTCCCCATCATTTAGAAAGAGAGTATTCAATGATTCCCTGCTCTGATAATTACAAGCCACCAGAGCATCAATTATAGCATCCTGTTCAAAAGCATATGAATCACGCCTCTCTTCCCAGGAATCCCCTACAATCTTTTTGAACTCAAGTTTGAATTGTTCATACAATTCTTTTTCAGTTAAGTCCTCTTCCAGGTCTGCTATCCAGAATACATCCCCATAGAAACCTCGCTTTTCATTAAAAGCTCGCATCAAAATATTGACAATCGGTTCCGGATCTGCATGGATAGTATTGGCCTTAGAATCAATATTGAAAAGTATTACATCCTTGCTGCCAAAATTAACAGAATTTTCAATATTGCTGTAGATTGAAGGATCCTCAACTTTTTCCTGGAAAAAATCAAGAGCATTTTTACCTTTCACATTACGGTTTTCCAGGAGATAAGACAGCATTTTGATAAAATGTGATTTACCGGACCCAAAAAAACCGGAAACCCACACACCTATTTTATCTGTGGGAGTAAGCATTGCATCATAATAGCGCTGGAAAAAGACATCCAAGTGTTTTGATGTCTCCCTTGTAATTACATATTCATCAAGTTCGGTATCGACAATATTTTCGTCATATTGATCGACCTTGATAACTCCTTTAATATCCCTTTTTATATCCTTTTCAAAAAGATCCTGTATCATAATATCATTAGTCATATTCCCACCCTCAGATGTCTATCGCACTGTCATCCACAAGCCTGAACGCCCTGTAGTAGTTCCCGTCTTTGAATTTACCGAATAAGCTTAAATCCAGTCCACTGTATTTTCCGGGATAAAATAATATCAGTGGCATGTCATCCACAACTGGTTGTAAATTATTCAGAATTGAGTGTGACCTTATAAAAGGCCAGGCTTTCCCAACTCCAGTGATAAAAACAATACCCACATCACCAAATTCATCCATTTTTTTCTTGATGGTTCGCTGGATATTTGCAGGCTTAAGCATCAATCTTAATTTTTCAAGCAACTTGTCAGATCCTTTGTCAGATTCAAATTGCATAATTCGTTCCATAGGAATTTTTGCTGTGACAATTTCAAGACACAGTTCATACAAATCAATCTCCAGAATATTTATTGATTTAAGTTTCAAATTCTCTTTTAATTTAGGAATCCTGGAACGTATAAGTAGTTCTTTCTCCGGTGGATAATCAAATATCCAAAAAGGGACTTCATTTCCCAATCCTTTACCTTGTAGAAACTCCTCGCTCTGGATGGTTTCTTCAAGTAAATCTAGGCGTTCTTCGATGGTCATGGTTATTGAATAATTTTTATAGTGTATAGGTGTTTTTCTAATTGTTAAGATTGTCCATTATTACATTAGCAAACCTTGTGTATTTTATTTACTTATGATAGTATATAATAGTAATAGTTATATTTTAGGAAGTTGTATTTCTATACAGTTAATATGGCTATAGCACCTTCAAATTACAAATATGAAATACAAGAATACAATATAAATCTTGGGCAAAGCGAGGAACAATTAAACCAAAGTTCAGAAAGTAAAGCTATATATTATCACTCTCAAGGTGATTTCAATAAGGCCCTTGAAATAATTGAAACTATAAATAATCCCAATTACGACCTTATCTTAATAAAAGCAGATTCTTATCTTAAAATTGGAAGACACGAAAAAGCATTGGAATTATATCAAAATTTAAATCACCTTCACCCCTCAAACCCGCTTCTGGAAAAAATTGCCTCAATTAACTATAACTTGGGTGAAAATGAAACTGCACTTTGTAATTACAATGGGCTTATTGAAAATGATCCCTCAAATCCTTATTTTTACGCAATGAAGGCTTCTGTATGCTTCAACCTGATAAATGATTCTGAATCGATTGATGCATATATAACATCAATTCGTGAATTTGTAAATAACAAAGACCTAGAAGCAGCCCTTGATGTATACGAACATTTGCTTACCATTAATCCAGACGATGCAGGGGCACTTTTTTCTAAGTCAGTTATTCAATATGAGTTGAATAATAATAACGAATCTAATTACAATATGGATATAGCGCTCGAATTACTAATCAAATACAATCCTATAGAAAATTTGTACAAATTATTTGATTTAACCGATGAACTAGGTTACACTAATTTGAATACATGGTGTTCAAAATCAAAAAAGTGTTTCTCAGTTAACAAAAATAAGATGGGAATCGTCTTTTTGGACCGTGTTTTAGAATTACTCAAACAGAATGGTCAAATGTCCTCATTTTTCGATATTGTAAATTATGAGCCTGAGCAAAACAATCCCTTCTATTTTTATGTAGAAGGAAAAATAATGGGAACACAGTCTTTTAATAAACCAGAAGATAAAATTAAAAAAGTAAGACGGGCTTACAAGAAGGCTGCCGATTTTTGGGAATATGAAGACAAAATCGAACTGGTCCAACATGTATGTAATGAATCACTTAAATTGGAAATAGATGGGAAAACTTACCCAACTCCACAATTGTGCACTAAGAATGCAGATTTGCTTTTGGCAATGGGTCACAAAAGAAAAGCTGCTGATGCATACATGAAAGCCATGCAATTGTATGAACAGTATAGAAACTGGAGTGAAATGGAAATTTGTTGCAAAAAGGCACTCAAAGCAGAGGCAAAAAATCCGTACATCTATGAAAAACAGGCCAAAGCTTGTAAGTTTGCTTATAACCGCAATCGACACCAAAATAAAAAGAATCAAGCAATAAAATTATACGAAAAAGCAGCCCAATTGTATAACAAATCTGGAAATCATGAAGATTCTAATAAATGTATCGACGAAGTTGCTAAAATTCAAAACGAAAAGGTCAACAAAGCATCAATACCTTACACTGGCATATCCTGCAAGAAAAATATAAAGACAGTATCTTTTGAAGAAGCACCAACTTATGATGAATTTCTGAAAGACCTGTCATCTTATTCTGATGCTCGAACACTTGCAATTTCTGATGACGAACTGTTGATATATCAGATGTATAAAGAAAATCAGAATATTGTTCCGACTCTAAGACATACCGGAGCAGGCTATTATACGGAATATCGTAAACTGGAGCATTTTTTCACAAATTTATTTTTCCAGATGTTCAGAGAAAGGATTATATCAATTTCTGAAGATGAATACGTAATTGATGACAAAAAATTAAGAGACAACTTTCTACAATTCCGTGCCGCTGCGGATAATAACCTTAAATATCTGTTCTATAAAAATTCTGATTACTATATGGGTACTATTTTATCGACCCCTGCAATCCTTTTCTTCAAAAAACTTCTCATCAAAATGGGAATGTGTCCTGGGGTGGTGGATAAAGCAAAAACAGTGGCATCTCCCGGGAGTGCGCTCTTCTTCCTAGAACTTTACATTAATCTGAAAGACATTTCAAAATTGCAGGAGTTTCAGCAAAAAATATCTGCTACCAATGAGGATGAAATAGATAATGTTCTTGCTAGACCGGTTTTAATGCTTAACCCTTGGGAACATCAAAAAGAAGGGTTAAATTCGTGGTTGTCTAACAAAGGTTTTGGAATCCTGGAAATGGCCACAGCAACTGGTAAAACTGTTGTTGGACTTATGGCGATCCAAAAATTATTGGAAAAATATGGAAGGTTACATGTTAGGATACTTACTCATAGCAAAGCAATTTTGAATCAGTGGAGACGTGAAGTAATAGATAAATTTGGAATTTTATCAAATCCATCGCTGGAGCATACTACTCCTGTAATTTCAGGTGGTCTTCAGATTCATTTCAATACAATTCAATCAGTAATCAGATCTCCATCTTCTTATCGTACTGATTTGTTGATAGTGGATGAAGTACATCATGGTGCAGGTTATGAATTCAGAAATGCTCTTTCTTTACAAAGTAAATGGAGAATGGGTTTATCAGCTACAGTTGAAGGACAAACGAAATTATCTGTGCTTAAAAGAAATTTGGGTCCAGTGGTATATAACCTTGATGTAAAAAAAGCTATATCAAAGGGAATTTTGCCTAAGTTCAGATGGGAAGTGCATCCTACATATCTTTCTATTGTAGAAGTCAATCAATTTGACAAGTTATCAAAAAAGATATCTTCTATTTTTTCTGAAATCAGCAATGATAGAAAATTAATTAAAGATCTAAGTAAAAATAAGCAAAGTCAAATGAATGACTTACGTGACTTTGTAAAGTTATGTGAGTTTGCAAGATATAGGAAAATAAAATTACCAGATAATTGGAATAAGCTTCGAGGCCTCCTTCAGGAAAGGAAATGGATCGTGCACAAATCAAAACCAAAAGTTGATGATGCAGTAAAACTTGCTTCCAAATATCTCCAACAAAAGAAAAAGATTGTACTTTTCACAATGGATATAGCAACTTGTGAAAATATCGGGAATCAATTAAAACCTTTATTTAGTAATGTATTTGTCATTCATTCACAAGCCAGAGGGAATGTATACAACCTTATAGATAAATTCAAAAGAGCTGATTCTGGTATTTTGATTGGTGCCAAAATGCTGGATGAAGGAATTGATATTCCAGATGCTGAAATTGGAATCAACGTTTCTTCTGCTGATACTCGTCTTCAACTTGTACAGAGAATTGGTAGGGTTTTAAGAAGAAAAGAAGGTAAACAACCAATATTCCATCATTATGTGGCTTTACCATCTCCAGGTGCTCATATCAATTGTGAAGATAATTTGCGTTACATGGAAGAAATTTCCAGTATACAAGACACGGCCATGAGAATAGGTTCCAAAGCATCTGTCGAAACAAAGGATTCCCACTTCATAAATCTTAAAGACGATGCAGAAAGTATGGTTCGTCAGAGATTTGAAAATCATAAAAATATGCCAATGTTCGATTATGGAACATTACAAGTAGAAAATATTTTGGAGCCATTCTATAGGCACGGTGCATCCACTAAGATCATTTCTGAGCTTGAAAAAATGTCCTCAAAATATAAGATATCGGATGAAGAGTGGGCATCAATTGTTCGACGTGCATTCCCGAAAGAAGAAAGTAATACAAAAGAAGAAGAAAAAGCACTGGATATTCCTGGTTATTGGTGGCTACTAGTTCTTGGTAATAGAAGTCCGAAAGGAATTATAAGTTTATTTCAAAAATATATGGCATTGAACAATTGATTTATATTGCTTGAGTAAAAGGGGATATTTGATTATAGCCAATGTATATTATTTTTGGGCCGGTATAATTCTTCATCAAATTTCCTTCTAAACACAGAAAGATCTACAACATAAGACATTCTTCGGTTACTTGTTCGATTACTTGTTTGGTTACATGTTCGGTTACTTGTTCGCCTGCCCGGCATGAAGTTTCTTCTTTACCAGGATGACTTTCTGTGGATTCCGCAATGGAATCTGCCAGGTAGACAATAAACTTCCACCTCATACATATCTCGATTACCTCCGGCTGGGGGAGCCCAGGTTCTTCAGCGTCCTTCAGTATACAACGAAAACCACTACCCTACTGCTCTATCAGGTCAAGTTCCCTGAAGACTCTGGCAATAACACGATTCCTGATCCTTGATACACCCTGCTTGACATCTAGAAGATGGGAAAATTAGCTAAATGCTAAGTTCATGCAAAATACCAAAAAAAATATAGTTATTAATGGTTACATATTATTGATTGCTATGTCTGATGAGGATATGAAGAAAAGAAAAGAGGAATGGCTTACTAAAGTCAGAAAAGAAGGTAAACTCAACCGCAACCCAACTGAAGATCACAGCACCGGGCTGAAAACTCTTCAGAATAATATCCGCAGAAGTATACTATCTCTTCTACTGGAATCACCTATGGGTCTTGATGATTTGCAAAATGAAATGGAACTGACCAAAACGGAGGCCAAGTTCCATATAGGAATGTTGGAAAATGCCCTTTACGTTGAGAAAGAGGAGAAAAACGGAAGTATTGTATATTTTCCTTCTCCGCGGGCAGAAGCATATATGGAAAATGTAAAAAGTGGAGGGCATAAATGACTATTTCTATGGATGACAAAGAGTCGAATTGGGAAAAGGACTTCTCGAACTTAAAAGATACCATAATGCAGGATGGTGCTATCGATAATAAAACTAAAAAACTGCTGGCTCTTGCAAGTGCTGTGGCTGTGGGATGTGATGAATGTGTATCCCACCACAAAAAATTTGCTCGCAATGCAGGTTTAAAAGATTCCGAAATTGAAGAAGCAATTCTAGTAGCATCACTGATTCGTCTGGGGTCGGGACTGCGACATGTTGACTAAAAAGGAAAAGTAAACTAAACTGTTTTTAACCAGGAATAAATACTAAGGAGAGAAGGAATTATAGCTCTTCTCATGTATTTATCGGAATTTTTGGGTAGGCATTAAATGGAAAGTTAATGTGAGCGAAAATTATATATTATTGCCCTGATTGTCACTCGAAAATATCTCAAAGTGTAACTTATGAAGAAATTTGCTTGTTATAATTCTACATGATACAATCTTCAGCAAACATTCTCACCTAAGCGCCTTCCCCTTTACAGGCATATCCATGCCTCCCATATTCTACTATCATCTACGATGCGTAGCACCGTATGTACGTATACATCTAGCAACCGTAAAAAGATGTGAAAATAATTGCAGGACAAGAATCGATTCTGGGTCATATTACCTGTATGTACTTTGAGAAATAAGGACATCATTATTCTTAAATCATATAACATCAAGTATATTCATGAGATATACCCAATGATGTAACGCAGCATTGATTTACGTTAGAGTTGATGATTCTACCATTAGAAATTCGGGAATCCACAAAGAATTCAATTCAAAAATTAGCCAGGTGCTGAAACATTCCAATAAATATCAGGAATGAGAAATCTGGAAAAAGAGGCAGACCTGCAGGAATCGATCATGGATCATATCTGAAAAGAGGCACATAGAATAGATTGACTCTTCGCATTTGAAGATGGACCTGAAAAATAGTATGTAGGTATGAATGGCTGTGACCTTTCAGAGGGATCTAGATATTGCACCTGTGCTATGCTGGAATAGGTCTATCTGCAGTTTTGAAATAAGCTCGATCTTAAGTATTTGGTAAACCAATGTCAATGGTATATTTCAACTTTTAAATCAATCAGGATGTGTCATGCAAAAGAGTAAATTGGTTTCTGTTCTTGTAATTGTTTTTCTGTCCCTATCCTTTCTGGGTTGCACAGAAGAAGGAAACTCAAACGGGGAGATTCCGGAGGAGCAAACATCGGTAGATAATGTTTCAACGCCGGATTCACCGGAAACTGATGTTAACGTGTACAATGCAACCCTGAAGAAAACTGCGATACTGGATATTGATAATGGTTATTCCCTGAAGGTACTGGAGATAAACCGAAAAGAAGGCTATTCGATCTTATCGTTGAGGAAAGACGGCTATGAATATGGTACTAAAAAGATATTTGTCGGCCGCAGTTATGATGTATGGGACCCTGAAAAGCAGTTCATAGTCTATTCAATCAAACTGGAAAGTATATATGATAACAGTTTTGTCATCGACTTATCATACACTTTGAAACCGGAAATATATCTGTATGTGGATTTTCCTGACCGGGATAGTGAAAGGAAACCAACGGTCAAAATTGAAAAAGATTCAATCACCAGGAATTATGTATGGGAGTACGACGACAGGCAATTCCAGCTCCAGGCCAGATATGACAAAGAAGCTTATGAATTATATTCACAGAGAACCCGTTATCGCCATTGGGTGCATTTTGTAAATGACCCTTATGATGACGCATTCATATCCCAGATTACATTACAAATGGAAAATCTGGCAGAAGAAGCAGATTACGGCCGGGAGGAAATTCCTTACATAACCATGCTTTTTGTCCAGTCCCTTCCTTATGTCAGTGACAGTGTATCTGCCGGTTATGATGAATATCCCAGATTCCCCTTTGAAACAATGTACCACGGAGGCGGGGATTGTGAAGATTCCTCTATCCTGCTTGCGGCACTTTTGTATGACATGGGATATGGCGTGTCGCTGATTGAATTACCCGGTCACATGGCTGTGGGGGTAAAGGGCAGCGATGACCTTCCCGGGAGCTATTATGATTATTCGGGAGTGAAATATTTCTACCTAGAAACAACAAATTCAGGCTGGGAAGTGGGCAGGATTCCCACTGTATACAGGAATTCCGATGCCCGGATAATTCCTATTACTGACGGCTATCCAGAAATTGCAGTTGACTTTGCAGGCAGTGGAAGACACGATTCCCGTTTTTCCTACATTGACCTCGATATCGAGGTCGAGAATGTTGGTTCTGCAAAAGCCGAAGATGTCATTATTTACACTGGTCTTGAAGCCACGCAGAAGGGCATGGTCTGGGACCAGGTTGCAAGTGACCAGATCCCGGAAATTGATGTGGAAGAAGCAGTCTCTTATGAGATTTCAAACCTGAAGGTTCCTGTAGGTGAGACGTATCGGATTGGAATCCGGGTTGTGGGGTCAAATACTGGTGTGGAGTATGTCTATAGTGATTGGCATGTTTCCTGACAGGGAATTTCAATAATCCCCTTTTTCGAAGATGGCAGAATCCGCACCTACAATCGTGGCTCCTTCAAAGAGCAACCATCTAATCATTGGAATGCCCATCGAAAGTTGCTGAATGTCTATATTATCCCTGATTCCTGTTTCATTTCACCAAAAAGGGTTTCATTTTTCTGAAATAGGGATGTGCCTGCTGCGGTACTAAAAAAGATGTTCTAATGAAAGCATTGAAATTTTGGAATTGACAAAATATTGTGGTGGGCCTAACCGGATTCGAACCGGTGATCGCTCGGTTATGAGCCGAGCGCTCTAACCAGACTAAGCTATAGGCCCATAGAAAATGATGAAATCAGCGCCGCCAACAGGGCTCGAACCTGTGACATTCTGGTTAACAGCCAGACACTCTACCAACTGAGTTATGGCGGCACATTGCATGCGACTTGTCGCGAGCGCTTCTAATGCATCAATCTGATTTAAACTTTTTGTTTGACGCCGGCAAAAAAGGGGTTACATCAGAGGATTTTATAGATAACCCCCATATTTACCGGAGATAGGAATGGATGCACCACAGTATTCACATTTGTTATCCTCTGTCAGATGACTTTCTTCCACATCAAAAACACCCCTTCCTATAATCATATTACCGCAGGAAGGGCAGAACGTATGCTCATATTTAGAGGACAAAACATTGCCCAGATATACATATTCCAGTCCTTCCTTAGTTGCTATTTCATAGGCCTGGTCTAGAGTCTCAACAGGTGTTGGAGAAACATTCTGGAGTTTATAGTTTGGATGAAAACGTGTGAAATGAACCGGTGTTTCTTTACCCAGGTTTTCCACTATCCATCGGCAAACATCCCTCAATTCATCCCTTGAATCATTGAATGTGGGAATCACCAGATACACCACTTCCACATGCATTCCCAGTTCACGGGCCAGTTTGGCTGAATCGAGAACGGGTTGCAAATGAGCAGAAGTGAGTTCATGATAGAATTTTTCTGTAAACGCCTTGATATCAACCCGGAAAGCATCCAGATAAGGGGCTATATGCTTCAATGCTTCCGGTGTGATATAGCCGTTTGTCACATAAACCGTAGCCAGACCTGCCTCTTTAGCAAGCTTTGCACTGTCATAGGTATATTCGTACCATATAGTCGGTTCATTGTAGGTCCAGGCAATACTCTTGCAATCTGCTGCAAGAGCTCGATCGATTGCCTGCTCAGGGGTAATTTCCACCGATTGTGCTTCGTCCAGGTTAACCTGCGATATGGTCCAGTTCTGGCAATATTTACAGCGGAAATTACAGCCAATGGTTCCAAGTGAATAGGAGTAAGTGCCCGGATAGAAATGGAATAAGGGCTTCTTTTCGATAGGATCAACGGCTTCACTTGAAACCGTATTATAGATCAGGCTATACAGTTTCCCTTCCTTATTCTGTCGCACCCTGCAAATACCGGTTTTACCTTCTGCTATACGACACCTGTGATTACATAAATTGCAACGTACCTTTTTATCCTCAAGTTGCTCATAGAACATAGCTTCTTTTAACAAACTTATACCCCCGTTTAACTGGGTACTTTGAATGATAAAAAACTATCTGCCAATAGATTAGAATGTTCCAACCCTTGCATCCACTGTTGCCTTGTTAAGATGAAAATCGATATTGCTATCTGATGAATTTAAATTGAAGATTACATAATCTTCGCCTTCATCAACATTATAGTCGCTTGGGTAAGCAAGATCTTCACTTTTAGCAGAGTCATTGAGATATTTTGCCCATGCTGAAGGATAACTGGTATTCATAGAAATTGTAAGGTTGGTAAGAGACTCATTTTTAGTTGAATTAAACTCCTCAACCCAATCATTACCTGTAAGTTTAACTTCTTCAATACCGTTGCTGGTAATCACTACCCTATCCCCGGTAATTTCCATTAGCGTTAAATCAACTTTTAATAGGGTTCCAGATTGGTTTTTAATTGAAATGGACGGGTCCATTTTCATAAGGGATCTTTCCCTTTGTGACACGATCACAGCACCGTTTTCATAGGCAAAGATTTGGTCAACGTAATAACCATTATTTGAAGCATAACGAATATTACCAGGAAAATAAGAATCAGAAATTACTAACTGATTTGTAGAATTTGTAGTATTCAATCCTTCAATACTGATCCTGAAATTATCATCATCATTCACCGACAGTACGCCACTTGATTTGGTGGGACCCACTATGGGAATATCTCCTCCTCCCATCTTAATGGGTATGCTCAAAGAAACAGTGCTATTTTCATCAAGGGAACTGGCAAGGGAAAGCATATCGGCCCGGGCTTTTAACTGGGACATGTCATCATAGACATCATCCATATGGGCTTTTTCAGCATCTGCTTTCCATTCAGGTATGTAATGAGCATTAAAGACAGCCAGTACTGTCACAAAAAGGCCCAGTAAAAGGACAAATGAAACTACTGTTGATACTGCAGATTCGGATTTGAAAAACTGTTTCACTGAATTCATATAGTTCCATTACTCCTGCTTACATGTTTATCCTGTTTTAGATGAATTGTGTAAAGGTGATATAAGCTATCAATACCAGGAACAGTGAATGTTTCACGCCCGCCAAAACACTGCCAGACCCCATCTTCCCGGCAACCAGCCCGGAACACACGCCCTGTATAAGGGATGCATGGAAGAAAAGCAATATATAGGCATCCATGTCAAATTGAATATTCAAAGGCATGCCTGCCACTGCATCTCCCGCAGAAGAAGGTACTGCCGGAAGGAAGTAGGCAGCAAGCACATAAACAATGAAAAGAAACACCAGAAAAGCGATATAGACTATGAATACATATACTGTCATTTCAGCTGAGCGTTCCTTTTTGAGCTGATTCTGCATATCGGCTTCTGATGCAGCGATGTTGAGTACACTGATAACATCGCTTGTAGATTCGCTGGCCCGTATGATTAAAGTAATAATTCGGCTGTTAAATTCAGTCCTGACCCTGTATTCAAACTTTTTGAGAACTTCCTCAAGATTGCCACCCCAGGAAAGATGGGAAGCCATTCTTTTAATTTCTGTATTCAAGACTCCGATTTTTGAACGTGAAACCAGGGATATTGCGCTGGAGAGGCGAATTCCTGCTTCATTGATACTTGCAAGTCTTTTCAAGAATTCGGGCATTTCATTTTCAACTTTCAAAACCCATCTTCTCTTTGATTCATAAAATACAATAAAAGGAACACTTATGATAATAAATGCAAACACAATGTAATCATCGATTGCAGCAGCTGCCTCTACATTGATGTAACTTAAACTGATGCTTGAAAAATCGAGTGATGACAATATGGTCAGGTTTCCATATAATATGCAAATCAGACCTGCAGGAATACTCAATATTAAAGAATAATGAGGTTTACGGGTCAACCACTTAATAGGATTACTTACTTTATCAATAATGTTATATATCGTGCAGTTCCAGGAAATTTTTTTCAACATCTTTTCATCGATAGTTGTATATTCATTCACTCTGACATTATCAAATTCATTGAAAATTTGCTGTGAAGTTTGAATGCTTCTTCCTTCCAGGTTATCCGATATTGTGGATAAGAAAACTATGAATAAAACTGTGCCTATCGGTATGAGGACATAAACTAAAATGTACAGTACGTCTAATGAATTCGATCCCATAAAGCCCAATACGATAAGTATCGTTATGAGAAAAACAGGGCCCACTACGAATACTGTTACATAAACTTCCGCAAGTATTGCGAGTGTTTCAAGGAAGGTCTTCTGTTCCCTGATTGCAAGAAAACGATATTGTTCACTTTTATTTTTTAGATATGAAATAACATCTCCCCCACTGGAAATAATTGAGAGCATGCCATCCAGGAAATTCTTATATTTTTCAGAGGGAGAATTCTCTTTTGCATTTTTCAGTGCTGTGAGCATGTCATAGCCAAAGTATTCCATATCCCTGACTATGTATCCAAATTCATCTGCAGCGACTCCATAAATATGCCTCTGCTGGCTTAATGATTTAAATATATCAAAAAGACTCATCCCCCCACCTTTGCTCAATGCGTACAGGTATGCTACAGCGTGGGTTAATGATTGGTCAAGGTAAGCCTTGCGATTACTTGCCCAGAGGAGCGGGAGTTTCATCTGGATATTAAACAGAATCGTGGAAAATAAGAGGGCTATAATCATGGATGATAGAAGAGCAATTATGCGCATATCATCGATGATGGATAGATCAAGAATTTCGAAAAGGCGCGATGCAATAAAATAAAATATAATACCTGTGACGCAAAAAGAAATTAGGGAATAGAGATATCCTGTTGATATATACTGATCTGCAGGAATGGCAAAACGTGCACTTTTCAGGGAATGACATAATTTCGGATACTCATCTTTTTTTTGGAATGCGTGTTTACCGAATAACCTGTATGCAATATCCTGAAAAGGCATCATCAAAAATCACCTTTCCTGCTGCAGCAGGTCTACAAGAGCATCATTTTCAATTGCATCCAGCACGATTTCAGGAGATGTTGCATAGGTTTTCACCAGTAGTGAAATGCTTATGTAATCTCTGATGTCATGGTCCAGAAGATATTCCAGGATCATACGGCGATTCTGCGTTTCTTCCCGCAATTTATGGGCAGACCAACCTTTTTTCTGCACGATGAGTTTTAATACATTGGATTGCCCATTGTGTAAAAATTCATCTTTGGTAGAATCCCACTGGTATAATTCATTGATTCTTATATCTCCGCTCTTGGGATCAATTCCTGTAAATTCGACCAGGTTATCCAGTCTGCGTACTCTTTTATCATCCACGTATACCTGTCTTTGTATACAGAGGATGTCCAGGGACTGGAGCATTGCATGCGGTACATTGATAGGTTCATTTTCAAGTCTGTTAACCACTGTCTGCACATCCCCCGCATGTATTGTGGAATAGGTTGTATGCCCGGTTGAAAGGGCCTGGAAAAGTATAAGAGCTTCCTTGCCTCTGACTTCTCCTACAATCAGGGTTTCTGGTCTCTGGCGGAGAGCAGATTTGAGAAGGTCATACATTGAAACCTCTCCAGCTCCGCTTCTGCCTATAGAATCCCTGGTAACACTTGCTATCCAGTTGTCATGGTACATCATGATTTCCCTGGTATCCTCGATGGACACTATTTTGGAAAGCGGTGGCATGAACAATGAGATCGCGTTAAGCATTGTGGTTTTACCCGAAGCCGTTCCTCCTGCAAAAATGGCACTGAAACCGTTTTCAATTGCCAGCCAGAAGTATACCATCATTTCCAGATTACAGGTTCCGAAATTGATAAGATCTACAGGAGTAATCGGGTCTCCCCTGAACTTACGTATACTAAAAGAACTGCCCCTGGTAGTAATTTCCTTGCCCAGAGTAGCCTGCAGTCTCGATCCGTCGTTAAGAGTAGCATCAACAAGAGGTTCACTCACCGAAATGTGTTTCCCTGATCTCTGGCAGAGCGTGATCACAAAAGAGTTAAGTTTGTCCTCTGTGTATGAAATATTTGTCTCGATATTCAGATATTTTCGGTGATAAAGATATATGGGAATATCTACCCCATCACATGAAATATCTTCAATATCAGAATCCATCATAAGAGGATTGATTCTTCCAAATCCCAGAAAATTACGCCTCAGGTAGTAAAGGATCCTGTATTCAGAAGAAACCTCCAGCGGAATACGGTAACGTTTGAAAAGAGAAAGGGCTTTTGAAACAAGGATAATATCCCTGCCAGAATCGGCACAAGTTGTTTCATCGATTGTGAGAACGTCTTTCAGATCGCTATAGGTGCGCTCCAGGATATCTTTCTCATACACAGAAAGTGAAGGTTCCACAACCACATAGCGGTATATACCCAGTCTTTTGAGAATGCTTACGAAGACATAGGGTTCATCAACCCAATAGCGTTCAATTTCTTCATACCCTTCTGGAATCTCAAAATTTACCAGGTCACCATGGATACCAGGCTCATAAGCAGGTAGTGTTTCAGGCTCCCCTTTCCAAAACTGTAATTTATGGAGAAAATGCCTGTTATGTAGGCATGCCTGATTATAATCTTCTATCCTATGCGCCAAGTCTTTCATACCATTCTCCTTGAAAGAATAAAGTATAACTCAGGTTACAATTGGGAGAATAATATATATATAAATTATCACAAAAATAGTGGTCAGTATTCTCTACTGACCATATAATCGGCAATTTCAATCAATGTTTCTTTAGCCGGAGAATCTTCCAGCAAACCAAGTTTGTTCTTACCATCCTCAAGATAGTTATCAGCCATTTCCCTGACATAGGCAAGGGTTCCTGATTCTTCCAGTTTTGCGACTGCACTGTCGATTTCATCCTGGGTAGCATCAGCTTTGCCAAAGCATTCCAGTTCAACGCCATTATTCAGGGCATGAAGTGCAATAAGGGTCTTTTTGCCTTCTTTCAGGTCACTACCTCTAGATTTACCCAGAATTTCCTCCGGAGTAATAAGGTCGATCACATCATCATGTATCTGAAAACTTATACCTGTAAGGCGGCCGAATTCGTACATTGCATCAGCAACTTCATCGGATGCTCCTCCAAGGATAGCACCCACTTTGGCAGCAGCACCATAAAGCACAGATGTTTTGTTTTCTATCATTTCCAGATATTCGGCCACATCCACAACATCCCTTTTTTCGAAATCAACATCCAGCCACTGCCCTTCACAGATTTCGGTACAGGTACGGGACAATAAGGCCACACATTTGAGTAATTTCTGTGGGTCGGCATCCATTTTCGAAATGATCTCAAAGGCACGGGAATAAAGGGTGTCACCGGCCAGAATTGCTCCTGCAGTACCCCATTTCACATGAAGTGCCGCCATTCCGCGGCGAATATCATCCCTATCCATAATGTCATCGTGTATAAGTGTGAAATTATGGATAAGTTCAAGGGCAACAGCAGCAGGAAGCACGGAATCAGAATCTCCACCCACTGCTTCAGCAGAAAGCATGAGGATTGCCGGGCGAAGTCTTTTCCCTCCGGCATCCGGAAGGTACCGCGTTGCACGGTACAATTCCTCCGGGTGGTCGATGGGCAAAAATTCCTCTATAGATTCATCGACCAGGGTACTGCGTTTTTTCAATTCATCAATTAAATCCATATTATCCCAACCAATTATGATTGCAGTTTTAATCTTCAAGATATAATTCTTCTCCGTTTCTCAATAGATGAAGTGTGTGACCTAGTTCATAGCCTGCATCTTCAGCCATTTCAATATAGGCACTGTGCATATCGATGTTGCCGTGTGCAGGAATTACATTTTCAGGATTAACGAGTCTTATTAATTCCCAGTGGTCTTCACGGTATGCATGTCCGGAAACATGGACATTATCATACAAACGTGCTCCTTTCATTTTGAGTTTTGTCTCAAGAGCATACCTGTTTGCCTGTGTCATCGGGGTAGGGATTGTGTTTGCTGAGAAAATTACCTTATCTCCGGATTCTATTTTATAGGCAGTATCACCATTGGCAACCCTGGAAAGAATTGCACCCGGTTCACCCTGGTGGCCTGTAACGATTGGGAGGTATTTGTCCTTACCTTTCTCCATTATCTTCTTGAATGCCTTGTCAATATCTTTGCGGTTACCGTATATTTCTGTTTTCTTCGGAAGTTCGATGTATCCCAGTTCACGGGCAGTATTCACATATCTGTCCATAGAGCGTCCAAGCAGGATTGGGGTCCTCTTCATTTCTGTTGCAAACTGCATTATAGAATTCAGACGGGCAATATGGGATGCGAAAGTGGTTATTATCATGCCCACATCGGATTCTTCCGTTCCAAGCAATACATCACGAACCATATCATGGGCTATTCTTTCGGAAGGGGTTTTACCTGCCCTTGTCGCATTTGTACTTTCGGCAATCATGGCCACAACACCTTCCTTGCCAAGTTCCCTTAACCTGTCAAATGCCGGAGGTTCTCCAAGGGTGGGTGTACGATCGAGTTTAAAATCGCATGCATACAAAATGGCACCCCTGGGAGTATGGACTGCCACAAATACCGCATCTATGATACTGTGCTGGGCCCTTATCATTTCGATTGAGACCTCATCACTAACCTGATATGTGCCGCCGGCCTTTACGGATATTATCCTGTTCTTCACACCAAACTTGCGTTCAGAATCAATCTGGTGTTGTATCAGGGCAGAGGTGTACGGCGTTCCGATTATCGGAGCTGCATATCTGTGTGCCAGTTTTGAAATAGCACCTATGTGATCAAGGTGGCCGTGTGTGCAAACAATTGCACATACATTCCCGTCAATCTCTTTCATTATTGTGTCGTCAGGGATAGCACCCATCTCAATTAACTCAAGAGAATGCATTTTATCAATTTCTACGTCCTCATGGATTTGCACCCTATCCAGACGTAGTCCCATGTCAATTATGATGATCTTGTCATCAACTCTTATGGCAGTCATGTTACGGCCCATTTCATTGTAACCGCCTACTGCAACAATCCCTAGTTCTGTCATATATAGTCCTCTTTAATGATTTTCAATTTCTTAATTTAATGATCTTGATTCAGTAATAATCTCAAAGTAATTTAGAACGTAATTCAATATCGCGGATGTCAAAGCCTCGCTGGTCCAGGTATTCAAGGGTCTCACCCTGAAGCACCACGGACGATGAGGTCCGCAGGCTTTCAATATCAGGACAGCCACAGAGGAACATTGCAACTTTCAGTTCCTCAAACATTAATTCAAGACGTTGTTTTACAGAATCCCCTTCTTTAAGGGCTGGGGCCACGAAAGGCAGGGCTGCACTGGCCAGGTTTGCTCCAATTGCAAGGGATTTGGCAATATCAAGTCCGGTACGTACGCCCCCTGTAGCTATGAGAGGAAGAGACACACGACATTCAATCAGGGAGGGGATAGTTGGAATTCCAAAATCCCAGAAAAGTTCTCCTAGATGGCCAGAAATACGGTCTCCTCTCTGTTTGGCACGATAAACTTCCACACCGGCCCAGCTGGTCCCACCGGCACCGCCCACATCGATAGCCGCTACTCCGGCTTCTTTCAATAGCAGGGCATCTTCCCGGGAAATACCTGCCCCGGTTTCTTTTACTATAATTGGTACATCGATTGAACATATCTCTTCGATTGCTCCAATACATCCGGTGGCATCCCTGTCACCTTCGGGTTGAATTGCTTCCTGAAGGAAATTCAAGTGTACAGCGAGGGCATCAGCATCAAGCATTTCAACAAGTTTTTCTGCACCTTCTATACCGTATTCCTTGACCTGGGCCGCTCCAATGTTACCATAAACAAAAGCATTAGGAGCCTTATCCCTTACTACACTGAATGATTCTTCCTGAACCGTATCTTCTATGGCAGCTCTCTGGCTTCCTACACCTATTCCAATACCGGTTTCTTCGGCGGCTTCTGCAAGTGCCGCATTTACCGGTGTCGTATCGGGATGGCCGCCTGTAATAGAGGCTATCATGAAAGGTGCATCCAGTTTTTTTCCCAGAAAACTCGTGGAAATATCCATTGAATCCATGTCCATCTCCGGGAGTGCACGGTGGACAAGTTTTACGTCCTTAAATCCTGGTCCGGCTTTTCTGGATTCAACCTGTTGCTGGGCACAAAGTTGCATATGTTCTAGTTTTCTGCTGGAAGTACTCATAAAAATCCCAATTATTCAAGCCTTGTCTTTAATTACAGTACCTATCATTTCCCCTCTCAGAAAACTCATTACATTACCGCATGCATTGGCATTGAAGATGTAAGAAGGTACTTTGGTTTGCCGGGACATCTCAAGCATCTCTTTTACCTTGCCCAGCATTCCGCCGGTTACATCGGTATTCTCCGATCCTCCTATATGCCTACTGGCAACTTCAAAATTATCCGGAGTAATTAGTGGAATGGGATGGCCATGTTCATCAAGTACGCCATCTTCTGCGCTTCCCACACCTATCCTGTATGCATTGAGTTTTGAAGCAAGATAAGGAACTATCTGATCCCCGGAGATTACTGAAGAACCTTTTATAGTGTCCATTACAACATCGCCATGAAGTACCGGTGTAATTCCTTTTTCAAGCATCATTTGCAGTGCAGGGAGGAATGATTCGGATATGCGCCCGTTCTTTGCTACAACACATCCCATGGGATGTACTCCTACTGCATTAACATTCATTTGTGCAAGAGCATTTACAAACGATTCATTTAATGAGGCGACCGATCTGTGGGTGACTGCGGAGCCTTCCGCGGAAAATTTGTCTGCAAGGGCGTACCGTTGTGCCTGGGGATGGCCGAATGAACCGGCACCATGTACAATAATAAGACGACCTTCAAAGAAAGAAATTTCACGGGCAATTCGCATTATAGATTTTTCTTTGGCTACTCCTTCATCACTGCTCTTGTCCGTGATGACACTACCGCCGATTTTCAATACGGTAATATCGTTAGTTTTCTCATTCATTATCAAAATCCACCCTTACACCTGAATCCGTAACTCCTGTTACGATGGGGATTCCGCCAGCGTTTTTGATCTCTCTGGATATGGCATCAATATTCTCATTTTCTGCAAGGGCAACCATACATCCACCGCCTCCTGCTCCGGTAATCTTGGCACCAAGTGCACCGGCAGTTCTGCTTGAGTGGATAAGTCTGGAAAGTTCATCACAACCCACACCGATTGCTTCAAGTAAACCCTGATTTACATTCATAAGTTCCCCAAGTGACCTGTAATCCTCATTTTCCAGAAGGCTTTCTCCTCTCAAAGACGCTTTTCCTATAGTAGAAAGAATGGGGGTGATAACTTCCGGATATATACTTTTAAGAGATGCGACTTTCGCTACAAGTTGTCCTGTGGAGGAAAACACATTGGTGTTACCTATTATCAGGTTACATAGGGGATTTTTCAGATGCTGTCGTGCAGGTATTGCAACGGTCCCACCCATTGTAGATACATAGGTGTCCGTAGCACTTGCAGCTCCCTGTATTTCTTTTTCGATTGAATGTCCAAAGGATGCTATGGATTCCTTATCCATTCCAAGTTTTAAAAGATTGTTAAAAGCACAAATCGTAGCCACAACTACCGCCGCAGAGGAGCCAAGCCCTGAGCCCACAGGGATATCCGATTCAATGGATATTGATACTCCTCTATACGGCGATTTTTTTCTTATTTTTTCCACAACGGCAGATACATAGGGATGAATTTCATAATCAATACCTGTAGTCCCAAGGGATGAATTGATCACAATATTTTCTGAATATTCAATATTTACCCTGGTACGAATATTTACAGCACAGCAAATAGCCGACTCATTATAAACGACGGCGTGTTCCCCAAAAAGGTACACCTTTGCCGGTGCTGAACAGGTTATCATATGAATTCTTTTTCCCTTTACTGGATCATTTCACAAGTATGGCTGCATATCCAACAACTGCTGAATAATCCCCGGTCATATCTCCGCTTGTAGCATATTTCAGTAATTCTGCAGTGTTTGCTCCCATATATTCTGCTGCAGTATACATTGCTACAATGGGTCCATATCCACATGCAGTTGCGGAAAGTTCTTCTCGTCTGCGGTCAAATTCCTCAACATCCATATTTAACAGTGAGTCAATCAGATACATATCTGTCTCTTTTGCGGTTTCATGTGGCTGGTAATGGGTGAAGTCACTTGATGCTATAAACACCACTTTCTTCCCGGATTTCTCCGCAGCTTTTGCAACTTCCAAACCGACTTCCCGGGCAGTATCTATATCCTGCAAACCCATGCATATTGGAAGAATTTTGAATGAATCACCGAAACGATACTGCAGGAAAGGCAACTGGACCTCGATTGAATGTTCGTACATATGGGCAACTTCATCCATGTCGATTATTGATCCTGCAAGCATTTCTCCCATATTCTCATCGGCTTCAATATCTCCCAGAGGAGTGGACCAGGTTTGAGTTGATAGTGCCACTGCAGATCCATATCCCGTATGATTGGGACCGAATATTACATAGGTGTCTGCCTTTGGCAACTTCGAATAGGCATAAGCCGCCACCGGGCCTGAAAACATGTATCCTGCATGAGGAACAACTATACCATATGCATCCTCGCTGACCAATTCCAAATCCTTGAAACAATGGCTCAGCTCTTTCTTGAGGGGTTTGATACCCAGAGGATAGAACTGGCCTGCTACTGTTGGCTGTCTCATAATAATACCCCTCTTACGGTTAGGAGGGAATAATTATATAAGTGATATGGATGGGAGCAAGTTATTCCCGGAATTAACCGGGAGACTTACAGACCTGCTTCGAAGTCTTCCATGGTATAATTGAATGGAATGTCCTTTTCTTTTGAGATTTCCCTTGCAAGAAGCCAGTATATGAGGGAAAGTGCTTTACGTCCCTTATTGTTTGTTGGGATTACCAGATCAACATTTGATATCATGTTATTGGTATCACAAAGTCCTATAACTGGAATTCCGATGTTGACAGCTTCTTTGATTACCTGTGCATCACCTGCAGGATCGGTAACCATTATTGCATCGGGCTCGCAGAATCCTTCAATTGAAGGATTGGTTAAGGTACCCGGGATAAAACGTCCTACCATTGATTTTGCTCCAATTGCTTTGGAGAACATTTTGGCAGGGAACTGGCCGTACTGCCTTGCGGACACGACCAGTATTTTTGCAGGGTCGTATTTTGAGAGGAAGTGAGAGACCTGTCTTATTCTGCTATCTGTAGCCTGTATGTCCAGAACATAAAGTCCATCTGTACGCACACGGTATACAAATTTCATCATATCCTGTGTCTTCTGCTGGGTACCGATGTGTACTCCGGATGCAAGATACTCGTCTATCGGAACAAGGGAAGTTGAATCCGGTGCAGGACCTTCCGGATCAGCTGCTTCTGTTGTTTCCTCTTTTGTAGTTTCGACATTTGGAGTTTCTGCTTCTACAGGAGCCTCCTCCACCTTTTGTTCAACCTGTTCATCTAATGTTTCTTCAATAACCTGATCTTCTTCCATAAAGTTCACCTCATGATGAAATATCTCTTTTTACTGTAATAGGGATGACACCCTTTTCAAATTCAAACTTAGCGATTTGTAAGGAATCATTGCTGTCGATATCAATCAGTACAGGAGCTTCCATTGAAATCTGTAGGGACCTGGCTCCAATGATTCTCGCACGTTCATACTTTGTAAATTTCTCTTTGCTCAATTAATCACCCTGGCAGAAGTTACAATAGGATGGATGACGTGGAATTTACTGGATCTAGAAAAGTCCATTTATCAATATTAATCGGAAATATATAGGGATATTCGGAGTCCCTCCGAATGTGGTTTGCTAACTATTCATACACTTACCAATTCCTTTAGTATAAAGGGATGGGACCGCTGAGATTCGAACTCAGGTACCGGCGTCCCGAACGCCGAAGGATGGTCCAGCCTACCCTACGGTCCCTTACTGGTATGGTGCAACTACATCGATAAGTTCAACGTGTGCAAGGATCATACGTCTGCAACAGTAGCGGGTGATACCCAGATCATCAAGTACGGCAGCAGGTGCTTCTCCCTGCTCAACTCGCCTTTTGTAATCTTCCCAGCAATTTGCAATTACCTTGCCACATGTGAAACAGCGAACTGGTAACATTTATGCTTTCACCTGTAAGATTTCTGGTATCTGGCACGAGCGCCAGGTCCGCCAAATTTCTTGGATTCTTTCTGTCTGAAGTCGTTTACCAGAAGACTGCGGTCATATGCCATGTATGCATCACGAAGAGCAGTGTCATTTGTCCACTCTACAATACCCCTTGCAATAGCGGTACGCACTGCATTTGCCTGACCAATAATTCCGCCTCCGCTTACTGTTACATCGATATCAATGCCGGATGCGGCATCTTCAGCAAGCATGAGGGGCTCCATGATTTTAAGTTTTACAAATTCTGGTTCTAAAACTTCCAGAGGTTTCTTGTTAACACGGGTTTTGCCAACGCCCTTACTGACAGTTGCCCGGGCAATGGCTGTTTTCTTCTTCCCTGAAGTATTACAAACTTTGTTGGTCATTTATGATTCTCCTTAGAATTTTGAACCCATTTTTCTGCTCAATTCCCCGATGGTAATATATTTTGCAGTACTCAGGCGGTCGATATTTGTTCCTTCTACAGCCTCTAATTCAGCATTTCCAAATTCTTCAGGTATGCCAATATAAACCCTGAGGCGTGCAAAAGCGTCTTTACCACGTGCTCTTTTGTATGGGAGCATTCCCCTGACAGATCTTTTAAGTATCCTATCTGCCCTTTTTGGGAAAAATGGGCCAAATTCATGGCTTCCAAGTGACCTTTTATGCTCGTAATCTTCGTAGGTAGCTATTTTTGCTCCAGAGATTATAGCTTTCTCGGCGTTGACTATGGATATGGTTTCACCAGCAAGAAGCCTATGTGCAACCTTGCTTGCAAGCCTTCCCATAATAAGTCCATCTGCATCGATAACTGTCATTATAGAACACCTGCCTTTAGATCAAGATCCTGATACCGGAGCCTGCCGGTTTTTCGTTCATAATCTCTTCAATAGTGACACATCTGCCGCCATTTTCTGCGATTTTTTCCTTTGCAGATGCACTGAAACCAAGCGCTGCAACAGCCACGGAGCGTTTCAGAGTGCCGGCACCAAGTACCTTTCCCGGAACAAGAACAATTTCGCCCTCTGTTGCGTTCCTGTTGAGTTTACTAAGGTTTACCTCGGCATAATTCTTCCTTGGTTTTTCCAATCTTCTGGCTATATCTCTCCAGATCGGAGCATCTTCCTGACGTGCCTGTTCCTTAAGGCTGACAATCAGGGAAGGAACCCTTGGATCTGATTTCCTTTCAATTTTGTTTTGTGTTTTTTTACTCATAATGTCCCTCTGCAAGAATATCTCTCACTCACGCACAATTTGCGTTCGAACATGGTGAATAGATAGGGAGTGTGGGATGTAATTAAATTACTAATAGATAAAGATTGTGCATTAGTCAACCGTTAATTGAAACGTTTTGCAGGACCTTTTCATAGAATTTGTCCATATCACAATCAAGCTCTCTTCCGATAATAAGGGCGGCAACTTCAACATCCACCATACCTGAAAGATTCTCATGCCGATTATTCACAAGTGATACTACCTGTTTCAGATCCATATTACTGCAGGATGCGATGTATTCCAGAATCTGATCTACAAGGGTTACCTGTTGCAGGATGTCTTTTGAAGGGATGAATCCTCTCGGGATATCAACTGTCGATGGATCAAATGCAGGGTGCAAATGCTCATCTTCCATATAAAGCAAATGAGAATTTAAAGCAATATCCAGTATTCTGGATGCCTGTTCGGGTGTCATCCACTTAAGGTCAAAGGAGAGAGAAAATTCAAAATCCTGTGGCAGCATTGAACTGCCTTCATTCCTTTTGAAGGGAGCTGCTGCCACATACTTCAATTCATCCATCAGGATTCACGTCTTAATTCATCAACAATTGTATCAGCAATTCTTCCACATTCGGTTCTGCCGGGTCCATCAATATGATTGATACGAAGGGTAAGGACATCCCCTTCAAGTATTGCCCTTACCAGGAAGACATCACCTTTGAAAGGAACCCTGCTATATTCACCATCCAGATAACTGTATTTCAGTGAGATACGGAAATCCACCATCCCTTCAGGTTCAATTGTGCCAACAACAGAATCAGCATTACGATAATTCAATGGTGAAAAATCAATACCATTCATGACAATTTCAACTTTGATTTCACGTTTTGCCTGTATTCGGTAACCTCTTCTTGTAACAGATTCGGTAACAAACATACCGAACCTGCCATCCGTATTAGCCATCACTTTCACAAGATAGGGCAAATCCGAATAATACCGGTTCTTTTGCTCAAACTGGACCTCCCTGCGCGGGAATCGGTGGTAAATCCTTTTCTTCATCATGTGTTTGGGTCGATTCTATTTTACTTAGAGAGACACCAGTTTGGCATCTATAATACCATCAACATGGCGAATTTGTTCAAGGATCTCCTCTGATACTTCGGAATCCACATTCAATGCCATAATGGTCTTCCCACATATTTGGACACGACCGACCTGCATGCCGGAAATATTGATCTCATGATTTCCCAGTATTATGCAGCAGGGGCCGATTACATTGGGCCTGTTTATATGGTTGGAAACGATCATGTAACCTGAAGGCGCAAGATCTACCCTCTGCCCGTCGATCATGATTATTCTCAAGTCATCCTCTACAACCGTACCGGTAATACTCTTGGAAATGGAATCCTTGCTGAGTTTGATTGTTATGCTGGATGAATATTCTTCTACTCTTTCGGATTTACTCTCCACGACTTCAATGTCCCGGGATTTAGCAATTGAAGGAGCATTTACATAATTTACAGCAGCACCCATTATGGTCTTCAGTACACCTTTAAGTGCCGCAAGTGTGAGATGCCGGGTATCCTTGCCGGCAACATCTCCCTTATAGGCAATTTCGACTTTCTCATAGTTGCCGTCCATCAGCTGGGATACTGCACTTCCCAGGGTCTCCGCAAGTTCAAGATAAGGTGCAATTGTGGACATTATTTCCGGTTTTATAGAGGGAATATTGATCGTACTGCGGGCAGGTCCGCCATTTAATACAGATATCACTTCTTCTGCTACGGATACAGCCACATTGACCTGTGCCTCTTCGGTCGATGCACCAAGATGGGGGGTTACAACAGCATTTTCCAATCCAACAAAAGAACAGTTTTCAGGGGGTTCACTTGTAAAGACATCTATGGCAGCACCCGCGATCTTGCCATTTTTAAGAGCCTCTCCTAGTGCGTCTTCATTGATTATTCCGCCACGGGCACAATTAATGACCCTAGCAGTAGGCTTCATAAGATCAAATTCTTCAGTATCCAGGATATTGCGGGTTTCCTTAGTCAATGGTGTATGTACGGTAATGAAATCGGCACATTTTGCAATATCTTTTACAGGTGCCAGTTCTACGCCCAGTTCTTTAGCCCTGTCCTCATTTACAAACGGGTCATAGGCAAGGATATTCATTTCAAGTCCCTGTGCTCTTTTGGCCACTTCGGCACCTATCCTGCCCAGGCCTATCACCCCAAGGGTCTTTCCATTTACCTCAACGCCTAAAAATTTTTTTCGCTCCCATTTACCTGCTTTAAGTGAAGCATTTGCCTGTGGTATATTGCGTGCCATCGAAAGCATCATTGCAATTGTATGTTCCGCAGCTGAAAGCATGTTACCTTCCGGTGCATTCACCACAATGATTCCCTTCTCTGTAGCTGCAGGAATATCAATATTATCGACTCCAACTCCTGCACGCCCTACAATCTTGAGTTTATCCGCGGCTTCGATTACCCTGGCAGTAACCTGTGTTCCACTGCGTATTACAAGGGCGTCAAAATCTCCGATCTTCTCAACAAGCTCATCTTCGGAAAGGCCTGTTGAAACCTCCACATCAAAATGTTCTTCAAGTTTTGCCACTCCTTCCTCTGATAACGAATCACTGACTAGTACCTTCATTTTAATATTCTCCATGTGATAACAATGATATAATACACCGATATAACGGATAGCCTCCGGTGAACACAGACTTTAGATTGAACCACCCATATAAATATATCTAACCATCGCAGAGGATTATTTTTCACACTCTTTAGAGTTTGTCAGGAGATTGCTTGTCATGCATGACAGCCATTTGTAGTGAAGTAAAGTATGTACCAGAACAGCGATTGTCAGTATAATAGAAACCCTATTTATCATCGTCCAGGTTGCTTTTGTAAGACCCATATATATTTGGTTACGGCCCTGTGGTACTCCTGAAGGAATAAAAATATACATATAAAAGCCTGTAAAGGCAACGACCAAAAAAAGAAAAAGGATTGCAAGATCGACTATGAAATTTAGTTTGGACCTGTTTATACTTGCAATCTTCTAATATCATTACTTAATGTACAATCCACACTTACATGAACCACGGGTCTCAACATCGCGGGCACGACGGGCACACGGACAGATAATCTTCTTATCTTTTTCTTTATCCCCTGTTCTTTTCTGGCAGAAGCAGTACCATTCACCATACTTGCGCTTATTGTTAGCGATATTTTTTACCGCCGTGGTGATAACATCATAGTCTGAATTAAGTTTGTACCCGGTAGTTTCAGCATTTTTCTTGGAACGTTCATAGAATTCCATCTCAAGTTCATCTTCGAATTTCATTATATCACTCCTTGCATTGTTTGTTCAATATAAATAAAAAGATTTGGGAATAATCAGGACCGGGCAATTTCACCCAACTTTATTCCCAGTAGCCTGCAATCCTCTAAATCTTCCTTTTCAGGTCTGAATTTCACTTTCAAAGGGTCTTCCACAAATTCCATTTTGGTATTCTTGAGTGCCTCTTTCATCTGTCTGATTGCACCACCACCCCAGCCATAGGATCCGAAGAATGATACTTTTTTGTCTTTGGGGCGCAAACCTTTCAGGTACGTCAGGAAACCACCCATTGTGAAGAACATCCCATTGTGCATTGTGGGAGATCCAAGGGCAAAGACCCGGCATTCCATTAATTCCTTGATGAGCATGCTCCAGTCATTTTTGCGCAGGTGGAACAAGACAACCTCAGTGCCTGATGCCCGCACTCCTTCTGCAATTGCTTTTGCCATCATTTCGGTGCTGCCCCACATTGTATCATAGATCACAAGCACTTTTTGCTCACTTGTCCCGGAAGCCCATTTTGCATAGGCATCGATTATCCGTTGAGGATCGTTGCGCCAGATAACACCGTGGGACGGAGCTATCATGTCTATCTGTAACCCTAGTTTCCCGACAGTTTCAAGATGTTTGAGTATTCGGGATGTAAAGGGCATCAGTATATTGGCAAAATATATGGCGGCATCTTCCATCACGTCTTCTACCTGGTCATCGAACCTCCTGGAGGTGGCAATATGCTGGCCAAATGCATCATTGGAAAAGAGAATATTATCCTCTTTGAGGTAAGTCTGCATGCTGTCGGGCCAGTGGAGCATGACCGCTTCAATAAACATCAGGGTCCTTTTGCCGGTGTTTAATTCATCCCCGGTTTTCACCGTCTCAAAGTTCCAGCCACTACATCCGGATTCGGCATAATATTCATTCAGTCCTGTTTTGCCCCTTTCTGTGGCAAATATTTTGGAATTAGGAGCAACTTCCATGACCCGTGGCAGGGCACTGGAATGGTCCATCTCCACATGATTGGCTACTATATAATCGATCTTTGCGGGGTCCACTATTCTGCTGATCCTTTCGATCATCTCGTCTGCAAAGGATGCTTTTACAGTGTCTATGAGGGTGATCTTTTCATCTACTATAAGGTAAGCATTATATGTGCCCCCGCGGGGAGTTTCATAACCGTGGAAATCACGCAGGTTCCAGTCGATTACGCCAACCCAGTAAACCCCTTCTGCAATTTCAAGTGGCTCTTCTGGAGTATCCACAAAATTCACCTGCCAAATTTATGTCTGCATCCTGAAACCGGTAGCTTCATCCAGCAAACCATCAATGAGTTCATAGTGGTCACGCTCAACTTTGGCGATCTTGCTGAAAAATTCCTGTTCTTCCCTTTCGGTGGCTTTCTTTTCGAGTTCAAGGTAGAAATATTCACTCTTTCTTTCAAAACGCAGTGCACCAAGCATAATGCCGATCTCTTCCAGATTGTTTTCTGTGAATTCCACGTTCAAAGATCCACGGAAATCAGGTATCTTGGATTCAGGTATTTCGACTTCTTTTCCTTCAAGGAATTTGTGAAGGTATTGAGCATGGTGCTTTTCTTCCTCGGCCAGGAACTCATAGGTTTTCTTTGCCCCGGGATTGCCGGAAAGTTCAGCCCTTTCAAGATAGAAATCATACCCCTGGTCCTCCAGAGCAATCGCCATTTCCACTGCTTCTTCAATCGTCCTAATGTTCTCGAGTTCTACATCTACATCTTTGAGTATATCTTGCAATTTATTCAACTCCCACAATCAGTAGCTAGTATATTTGATAACGTGAGTAGTTAAAACTTATCTATGTGCGTTTTATCCCTTACTGCCACACGAGAAGGTTTTTCAGGACATTCTGCAGGGTATCCCATGGGAATTACGGCTGCCACATCAAAACCATCCGGAATGGCGAACATGTCCATTATTTTTTTCCCATGGAATGTAAGGGTGACCCCCGCCAGTCCTTCAGCAGTTGCAGCAAGCAGCATGTTCTCTATGCAGGCATATGTTGAACCCACAGCCTCGTCCCCCAACTTCTTGTTATAACAAACCACGACAATAACGGGCGCGGTCTCGATGGCCTTCTGCTGCTCTGGTGCCTTTTTTCTCATATCTGCGAGTTGTGCCCTTAGCTTCTCCTCTTTGACAAGAATAAACTCCCAGGGTTCGCTGTTAAAGGCGTTCGGTGCCTGGGTGCCTGCATAAAGTATTTTATCCAGAGTATAGGCAGCGACCTTGCGGGGAAGGAACTGCCGGATGCTGGTGCGTTTCTCTATTGCTTCAAAAACTTCCACTAAATACCCCCATAATAATGACTGCAAACAACTTCTGTTTTGAAATGTAAATAACTTTTCCTGAAAGGCTTCCTTTGTACTCTTTTTATTGATTTTACTAAGACAAAATGAAGAAATGAGTTTAGAAACATTGTTTTTTTGAGTAAAAGAGGATGTATTGCATGCTTATTAAAAAACACATTGCTGCGAGGTTGTTGCAACATATGAAATATAATATCCGGCAATTACTGAATATTTAGTAGTAATACCTGAAGATTTGCCTGAATAATATAATCATAATCATATAGATAGGTATAGATGATCTATCTGCCTATGAACCTTGTACCTTTTATTGCACTTATCATGGCTACCCCGATAGATAATAAAAGAAGGCTGAAACTTATCTTTTTGGGTTCGATTTTGATCCTATTATTTACTCTGGTGGTCATAGTACTGCAATTCAATTTCATCTCTGTAGCCGGAGAATTGTTCTATATTTATGCTATCGGCAGGGCAGCGTTTCCCTTTTTGTTGTGGTTTGCATTTGTATACAAGGATGTCAACTACCCCTCCCTTACGGCAAGGGGCTTGAATGTCAATTAAGCATTCGTCCGGGTGGCTGACATGCACCCCTGAGATTCCAGGATATACCTGTAATCCCGTGTTTTGTGTTCAATATTCATTGCACCGATTAGGTCGGCATTGTTCTCATAACCACATTTTTCACATCTAAAAGACAACCTGTTACGATTGTTTTTTGAGATATGATTACATCGAATACAGGTTTGAGAGGTATACGATGGGTCAACATAATGAGTGATTATACCTGCTTCTCTTGCTTTGTATTCAATGAATGTTTGTAATTGGCGGAAAGCCCAACTACTGTGATTATGCCTTCTCTTTTTAGAAACTTTGGGAAGCGTGGAATCACGTATTCCTGAT